>OQVQ01000137.1_pt1 | contig 34139 bp, 28 predicted proteins | sample 1691491 | NCBI WGS metagenome assembly OQVQ01 (sample SAMN03418252, study PRJEB22391) | human gut metagenome | biome: human-gut; feature: organic feature; material: feces | host: Homo sapiens | place: Tanzania | collected 2013-01
CCTTTTCTCAACTCTTGCAAAAAATACTAAAAAAGGAGGTAATGCCATTGAAGAGAAAACAAGTCCAACTCAAAGTAACAACCGTCGGCGAGCCGGATATCTGCAAGCTAAGCGAGAGTGAACAAAATGCGTTCTGCGTTTCAATGCTTATGCGGATTTTGGACAAGCGTCGTCAGCAATTGGAAGAACAATCCGTAAATGAGCATAGTTGCAAAACAGCAAGTTGATATATGCAAAACAGCTATATTAACATTGTGTTGTGTAAAATTGTGTTCAAACAAAATAGCGCCATCAACCGGCGCAACATCAATAAGAATACTATGAAAACAAAATTATTTTATCGTCTTTCGCATCGGGAGCGTAAACGAAAACTGCGGTTTGTCAAGGGTAAAATGTATGCTTTTCAGCCCCCTTGACAAACCTATAAAACCACTATGTTTCAGACACTACCGTTTCCGTTTTTTTCTCTCTCCCGTCGAAAGACAAATCAATCGTAAAAAGGAGAAAGAAAAACAATATGAAAACAGCAGCAATATACGCAAGATACTCTTGCGAGAACCAAACGGAACAGTCCATCGAAGGACAGTTGAGAGTGTGTCAGGAATATGCCGCAAGCCTTGGCATTCTCATAGTGGAAATGTACATAGACAGAGCCATGTCGGGTACGAATGACAATCGTGCGGCATTTCAACAGATGCTAAAAGACAGCAGCAAAAAGCAATTTCAGTTTGTAATCGTTTACAAATTAGACCGTTTTGCACGCAACAAAGTCGAATCCGTCATCAATAAAAAGACGTTGCAAGACAACGGCGTCGCTCTTTTGTCCGCAATGGAGCGCATTACGGATACACCCGAAGGGCACATGATGGAAACAATACTCGAAGGTTTCAACCAATACTTCTCGGAAGAGCTCACACAAAAGGTAAATCGCGGGCTTCGTGAAAGTTGGCTCAAAGGCAACGCAACGGGCGGACGCAGTGTTTTCGGATACGATGTCATTAACAAAAAATATGTTCCCCACCCCATAGAAGCGCCGCTTGTCGTCGAGATGTTCACCAAGTGCGCACAAGGATACACCGCAAATGCAATAGAAAAATATTTCAAAGAATGCGGATATAGGAATCGTGACGGACAAACGATTAGTTTGGCAGTGATATACAGAGCTTTAAGCAATCAGAAATATACCGGCACTGTGGAACGGCAAGGCGTGAAATACGATAACATTTTCCCGCGTCTTATTTCGGATGAAATATGGAATATCGTTAGCAAAATACACGAAGAAAACAAACATGCGCCAAGTCGCAAAAAAGAAGTGTTTAATTACTTGCTTTCAGGAAAGCTCATCTGTGGCGACTGCAATCAAAAGATGGTCGGTATTAGCGGAACATCAAAAACGGGCGACACGCATTATTACTACTCATGCTTATCGCGCACGAGGAAAAAGATAAACTGCAACAGTAAACCGATTCAGAAAAAACTGATAGAAGATTTGGTGATTGAAATCACTACAAAAGTAATTGCCACCGAATCTAATATAAATATGCTTGCACAAAAAATATCGTCTGCACACAAATCAACATGCGAGGATAATTCAAAACTCAAAATGCTTGAAAAAAGCCGTGCGGAAGCAGTTAGATCCCAAAATAATATTATAAAAGCAATAGAGCAAGGAATAATCACTTCCGCAACGAAAAACAGGCTAAATGAACTTGAAACACTAATAACGCAATACGATTTCGATATACGGCAAGAAAAAGCAAAAACAGAATCTTTCTTGACGGTTGAACAAGTCAAAGAGTATTTACATGAATTTGTAAATGCAGACACTACCGACCTAAACGTTAGAAAACTCATTATAAATATGTTTGTGCGCGATGTTATTTTATACAATGATAATATCGTCATCACATACAATTTCAAAGATGTCGCAGGCGTGCCCCAAGTAACCAAAGAATATGTAAAAGACATAGAACAGCAGATAGAATCAGCGGATCCGTCCGCTGTTTCTTTTATTAAGAGTTCGTACATTTCTCTTGCTAGGACACCAAGGACTTGTGAAAACACAGGTCCTTTTTTTATACCACTGCGGGATTCTGCGTGCTATCGCACGCGTTGCCTTGCAACTGAACACCTGCGGGCTGGCATAAAAAAAGTTATAAAAAAGACTCGCTATTGCGAGTCGTTTTTGTGTTTTCGAAAATTTATATCTTGCAAACGTCAATCCACTCGACAAAGTTTGAATACTTTTCAAGTTCGGGAATCGTGAGTTCGATTGCGCTGTTACTGCTGCCGCAGGCGGGGAAAACCGTCCCGAATCTTTTCAGCGATTCGTCAAGGTATACCGTGACGCCGTCGTTGATACCGAAAGGGCAAACGCCGCCGATACCGTGTCCGATAAGGTCGTTCACTTCCTCGGGTTTCAGCATTTTGGCTTTCGCGCCGAAGAAGGACTTATATTTATGGTTGTCGATTTTCGCGTCGCCCGCCGTAACGATTAAAATCGCTTTGTCGCCCAGCATAAAAGACAACGTTTTCGCAATACGGCACGGCTCTGTACAAAGGGCGTGCGCGGCAAGCTCGACGGTTGCGCTCGACTCGTGAAATTCCTTGATTTTATCGGCGATTCCGAATTGTTCAAAATATGCTCTTACTTTCTCAATTGCCATTTTACACACCTGTTTTGTCTTGTAAAGTATTGATAATTATAACAAAACAATCAGTTAATTACAACTGAATTCATAGGGATTTTATATTTTTATTGTTGGAAGGATAGCTCGTTTCGGTTAAGCTTGATTTTTGAGAGTGCAAAAAGCTTTTTCGTGTGAATTTTTAATTGTATTGGGTTGAAGGCGGTTTTTGCTACGCTATGTAAATAAAAAAACCATTATCTGTTGGCATTGGATAGTGGTCTTCGCTTAAATGTTTCGTGGATATCAACTCACGAAGTGAGATTTCATCACTCAAAGAGTGATTTCATTCGCGCAAGCGAATTTCATTGAAAAAGCCAAGTCGTTTTGACTTGGCTTTTTCTTGGCTCCCTGTGTCTAATTCGAACCCTCGGGGCAAATCATATTGTTTTTTTGGCTGTATTAATTGACGTAATTAAAAGTTTTCGAATTACGCCGCAATCGTGCAAAAGAGAGGTTGCCTCTTTTTCCGACACAATGTTTGCCATTCTTGAAATATCAAGCCAATATTCGGTCTCGAAACATTCTTTCAAAGAGATTTGCAGTTTAGCGACGAAATCGGCTTTGCCGTGGACATAATTGGCTTCCCTGATATTCGCGCCGATACTGGTTCCGCTTCGTTCAAGTTGATTAGACAAAGAAGAATGGCCGTTAATCGTGCTTGTAAAATTAAGAATTTTTACCGCAAACTCGGTTGACAAATCTAATAATTTGTTTTCGCTCATAATAATTCCTCATATTTTGCTATATCATATTTTCCCACGAGTCAGTGTTAAAGTCAAGATATAAGAAGAAAATGAAGAAGTACAAATGAAATCGTGCGCTTCACTTACGATGAAATCGTTCGCGTCGCTCACGGTGAAAGGAAATTCGCTTTTTATTCCTTATCCTCGCTTTGCGAGATATCAACTCACGAAGTGAGATTTCATCACTCAAAGAGTGATTTCACTCGCGTAAGCGAATTTCATTGAAAAAGCCAAGTCGCTTTGACTTGGCTTTTTCTTGGCTCCCCCTGTCTGGTTCGAACAGACGACCCTTCGGTTAACAGCCGAATGCTCTACCGCTGAGCTAAGGAGGAATATTGTTGCTACCTTGATAGCACGATTATTCTATAATACAAAACCCGACTTGTCAACGATTTTCGCGGTTTATTTTGAAAAAATTCCGTTATTTCCTTTTCGGCGTCGGGATTTTTTCTGCCGCGGCGTAACCTTGACTTAATCGGTTGATATGTTATAATAGATATATTGTTAAAAACACAAAAGAGAGACAATATGGATAAAATCAAATCGTTTTTCAGGGAAGAAAATGCTGCAAAGATTTTTGAATCTAAGGAATTCGTCTGGGTATGGCTTGCAATCGTATTCATATGCTGGATTACCGGCGGCTGGGTTGCGGGTTTTATAATCGCGGCGGTGCTTGCGGGGATAATCTTATGTTTATGTCGCGACACGTTGCCGGTAACGACGATACTTTGGACGTTCCTGTTCATACTGGGAGCAAACCGACACAAACTTCAAGGCATGGCGGGGCTTATCGCGGCGGTGCTTTTCATAGTTGTTGGTATTATCGTAAACGTTGTGAGATTCCGCCCGAATTTCCGCTTTATGAGTTATAAAACGGTAACGGCGACGACGGTCGCCATACTTGCGTTCTGCGCGACGGCGATGCTGTCGGGGATTGCAAGGGGCGAAAGGTATCTGAACTTTTCCGAGCACGGCTTATATGCGACGGTTGTCGGCGTGTTGTGCGTGATGCTGGCGCTGTGTTACGTCTTTTTCTCGGCGACGATATCGGGCGGCGAAGACGGCAAAAGGGTATTGAATCACCTTTTATTTCTGATGTTTGCGTCAAGCGTCGTCATCGTGCTGCAACTTATCGTATATTATGCGATGCGCGGCGGCGGATTCAAGGCGATTATCGACGGATTTGTGAAAAAAGACGTCGAACTCGGCTGGGGCGGCCCGAACAATTACAGCATAATCCTGGCGATGATGACGCCCGCGACGTTGTATTTCGCCGTGAAAAACGGAAAATATTCGCCGTTGTATCTGATTTATGCCGTCGTGCAATACTTTTTCATATTTGCGTCGGCAAGCCGTGGAGCGATACTTTTCGGCGCGTTCGGACTTATCGCGTCGTTCGGCCTTGCGATTTACAAAAGCGAATTCCGCGGCAGAATGATAATCACGACGGGCGTGCTGATGGCGGTAACGACCATCGTTCTGATGGCAAAAGCCGACGACATTTACGACTCGTTGGGCATATTTATGGGAAAAGCCCTGGACGAAAACGGACGTATTCCGCTGTGGAAAGACGCCTGGAAGAATTTCAAGGCAAATCCGATTTTCGGCACTGGGTTCGATTACTATCTCGGCGGACACAACGGCGGAAAATCCGACGGATATACGCCGTACTGGTATCATTCCACGTTTTTCCAGGCGCTTGCCGCAACGGGCGTCGTCGGCTTTTTGGCGTGGGTAAATTTGGAAGTTTCGAGACTTCGCGCGTTCCTTACGAACGTCAGCCTTGAAAAGTGGTTTATGCTTTTCGGATACGCAGTGTTCTGGCTGTACGGCATGGTCGACGTGTTTTATTACACGCCCAACGGGCTGCTTTTCCTGTTCGTCATCACGCTTGCAATCGAAAAGAGCGTCGAAAGCACAAAGCTTCGTCCGTACTCGCTTGTATATATCGAAAGGAAACGCCAGCAAAAATTGCTGACGAAAAATGCGGAAAATGAAAAATAGAAAGCCGTCGTTTTGCGACAAGACGTCGTTTTCGCTTGCGATGGCAGGGGTAAGCCGCGCCGTCGTCCTGAAAGAAACCGAAAGCACCAACGACGTCGCGAAAGAGATGCTGAAAAACGGTTGCCGCGACTTTGCAACGGTCGTTGCCGAAAGACAGACGAAGGGCAAAGGGCGCAGCGGAAAATCTTTTTATTCGCCCGACGAAACGGGGGCGTACGTCAGCGTCGCTCTGCACGCGTCTGACGACAAAAAACCGTACGTCACGATAATCGCCGCGCTTGCGACCGCCCGCACCGTTGAGGAGTTTTCGGGCAGTCCCGCCTTTATCAAGTGGGTGAACGACGTATATCTTTTCGACAAAAAGGTTGCGGGGATTCTGGCGGAAAGGGTAATATCCGAAAGCGTCACCGGCGAAGTCATCGGCATCGGCACGAACCTGCAAGATCCCGACGACGGTTTCCCCGACGACATAAAAGACGTCGCGGGCTCGTTGAATCTTCTCGTCGATAAACGTGCGGAATATATCGGCGCGCTTGTAAAAAACCTTCGGGACGAATATGAAAACTTTGACAAAAAGTCCGCCCTGAAAACCTTCCGCGAGAAATCGTATCTCACGGGAAAAGACGTAAATGTCCGGGATTTATTCGGCACGTATAAGGCGCGCGTTCTCGATATCGACGACGACTTCGGGCTTGTCGTGATGAAAGAAGACGGCGTGTCCGTTTTAAGAAGCGGCGTCGTAAGCATATCGGTAATAAGAGAAGAATAAAAACAAAAAACGAAAATTTTCAAGCCGTCGGAAGACGGTTTTTTTATTGCGCGGGTTTTATATTTCGGATTAAGGCAAAAATACGATATTATGATCAGGAGCGCAGACGTAATCGAAAAACTGAAAGCCGACGTATCGTCCGACGACTTTATCGCGCGCGATTTTTCGGCAGACGGCGCGGCGGGCGCGTTGCTTTACGTCGACGGAATGAGCGACAAATTGCTGCTGGAACAAAGCGTTGTGAAGCCCTTGCTTTCAATGAAGTGGGCAGGTGTGACGCACGATGACGTAAAGAAACTTCCCTATGGCGAAGAAATCAAGGAAATCGAAGAAACCGCGGCGGGACAAACCGTCGCAAACGGCGATCTGGTGCTTGCGCTTGACGGGGCGGAGAAACTTTACGAAATCTCGCTTCGGAACTACCCGCACCGCGCCGTTGCGGAGCCGCCCACCGAAACCGTAATCAAAGGCCCGCGCGAAGGATTTACCGAAGAAATCAAAACAAACGTGTCGCTGGTCAGACGGCGCATAAAATCGCCGCGGCTGAAAGTGAAAAAATTTACCGTCGGAAAATACGGAAATACAACCGTTATGATGGTTTACATTGACGATATTGTCGATAAAGACGTTGTTTTGCGAATATCCGAAAAAATCAAATCCATAAACATCGACGGCATAATCGGCGCGGAATACGTGTCGCGGTTTGTCTGCGAGCATGCGGGCAGCATTTTCAATCAGTCGGGAATGACCGAAAAACCCGACATCGTCAGCGCAAAAATTCTGGAAGGACGGGTTGCGCTTTTCATCGACGGCACGCCCGTCGTCATAACTTATCCTTACGTTTTGCTGGAAAGTTTTCAGGACGGATACGATTATTACGTCCAGAACAAGCGCGCCACGATGCTTCGAATAATCAGGATTATCGGCGCGTTTATGGCGGTGTTGCTGCCGGGGCTTTACGTCGCGTTTCAGGAATATCATTATCAACTGATGCCGCTGAAATTTCTCATATCCCTGCTTAACAGCGTGTCGGGGATACCTTTCACGCCGCCGATGGAAATGTTGTTTGTCCTTGCGCTTTTCGAGGTGCTGAATCAGGCAAGCGTCCGTATGCCGCGATACGTCGGTACCGCGCTTTCGATCGTCGGGGCAATCGTTCTCGGTGAAACGGCGGTAAACGCCGGGCTTTTAAGCAGTCCGACGGTGCTGGTGATTGCGATTTCGGCAATCGGCATAAACTGCGTGCCCGACCTTGTGGATACTTTCAGCATTTTGCGGCTCGCGGTGCTGATTACGGGAAGTATTCTGGGGCTTTTCGGCATCGTCGTATTTTCGATGGGGCTTATTGCGTATTTGTGCGGACTTGACAGTTTCGGCTCGCCTTATCTTGCGCCGTTCGCGCCGATGATAACCGCCGATTTCAAGGACGCCGTCGCAAAGGAAAACCTGTTGTCGTTTGAAAAGCGGCCGTATTCCGTGCCGACGAAAAACAGAAGGAGAATGCGCCGTGACAGATAATCGGAATTTAATTTATACAAGGCAATTCGCGCTGCTCGCGTTCGCGACGTGTCTGACTTTTCGGGTGTCGAGGTTGCCGCCGCTTATGCGACAGGCTGTCGGCACAAACAATCTTTTCGTGCTTTTACTGTATCTTCTTCTGGACGCGCTGCAATTTTTCGTCGTATATAAATTTGTCGCAACGGGCGGAAAGGAAGCGATACAAGACACCGTGTTTTACAAGGTCGCGGGGGCAATGCTTTTCGTCAACTTTTTTATGAAAACGTTTATGGCGACGGCGGGAACGACGGCGTTTACGACGGAATCCATTTTTGAAGACATCGGCACCGGCAGCGTTGTCGTCGCGCTGCTCGTTACGACGGGGTATATCGCGGCAAAGGGCATAAGAACGATAGGTCGCACGGCGGAAATATCGTCGTTTCTTATTTTCACGGTATTCACGCTGAATCTCGTTTTTCTGAAAGTGTATCTCGACATTTCCGAAAACCTGCCGTTTATCGACGGGGAAATTTCGGACGTGTTAAAACGTGGCGACAAGTTTTTCATGTGGTTTGGCGACGCGACGCCCTTATTGTTTTTAAGCATTAAGCCGTCCAAACGGAATCCGACGTCGTTGATGTACGGGTTGTCGGCGGGATTCGTGATAATCGGATTCGTGCTGATGAACGCGATTTACGGAAACGCAAGCGAATACGTCGTCAACCTTGTCGTGAAAGTTGCGGGGTTCAACCAGTTTTCGGACGTTTTGGGCAGGCTTGACTGGACGGGTATAATCGTGTGGCTTATGCTTGCGGTCATTTATATTTCGACGTATCTTTGGGCGTCGGAAGAGGCGCTTAAAAACCTTTTCAAAGGGAAAAAGAATATCGTCATCGTCCTTACGGTTATCGGCGTCGGCGCAATGACGATATTGAAAAAGGATATAAGAAACACGCTTGATTTCGTGACGGGCGGCGCAAGGTGGTACGTCGCCGCGACAAACTACGTCCTGCCAGTCGCGCTTATCGTTTATGCGGAGGTCAGAAAAAGAAAGTCGGCAAAAATCGCGCCGGCGAAGGAGGCTGTCGGTGAGTCGGAATCATAAGAAGGCGATAATCGCGTTCCTTATCGTTTTTGCCGTCGCGCTTTGTTATCTGCGCGTCGTGCCCGAAACCGCGTTGTCGGAGCGGGCAATCGTCGTGGGACTCGGCATCGACAAGACGGAAAAAGGATACGCCGTATCCTGCGAAATAATCAATCCGAAATCGCAAAGCGGCGGCGGACAGGGCGAGTCGGACGGCTTTGCTCTAATTTCCGGAACAGGGAAAACGCTTGACGCCGCAATCGGCGAGATTTCGCAAAAAACGGGGTTAAAAGTGTCGTTAAGCCAGTGTAATCTTATTGTTCTGGGAAATATGTTTTTGACGGAACAAACTTTTCCGAGCGTGAATTACCTTGTACAAACCTATGCCGTGCCGGAACTTGCGATAATCGCCGTTGCCGAAAACAGCGCGGCAGAACTTTTGAAAACAAGGCCCGTTATGACGACTCTCAGCGCGCTTCAAATGCAGCAGACTTTGCATTCCGCAACCGACGACGCGTCGATAATTTCAACGAACGTAAAGGACTTTTTCAAAGGGTATCTGTCACGGACGGGGGTGGCGAACGTCGTCAGCATATCCGCAAAAAATATTGACAAAAACGACGTCGATAAAGGCTCGGGCGAAAGCGGGGACGTTTACGAATACGACTACTCGAAACTTGCGCTGTTCATAAACGGAAAAAGCGCGATGCTTCTTGAAAAGGACGACACCGTCGCGATAAATTATATGAAGTACGACCTTAAAAAGGGCGGCGAAACGGTGAGCGTCGACGGCGAGATTTTCGGGTTGCAGATAACAAGCAAAAAAACGAAATACAAAACGGAAGTAAACGGCGGCGTGCCGAGCGTCTTTGCCGACGTCGAAATAAAAGCCCGTATTTCGGAAAAAGACGGGCTTGGAAAATATTTTTCGGTTGACGAGATTCCGGAATATTTGACCGAAAAAATCACCGCCGCGATGAAAGAAGTCGTTGAAAAAAAGATTGTCGCGACGTTTGAGAAGTGCAAAGCGCGCGGCGTCGACGTTTATGAACTTTTCGATAAGCTTTACGAAAAAAGTTTCGGGGATTTCAAAGACGAATCCCCAAATGGCGACTATCTGAACAGAATCCGACTTATCGTCAACGCCAAAATCAGCGTCGTCAAAAAATAGTTGTTCCGACAGCCGCCGTTTTTCGACAACGAAAGCGACGAAACAACGTTTTTTCCGCCCAATACTTTTTCGTATTCTTTCTGCATTTTAAGCAGGTTTTCTTCGTCGGGGAAAGCAAAGTCGTCCATCGCCGCACCTCCGATAAATTTTATGCAAAAGGGGCGCGATTTGTGAAAGACGACGATTTTTTAAGATTGCTTGCAATAAGCGCAAATAAAATGTATAATAGCAGATATGGAATATAAGTTAATGACGCCGATGACGCTCTGGCAAGGCTACAATCCCACGACCGAGCCGCTGGACGTTGTCGTAAACGGCGTGAAAAACAACGAAAAATACGTTTCGAAAGAAGTGTCTTTCACCGCGGAAACGGTTGCCGACGGGAAAATTCGCGCGTATGCGAACATTGTTGTGCAAAAAAACAAGGTCGCGCCGACGTTTTTATATCTCCCGAGCGGGGAGTCGTCGATAAAGCGCACGGCGTTTTTTGATCTGATTGTCGACGCCGGGTTCAATATCATCGCGGTCGATTTCGCCGGAAGATCGCCCAAGAAAAAGGTTTTTACCGAATATCCCGAAAGTCTTTCGTACTGCAATTTTTCCGAGAATAAGGAACTTGCATACAGTCCGTGCCAGGCGGATATGTCGCCCTGGTTTGTGTGGATGAAGGTTGTGCGCCGCGCGATAACGCTCGCGTTTGAAGAAAGCAACGTCGATAAAAACAACTTTTTCCTGATCGGCAATCTCGAAGGCGGGCAACTTGCCTGGAAAGTCGCGGGCATCGACGGGCGCGTTTCGTGCGTTATCCCCGTGGGCGCCGACGGATTTACGGAGTTTTTCAACAAGCCGAAATACGATTCCAATCCCACCACGCAGTTTTCGGACGAGTGGGAATGTTATCTTGCCGGTATGTCGACGCAGGCTTACGCGCGCATGCTGACCTGTCCCGTATATTGCGTGCTCGGCACGAACAGTTCTTATGCGGATATCGACAGACTGTCCGATTTGTTCAACCTTATTCCGCACAATAAAAAGTTTTCGTCGTTTTCGGTCGGCACAAACGTGAGCATTTCTTTGCAGAATTTCACGGGTGCGATAGAATTTGCAAAAAGCGTCGTTGCGGGCACGGAAAAAACGTTGCCTCGTCCCGGAATCAAGACGTACGTCAGCGACGGCAGGCTTTACGCAAGCGTGACAGACATCGGCGATATGGCGAAAACCGAAGTTTATTATTCCACCGACGAAATCACCCCCGCGTTCAGACGATGGGAACAGTGCGAAAAGCCCGTGCTGCTTAATAACGAAGAAGTATTGTGCGAGCTGCACCCCGCCGAAGAAAACAAAATTTTGTTTGTGTTTGCAAACGTTACGCTCAAAAACGGGATCGTGCTTTCGACTCAGGAATTGATGATGGACCTTACGAAAGTGTCCCTTAACGACTACGACGAGGACGCAAAAACGACGGAAAGAATCCTTTACAACAACGAGATGACGACCGTGCCGTTTTCGGTTGAAAATTTCAGCCCCGTCGTCGACAACGACGTGTTGAAAATCAAAGCGGGGCCGCTCGGGCTCAAAGGGTTTATGACAACCGAAGGCAGACTTTGCACCTACGACGTGGAGCCGCCGGAAACGTCGTCGATACGCAACGAGGACTACATATTGCAGCTGGAAGCGTATTCGGAAGAAAAACGCAACGTCCGCATCGTTATGTACACGGCGGAGAATACCGTCACGAAATATACCTCGGTGCTGCATCTTGAAAAAAGCAAGAAGTGGCAGCGTTTTAACCTTGAAATTTCCGATTTCAAAACCGCCGACAGGAAAACGCTGAAAGATTGGCGACTTGTAAAAATTATGAAAATCAAGGACGCCGAAAACGTTTTGTTCAACAACATTCTGTGGATTTGATGGAAGACAATATCGCAAAAAAACAACTTAATCGCACAAAATCGACAGCGCAAGTCCTGATTGTGATAATATGCGCCATTATCGCCGCAAGCATTATCAGTGGCGCGGCGTTTGACGTAACACGGATTTCGGGCAGGAGCATGGACGATACTTTGTACGGCGGGAAAAGCGTCGGGCTGTATGACGACGCCGAATACAATTCCTCGCACTTCGACGTCATACGACAGGATACCGCGTTCGACGTTCTGTTTTTCGGACGGCAGGACACGCTTGGCGACAAGGCTCTTCTTCTGAGAACCAAAAAGGCGCGCCGCGGCGACATCGTCGTCTTCATGCACGAAAGCGGAGGGAAAACCGAACAATGGATAAAACGAGTTATCGGCGTTTCGGGCGATACCGTAAGAATTTCGGACGGGAAAGTTTATCTGAACGGAAAGAAACTTGACGAAAGTTACGCGCTCGGCAACACGTTCCCGCGCGGCGTTACCGACGAGTGGAAGGTGGGCGACGGCGAAATGTTTGTGCTGGGCGACAATCGCGCGGTTTCGCAGGACAGCCGCGACATAGGCGTCGTGAAAACGCAGTCGATGGTCGGTCGGGTTATCCTGGTCGCCAAAAAAGACGCGAAAAAACTTGTTTCCGCAAAGAAACTTTAATCCGACAAAATTCGATATTTTTAAGTTAATTCCGACGTATATTTTCGTGCGTCGGAATTTTTTTGCGCGCGGGACGGCGTAGCGTTTTTAATATGAAAAGGATGTCGCTTAGGCGCAACGATATTATAAGATATTTTTGCGACCTTGTAATTTTGTTACTTTTTGAAAACGCGGAAGCCGCGGGCGGACTGCGACCGCTCGGACTTGCGGTGTTTTCCGCGCTGGTGTTTTCACGGCGGAACGTTATATTGCTTGCGCCGATGTATCTTGCGGCGTGTTTACTGAAAGATTTCTCGTACGTCGGGCTTGTCGTCGCGGTAACGCCCGCGGTGTTGTTTATCGCGGCGTATTTCGTATATCACAAATTAAATCGTCCGATGCACAGGACGACCGCACTTATCGTTACGCTTTTGTCGTGCGTGCCGCGCGTTGCGTTTTCTATGGTAAACGGCGAAATATACGCGCCGATTTTGTCATCGGTGATAACGCTTGTCGCGGCTTACGTGCTGATGACCGCGCTGAACGCCGTCGTCGTCAGGGGACTTCGGTATCGTCTGACCGTCGACGAAAGGATATCGCTTATCGTCGCCGTCGGAATGCTTTCGCTGTCGTTATTCACGATAAAAATCAGGAATTTCAACCTGCTATATCCGTTTTTCGCATTTTGTCTGATGCTTTCGGCGTATGCGTTTCAAGGCGTTCAGGGCGCGCTCGTTACGGGGCTTTCGGTTGCTCTCGGTGCAAGTTTTCAAGGGGGCTCGGCGGGCGTTTTCGCCGTGATAATGATTACCGCAGGCGTTGCCGCCGCGTTCAAAAATCTGCCCGAGGCGGCGTGCGCGTTCGCACTGACCGTCGCGTTCACTTTCTCGCTTTTCTTTCTCGACACGTTTTCGGGATACGGTTACGTCAACGCGATTTCTATATTCGTCGGCGCGTTTTCGTACGTACTTGTCCCAAGAAAATACAAAACTATGTTGTCGTCGTCGGGAATAAGTTACACGGCGGTCGGAAAATCCGTCGTCAACAAAAACCGCCGGGAAACGTCGATACGGCTGTATTCGCTTGCCGGCGTGTTCGAGGATATGAAAAACCTTTTGTCGGCGGAGTCCGGCGGGAAAACCGAAGTATCCCCGGAAGCGGTCGCATACGACGTCGCGTCGAATTTTTGCGGAAGATGCGAGAACGCGAACAACTGTTTCCGCTCGCTCGGCGGAGATACCGGCGTAATACTTAACGACGTTGTGGAAGCGTCGATGAAAAAGGGCAAAGCCACGATAATCGATATGCCGCCGTTTATTACAAGCAGGTGCAAAAAACTGAACGGACTTATCGGCGCGGTGAACGATCGCCTTATTAAAATCGAGTGCGCGGGCGAACAGGCGGAAGAAGCCGACAAAAACCGCGCTCTCCTTGCCGCGGAAATGGGCGGCGTCGCGGAAGTCCTTGATAACCTTGGGGACGAGTTCAAGCGGCCGCTGTCTTTCGACGGGCGAAGGGAAAGAAGAATTTCCGACGAACTCACAAGGCGCGGCGTCGATTGCAAGGAAGTTCTGGTGTGCGGCGAGCAATCCGACGTCGACGTAACGCTTGTCGTCAAAAAGGAAGACGCCGACAAAAAAGCGATTGTCGAAGAAGTGTCGCGCATTATGAAAGTGCGCCTTAAAAAAACGCACGAAAGCGACGCGACAGACGGATACGCGGGGATAGTGTTGTCGCCCGCGCCGCGATACGATTTCGTTTACGGCAATGCGGGAAAAAGCCGCCGTGGTAACGACGTTTCGGGCGACGTGATTCTTGTCAGGCGCATGTCGAAAAACCGCGTTTTGTTTGCCGTCGGCGACGGAATGGGCAGTGGCAAAAATGCAAACGATTTGTCAGAAAGGGCAGTTAAGACAATCGAAAACTTCTTTGAAGCGGGGTTTTCGGAAGATGTCGTGATGGAAGTGTCCAACAAAATACTGACGCGGCACGCCACGGGCGACGGGTTCAGCGCGGTCGATATTATGGTGCTGAACCTTAACACGGGCGCGGTAAACTTCATTAAACTCGGCGCGACTTTCACGGTGATTAAAAGCGGCGACGAGCCGGAAATTATTGAAGGAAACGCGCTCCCGATGGGCGTGGTTGAAAACGTGCAGCCTTTCGTCACCCGTCGCGTATTGTCCGAAAACGACGTTGCGGTGTTGCTGTCCGACGGCGTTACCGACGTTACGACGGGCGGCGAAATCGCGGAAATTCTTGACGAAGAAAGGCGGATAAATCCCGAAGTTTTGTCGTCGAAAATACTCGATGCGGCCGTGAAAAACGGGGCAAGCGACGACGCGACGGTTTTGACGGTCAAAATCTTTTCGCGCATTTAATAATATATATTTAATAAAATTATTGTTTTTTAACGCGGATGATAGTATAATTTTATTCGTGAAAGAAAAGATTATCCAAAACGTTTCGGAGGTAGCGAAAAATCAAAGAATTGCCGTCGGCGTCAGCGGGGGAGTTGACTCGATGGTGCTTTTGCGCGCTCTTATCGAAGCGAAAAAATCGACGGATTTTTCATTTTTCATTGTTAATATCGAACACGGAATAAGGGGACGTTCGTCCGAAAACGACAGCAGGTTCGTGGCGGATTTCGCACGTTCGCACGGCATAGAGTGCCGCGCGTTCAAGGTCGATTCATTGCGCCGCGCGAAAGAGTTCGGAGAGACGGAAGAAGAAGCCGCAAGGGCTTTAAGGTACGGCGTTTTTCAAAAACTGCTTATCGACGGCGATTGCGACAAGGTATTTCTCGCTCATCACGAAGACGATCAGGCAGAAACGGTATTGATGCGTATAATCCGCGGCACGGGCATAAAAGGGCTTTCGGGCATGCAAAAGGAAACGCGCGGATACGTCCGTCCGCTCCTTGACGTGTCGAAGGAAGAAATACTCGACTTCCAAAAAAAATACGACGTGCCGTACGTCGTGGACGAAACCAATTTCGAAAACGACAAAACCCGAAATTTAATACGCAATGAAATTATGCCGCTTCTGAACCGCGCCGGCGACGCGACGGGAAGCCTCAACAGGCTTTCGCGCATTGCCGCCGACACGGAAGAGTTTTTAAGTACGCTCGATCTGCCGCTTGAAATCTCGAAGGATAGCGTCGGAATCGACGTGAAAAACCCGCCCGTTTTCCTTTTGAAGCGTGCGATAAGGAACGCGTTTTCGGCGCTCAATGTTGAAAAGGACGTGGAAGAAAAGCACGTCCTCATCATTCTCGATTTGCTGCAAAAAGAAAACGGCGCAAGCGTCGATATGCCTTACGGCGTCGTCGTCACGAAAGAATACGGCAAGATCGTTTTTTCAAAATCCAAGCAAAAACAAACCTTTACAACGCCGTTTACGACGGGAAAAGTCGCGTTTTTGGACAAAACCGTGATAATCGACAAAACCGCGAAAAGCAAGGACGGCGTAAAAACGCTTACTTTCGACCTGTCGAAAATACCCGCGGGCGCGGTAATCCGCACGCGTGAAAACGGCGACGTTTTCACAAAGTTTTCAGGCGGCACGAAAAAACTCGGCGATTATTTCACCGACAAAAAAATCCCCAAAAGAGAAAGGGACGAAATTCCCCTTGTCGCAATCGGCAAAGACGTACTTATCGTCGTCGGCACGGAAATTTCCGACAAGGTAAAAATCAACGAAAACACAAAACCCGAATATATTTTCGAAATTACATCGGAGGACAATTAAATGTACGGCAAAGAAATTGAAAAAGTTTTAATCACGCACGAAGACGTCAGAAACAGACTGAAAGAAGTCGCGAAAAAAATCGGCGACGACTATAAGGGCAAAGACGTTCTGTTCATTTGCGTTTTACGCGGGGCGTTTATGTTTTTCGCCGACCTTGTCAGGGAAATCAGCGAATACGACGTCAACGCGCAGGTTGACTTCATCGCGGTTTCGAGTTACGGCGAAGGCACGGTCTCGACGGGCGAGGTCAAATTTATCAAAGACTGCTCGACGCCGATTGCGGGCAAAAACGTAATCATCGTCGAAGATATCGTGGACACGGGCATCACTCTCAATTACCTTAAAAAGGTGTTTCTGAGCCGCGAGCCCGAATCGCTTAAAATCTGCACGCTTCTCGACAAACCCGCGCGCAGAAAGGTCGACCTGATTCCCGACTATAAACTTTTTGAAATTCCCAACGAATTCGTCATCGGATACGGGCTCGACTACAACGAAGACTACCGCGCGCTGAAAGACGTTTGCGTACTTGCGCCGTGGGTTTACGAAAACAAATAAAAAAATGGATATCAGACTTCCGAGAAAACTGAAAATTCTGTCGTATTATCTGCCGTCGCTTTACATCGTCGGCGGTTACGTCAGGAATTCTTTATTGGAACTTCCCGTGAGCGACGTCGACCTTGCGGCGGAATACACCGTGCAGGAACTTGCGACCGCGCTTTCCAACACGGAATTTTTCTTAAAAGATTTCAACAAAAAACTGGGCACGGTCAAAATTCTGAGCCGCGAAGACAGGCGTTTTCAGGCGGAATACACGACTTTCCGCATTGACAGTTATCCCGTAAATTCGGGCGCGCATACGCCGTCGGACGTAATTTTCACGCGCGACATCGAAAAGGACACGCTGCGTCGCGATTTTACGGTAAACGCCATATATTACAGCATCGACACGGCGGAATACGTCGATTACACCGGCGGAATTCCCGACTTGTACAAGCACGTTTTAAGGACGACGCAATCGCCCGAAAAGGTTTTTTCCGAGGACGGTCTGCGTATTTTGCGTATGGTAAGAATCGCCGCGGAACTCGGTTTCGACATCGACGAAGAAACCCTTGACGGCGCAAAAAAATCGGTGCATCTTCTGAAAGATATTTCGGGCGAAAGAAAGCGCGAGGAATTTTTGAAGATTTTGCGCGCGGACAGAAAATATCCGTCGGACAGGACGAAGGACAGCGAAGTAAAAGCACTTCGCGTGCTTGACGAAATCGGCGCGCTCGAATACATTCTGCCCGGCATTTCCGCCGCAAAGGGTATGGAACAACGTCCCGACTTTCACGTTTACGACGTGTTCAACCATCTTATCGAGACGGTGCGTTATTGTCCGCCCGATTTACGTCTTGCGGGGCTTCTGCACGACGTCGGCAAACCGCTTTCGGTGCAAAAGTACGGCAATATGCATATGCACGCCAAAACGGGACAGGAAATCGCCAAAAAAATTCTCGGCCGCGACGGGCTGAAAATGTCGAACAGAGACGTGAACAAAATTCTGCGGCTTATCGACACGCACATGTACGACATCGACGGGCTGACAAGCGAGAAAAAAATCAGAATGTTCGTTGTCGATAACCTTGAAATCATCAACGATATAATCGCGCTGAAAAGGGCGGACGCAAAAGCGTCACAGGGCGACGCGTCGGCAACGTCGGTGTCCGCCGAAAAAATCAATAAGGTTTATCGCGAGATGCTGACCGACGGCACTCCGCTTGCTTATTCCGATTTGAAAGTCGACGGCAACGACCTTGTCGGCACGAAAATTCCCGAGGACAAGCGCGCCTGGGCGATGCGTAAAATTCTGGAACACGCCGTCCTGCACGAAGACTGTCGCACGCGGGAATCGCAACTTCAATATTTAAGGGGATTAAACTATGGGAGCAATTAGTATAGTCGCACTCGTTCTGGGCGTTGTCGCCGTCGTACTTCTTATTGCGGTGCTTGCGCTTACGGTTCGTGGCGGAAAGAAAAAGAACGACTCGTCCGTCGAAATCGGGCAGGCGACCGTCGACGTCATCAAGGGCGAAATCGCACGCGACGGACAAACCACCAGGGAAAACGTGCTGAGCGCGATGGGGCTTCAAAACACGTCCATTCAAAACGCGCTGAACGCAAACCAGACCGCCATTCTCGACACCGTACGAAAGGAAGAAGAGCGCACCGAAAGGTTGCAGACGGGCGTTTACGAAGGCTTTGCGACAATCACGACGGAACTCAAAAACTCCTTAAAAGAACTTAACGAAAGCAACGAAAAGCAGCTTGACAAAATGCGCGCGACCGTCGACGAAAAACTGAACGAAAATCTGGAACAACGATTCCAGAAATCTTTCCAGATAGTGTCCGATAGAATCGACGCAATCACGAAAGGCTTTGGCGAAATGCAAACCCTTACAAGCGGAATGTCCGACCTTAAAAGGGTTTTGTCCAACGTGAAAACGCGCGGCACCTGGGGCGAAATGGCGCTCGATAACCTGCTGTCGCAACTTCTTACGCCCGAGCAATACGACAAAAACGTCGCGCTTACCAAGTCGGAAAACGCCGACCGCGTGGACTTTGTCATCAATCTTCCCGGGAAAACCAGCGACAAAGTTATGCTGCCCGTCGACGCGAAATTCCCGCTCGAAACCTATCAGCACGTCCTTGACGCGCAAAACGAAGTGCAGATTAAGGAAGCCAAACAGGCGCTTGCCGTCAGACTCCGCGCCGAAGCAATCAGCATAAAGAGCAAATATATCCGCGTGCCGAAAACCACCGATTTCGCGATACTGTATCTGCCCATCGAGGGGCTGTTTGCCGAAGCCATGCAAATCCGCGGGCTTTCCGACGAACTTCTGAACAATCAGCGCATAATTCTTGCGGGGCCTACGACGCTCGCCGCGCTTCTGAACAGCTTGCAAATGGGGTTCAGGACGGTGCAGATCGAAAAGCGTTCAAGCGAGATTTACAAGCTTTTGGGCGCGTTCAAAAAGGACTTTGAAACCTTCTGTCAGATCCTTGAAAAAACGCAGAAAAAGCTGGGCGAAGTCACGACGGAAATCGAGCGCGCCGGCAAGCGCACCGAATATATCCAGAAACGACTTGACAAGGTTACCACCGACGACGAAGGCATCGCGGCGGAACTTTCCGAGGGGGAATTATGAAAGTAAATTTGCATACGCACAGCGTTAAAAGCGACGGTGTGTTCACGCCGGAAGAAGTCGTGAAAATTCAGCGCGACGACGGCATCGAAGCCATGTCGCTTACCGATCACGACAACGTTTCGGGCATTGACGAGGCAATCCGCGCCGGCGAAAAATACGGCTTGAAAGTGCTCCCCGGGATTGAACTTTCGTGTTACAGTGTTTGTGAAATCCATATTTTAGGATACAATTTTGACTACAAAAACCCCGATTTTGTGCAGGAACTTGAAAACGTCAAGGATTTAAGACGTCAAAGAATAAATAAGACCGTCGATAAACTGCACGCCCTTAACGTGCCTTTCGACGACAGCGCGCTCGACTTTGAAAACGCAAATCTCGGCCGCGTCCACGTCGCCAAAGAAATGGTAAGACAAGGGCTTGCAAAATCGGTGTCCGACGCCTTTTATCAATACTTGGGCTCCGGCAAAAAAGCGTATATTCCGGGCTACCGACTCCGCCCGATGGACGGCGTAAAACTCATCAAAAAATACGGCGGCGTTGCGGTTGTCGCGCACCCCGTGTATATCCCGAAAGACAAGTTGGAACTTCTTGTCGCGGGGCTGGTGCCGTACGGACTTGACGGGCTTGAATGTTATTACTCCACCTTCAACGAAACGGACACGAAAAGGTTTTTGAGTCTTGCCGCAAAGTACAATCTCATCACGACCGCAGGCACGGACCTGCACGACGCGAACCTTTACGTATCGCCGACGTACGATTGTACTAGGGTTGACATGCGCTCTCTCAAAAAACTCGGACTGTAAAACGGCGACAATTTGCGATATTTTGCTTTTTCGGCAGAACCCGAAAAATCGTGTACGCCAAAGTACACTGGATTTTTCAGAACCCACCGAGAAAAACACAATCTCATCAAATTCTCGCCGTTTTATGGGAATGATATTATTTATCAAAATGCTGACTTTTTAGGGGAGAGTGGTTTTTCCGTGCAACACTATGACACTGTGAGTGAAAAAACCTTATCCGAAAGTAAAAACTTAATATATACACATAATAGCGGTATGGCAAAGGTAAGAATTATTTTGGTCGTACTGCTTTTTTTATGCGCGGTAAGCGTTGCGGCAAAGCCGAAAACGCAGATGAGGGTTATCGTCGTGGACGGGGCGGAGATATGTTTTGACGAGACTTTTTCCGCCGACGGCGACGGTATTCCGCCGTTAAAGCGGCTGTTCGGGTTCAACGTTGAAAAGCGACTGACGGGACTTTTAAGGCAAGGTTATTCCGAAAAGGACGCGCTTTTGAAAACCTTTCCGTCGCTTCTTCGCTCGCTTGAAAATCTGGCGAACGAAAAATACGTGCCGCCCGAAAACGCCCGCGTAACGTTCAACCCGGACGGTGAAAAAACGTTTGAATACGTCCCCGAGAAAACGGGGCGCAAGGCGGATTTCGATAAACTTATCAAAGACGTCGTGAAAAACGTAATCGGCGCGCAAAGCGTAGTCAGCGTTTCGTACGACGCGCTGTATCCCGAAATCACCGAAAAAGATTTGCGCGAAAACACGCTTCTTCGCGGGAAATTTTCGACGGCGTTCAAAAGAAGTTCGGACGCAAGAAAGTCGAACGTCGGGCTTGCCGCGAAAAAACTTAACGGCGCAACGGTAAACCCCGGCGAAGTTTTTTCGTTCAACGAAAGAATCGGGGCAAGGACACTTGACAACGGATTTCTGGAAGCTCCGGTCATCGTGGACGGCAAATTTCAGGGCGGCGTCGGCGGGGGCGTATGTCAGGTATCGACGACTTTATACAACGCCGTGCTGTATGCGGATCTGACGATAATCGGCGTATCGCGCCACTCGCTCCCAGTAAAATACGTGCCGGCAAGTTTCGACGCGATGGTGTCGTCGATGACCGACTTTAAGTTTGCAAACGACGGAAGGTACCCGATATACGTTAAATCGTACGTTAAAGACGACGAATTGTACGTTGAAATATACGGAAGTCCGTTGAACTATGAAGTGCGGCTTGTGTCGGAAATCACGGGAAGCGCGCCGCGGGACGTGAAATATATTGACGACGACACGATGAACGTCGGCGACGAACTTGTGCTTGCCGAGGGGGCGGACGGCGTGATAAGCCGCGGAATAATGGAAAAGTATATGAACGGGGAATGCGTGTTCCGCAGGGAAATCCGGAAAGACTTTTATAAATCGCAGCAAAAAGTCGTGGCGCGCGGCACCAAAAAAGCGGCGGACGATAACAATAAAGAAAATCAACTTGCGGGGATAATTTGACTTTACTGCCATTATCATATATAATACTAATGCAGTAAAATATCAATAGGGGCAAGTTATCCACAAAGTTATCCACATCGGGTGATTTTATTGTTGACAACTTGATTAAAAATCGCAAAAAGGCTATGGATTACAGAGATATCTACAAAAACTGGCTTGCATCGGGCGCATTGACAGCCGACGAAAAGGCGGAATTATCGGCGATTTCCGATGACTTAAACGCACAAAAAGACCGTTTCGGGGCGGAACTCGAATTCGGAACGGCGGGTATGCGCGGCGTTCTCGGCGCAGGCATTAACAGAATGAACGTGTACACGGTTGCCCGTGCGACGAAGGGACTTGCAAGGTATATTATCGGCAGGGGCGAAGATGCGATGCGTCGCGGCGTCGTGGTGTCCTATGACACAAGGCGTTTTTCGACGGAGTTTGCGATTGTTTCGGCGGAAGTCCTGAATTCTTTCGGCATACGCGTATATCTTTTTGAAAACGTACGCCCCGTGCCAGTTTGCAGTTTTGCAATCCGCAATCTGAACGCGGTTGCGGGCATTATGATTACCGCGTCGCACAACCCCAAAATTTACAACGGATACAAGGTTTACGGCGAAGACGGCGCGCAGATGTCGCCAGAAGACACGGCGGTCGTCGTGAAGTTTATCGAAGAAGAAAAGGATTATTTCGCGCCGTATAAAAAAATCGGCATTACCGAAAGCGACATAAGAAACGCCGACGGCAAAACGTACGAAAATATCACCGTCATCGGGAAATCCCTGGACGAGCGTTATTTTGCGGCAATCGAAAAACTTATGTTGTCCGAAGACGCCGTAAGAGCGCAGCGCGACAAAATGAAAATCGTTTACACCCCCATTCACGGCAGCGGCTATATGCCCGTCACGACAATGCTTGAAAGAATGGGTATGCCGGTCGTTACCGTTCCCGAGCAGGTCAATCCCGATCCCGACTTTTCGACGGTGCGCGTGCCGAATCCCGAGGAAGCCGACGCCCTGTCGATGGCTGTCGCGCTTGCGAAAAAGGTCAACGCCGCCGTTGTTATCGGCACCGATCCCGACTGCGACAGAATGGGCGTTGCGGTACGAAACGACAAGGGCGAGTTCGTCCTTCTGAACGGAAATCAGACGGGCGTTCTTATTATGGATTATATATTAAGGCGCAACCGCGACAAAGGAACGCTTCCGAAAAACGCCGCCGTCGTCAAAACCATCGTTACGACAAGGCTTGCAAACGTCGTCGCAAAAGATTACGGCGCGAACGTGTTCGACGTGTTGACGGGGTTTAAGTTCATCGGCGAAAAAATCAAAGAGTGGGAACAGACTCGCGAATATACCTTTATGTTCGGCTTTGAGGAAAGTTACGGCTGTTTGTCGGGCACGCACGCCCGCGATAAGGACGCCGTCGTCGCCTCGATGCTCTTTGCGGAGCTTGCCTGCTTTGAAGAAAACGAAGGTTCGAGCGTTTACGACAGGCTGCAAAAGATTTATAAGGAATACGGATATTTCCTTGAAAGGGCATTCTCGTTCGGCTTCACCGGCATCGACGCCATGGACAAAATGAACAAGATTATGAACGATATCCGCACAAGCGATATTTCGTCGGTTCAGGGCAAAAAAGTCCTTGCGCTCAGCGATTACCTTACGGGCGTTACGACGAAATGCGACGGTACAAAGGAAAAAATCACTTTGCCGAAGTCCAACGTCCTGCTTTACACGCTTGAAAACGACTGCTGGATGTGCGTCCGCCCGAGCGGTACGGAGCCGAAACTCAAAATCTATCTTGCCACGAAAGAAGATTCCTTCGATTCGGCAGAAAAAGACCTTGCCGCTATGAAAGACGAAGTGGTAAAAAAATTCAATTTGTAAAACAATTAACACTTATATAAAAAGGGAGTAAACGTTATGAAAAAGTCAATATTTAAGATTACGGCATTTTCGATTATCGCAGTGCTTGTCGTCGCTCTTTCGGTAACGGCGTTTGCATTGACTGCGCCCGGCGGGAACGTCACAACGACAGGCGACAGCGTTTCGTATGCCGAAACAAAAAACAATAATCCGTACATAGTTTACAACACGACGGGGCTTTTGCGTTCGGCTCACCGCGCAGGCGGCGTACAGGATCCCGAAAACACGATGAAGGCGATCAAAACCTGTCTGAACAGTATGAACGGCAGCGACCCGTACGACGTCGACATTCTGGAATTCGACCTTCACCTGACGAAAGATAACGAGCTTATCCTTCTTCACGACGAAAATTTCGACCGCACCACAAACAGCGTCGAAGTCTGGGGCAGAGAAGGAGTTTTGCCCAGAGATAAGACTTTGGAGGAAATCAAAGAGCTGAACTTCGGATACTGGTTCCCGTACGAAAGGGGCAGTGTCCAGGTTGAAGACAAACGTATTTACAAGAACCTGAACGCTTTGCCGGTCGAAGAAGCAAAGGATTTACGCGTCGTTACATTGGAAGAAGTTATTGTCGCGGCGGAAAATGCGGGCAAACAATATCGCTATATCATCGAAATCAAGGACAAAGGCTCGGTCGGCAAATACGCGGCGGAACAACTTTGCGCGCTTATGGAAAAGTATAAGATGTTCGACAAAGTCGTTGTCGGCACGTTCAACGGCGATATCAGCGATTACTTCGATTATCTCAACGCCAACGTGTACAACGGCAAAATCAACCGCTCCGCAGGTATTCTCGAAGTTCTGAAAATCTTTTTGAGTTACCTTATGAACCGCGACCTCGGCACGGTGAAATACAACGTTTTGCAAATTCCTTATATGAATTGGTTCCCGTTCCTTGGCAGCAAGTCGTTCATCGATTACGCGCACAAGTACGGCATCGCCTGCCAGTTCTGGACAATCAACGAGGCAAGCCAGATGGAAACGCTCATTAAAAACGGCGCGGATTGCATTATGTCCGACAATCCGAAACTTCTGGATGAGGTCACAAAACGCGTGGAATACGGAAACAAGGTGCAGCCTGCCGAACCTCAACCGCAACAATAATCTTAAATATCTTATAAAGCCCACGGCACGCCGTGGGTTTTCATTGCAAAATATAAGGTTTTATGTTTGACTTAATAAAATATCTATAATATATTGAATATAGGCTTTTTAAGTCTTTGGCTGAAATGCCATTATCAGGATGGACGAGCGGGCGACTGCTCGTCTTTTTATTTAAGTATTTTTTTGTTTGATAGTATTTAAGGAAGAAATCAGCATACGCCGAAGCGCTCCGCCGGAATTATGAAGAGATAAAAATCTTTCTTCCTCAACGTAGCCCGTTTCAAACAACAGTTCCAACCAATATTCGGACTCATAGCATTCTTTCAAAGCGATTTCAAGCTTTGAGATAAAATCATTTGTGCTTTGTGCATATTGCGCCGCAGGCACATCACGTTACTTCTTGGCTTCTTTTGCAGTTTTACAAGAGGAAATGAGCATTACGCGCAGTTTTGCACATTTGTTTGAAAGAATATTATATTGTTGTTCGTCGATATAATCTGTTTTCCGCAAAATTTCAAGCCAATAACCGGTTTCGCTTGCTTCTTTAAGAGCAATTTCAAGCTTGGATACAAAATCTTTTTTGCCTTGTGCATAGTGTGCTTCATATATATTTGCGCCGATACTTGTAGCACTTCTGCCTATTTGGTTTGCAATAACGGATTCGTGATTGGATTTAAGGAGTTTGACAAGATTTATAATATCAACAGAAAAATCTGTTGAAAGATCGCGCAATTTGGAATCATACATAAGCACCCCGAACTTAATCATAGTATGAATATATTATAGAATAAGAAAAATCGTTTGTAAAGAAACAATGAAGAATTTGCGAAAGCGATGTAATGAAGTCTCATAGCGATGTTGCGACGATTGTCGCAGCGATGTGATGCGTTCCGTATTTTCACGCCCGCAGGGCACATCGTAGCGAAGCGGACATCGCGCCCGCAGGGCACATCACGTTCCGTGCAACGGAACACATCGTTGAAAAAAGACCAACCCATGCGAGTTGGTCTTTTTTCTGGTCGGAGTGACGGGATTTGAACCCATGGCCTCATGGTCCCGAACCATGCGCGCTACCATCTGCGCTACACCCCGGTAATACGGCGGTTTTTGCCGTACTGCTATATTATATAATATTTTTTGAAATTTGCAACTGTTTTTTCACACATACATTATCGACAATGCGATTAAAGCCTGTCCTGCGAAATAGGTCGCGAGTTCCAGAACGGACAAAGTGCGGTTTGCACGCCACTCTTTGAAGTACACGAACGACAGACACGTGTCGCTGAACAGCAGGAAAAGCGCGCCGATCATCGCAAGCAACCCGCCGACGGTCTTTTGCACTGCGTACAGATAACATGCGGACACCGCCGTAAACGTTACCGTAAAGGCGTAAAGGGTGATAAGTATGCGCATCCACAGCGGGATTTCAAACTTAAAGACGTACGAGCCGCCAAACGTCAGTATTGCCGCGACCGCCGCGACGATTGCCGTCACGAAATAAAAACCGCTTGTCAGGTTGAACGCCGTTGAAAAGGCGACGTGGCCGAGAAGGAACGCGAATAAACCGATGGGGATAAGGCGTTTTCTGTACGTCGGAGTAAGTTCCTTAACGCCAAGGAAAGCGTCGCCGGCATGGCACAAGATAAGCCCGAGAAACAGCGGAACGAAGTAGTTCATGTTGCAGGCGGGGTTTTTTGCGAATGCGGTAATTCCGATTATCAGAAACGACAGCGACGCGATATATTTTGCGACGAGCCCCCAGAAGTTTTTATTGAGCGACCGGAAGCCGAGGCAGAAAGTCGCCGCAATTATGCAGATGCCGAAAAAGAGATATACCATTTCCTGTTATGCGTTTGCGAAACGCGCTTTCATACGCAACTCGTGGTTTAAGATGCGTTTTCTGATGCGTAAACTCTTGGGAGTGACTTCCAACAATTCATCGTCGGCGATGAATTCAAGACATTCTTCAAGGGAAAGTTTTTTGACGGGGATAAGGCGCAACGCATCGTCGCTGCCGGACGCGCGGGTGTTCGTCAGATGTTTTTTCTTGCAGACGTTGACGGTAATATCGCCGAGCGTCGGGGGATAGCCGATGACCTCGCCTTCGTACACTTGTTCGCCTGCGGAGACGAAAAGGATGCCCCTTTCCTGCGCGTTGAACAAACCGTAAGTAACCGCCTCGCCCGTTTCAAAAGCGACAAGGCTTCCCGTTTTACGGCGGGGGAAATCACCCTTATACGGCTGATATTCAAGGAATATGCTGCTCATTACGCCTTCGCCGCGGGTAAGCGTCAGAAGTTCGCTCTTAAAGCCGAAAAGTCCGCGCGACGGAATATCGAATTCAAGGCGCATTCTGTCGCCGATTGCCTGCATGTGTACGAGATCGCCGCGACGTGCTCCGACCGCGCCCATGACCGAGCCGTTGCAGTCGCCGGGGACGTCGATGACAAGCCTGTCGATAGGTTCAAGCAGGGTGTCGCCTTCCTTTTTGAAAAGGACTTTGGGCGTGGATACCGCAAACTCATAGCCTTCGCGGCGCATTGTTTCGATAAGAATGGAAAGGTGCATTTCGCCGCGTCCGGACACTTTGAAACTGTCGGTGCTGTCGGTGTCTTCGACGCGCAGGGAAACGTCTTTCAGAAGTTCGGAATAAAGCCTTTCTCTCAGGCGTTGACTGGTGACGAATTTACCTTCCTTGCCGGCAAAGGGACTGTCGTTTACGGAGAAAGTCATTTGCACGGTGGGGTCGGTGATTTTGACGAACTCGCACGGTTCGGAGTTTTCGGGGCTTGACACGGTGTTGCCGATGTTGATGTTTTCGATGCCCGAAACGCATACGATGTCGCCGACCGCAGCCGATTCGCAGGGAACGCGCTTTAAGCCTTCGATCTGATAAAGGTTGGCGATTTTGCTCTTATAAGGTTGAATGCGGTTGTGCCAGTCGCTGACGACGACGTCGGAGTTTGTCCTGATGACGCCTTGTTCGACGCGGCCGATACCGATACGACCGACGTAGTTGTTGTAGTCGATTGCGGAAATCAGCAGTTTTGCGGGTTTTTGGTCGTCGCCTTCGGGGCAGGGGATATGGCTCAGAATCGTTTCAAAAAGCGGGATAAGGTTTTCGCCTTCCGCGCCTTCGGTAAGGGTGCTTGTGCCTTTTCTGCCGCTGCAATAGACGATGGGGCTGTCCAGCTGTTCGTCGGTGGCGTCAAGGTCAATCAAAAGTCCCAGAACTTCTTCCACGACCTCGTGAATACGCGCGTCGGGACGGTCGATTTTGTTTATGCAGATGATTATTTTAAGCCCGAGCGATAAAGCCTTTGACAAAACGAATCTTGTCTGGGGCATCGGTCCTTCGACGGCGTCGACAAGCAAAAGCACGCCGCTGACCATTTTCAGGACGCGTTCAACCTCACCGCCGAAGTCCGCGTGTCCCGGGGTGTCGATGATGTTGATTTTCACGCCGTTGTAATGGATTGCGGTGTTTTTCGCAAGGATGGTGATGCCGCGTTCGCGTTCAAGGGCGTTGCTGTCCATAACGCGATCTTCAACCTGCTGATTCTCGCGGAAGGTGCCGCCTTGTTTAAGCATTTCGTCAACCAGCGTGGTTTTGCCGTGGTCGACGTGGGCGATAATTGCAACGTTTCTTAAATCTGTTCTTTTCATATTATTATCTCTCGTTTGATTTTTGTATTATATACATATCTTAAAATAATAGCAAGGATATTAACCGCCCGACGCGAATTTTTTTCAAAAAATTAAGTTTTCGGCAAAAGAAAAGGGACGGAAAAACCCGTCCCCGGAATGGATATTCGTTTGTCAGCCGTCGATTTCGTCGGCGTTTGTTTTCATATCGCCCATCCACTTTCTGAAAAAGTTTTTGACTCTGAACGCGACGCACCAGTCGCCCAGCATCGATATGCCGTGTACAAGCAGGAACACGCCCAGAAGTACCGTGAGATATATCGCGCCGCCGACGGGATTGAAGAACGCCAGCATACCGAAAACGATTTCGAATATCGAAGTTATCAGAAGTACCCACCAGTACGGTAGTCTGAGTTTGCCCGCGGCAATCGCCATCGACAATTCCGAAATGCCTTCGTAAATAAACCACATTGCGAAAATGAAGGGCAGGAAACCTGCGACGACGTTTTCGTTTGAAAGCATTATTATGCCGAGAATCGTCGTGATTATGCCGTCCGCAAGAAACGCTCCGCCGCCGAAAAGCCCGACCGTCGTGAAGAACATTGCGATTTCCACAACGCCGATTACGAGTACGATCGCACCGATTACGTATGCGAGCGTCGTAAGCGTGGTGTCAACGGGCAACGCAAAGCACACGATACCCGCGGCAATCATCAGAATACTTGCTAAAAACCATAAAATTGAAGTTGATTTTTTCATATCGTTCACCTCTTTACGCTTGCATTATACAACCGATAATTAGCAGTGTCAATAGTCGAGTGCTAAATTTTTTCGCGATTATTAAAATTGATTTTTCCTGATAATAAATCTATCAATTTGATTTAATTTCCGTCGTTTAATTTCAGCATGAACGCGCCTTGCTTTGCGTGGCACAGCGGACATTCTTTCGGGGCGGATTCGGCGGTTGTTTCATAGCCGCAGCCCGAGCATTTCCATTTTACCGCTTTCGGGCGTTTATAAAGGGCGGAATCTTTCAGCTGCTCGTGCAGGTCGAGAAAGAGTTTTTCGTGGCAGGTTTCAACCTGAATAAGGTTTTCAAAAAGCCCCGCGATATCCTTGAATCCTTCCTTTTTCGCGGTTTCCATAAATTCGGGATAGATTCTTTCCGCCTCGTTTTTTTCGTCTTCCGCGGCAAATGCAAGGTTATCGAGGAGATTCCATTTTTGTTTGAAAGGGAAGCCCGCGGAAATATCGATGTTTTTGATGACGTTTTCGTCGGCGGTTTGCAGGAAGGAATAAAGCATGCGCGCGTGATTGAATTCTTCGTAAACCACTTTGTCGATGATTTCGGACAACGCGACGTAGCCTTCGTTTCTCGCGCCGTATTCGATGAACATATATCTGACGTGAGCCTGACATTCGCCGGCAAACGCCCGCGCCAGATTTTCGTAAGTTTTGCTGTTTTTCAGATTTTTCATAAATACCTCCGAAAAAAGTATCCGCAAATTTACAAAAAATATACGGTCTTGCTTTCAAAGTATCGAAAGATGTGTTATACTAATCGCCGTTATGAGATATTTGTTTTTCGACATAGAGTGCAGCGAAGGTAAAAGTATGTGCAGTTTCGGTTACGTTCTGACCGACGAAAAATTCCGCATACTTGAAAAGGACGATATTCTGATGAACCCCGAGGCGATTTTCCATACGGGCGCCTGGGGCAAGAAAAACAGGGAAGCCTATCCCGGCATCGAAATGGCGTACCCGAAAGAAGTTTTTCTGAAAAGCCCGACTTTCCCCGCGCTGTACGAAAAAATCAAATCGCTTATCGAATATAAGGATCAGACCGTCATCGGGTTTTCGCACAAAAACGACACCGTGTTTCTGGACAACGCCTGCAAGCGTTACAACCTGCCGTCAATAGATTACGACTTCGTGGACGTGCAGACAATTCATAAGGATTACAATAATCTCATAAACCCGTTCAGCACCGAAAAACTTGTGGAAGAACTGAACCTCGACGTCAACAAATACGTCCCGCATAAGAGCGACGACGACGCCGAAGTGTCGATGCTCGTCACCAAAAACTTTTGCGAAAAGCTGGGGCTGTTGCTTAATAAACTTATCGCGCAGTATCCGAACTGTATGGGTGTTCATAAGGCGTATAACACGGTTTATCTTTACAAAACGCGCGCAGAAAGCCTTATTTGTGCAATAAACCGCAACAGTACGTCGGGAAGCAATTTAATGCGCGGCAGTAATTTCAACAAATACAAACACTTTCTGGAAGACTTTATCGCGGATTCTTCGGTTGAAAAATCGTTGTTCGGAAAACATGTCGCGGTGTCCAGAAACTACTTTGACAATCACTTCCGCGAGATGTTGCTCATCGTCGAAAAAGTCCGGGACAGGGGCGGCGTTATGGAATCGCACGTCGGCCGCGCCGATATATTTGCGGGCAATCCCTCAAAAGAAGAAGAAAGGGCGATTGAGTCCGCAGTCCGCCGCGGGAAAAACGTCCTTACCGTCACCGAGGATGACCTTTTCAAAATGCTTTCGATTGATAAAATATAATTGTTTTTTCAACCTTTATCACATATTGAGCATTTTTTTGCGAAATGCTTTTGACAAATGCAAACTCGTATGCTATTATAATTAAGCATCTTTTGTGATGAGTTTTCGGTTTAAGGAGAAATACCCAAGAGGCCGAAGGGGCTCCCCTGCTAAGGGAGTAGTACGTGAGAAGCGTAGCCAGGGTTCAAATCCCTGTTTCTCCGCCAAGTGAAACTCGTTTGAACCCTTGAGGTTCAAGCGAGTTTTCCTTTTGTACGATGGGGATGCTGTTTCCCGTTGTGTTCGGGCAGTCGTTTGTTGCGGTTTTGCCGTTGCTCGCTATGTCGTTAAGGTGCGAAATAAATTCTTCCGTGTCTTTCCTCTTAATTACCGTCGGGTGATTATCTTCGGTGTTGTAAAAGATTAAAATTTTGTCGTCATACAAAATAACACGGTTTATGAACGAGTTGAAAAACTCGTTTTTTTCTTGCCCGTTTTCATACTTTTTACGGGCAAAATAGGTTAAAAACGCTTTTACCTTGTCCACTTCGAGCGGTTTTATCTGCCGAGCCTTTTCAAGCGAAATTTTGCTCTCTAATTCCTCTTTTTGCGTTTCGAGAGAAATCAGTCGTTCTTTGGTGGATTTAGTCACTATGCCTTGTTCTATGGCGGCAAGCAGTGCATTTATCGCTTTTTCTTTGGCTTTCAACTCGTTTTCGAGATTTTCAAGCGTTGCGGTCTTTGTTATCTCCGAATTGAATTTTGAAACGACCTGTTCGGCAACGGTTTGAATTACGTCGGGTTGCAGAACGTATTTAACCGTCGTGCCGAATACCAGATCTTCAAGGTCTTGCTGTCTGTAATTTGCCTTTTTACAACTGTGTTTGTTGCGTTTTCTTCCGAAACACTTGTAATAGTGATGAAGTTTACCTGTATGGCTTGTTCCCGTTTCGGCGGTCATCAGACTACCGCAAAATCCGCAAAACAATTTTCCGCTTAAAATATATGGCTGTTCGCTCTTGCTGTCGCGCGGTTTATGTTTATGCTTGTCCATAATGACGTTGCATTCATAAAAAAGTTCTTCGTCCACGATAGGCGGTATGACGTTAGTGTAAACCGTGCCGTGCGAAGTTACTTTCCCGATGTATTTTTCGTTGCGGATTATCCTTGCAAGACTGTTCATATTGAACGACGAACCGGCTTTCGTCTTAATGCCTTGTCCGTTCAGCCTTGCAATAATTTCTTTCGCCTTTTCGCCGTTTTTGTATCTTGTAAAAATATCTCTGACAATATCCGCTTCGTAACTGTTTATCGTCCATTTTTTGTCCACGATGTCATAGCCGAATAGTCCGTATCCGCCGATGAAGTAACCTTTTTCGTAACTTTCCCGTATTCCGCGTTTTACCTTTTGCGAAAGTTCGGCGGAATAATATTCCGCCATACTTTCCAGCACGCCCTCGATTAAAATTCCGCTTGCGTCTTCCGTTATGTTTTCTTTTGCAGATAGAACACGCACGCCGTTTTTCTTTAACTTTGCTTTGTAATTCGCGCTGTCGTAACGGTTACGGGCAAAGCGATCAAGTTGGTAAACAAGAACATAGTCGAAAGTCTTTTTCTTACTGTCGTCGATCATTCTTAAAAATTCCGGTCGTTTGTCCGTAGTCCCCGTGAGCGCACGGTCTATGTATTCGGCTACAACGAGAAGGTCTTGTCTTTTTGCATACTCGTAGCATTCCCGAAGTTGTCCTTCGATAGACTGTTCCGTCTGACTGTGCGAACTGAATCTTGCATATATCACTACTCGCTTTTTCATTGCTTCCTCCTGCCGAATACGCTCTCGGGCGTTAAATCGTCCATATTACCGCCGTTTCTCGCATAGTCGAGTAAAATGTCGGCTAAAATTTTTGCGCTTGTTTGTATTCTTTCTTTCGGCAGATTTAATCTGCCTTTTTCTTTGTGCCCCGTTGACAGATTGACCTCAACGGTGTTTTCTTGTATCCGCTTCAACGTTCATACTTATTGCGCGGATACTATGTTCTCTTTCCTGATGGCTGTAATGTTCTCTCACCATTACCGCAAAATCCTCCTTATCTCAGATTTCCGCAAGGCGAGAGTATCTCGTCTTACGGATTATGTTTTGTTTCTTTCTTCTGCGAATTTCGTAAGTTCGCTCTCGAAAAAGTCGTCGTAGCCGTCCTTTAATTTTGCAAAGGCGGTATTGTGTCGGGCTAACAGTTCTTCGTAGCCCGCTTGTATAAGTTCTACTTTCGTATAGCCGCACTTTTTCAGAAACTCGTTTATTTCTTCCGCCGTCTTTCTCGGAACGCTCGTTCCCCATATAATGTTTTTGGCTTTGCGTTCTTCCTTGTGCCGTTCTTCGTATCTTTTGTCTTTTTCCTTTCTTGACTTTGCCATCTTTTCATTCCTCCGTGAATATATAATCGTATCTATACGACGATTATATTTTACACGCTTTGTGTGCGTAAGTCAAGTGCTTTTGCGTTAGTCCGCCGATATTTTTAGTAAGAGCAGGGCGATTTCTTATTGTGGATACGAGCAAATGTTGCCCTTTCCGAAAAGTCGGTTTCCGACTTGTTCAGCGTATCGTTTTTGAAATAGATTGCAAAAACCTTATCCTGCTTGTAAAAAGTACTCGTTTTCCAATTTATTTTTCGGGCTTTTGCTTTCCGTTTTCTGCCTGCTAAGGCGGGTACACTTGTTTGTAACTCATGATCTGTTATCTCCTTTCCCGTTCACTATATATGGACATTAGCTTGCCTGTTTGCGGGGGTGTTTTTCGTAAGTTCTTGAAAACATCTCTACTTATATTGGAAAGTTTTCATCTCTTTGTTAGGGTATTTAACTGAACTTTTTCAAAAATCCTCCTACTATAATTGGACACTTACCATACCCTTTGGCGGGGTGTTTTAAGAAATTCGCGGTAATTTATTTTTCCTCTACTACTATTGGACACTTCCGGTACAAAAGTTAATGGTTTACGGGAAACTTTTTCATTAAGACAAAGAGCCCCTCACTAAATACGGACAACAGAGAGTAAGAACTTCGTACTTTTCTGAAAAATATCCCTCTACTATAATTGGAAACTTCCGGCACGAAAGTAAATGGTTTGCACGAAACTTTTTTCATTTTGACAAAGATTTTCTCACTACATATGGACAGTAGAGGGCAAAAACTTT
>OQVQ01000139.1_pt1 | contig 33879 bp, 45 predicted proteins | sample 1691491 | NCBI WGS metagenome assembly OQVQ01 (sample SAMN03418252, study PRJEB22391) | human gut metagenome | biome: human-gut; feature: organic feature; material: feces | host: Homo sapiens | place: Tanzania | collected 2013-01
ATGCAGCTCTATCTCCATCCGTCTCGCTTGCTCCAGCTGCTCACGCTCTTCTTTTTCAATCCTGTCCATCCAGCTGCGCGCCGCGCTCCGACCGTTCCGCCGCCGCTGATCCGCAAGAAAGCGCTCGACGAACATCTCTTTCGTCATATAGATTTGTTGTTCCATTCTCTTTCGCCGAAGAGCCGAATCTGCTCCGCGGTCTCTGTTCTCCCTTCCTGCCTTTTCTCCAACTCTTTCTTTCTGAACGGCGGCAGCTTAATCCTTGCGGCCCTTTGGGCCTTTCGATACTCATGCTGGCTGATCTCCTTTCGCCGCATACATGTTGTGTAGTGCGGAACATACGCCATGATCGCGCCCGGCGTTCCTTTAGGGACTGTCCGTCCTCTCCGGATCCGTCCATCCATCGTTGTCACAACCTGAGCTCCCTCTCGCGGAATGACCCACACCGGCTCCGGATCCACTATCACCGTCCTCCCGCTCTCTCCTCGGACATATGCCACCATTCGGCCGCACTGCTTACATCTCGCCATTCCTCGACCTTCCCGCCCTCTTTACTGCCGGCAGTGTCTCGACCGTGATCCTCACGGTCTTCTGCGGGATGCGTCCTGGAATGATCAGCAGGATCCCTCGCCGATCTGTATACACCATCCCTGTTCCCGTCTTCACCTCAGCATGCAGCATTGCTTTCTTAATCACCATACGAGCGCCTCTCCACCCGGCTCCGCGGTCACTTCCAACTCGCGATTCCTGTCCCCTGCGAATCGAATGTAGACGCCCTCCGGCGGCACGTGTGCGCCGATATAATGCCCATCTTGTTCGCTCTTCCATTGATTCATCGCCGCATTCGCGATTCGGAGATTCTCCTCAGAAAGATGCGCCTTTTCATCATAGAACGTGAATTCATGCGTGCTCACGACTTCGTGAATTGTCGATCCGAAGGCGTCGCTTTGATCCGCGACCCTGTTGAACACTACCCACAGGAGCTTTTGCTTTTCTCCCTCGCAGTATAGCGGTGAGCTCCACAGCAGCCGTGCCAGGATTTCTATCTCTGAAAAGTCGTTATCGTATTCGATGATCTCGACCTTTCTCGGTGCTTGCTCCGGCTCCGGTGTCGGAAGCTGGACCGCCGTCAATATGACCTGCTGCGCCGTCGGCTCCGGCGTCGTGGCCGCCGCCTCCGGCAGCAGCCTGCTCGACGCCGCTCGAATACCCGCGCTGATCAGCAGCATCCCAACCCAGCCGAGCCCCAACATTCGTAACATCTTCCAAATCCGCCTCATTTCACACGCCCCTTTCTCTCTTTCACTTCCCCCACGCGCATAGCGCGCCGCGAATTCCCCGAGCCACGGCTCCGCCGTCCGTCCACGGCGGATTCTTCCGTTCCCCGGTCACCATCCTCGTCCGCGCCGCTGGGAGGTTATCACCGGCGCGTCCCCTTTTTTTTTTCGCGACGCGCTATGCGCGTGATCCTCTCTTTTGCCGCTTACATGCTTCCGAAGTATTCGCCCATGTCTTCCCTTAATATCCCGAGCGTCTGCATGATCCCCCATACGTCCTTCAGCGTCAGTTGGCTTTTCCCCGATAACGCTCTGCTCACATAGCATGGCGTTCTGTCGATCTCTATCGCCAGCTCATACTGTGTGATTCCCAGCTCCGCCATTCTGTATCGCACCTTCGCGAATTTCGGTTTCCGTTTCATCCTCGCTCACTCCCTCCTTTTCTTTTCGCCTCCCGGTACTCGCGCTTCTTCGCTGCGATCGATTCGCGATTCGCCTCCCGGTACTCGCGCTGCTTCGCTGCGATCGATTCGCGATTCGCCTCCCGGTACTCGCGCTTCTTCGCTGCGATCGCTAGCTCCTTTCGGCTCTTCGGTCTGATGAGTTCCCGTTCAATCCTGCTCAGCTCTCGATACTCCTCTGCGGTCATGTCATCCACAATGCAGTCGGGATACGGACAGTTGAAGCAGTCGTGATTGCAGCTGCTCATGTTTTGCCTCCTTTACGCCGTCTGTTCTTCGGCCTCCGGTTCCTGCCGCGGCGTCATCGCCGCGACCCCCTCCGCAAATCCCACCAGTCGCGCCTGCTCCGTCTCCGGCAGCGCATTGTACGCCTCTGCCAACCGCAGACCGATCTCTTTCTCTTGTTCGCTCATTAAATTCACCTCGATGTGTTATCTCATAACAGTATGATATGCCATTTGATAACGCATGTCAAGTGCTTTTGTTATTAAATGTCAATTGGCTGTTGACTTCTTTTTTTAATGGTGATACTATTTGAGGCATAGGAGACTAAATCTATGAATGAACGCATCAAATTTTTCAGAAATTCGCTCAATTTAAGCCAGACCAATTTCGGAAAAGCGCTCAATGTGTCCTTATCTGCTGTTCGGAAATGGGAATCCGGCGAGAATACGCCGTCCGACGCGATCGTCGCGCTGATGGAGATCCGCTTCAATCTCAACAAGCAATGGCTGCTCACAGGCGAGGGCGATATGACCATAAAAATAAGCCGCGAGGATGAACTCGCAGCTTTCTTTGGGGACGTTCTCCGCGGCAATCCCGATTTCCGCCGACGTTTGTTGATTGTACTCGCTCGGATGTCAATCGACGAATGGGCATTGATCGAGCGCAAGGCGCGGGAGCTGTTTGACGAGCAGTAGGCTCAGGCGATCAGTGCAACGATGAATCGATAGATCAGACGGAGCTCGTGGTCGCTTGCGTTTTCCAGTAGGTTCAAAATCTTTTCTTTCATGTTGTTTCCTCCACATTTTTATCGGAAACCACAACTGAGATACCGAACCGAGCCATTCCATACGAGGAGATGATGTCGAGATAGTTCCGGAACTGCTGCTCATTCATTTGATCGAGCAGCAGTTTGATCATTGATTCCTTTTTCATTTCTTTCCCCCCTGCCATATTCTTCTGGCAGCGGTGGATGCTGCAACATCCTCCGCCGTCTGTCGCCCAGACGCTTTCTCTGCGTCGCCGTCCGGGCTGGTTTCATCATATCCGATTCCTGCCCGCGCGCCAAGACCGGAACACCCCGTTTCGGCCACGGAGTTCCGTCAAGTTCAGACGGTTTTCCACCATTTCGGGTTTTGGAGGCATATCATGGACTGTGGCTTTCTCGAATCTCTTAATTCCCTCAGGAGTTCCCGCAGCTTGTCGCTGCAGCAGATCTCCGATCGCTCCGGCGTTCCGTTGCCGACGGTAAGAGACGTTTTCAACGGCCGCACGCAGGCCCCGCGCGCAGATACGCTTGTCGCGATCGTCCACGCGTTGGACGGTTCGCTCGACGATCTGTTCTCCCCCGCCTTTGTCCCGCCGGAAGGCTCTCACGATCTGCACAGCATCATGATCGACTATCTCCGCGCCGAGGTCGAATCACAGAGGCGTGAGCTTCACCGGCTCCGCACCGAAAAGGCGCTTATCGTCGCGGCGCTGGTCGCTGTCCTTCTGGGCGTGATCAGCTTGCTCGTGTGCGACAGACTCAACCCCAACGTCGGCTGGTTCCGCGACATCGCCGGCCGCTTGATGGGATATATCGTTTGAGGAGGTATCATATGGAATTCGCGTACTACTGCTTGAAATGTCGAAAGACCTACTTGGGTTGGGACGAATCCTCGCCGTCATTGAAGCGGAAATGCCCCAAATGCGGCGCGCCGATTCTTGCCGACGGCCGCACAGTGCCTGAGTGGAAGGCTCTCAGTGATGAGAAAAAGGACGCCATATACGATGAGCTGATGGAGAAGCCGCCCGAAATCCGAAAGTCCAAATTCGGCGTCGGTCTCGCCGTGCTCTCTGTCGTCGCTCCCTTTGTGAAGGCTATCTCATCCGCGGCCGCCGTGTCCTCGATGGGGTATGGGTACTCCTACGGCGGCGTGGCTCTGCTCCTGGATGTCGCCTCCGCTGCTGTTGGCGTCACGCTCGGCCTCATCATCAACGCCTCCTATGCCTCCCGGCAGCGGAAGCATTATGCCCGCGCGCTTGCGGCAGCCGGCGATGGCGGTCTCGCATCCGATGCCCCGGACACACCCGAGACGTAAGCCGTATCCAATAAGCCGCCGCACGGCGGCTTTCGTATATCCAAAAAAGGAGATTTTCATGCGAATTCGAAACACTACCGCAAAGTGGATTGAAGCCTCACAGCGTTGGCAGGTCAATGTGACCAACGAGGCCGGCGAACGCAAGACCTTCGTCTGCTCGACGCCCGGCCGTTCCGGGCAAACCGAATGCAACCGAAAGGCGGATAAGTGGCTTCTCGCCACCGTTTCCGGCGCGTCTGGGCGCTGTGATCGCCTGCTCGACAAATGGTTGGAACACGTCAAGATCTCCACGGGCGGTTCCAATTATCGACAGCGCAAAAGCATCACCGAAACATGGATCCGCCCTGCGATCGGCAAGAAAAGGCTGTCCTCCGTCTCTCGGCAGGATTTTCAAGACATTTTGAACAAAGGAGCCGCGCACGGGTTATCCAAGAAGTCGCTGGAGAACATTCGCGGAGCGATCTCGAATTTCCTAGCATTCTATGACCGTTCGGAGCGGCTCGTGGTCAGCAAAAGCGCCCCTCAGAATGAGAAGCGCATCCTTCAGCCGAGCGGGTTGAGCACACTTTTTAATTCGGACTTGACCACTTACTACAGAAAGGACGTTCGCTGCTGGTACATTCACGCGTGGCGCTTCGCCGTCGTGACCGGACTGCGCCCCGGCGAACTGGTCGCGCTCGAATGGCGGCACGTTGATCGGAATACGATCCGCGTCCGCGGCTCCAGAAATTATGACGATGAGATGACGCGCGGCAAAAATGAGAATGCGATTCGCGATGAACCGTTGACCATTATCGCCGCGGAGATCCTCTCCGCGCAGCGACAGATGCTCTTGCAAGCCGGAATCGTCAGCAAGCATGTGTTCCCGGCTGCCGACGGCAGCCAGGCTTGCCAGCAGCATATCGCCGTTGAGCTGCATCGATACCTCGTCCGGAACAATATCCCCGAGATCACGCCTTATGAAATGCGGCATACCTACGTTTCGATCATAGCAGGGCTCGGCGATCTGTCGCTCGCGGAGCTTCGCTCTGTTCTCGGGCATGGCCAGAACATGGATACGCTCGGCGTTTACAATCACGCCCTGACGGACCAGATGCAGCGCATTAAAGAGAAGACGGACGCCGCTTTTTCTTCCTTATTGCATCAAAATGAGTTTTTATAAAGTACACAAAAAAGTACACACTTTCTATTGTACCACTGAATATTCGTATTGCATTTTGAGTAATCATGCAGGGCTGCAACCTCGTCTTGAATCTCAAAAACCGCCTGTTTTCCTTGTAAATTTGTTCGAACTGCAATTCCGATGTTTGCATATATACTCTATGAAATTCAACCCTTGTGGGTATGCCTCCCACTTCCGGCACCATGAAAACCCCAGATAATATCTGGGGTTTTCGCATTTTGCATAACCAAAAGTACACAAAAAAGTACACACTTATTTTATATGGATATTTCAACCTTTCTATTTCTGCATGGAATTTATGCAACCAATATCGTAGTCCGTGCTCTGCAGTATCAGTTGTTTCTTAACAATTCTACAAAGTTCCGATTCTACCGCGCAGATGATGTCTTGTATCTTGGTCGCAGCCGCGATCTCCGCCTCCTCGATCAGTTCTTTATAGAATGTCTCTAGAATCTCCTTAACCTCTTTCTCCCTTTTGAACCATCGTTCATAAGTATCCCTTACGGCGCGTCTCTTTGTCGCCGTGTCGATCTGTTGCCTTGCGTACTTCCGCCATGTGTCCGGAATTACTCCGGGATTATGCGGGCTCGCGTCTTTCAGCAGTTGGTTATGGTTTCCAATAAAATACCGAACCATTTCTCTCCGCGCTGCCGCCTCTTTGATCGCCTGTTCCTCGTGCTCGCATGCGAATCCATCCAGCCCTAGAAATCTGAAGCAATCCGCCATTTGGTCATGAAACATCACGCCTTCCAACAGCATGTCGCTGATTTTGGAATAAACGTCCTGCGCATTCATGCTCGTCACGCCTTTTCGACGACAATCGAAAGATTGTTCAACACACCCGTTGCTCCGCTTAGAACAAACGCGATCATCGATGTGTCGCATTCGTTGTAGTTACGGAATGCGAACGGGAACGACACTACTGCATTGTCCCCTGCTGTCGCCACCGTCGCCTTGCCTACTGCTCCCGGTATGGCCACTCCGTCTTTCGTCGCCGTGATTGTCGCCGTTCCTGCCGCTGTCGGCGCTATCGTCGCGGATACCGTCCCCTCGAAGTATCCTTTACCAATCGCCTGGATCGTGTTACCTGCTTTGCGCAGAGCGCATCCAAATCGATGAATAACCGTCCCTACGGGCACACTCCCGCCCTCAGCGATCGTCGGAGCTTCCGTATTTACAGCATAAATCAAAGCCTTGCTCATGTGGTCTTTTTTTCCTTCCTTTCAAAATAGATTGGGGCGGTTTCCCGCCCCTGTTAAACTTCCTCGCCTAACAGGGCGTATCCTTTTTCAAAAGTTACCGCATCCGCATCCGTTTCCGCATGCGCAGAATGGAGAGTTCCCCGCGCTGTATGTGTATCCGTTCGGATATCTCACTACACCATACATACGGTTGTCCATCTCGAGGCTCGCGACCTTATCTCTCAGCGTTTGGATCTCGTTAGTATGGATCAGCGATCTTGTTGCCTCTCCTTCCGCATGTATCGCAGATGTGATGTCGCACGTCTGCCTGTCGATCTGCGCTGATAGGTTCGCCGTGGCGAGGCGATTCTCGCAGCAGCAATTCGCGATCTGCGCAGAGAGCGCTCGCCCTTCCCCCGTGATAGAGTTGTTAAGCACGTAGGTGCTGTCGCAGATCCCGTTGCCGATGTTCGTCAGACGCTGGTTAATCTGGTCAAATTGCTGATTGAAAAGGATCTGCTGCTGCGAGGCCGCCGTGGCGTATTGGCTGTAATCGCCCTGTCTGTTGCCCCAGCAACCACCACCCATGAACACGAACAGGAACAGGATGATGATCCACCACGCGCCGCCGCCAAATCCTTCACCGTCACGGTTCCCCATGATCGCACCAATGTCGGCAGGGGTCATTCCGTTTTCCATAACATTTCTTTCCTTTCTCTATGTATTATAAAAGCGTTCCGGACCGCTCTTATTTCAGTAGCCCTGAAAGGGCCTCCGCCTGTTGTTTGAGCATCACAAATTGCTCTTTCGTCATTTGTCCTGTCGCCAGCAGACTTTCCACTATTGCTCGAGGATCTTTGTCGTGTAACTGTTGTTTGAATTGCGCAAATGCCTGCATCATTTGGACTGGGTTACTCGGTTGCTGCGCTACCCCTTTTATCGACGCACCTCTTGCTAAATCTGCGAGATTCATTCCGACGTCCCTTTCTGCTCGAGTGCATCAATTCTACGTTCAATCTCAATCAGGCGATCCATCGGCGCGTACTCCTTCCCGGGTTTCTGCTGCATATCCGGCGTGACTTCCACAAGATTCAATACGCGCATCGAGACTGCTCCCGTCATATCCACCGCCTTAACATACATCATGGAGCCGTCGTTGTTCATCATCCATCTGATCTGGCCAGGCATAACAGCCGTATTCCTTGCAGCTTCGATCCCGTCGACCATGACGAACTGCGCATTGGACTGCGGGCTCTGCTGCTGTGCTTGTTGCTGCGTGATGGCCTCAAGACGTTGCTGGTATGGGTTCCCATAGATACTCGCTTGCTGCATGTATGGCGTCTGCGCATTCATCGGATAATGTGTATACATCGTCGGCCTCCTTTTCTTTCTCCGTGCCTAAATTTTGGCACAAAAAAAAGCCCTATCGAAGTGCATCGATAGGGCTTATCCGCGTCTCTTTTTATTAAAAACTACGCTCAATTTGCGTGCGATATGAGCTGCTTTTGTGCGCGACTGATCCTCCTCTTAATCTGGTCTATCTGAAGCGGCCCAAATTCATCACACAGCTGCTCATACGTCTTTCCGTCTAAAAGCCGCCGTGTGATCATCTCTCGGTCCGTCTCGTTATGGATCCATTGCTGAATCAATTGTAGCCACTCGGATCGCGGCTTTGCGTCAAGAATATCACGCATCGACACCTCTTGTTCTCGTTCCCCGAGATAGACGAGGATGCATGCGACCTCCGGATCACATATCATCATCGATTGATATCCTTCTCCCTCTCCTCCGCGATTATCCCCATTTCCTCACGGAGGAGCTTTACCTCGGGGCGCAGCGCATCGTTTTTCGCCTCGAGCTCAAAAACCCGTGTTAGGAGTTCAAACATCTCCCGTCTTCGTTTCCAGAACATCTTTTCCCTCCGTATCAGATAGCCCCGGCTCGTCACCGGGGCGCCTCCACTATCTTCTTTACTCCTCGAGCTCCGGTAGCCCTGCCACGCTGGTGAGCAGAGACAGGACCGCAGCGAGCGCAGACGCGCTTGCCACCATCACCCAGTTCACCTCGTCCAGCACGGCAGACGTGCCGATCATAGCGATCGCTGCCTGCGCTAGGGTTTTCAGCGCGCGAATGCCCGCTGCCTTAATCCACTGTTTGAAATCGTACTTCATCACTTATCCATCCTTTCCATTTGTTCAATGATTCCGATCCGCGTCTCGTGGTCGGAAAGCTTTGCATCATGCTCGTCGCTGCGTCTCCACAGCCGATCGTGGCTGGCTTTGTTGTCGGCTTTGTGGCCCTCGATCGCCTTTTGCATAGCGCTCACGTTAATCGTGAGCGCCGTGATCGCTTTTGTAAGTTTAACCAGTGGCGTAACTATCGCCGCACCCAAGGCGACCAGTGCCGCGATCACGCCAACAACTCCCCATTCTGTCATTCTTCGTCCTCCTTCTTACTTCTTAATACGCTTTCGGGTCGCCGAATGCCGACCACTGCGAAAATCTGTGCATTCTCTTATCAACATAGTTATAAGCACGCCTGTCGTTGATCTTCGTCAGCTGACAGCCATACGCCCCGCCGATCCACTCTACGACGTATCCGCCACCTACGACGATACCGATGTGTCCGGAACGCCACGCAAGATCGCCCGGCTTTGGGTTCTTCGTTTGAACGCAGTACGACGAGTATAGCGTGTTCGCGCTCGCGTCGAAGCCGCTGCTTTTGACCTTGTGCTTCCTCCAAAGACCGACGACCCCACCTGAGCAGTCCGCGCCGGTCTGCGTGTAACCGCTTCTCAACGCTTGCGCTCGCATCATCGCGTCTCTGCCGCCGTCATAGTACGACGCGTAATCTGCCCTGCGGAGATAGCTGTTCAGCTTTGCCGCTGTCATAACGTTCGGCGTGAGGTCTTTATTGTAAAGATTGCCCCCGCGGATGTAGAACGAGCGGAGATCAATTCTGTCTGCGTAGGGGTCCACGCAGTGTTGGAGCGCGTCAACACAGATATCCGCTCTGAGGCTCGACCCCTGCGACAGCGCGAGCTTGATTGCCTGTCTTGCCGTGGCCCCGATGTGAGACGGAGGTTCGACCGGCTTGCCCGTCTCGTCCGAGGCGGAAACGGGGAACAGAGCGGCCCATGTCATCGGGCCTACCATGCCGTCAATGTCAAGATTGTTCGCCGCCTGGAACGCCTTGACCGCACGGTAGGTGTCATTGCCATACATGCTGTGCGTGGCTTTACAGAGGTAGCCCAGTTCAACGAGCCTTTCCTTCACGGCTTTCACGTCCGCGCCGCTGCGGTATCTTTTAAGGATTCTTGTCAATTCCACTTCTTCGCCCCCTCATAGCAGTTTGATCTCATAAATTTTGTTAGTAAACGTGTTGCTGGCGTTCCGACTTCCGGCTACGTAGAACTCCCCGTCCACGCCGGTAATGTCAACATCAATTATCTGGTTCCTTCCTCCTGAGCTTGCGTTTTGAGAAAACTTCGTCAAATCGTCGTTTGTTGGGTTTTGTGCATCCGATTCCGTGATCCCGAACCGATACAGAGACGCTGGAACGGATATATACACAACGAATCTCAATGTCGTGTATCCGGATAACAGCACCTTCTTGTCACTGCGAAAACTGAAGCGCGAGTTGGATATGCTGGTATCGTTCTTGAACGTAACAGCGTCCGCATCCATAGATATGGAGCATCTGCTGCTTCCGAAGCCGCCGAGCTTTTTGCTGAGCTTCCCGCGATAATACAGGTAGCCACGCGGCAGGCCACTCACTGCTCTCAGCGCAAGCCGTCTGCACATCCTCATTCGAGCGCACCTCCGAGCAGCCATATATCCGCTGCGATCTTTTTCAGGCAGACTGCGGCATACTGCCCGGCAAGCTTTACCGAGCTGTCGAGCGAGTGAACCGTCACGCCCTCCGCTGCTGCGACCGTGACCGCGCCCGCGCCGAACTGCACAAGCTCGATCTCCGTGCCGATGGGGAACGCAGCCGCGCTGTTTGCGGGGACCGTAACGGTCAGCGCCGTATCGGCGGTCAACGCGATGAGTTTCCCCGCATCCGTCAGCGCAAGGGTATACGCCGCTGTTTTCTCGACGATGGCCGCGCTTGCCTGTGCCGCAGCGACCTTGCCCGCCGTATCCAGCGTTGCGACGCCGTTTGCCGCGCCCACCGAGCTTGTTGGGATTGCGCCGATCGCCGTAGGGGTCAATGCATCCGCGCCGCCGGCCGCGTGGGATGCCGCATGACTTGCCGCCGCTGCGCCGATGCTCTTCGGTGTGAGCGTCTCCCATTTTCCGTCAAAGTCTTGTCCGCTTTTTTTTAAAAGGGCCTGCCCTGTTGTGCCGCCGGCCGGCATTCCATTTGCAGCCATTCCTGCTTCGGGGACGGCATATACACCGTCCCCACGAAGGAACCTTGTTACGCCTTGATCCTTCTTCACAGTCTGAATGGCCGGAAGCGTGTCCGTAAGCCATTTTTTGATTTTTCCGAATAAAACAGTGAGTGTATCCCCCGTTTCCAGCTCTGTACGTTGCTCCGCTTGTGTGAATGATACGTCTACATCCCCCGCGCGTAGATCGTCAATCATTCCGTTTAACGAATCCTTCAGCTGGTTTGAATTGCTGTCGAAAATCGCCTTCATCTGCGCCGCCGGCCGGTTCGGTCTATCATCTTCTCCGACTACCGGGTTTTGCCACTCATCAATTTTCCGCGTCTTAATTCCCATTCTCTCGCCTCCTGTTACGACCTGATCTTTCCTGTCATGATGCGATACATCACTTCTTGCTTGTCCTTCGGAATGCCCGCGCGCTCCATCAAGCTAAAGCAATCTCTCTTGTTGACCGCTCCATTTTTTCCGGTTCCAGTCTTCTCCGCTGCGGCCTGTCTGTATCGTTTCACATAAGCCACAGTGCTTTTTAGACTAATCCCATACTTTTGCGCAAGCTCTCCCTTCTCCGGGTACTTCCCGCCCACAAGCGAGAGGTAAAACCGGTTGCCGTCTGTATAGTCTTTTGCAACATACGCCTTTCCCTCCTGATGGTACATCGCCTGTTCCAACACAGCTTTCTGCTGTGGGCTCATGCTCGCATCCTCCATGATGGCTTGCAGCACCTCGTCTTTCCCCGTCTCCTCGTCCTCATCGCTGCTGTACTTTGCTTTCATTTCTGCGTACTTCAAGTAGGTTCCCGAATTGACCCCGCTCTTCTCGGCTTCCTGCGCCCTTTGATATGACGCCTCGTTGCTGGACAATTCGAACCAGGCTTCGCTTCGATAGTCGCGGCTGTTGTTGCTTCCGATCAATATCTCATCGAGCGTTCGTTTCTGAGCTTCAGTAAGTGTCTTTTCCCGCAGGAGAGCCTCACGCACATAGTCGCTTGTTGTTTTTATCGTCTTTCCGTTCTCGTCCTTCATTGGCTGGAACCGGCTTTTTTTTGCATACAGCTCAAGGAATACGTCGGTCGGCACGCCTTTCGCATACGCCTCGGACGCGTGTTCGTACAACGTCTGGTTGATCTGCTTTGTCATGAGGAGCTTTTGCACGTTCGTAAGAGTTTTGTCGCTTGCGACTCTCTCTGCCTGCTGCGCCGTCTTTGGATCAATCGTGTTCCCATCTTCATCCCGGACGCTCTCCATGCCTCGCATGCTGTTCTCTATCTCGAAGAACTGTTTCGGACGGATTCCCGCCCTTGCTGCCTCTTTCATTTCCTCAGTCGTCTCTGCGTTTAGCCGGGTCTGTGCTTTTTGCTCGTCCCCTGCAAGAGCTCGCAGAAGCGACCAGTTCCCCAGATAGTCCTGCCCTTCGCTTAACGACCATTTTCCAAAAACGGCCGCCTTAATCAGTTCGCCAACATTTTGATCTACTGCAAACTGTGCCTCAGCTTCCCCTGCAGAATTCAGTTTCTGACTGTATCCCCGCACGACGGTATCGATCCCCTTTGCCGTTCTCACGAGCTGCGTCGCTCCCCATGGCATGAGTAGATTCAAACCGCTTGTCCGGTCGAGCAGTGCTGTCCAGATCTTGTCTGCGCTGTTGAGGTTCCCGCTCAGCACCATTTTGATCAGTTCTGCGCTTTCCTCAATCGTGTCTCCTATGGCACTGATCCCAATGTTGGCCGTTCCCCCGCGTGTCGGATCATCTGATCCGAAGAGCATCTGCGTCGTTTCCTCGCTAAGGAGTGCCGGTGCGATTTGCGCCACAAACGGAACGCCCTTTCCTACCTCCGCCGCAGCTCCTTGAAGCCCGCCCAGCACATCTTCATACCACTTACCCTCATCGTCCGCAGCGTTTTTGATGGCCTCCACGATAGCCTCGATCATGTCGAACGGTAACGGTCTATCGCCGATTGCCGCCTGGAACAGGGTGTTCAGCACGAATGTTGTGATCTCAAACGCGATCAGTCCCTTGGCGTTCTTTTTCCCGACCTGCTCGACCATGTTGTTCCACGTATTGGTTACTTCGACCTGGAACGGTCCGATAAGGTTCAGCAGCTGTGAATTCAGCATCGTCGGCAGCTCTCCGACGCCTCTTCCTCCGACGCTCCTTCGCGTGATGTCGTCTGCATACTCTACGGCGTTTTGGTAATTCATTCCGCCGACCCGTTGTGCGTTCTCCGGGCTGCGTCGGAATTGCTGATACGCAGACCACCACATCAGTTTTGCCGCCTCTTTGTCGCCGACCTCCAGCATCCAGAGCGCCACCCTCTTTGCCGCCGACGTCTTCTCAAACGGATTCTGGATGTCCATGTATCGTTGTGACAGAAAGTTCGACCGCTCCATGATACTCTGCATATCCGCGGAAGTTCTCGCCGCAAGGTAGCTCCGTGCGCCGTTGATCCAGTCCTGCGGGTTCGGAATGTATGCTGCAGCATTCGTTATGTTCGATATCTGTACGATCGCCGAGCGCATGTTTCCCAATACTGCGTTCGACTTCACGCGGCTGTTGATCCACTTTGCGATCTGTATCGCCTTGCGCCCCACGATTCCGCTGTCCGATGCAACGCGGTCAAAGCTGTTGCTTTTCCCGAGCAGGCTGTTCCGCCACTCGCCAATCCATTTCAGAAAGTCGTTCGCCTCAATGTGCGAATGCCGCGCTTCGCTGCGCACCTCCTGCTCAAGCGTTCGCAGATGCTCAGAGACAGGATCGTATGCAAGCTTGTACTCCGCTGCATTCATATATCGGAGCATACCAGAAACGGCGTCCTCCTGATACCGTCCCTGTCCGCGCTGCTGCATAAAGCCTGCCCATTTCGACTTCGGCTTTGTTTCCGCACTCTTGCCCGCGAGCTGCGGATCGATGTCGAAATTCGTTCTGAAGATGTTCGCAAGCGCGCCAAATCCTTCTTCCATTTCCTGAAAGTGGTGAAAGTAGTCCGCGCGCTTCAACACTCTTCGATTTCGCAGAACTTCGCCACTTTCGATCGCCTGCAGAATTTCCGCCTTCTGCGTTTCCCTAACAATCGCCCGCTGTTCGTATCGTTCCAGCAATGCTTTTGCGTTTTGCAACCTTAGCTCCAGCGTCGCAAGCTCGTTTTGGAGGTTGGCATAGGCCTGCGTTTTCGTCCGATCCTTCCCTGCGAATGGTAATTCTCGCTGCTTCAGCGCGTCCCGCTTGCCCTCGATCCTGTTCTCGATCTCCGTGATCACGCGCCGCTGGTTCCCGATCCGCTCCCGCTCAAGATCGATATACTGCTGCAATCGCTCTGCGTCCGTCTCCGCATGCTCGATCACGTTCGGATAGATCTGTTCGAGCATGGCGTTCAGCTCGTCCACATACCCTTCATAGATCCCGCGGCATACCTCTGCCGCCCGCTGCACGTTCCGCCAGTTGTCCGGGCACTCTCGCTGCAGATCCGCCAGCGTATACTCCACGAGCTCGCCGTATTGGTTCTGCCGGACGCCCTCGCCCCAGCGCTGCACCGCCGCGCTGTCCTGTTCCGTTCGAATGTCGAGCGCCTTCATCGTCTCTAAGAATGCCGTCGTCCGCGCCTTGAGGTTTCGCGCATACGCGCCGCCCGCCTCATTGAACGGGCGCTCGATCATCTCCTCGAGACGATTCCGCACCTCCGTGTTCTTCCCGGCGAATGCGTCGATGTTCCGCACCACGTCCTTCAGGCCCCAGCTGCGGTTTGCATGCAGCCCTCCCGCAAGAAGCTGCGCAACCTCCTTTCCGCTCGGGATCTTCCGTCCGTCCTCGTACCGCTCCTGCGTGCTTCCCATAATCTCCTGCGCTCGCTTTAACGCCGGCCGTGCCTCCCGCTCCGGGAACGTGCGGCGCGATTCACGGATACCCCACGGGGTTTCACGCAAAGAAAAAGCACCGGTATCGGTGCTTTCATTTGTTGCTGCATGCCCTATGCTTACTGCATGTCCTCCTCTTCCATCTCTCGGAGCATCTGCGCTTTTTCCGGCGTCAGAGGGATCGTTCGTTCCAGCCGGTCCATTTCCTCTGCGACCTCCTCTGGCGTCGCCGTGGGATTCGCTTTCAGATACTCCCAGAATCGATCGATTCTCTCGTCTGAAACTGATATCTTTCTGATTGCGTCCAGCCTGATCCGAGCCGGTACGCCCATCGCCTGCATCATATCGACGTTCTGCAGAACCTTCTCTACTCCTTTGTCTTCCATTAAGATCTTCAACCTCTCGTAACAAATTCGCTTCTTCTTTTGTCCCGACCCTCGCCTTGTCCGTCACGATCATGTTCACTCCATCGCCAACGTTTTGATCGCTGAAATTCATGTACATGTATCGTGTCTTCCCGACGACCACGGAATTCAATTTGCTCAAGTGTCCGCGCTCGAAAAACTCCTCTGCATTTGCGAGGTTCGCTTCCCGCAATACTTCCTTGTATCGGGCCTTCCCGAGTTGTATCTGTCTGTGCAGATTTGCATTATCATTGTATTCGTCTTCCGCGATCGTGTCAACCAGCAGTTCACCGTTCTCGGTATATGCGCCCCGATATAGGCCGCTCGTGTCGCCCCTTTTTGCCTGTGCGATTCGATCCTGCCCGGCCGTTTCCTGCCCCTTTGCCTCCTCCAGCAGCGACCAGTAATAGTCCCTTGCTTTTTCCACGTCACGGATCATGGTGGAGGCGCCGCGTGCCGACCGTGTCGGGATGAGCTGCCGCAGATTCCGCAGAATGTCGTCAAAGAAGTCTACGATCCGTTCGCCGAGCGTGCGATCCCGCTGGATGAACTCGCGGAACCGCGTCTCGCTCCGTAGCAGATCCTCGCACATCTCCGCGATCGCCTCCGATTCCGCCAGCGCCCGCATGTCCGTTTCGGACCGCGTTGCATCGGCGTACTGTTCCAGCTTTTCCTGCACGAGCGTGTCCCAGCCATTCCTTCGCGCTGCGTTCGCCTGTTGCTGCAGGAACTCTACAAATTCGCCGTACTTCTCGCCCGCGTGATACTCGATATAATGTGCAAGCTCGTGCGACAGCGCGGCGATCGGGTTCTCCGCATCCAGCGCGAAATGTACTGTGTTTGTGGTCGGGTCATACATGCCATTGGCGGACAGCGTGTCGTGTGCTTCCACGTTCGTCACGCCCAGCATTTTGACCGCCTGCGCAAGCTTCAGGGCATCCCGCTCCGTATTTGACAGCTGGCTGAGATCCGTGTTCTTGTGCAGCCGGATCGTAACGCCGCGCTGCGTCTGCACCTTCTTCGTGTTCTCCGTCAAGCTGCTTTGCGTCAGCCGTTCGCCCGGCTCCGCGACGCGCGCCGCCTGCTGCTCCGTTTCAAAGCGCATCGGAAGCCCGCGAAAGCCCTCCGGCACTTCGATTTCGTTTGCCTCCGCCCAGCGCCTTTTCGCGTCCGTCGTGTCCGCAAGCATGGCCGGCAGCGTGATGCGGCCGGCTTTGTTCCGCACGCCCTGATCGGTCGCATATGGCAGCGTGCTCAGATATGCGTCTCGGTTTTGATTTTCGCGCCGCATTTCAAGCTCTGAGGCGGTTTCACCGTTTAGGCGATAAATCCTGTCATCGATCTCGCCCGCGCGCTCTCCGCGGCTCTCCGCTCGCCACAGCAGCGGATTTTCATTGTTTTGTTCCTTCTGCTTTGCCGCACGTTCAGCCACTTCTCGTTTGTTCGTTTCTGCTTTGGTGTTCTGCTGGCCGTATTGCTTCGCTACCGTTAAGTACAACTCGTTCAGCGTCTCCGCATCGAACTGTCGCCACTCTGCCGCTTCCTCTGCGCTCTGCTCGATCCCCGTGACCCCCTCCGTCATGGCGCGCTGCTCAAACAGCCCTTTCATTTTTTCGCCCTGCTGCTTTGTCAGCTTGCCCTCCTGCACAAATCGGTCAATCGTTCCGTTGATGGTTGGAAGCTCTGATGTGGCCACCAGAAAGTTCATCCGTCCAACATCCATGTTGGACAGATTCTTGTTTGCCGAAAACGCATTGTTCAACTTTGCGTAAAGCTTTTCCGCGATTCCGTTGTCCCGAATCTTCGATGCTTCCTCCAGCAAAGTCTGCGTTCCTCCGCTGCTCTTGATGGTCTGTCCGATCCGTCTCGTCTGTACATCGCTCATGGCTGCGTGAAAACCGCCCATCATGCCGCCTGACAAAAAACCTCCCGCCGCCGCCATGCCAATGTTCTGGATCTGTTCCAGCATCGCGAGCGATTCCGCTTCCGCCCGCGTGTAACCTTCGTTGAGCATATACTGTGTCACTGCACTGTTATAGTCGCTTTCGCTCCCGAGAATCGCCATATTCGTCAGTGTGTTCGCCATCTCTGTGCAGAACTCCTCTGATGCCTCCACGCCTGCCTGCGTCAGCGTCCTGCTGATCCACGATGAGGCTTGCAGCTTCGGCATGTCCAGAAGATTGTCCAAGGATACCTTTTCGAACACCGCCTCCCATGCTCCGGCGAACAGTCCGAGCGCAACTGCCTGTTCCTGCGTCGCGCCGTTCAGCAGTGCCTGTCGGGTCGTATCCGCCGCGGCGTTTAACGACATGATCCCGAGGTTTGTCACTTCTGTTATCGTTTGGGCCGCTTTTGCCGTTGTGCCGAACGTTCCGAGCCCCTTGCCCATGTAGAGCAACAGAGCGTTGTCCGCAACGCCCATGAGCGTTTGATACCCGAATGCAAGCGCGCTCCCGAGCGCTTCGCTTCCGCCGTCGTCATAGATTGCTTTCGCGATCTCGTCCGCAACAGCTGTTCTTGTCGCATTTTTGAAAACAGACGCTCGAAACGATGGGTGGTATGGATCGATCTCTTGCCCCGTTATTTCCGAGTACAAGGTGTACAACTCGCCCAATCCCTCAAACGGCGTTGCTAAAACCGAAATCAACGACTGGCTGATCTCGGATAGCCATGGAACCTTTGTTGCGTTTGCTTTCGTCATCTCTTCCAGCTGCGTCATTCGCCTTTCGTTGATATACGTTTGCAACCGATCCATGTAGGCGTTCGCGGCCTCTGCGCCATATTTCGCGAACCTATAGTTGTATCCCTGTTTCTCCTCCTGCGTCATAAGCTGTGTCGATTCCCTCAGAGAAAGGATCTCGTTTCGCTGTTGTTGTGTGTTTACCCCTCCGCCAAACAGTCTCGCGTCCGCTTCCTCTACGCCCCCATTGATGATCGCATATGTCAGCTCGGTTTTTGCGTCGCTCTTGATTGCATCTGGCATGTTTTTCGCGTCTTTTTCCGATGTCACCAGGGTAAGATTGGCTCCCTTTTGTGCGTATTCTTCAAAGTCTCTTGCGTTCTCAACGCTGCGCAGCGATTCGTATCTTTCTTGCCTGCGGTCTAGCGCATGTTGTTTCTCAACCAGACCGATAAGGCTGATCTTGTCCTCGAGCGCCTGCATTTTCGCGATCCGTGTTTCTGCCTCTTTCTTCCACTCCTCCACGTGGGCTCCGCTTACGTTCCTCAGACTGTATGACGCGGCTCGCTCCTCCTGCAGCAGTCCTTCAAGCCTTTTCTTCTCTGTCTTCAAGTCCTCTGCATCCATTACGAAATATCCACTGTATTGTTTTCGTAGTCTTTCGTTATTTCTTTCTGATTTGTAGTTCTTAAGCCGCTCATATTTTGTCGCGATCTTTTGATATTCTGCTTCTTCATCATCCGTCCAGTTGATTCTGGACTTCTCCACTCTCTTACCGTTTTCGTCCGTTTCCCTATAGATTAGTGTTTGTTTCTGCCTCCGATCCCGGCGGTCTCGCGCCGCTTCATAATCCTCCCTAGCTTCCCGAAGCTTCGCATTAAACTCCTCATCTGATAGGTTTTGGAAATACAGGTCCGTCCGCCTTTTCTGCATGTCTTCAAAGTCAGACACTGTTTGTTTCGCAGCTTTTGTCCAGAATGCGTTTCTCACAAATGCGCGGTTCTTTTCGAGGCCTTCTCCGAACTTTTGCAGCGTGTTTGCCACGTTTGCTAAGTCGCCCTCATCCGCCTGTCGCATCATGGCCGCCCCTTCTCCGGCATTCATGCCATTCCTCATGGCGTCCTTGATCGCTTCCTTGAGGTCCTCCGTCGCTTTGTTCCTGCGATTAAGCTCTGCCTGCCGTGCCCGCGCCGCAATCGTCTGCTGCTTGTATTTCTCTCCTACACGGTTGAGCTGCGCCGTTTCCTTCGCTTCAAACGCGCCCATCTGCTGCTCAAACTCGCGCATCCGGCGCGCCTTCTCATCCAGGCCGCTTGATGGGGCTCTGGTCAGCGATCTCGCAAGCCCAAGATTTGAAAGTGTCTCGTTCTGCCTCTTTCGTCCTACGATCGCTTCGCTTTGCGCCTGGATCCTCTCCGGCGCGTTCATCATTGAAAGCTGCTGTGCCCTTTGCTTCAATGCTTTTTTCTGGGCATTGCTCAAATATTCGTTGTACTTTCTGGTCGTCTCGTCGTATGACTGCATTCCGATCTTCCCCTCACTTCACGTATCCGCCGATCGTGTACGTCACCTGAATGCTGTACACGCCGAACCCCTCGTTGATCTCTCTATTTGTCAAGAATATTTGTAAGATATTGAACTTCTTAATTTTTCGGTTGATAGGGATCACCATCGGCATATCCAACGTGTTGAACGTGATCCTTGAAAAGTCTATATCGCTGAAGTCTAAGATATCCGCGATCGCCTTCCGTATCTCCGTGTTTCCCTCGCGCTCCGTCAGATATGCAATCTCAACGCTTGATCTCGTGTACGGCTTTATCATGATCGCGCATCCCTTTTTGGCGATGTTCTTCGTGTTTGTGATTGTCCCGAACGTCTCCGAGCGGGTCGCCCACACGGCCTCTATCGCCACTCCCGGACGCAGGCTCTCTCGGTAGTGTTGTTTTTCTTCCGCATCCGTGATCGCGTCGAACGTCTCCTGCTCTTCCTCTGTCATTTGTGACGTTGGAATGGTCGGAAAGGCGCCGTCTGCGTATTTTGTCATGCGCGCAATGTCCGAGTTGAATTTGCAAACCCCATTATCATTGGATCCAAAATACAAACTCCCATCGTGCGACAGCATGACTTTTGCCGGGATGTTGGTCCAGTAGTACCATTCGTATCCGTATTCCTCCGTACTGCTCATGGCCGTCTGCTGTCGCGCGTCTGCTACGTAGCAATGATCATTCAAACATAGAACAAAATATCCGTTCCACGTCGCCGCTACCGCTTTATCCATGTTCGGTTCATTTTGCAGCTTGGCGTTTACAAAGAAAGATCTGTCCTGAACAGATCTGTGCTCCTTTACGCTGCTTGACGTTATTGCGAATACGCCTTCTTCCGCCAGAAACAACGGATCGTCCCGCAGCACCCCCATCGCTCTTTTCGCCACGGCGCCCACGCCGCGCACTCCCTGCTGTACCGGAAACAGCGTTCCGTTCTCATCATCAAACGACGCAGTTCTCACATAGATTTGTGCATCCTGATCGTTGTCCTCTTTGATGATAAGCTGCGAATCGTACTGTTTCAAATATCCCATGATCCTGGACGTATCAGCGCCGATCCTCACATATCCATCGTATGGAAAATATGTCGGATCATCCGTGCCCGACATGTAATCTACGTTCCAATATTCCTGCGTCGGGTCTCCCGACAGAAAGAACCTGTTGTCGTTGAAATATCCAAAGGTGTCTGCGATCGTACAGCGATTGATGCACGCCGCATTCTTCTCGCTTTCAACCGTATATTCAATCTCAATATTGGCAAGCCCTGCCCCCGCCTCCGCTGCCGCCGGCGCTTCTGCGAATGTGATCTCTCCCTTTTCTGTGTCCAGCGTATACCCATCCGTTTTCACGGTCCCTTCCACCGTGACTTTGACGACCGTGCTGACCGGCTTCTCCGGCAAGCGGAATATCGTCGATACCCCATCTCCAACCATCGTGCATTTTCTATGATCCGTCAAGTAATTCGGCTCTTCATGCTCAACGTATGTGTGGCCACCTATCGTCTGTGTCCCCTTATCGTCAAGTGCCGTTACAGCGTTGCCTGTTATCGAAATACGCACGGTCGGGATGTATGGATCATCCTCTGCGACCGCTTTTTTCTCGAACAAACCAGCGTCTGTCTTTCGTACGCTCCAATATGTCGTTCCGTCAAGCAAGTACAAGATCCCCGCGTGGACGAAATGAGTGCTTTCTGCGTCTGCAAGTCCCGTTACGGCTTGTACCGGCGCGGCGTCCGACTCGTCCCATGTATACAGTGCCGTGCCCGCGTGTACAAACAGATGCTTGTCTCCGTTCGCGAACACCGCATAAAACATCGCGTGTATCGTTGCGTTCATCTTGTGAAGATATCGCCAACCGAGACGTTTTTCCGGGAATCCGGACATGTCCGACACGATATTCTGAGCCGCCGGCGATCTCGCCTCGCTTACCTGTGTGCTGTCCGTTGAGAAGTCAACGCCGCGGAACTGCGTGTATTGTTTTCCATACGTGTTTACCTGCTGCGGCGTCCCCATGTTGATCTGGCGCATGATGTCCTCCTCAATCGTATACCCCTATGATTCGTTCGCTTCTCGCGCGCTGACACTCCGCCACGGCTGATACGTATTCCGCGCGAAACATCTGCTCGTGATAGTTATCGCCGTTTTCTCGATAATAGTGCGCCGCAAGCGCATATGGGATCGCTACCCGCGTAAGCCGGTCGCTATATTCGATCTCCTGTGTTAGGCTTGTTATTATTGGCGCCGTCTCCAGCGTCGGCTTGCCTTCCGCCTCTCGCATCGTGTTCTCAGCGTCTAGGCACTCCATTAAAATGATCGACAAATACGTCGGTGTAAAATATGCCGTGTCCGGATCCTCCCCCGGTTTTTCTGCGAGCAGCGCCGCCCCTGTTTTAAAAATGTCGCTTGCCGTCATGTGCCCTCCTATACGCAAGAAGCGAGGGCGGATCTTTTCCGTCCTCGCTATCTCTGATCCCCTTACGCGCAGGTGTGATGCAGCACGTCTGATGCAAACATGCCGTTTTTTGTTGCCACAGCGCGCAGTTTTGTTCCGGCTGCCGGGTTCGCGATCGCCGCGGAGTAGGTGATCGCCGTTTTGCTGTAACGCGGATCCGACCCGTCCAGCGTATATCGGATCACCGCATCATCTGTGCTCGACGCGATCGCCGTCGTCGTACTCTTGGTCGCGGTCGGCGTCGCACACTTCGAAGAGCTCGCCACCAGTGCCACCACGCCATTCGCACGTTTCCCAACGACGAATGCGCCGTATCTGAAGCGTCCTTCTACGAGGATGCCCGAGATCCCCGGCACGTCCTTAGAGACTTTCGCATCCTCAATCGTTTTGGGGTTCGCAAAGCTTCTGCGCTGCCAGCCGATCATGTAGCAATTTGTCGGAAGATCCGATCCGACCGTCGGCAGGATATGCAGTGTCCCGATCCGTCCGATCACGCCTTTCCGCACCCATTCGTCCGTGATGTCGTCGCAGTCCAGCAGCGACTGTTTCAGCAGCGCTACATAGCTGTTTGCGATCGCAAGAAAGCGATTCGCCTTCGGCACTCTCGCATCATCCATCTTGGTCTCGACGCTGAGCACAGTTTCAAGGATCGTGCTCTTGGTCGGCGCAGACGTTGCGGCCACGACCTGCCCTGCATTCCCGGCGAGCTCTCCGAATGCAAATTTCTCCATTTCCGGCGACACCTGCTCGCTCATGAACGCTTTAATGACGCTGGCGCCTTTTTTTAGATAATTCGATTCTTGATAATTCCCTTTATCGACCGTTTTCGAAAAGCTTCGGTCTTTCTGCAGCTCGAGCAGCTGCTGACGATCAGCCACTTCCGTCGGCGTGCCGTAGCGATTGCTGGAAGCGGTTCTGTTATAGTCGTGCAGCTCATCCGTCTCGATATCCGTCAGGACGATCGCGCTGTTTCCGCGCCAGTCAAATTCCGTCGTGCTCTTTCCCGTCAGTACGCTTGTATGCTCAAACGCCTCGACGAGCGGCTGTTTATAGTTCACATGCAAATTCACTGTTCCCATTTTTTCGTTCTCCTTAATCGTATTCCGCCATGAGTGCCTCGAGCACCGGATCCGGCTTGCCCTTCGCATCTCCCCGCGCGCTGCCCAGCGCATCCTGGCGGTTTTTGTCGTTCTGCTCCTTGGCTTTTCCTTCCTGCTCCATACGCGCGAGCTTCGCTTTCAGTTCGGCGATCTCGTTCTCCCGCATCGCCATGAGCGGGGCTTTCCCGCCCTTGATCGCGTCCTTTACTGTTTGCGGAAGCGCTTCCGCGTCCTTGACGTCCGGATACGCCGCAAGCAGCTCATCCCACGGCTCCTGTTCTTTTGCTTCCCGTGCTTTGCGCAGCTGCTCCGTTCGCTTGGCGGCTCGGCTCTCTGCGAGCTCTCGTGCGACCGCCTCCGGCAGGTCCGGCGTCTCCTTTTGGATCTGTCTAAGCTGAGCACTCACCGACGCAGTCGACGCATTTTCCGCTGCAAATCTAATATAATCCGCGACGCTCATTCCATTCTCTTCCGCAAGCCCGCGGACAAGATCCAGCGCCTCCCGTGCGCCGTCTTTCTCCAGCGCGTCGAGTGTCGATTTGATTTTGTCATAATTCATGCCCTTCTGTGCATATTCAATCGCTTCCGGCTCAGTCAGCTCCTTGTCTTCCCCATTATATTTTACGCGGATCCCCTTCGGAGGCGTGGTCCCGGTCTGCTCCGCTGCATCCGGCCGTTCTTCTGCCTCGTCCTTCTCCTGGCCATCCGGCTTTTCTGCGATTTCCGCGTCAAAATCGATGTCGTCCAGGTCAACGTTTTTCTTTTCATCGTCTTTCATTTCGATTCCTTTCTCCCGGCATGGTGACCGGGGTGCGGTTGGTATATCCGCTTCGAAACATCTAAACACTCTCTAACCGAGCATCTCTTCATATGTCGCCGGATTCTCACGCATCTGCATCTCCATGCTATTCGCAAGTCCGCCGTCCTCTGGCATATCCGTCTGCTGAGCGTTCTTGATCCCATCAATGATGTTTTGTTTGTTTGGGATCCATTTATCCGGGATGCTTTCCAGATACAACACGGCGTCTGTGATGATCCCTGCTTTCATCAAATTGTCAACAGTCTGCATCTGCATCAGCTCCGACCAATACGCGCTCGATCCTATCGATACATCGATCTTCTGTATCAGTTCCGGGATCACGCTGTAGTCGACCGTCATTTCCTCGCCGCCCTCTGTCTGCGGCTCTGCAATCGCTTTCCTTGTTCCGTAATACGCCCCCATGAGGTCTAAGATTATGCGCACAGTTTGCTCAACGAAATCAAAAAACGCGCGTCTCTGAAGCTCAAGCGGCGCCGCTGAGGCCTGCTGCGTCGCAATGATCGCTGATGCCGCGGCATTCTCTGTTCTCACATTTCCGAGCGCCGCGTCTGTCGCTCCGATACAATCTTTGGTCAGCGCAATGCATGTCTGTATGACCTCCATGACTTGCGGGCTAACGTCTCCGCCTCTCAACACATTGACTGCCGCTTGGGACGGATCCCCCACTACCGCAATCGCCTCTCCAACGCTGTTGTTCCATCCGTTCGCAAAAAGTCTCTTATCGTATACAATTTTTGGGAAAGCATTCAGCTCTACCGACCGGATGAGCATCGCAAAAAGCTTGTTGATGGAGATTTGATTCGGGATCAGTCCCGTCACCGCCGCTTGTCCATGACAACTCTTTCGCATCTTGTTCCAGCTCATCCAGGCGATCGGATACAAGCTGCTTCCAGTCGTCCACTCTCTGCGAACAATGCCGTTTTTCGTCGTTTTGATCGCACGGATCCGGTGCGCTTCATTCCAAATCTTCACCAGAACCGTGCAGAGTTCGTTTCCGTTCCCCCGCTCGCCCTGGTTCTCGTCACTATCCGGAACGATCGCTTCGTAATCCTCGATCCCATGCCCGCGCGCTTCGTCTCTCACTTCATCGACCGGCTTCCGCAGCGCGATGATGATATACGGCTGTCGCTGCACATCCTGCTCGTATGGGTTCCCAAATATCACGTTGATATTCTCCACGACCTCTGACCGAACATCGCCCTCAGCGGTCTGTCCCGTTTTTATGTCCGGATCAAAATAGAAATACATGCATCCATCGCCGTCGACCGCTGCATTTCGCACGATGTCGCGAAACTTTGCTTTTGTTTGGTCGTTCTCCATGATCCGCTCGATGTCTTTCGAAAACGTCCGCATGAGCTTTTCCGTCTCATCGTCATTCTTGAATGCGGTAAGCCGTGTTCCGACGTCGTCGCTACATATCGTTGCTACGAAATATGCCACAGCTCGCTGGAGGATGTTTAACACGGGCTTTTGCAGGTCCGGCGCATTCACGCCCTCCCATTGTCTCCCCACGAAAAAATTCTCGTTCTCTTCGACCGTGTCATAAAGGTCGATCGCGTTTTTGTAGTCAATCCCGCGTTGATACTCGTTCCAGATCCCCACTGGGCTCCTATCGATTTTCACGTCGCTTCCTCCCTGTATAGCTCATGAGGTTGTCCCATTGTTCTTCACGTTGCTTACGCTCGTCCGTCTCCGACTTCTGCGGCTCCTCATGCGGCTCTTGATCTGTTTTTTTTAAAAATCGACCGCATTTGAATCCGATCGCAAACATCGTCGCGCCAAACACCGATCCTATCACCGCACTGATGATATATCCCATTTCATCCTCCTTACCGTCCATATCCCAGGAAGCTCTGCAGCTGCTCCGCCTCTGTCGGGGCGCCATCATAATCTCTGGCCAGAGGCGCTGTCGCGCACTGCGGCCGCCCTGCCATAAGATACCGAAGCGCATCCGGCAGATGCGTGATCTCATGCGGATCCTGCGCCACGTCGGATGCGTTCCGTTTGTCGTGCTGCAGCTGCGGCAGCTCGCTGATGATTCTTGCGCAGTTCGAAAAGATCCTAAGCCTCGCCCGCGCGCCCGTCCCATCGTTGATGGGCTTGAGCCACTCTGCAAGATTCAGCCATCCGGACACCCTCGGCTGCCTTACCTTGCACAGCAGCAGTCCAGACGTCCCGAACAGCTCGTCCTGCGTCGCTCCCGATTCTCGCGATCTCCCCCACATGTCCTCCGGCGCGAACGTCATCTCTATGTTTTCATCGTTCGGCGTTAAATCTAAAATGTCATGCGCAGCCTCCGAGATCACCTTGTTTTTTTCGGCGTATTCGCGATACACATACGCATTGCCCAGCTCATCGAACGCGGCCCATATGCACGCGGCGCAATCCAGCCCGTAGTCTATGGCCCTGTATCGTGGCCACCATTGTGGTATTTCGAACGGTTCTATGACATGCAGATCGCGTCTGAACTGTGTGAAATACTGCCCTGCGAACACATCCCAGTCGCCATCGAGATGCGCCCGGCGCAGATCTGGCGGCAGATTCTCAAGCGTCTCCGCGTACTCCGGATTGTTTCGCATGAGCACCTTGTTATCGTATACGCGCGCCGGGATAAAGACATAGTCTTCCGCGCGCTCTTTGTTTTGGTATCTTCTGTCGATAAACAGCCGTTTAAACCATGCATGTCCGACCCCGCCCGGATTTGCGGTGTAGTACATGCGCGGCGAGAAATCCGCTCGAATCGATCTGTTGCACGTCGTTAAAAAAATCCGCTGGTCATCCGAGAAATGCGTCGCCTCTTCCATCCCGATCACGTCGTATTCCTGCCCCTGGTACTGATACACATCCTTTTCCGCGGCGCAGTATCCCAGCTTGATGCGGCTGCCGTTCGGAAAGAGAAACTCTTTCCGTTGGTTGTTGAATTTCGCAACGCCGTTCAGCTGCCGCAGCAGCGGCAGAACATGGTTCTCGTTAAGCTCCGGAAGCGTTCTGCGCAGCAACAGCATTTGAATGCCTTCGTACGCGCCGCCCAGCAGCAGGAGCTTCGTTCGCATCGCCCAGCTTTTACCGCCGCCACGTGCGCCGCCGTATCCGATATGCCGCGCCCGCGCGCGCAGAAAAGCTTCCTGCGGCGCCGACGGTCGTTCTCCGAGCACGATCGTTCTCATCCGGTGAAGTCCTCGCCCTCTGTGCCTTCGAACACAAGCCGCACCACTTTATCGTCGGCCGGCTGCTCCGGCTCCGGCGTCTTTCTGTAATCGGCCCTCAGCCGATTCGCCAAAAGGAACTGATTCATCCTTGGATCCGGCGGGAAAAATCTCTTCAGCTCCACAAGCTCCGCCCGCTCCTCCGTTAAGATCTTCCCCGTCTCCGGATCAATGCGTTGAATCTTGACCTTCACGACCTCCTGGACGTCGCGCTCATATCCGCGCGCCATGTCGAATGCCGACGTCAACAACTCTCCGTTACTCTCGTCGACGCCTTTTTTCACGGCCTCCGCCAAGTCAGGATAACGCCCGATCCACGCCGCGAGCGTGCTCTGCGCGATGCCGAGATGCTGCGCCACGGCCTTCTTTCCGCCATGGAGCGCCCAACCTCTGATGCTGTCGAGCTTCTCGGCGATCCCCAATTCTTCGTATCTCGTCTTCTTCTTTCCCAAAAACAATTCCACCGCCTTTTCTTGCGAATGAAAAAGATCCCGCAAGGAAGAGCGGGATCGCTAAAGGGGGGTGTATGAAAGCAGGATCTCGGAGGCCTCCGCCCCCATTCCTATGCTTCTATTTTAAGCGCTCTGAAACGAACGGCGCGAACATTTTTCCCTCGCGCGTGCGCGCGCGTTCCGTCGCCGTTTTTATTTGATTTTTTTTGCAAAATCCGCAAAAAATCTATTGGCTTTTCTATGTCGGCATAGTATAATGAGTTATCGAAACAAGAGAAGCGCCGCCCCGGCGGTCACGAGGGCAGAAAGGAAGAGAATATGTTGAACATCAACAAGAACGAGCACAAATACATCGTGGTTGACGAGCCGAAAAATGGATTCGGCGGCGATGACTTTCAGGACGCGTATGATTCGCTCGACGAGGCGAACAAGGCCGCAGATCTGGCTTGGTGGTATCTCACCGCTTTTGAAAAGCGCAAGCGTCATATCTATGTTGGTGTCGTTCGCCTGGAGGATCTCAACGAGTGGGCGATTGATGAGGACACGGGCGCGATTGATTGGGCCGCCTTCCACAGCATCAGCTACGACGACACGATGTTCGATTCAAACCGCATCAAGGACGATGACGACGAGGACGACGAGTAAGAGCCACAGAACGACCGATTGCCGAGGGCGGCGGCTAAACCGCCCGGAAATGGTGAACAACCAATGAAAGTACGACAATTTCTGAACAAGCTCCTTTATGCGTCCAGCTCGATTCACCGCATTTTCGTTGCTCGCGGCGGGAAGGAAGAAACGCAGCTTTTCGGCGACGTTGTGGCAGACCCGATGGCGAAGGACACGCCGTATGAAGCGCAGCTCAACGCGACGCTCGTTTCTTTCCGCATCGATGGAGAAGACCTGACTATTTACGTGGAATAACGGGTGGCGGTTAAACCGCCCGGAAAGGAATTGTTATGACAGCAAAGAAGCAATATAAGGACTTCCCCCAGCACGGCATCGGATCATCCGATATCGCCTCCCTAACGCTCGTCGGCATGACGGCTGACGGCCTGACTGCTAAATTTCTGCATTTCGGCGAGGATGGCAGCTACAGCGCTTACATCATCGGCGAGAAGAATGTTGAGATCGGTGCCCACTATGAAAAGGTCGCCACATTCAAACTCTAAATGAGTATATACAACGACAGCTGCCTCGTCGCGTGCATCTTCTGAAAGGATCTCTTCATGTCTCGATACGAATACAACAAGCCCTATGCTCAGGCTTATTTGCAGAAATTCGATCGAATCGAATTCAAGGTCCCCAAGGGTCAGCGTCAGCGCATCAAGGATTACGCCGACCGTCACGGGGAAAGCGTTAACTCGCTCCTTCTCCGCTTGGTCTCCGCCGAGCTCGATCGTGATCTCCGCCCCGAGTGACCGCCCAGCACATCTAAGAAGAGCGCCTAACGGCGCTCTTCTTCCCTCCTGTCAAAGAATCGGTTGACCATCATCCGAACCGTGTCCATCGCTGACGGCGTTCCGTACATCAGGACCGCCGTCTCTCTCCATGTCTTATTTTCCAGATAATGGATCTCTGCACAGGCGCGTATCAGCGGATCTCGCACATCCGCCACCATCTTCTCTGTCTCCCAGATCTCCTTGTTCAGTTCCGCCTCGATCGCCGCGAGCTCCCTTGTCCTCTCCTGATCCCGCGCGCTGAGAATCCTGCCCTCAACTCTTGTCCGAGTTTTCGTGTAAGGGAATTCCGCAAGCGACGCCTGGACCGCTTCCGTCACCTCCGCCCCCTCTTCTCTTGTCCGCTTGATCTCTTCGCGAATCGCGGCCCTCTCTAGCACGGCTCTTCTATACCGCCTGAGGCGATACAGTCTGCTCATTCTCGCTCCACCTCCGCATTCTTACATCCAGATATACGCCCGCGACCCACTCGCTCATCTTCGCGCGCATGTTCACGAAGATCCACCCAGGATACGCCTTTTCGAAAAGCGCCTTCGCATCTTTTCTCCCGCTCACAATGTCCGCGATCAACCTTCTCGTGATGACCTTACCGCCCGGCAGGCGTGTGCTCCGTTTTGGCTGCGGCCTCTCGCAATTTCTCGAACACGCCCACCGGCGCGCCCGCCGAACATCCCTTTTCGCCTTTTGGATATATCTCGCAAATCCGGATAGGCCGTTTTCGTCCGGCACGAGGCGCGTCGCGTTCGCGATCCCATGCCTCGCCCGCCATTTTTCTTCGAGCCAGTCCCGCTCAAGCTGCCCCGTCACGAACATGTGAATGTGCGGACGGACCGCGTGCCCGTCCCGATCCGCCTGCTCTATGATGTACAGATACCTCATCGCGTCCTCTGTTCCCTTTCGCTTCATCTCGCGTCGGATCTCCCTGATATACCATGTTAACGCCTTCTTCAGTTCTGCCGCATCTGCCTCCTTCCTCATGGTGAGATAGAGCGCGATGTCTCCCGCTTTAAAATTCGCGTTCACGATCCTTTCGACCGTCTTTTCGGCATTCCTCTGGTTTCTGCGCTCGATCGTCTCGGCGCTTTGGCTGCGCATCGCCGCTCTCGCGCGCCCTGCCTCGCTTTTCGCATTCCATACGGCGCAGACCTCAATCTCCTTAATTGGACCCGATGTGATCTCCTTCCTGCGGTAGACCTTGACGCCCTTCGTCGCCATGGCGTCTCGATACTCCGCTTCTCCTATATCGATGTCATATAGGCTCTGATAGGTTTCCGCACCGTATGTTTGTCTCATTTGTTATCACCATATACAAGGTCGAGAAAGGCATGCCTTCTGATTGACTCGCTCTAATTAACTGTTGGTCGTGATCCTGTTTTGTGTTGACATACTCACGTGCATCCTCGCGCCGCAGTTCGGGCATACCTTGCTCCTAACAGCGCTTGCAGTTTTGCAATTTGAGCATCGATTGTATTTACGCCGTTTGGGGCTCCCATGTCTCCACGACATTGTTTCGTACCCAATCCAGTACGCATGCACCACCGGCGCAACATCAGCAGCGGGGAATTGTTCAATAATGGCATATACTCCGTCTGCAAATACTCTTTCGATAAGATTGTTTTCGCCCAACCCCAGCCGCTTAAATTTGGCTATCAGAGCTTCTCGTTCTATGTATTCATCCATTGTCAGTTCTCCTTTCTCCTCGGCTGCAGAAGTCATCAGCTCGTGTGGCTCTCAAGCCCACCTCACGACCGTTAAGCATGTCGGCGTTTTTGGCACACATATCTCGATCTCGGAGCGTTCTGTGATGCTTGCAGTCTCGACACCGCACGACCTCAACCGCGTCGATGTCCCACGCGGCGGCAAGATGCTTCATCATATCGACGGCTTCGGCGCGCTTCTTCTGTTCCTCTGCGTTCTCGCCGTTTAAGAACGATACCAAGATTTCAGATTTGAGATTGCAAAGCGGGCGAACGCCCCCGCGGCCGGCGAGCGCGATGCCGCTGTACAACGTGCCGTCCGAATGGACGTATCGGACGTAAGAATTTATCGGGCTGTCCGGTGTAGCCGTCCACCACCAGCGATCCAGAAGCGCCGGAATGTTGCCGCGCAAAAGGCGGTATTCCTCGCAAGTGATAAGCCCGATCCGGACGCGATCGCCGCCGTAATTCTTCAAGCCGTCGTCGGCGGTCAAGTCAATATTAAAATACTCGAACATTTCTTCCGGCGCGCCCGCCTTAATCAGACGGCGCAAGAATTCGCCGTTCAGATAGGCACGAAGGGAAGAAGCGGCAAAGTCGTTCTTTTTCCCTTCATTGAAGGCGCGTTCCTCGACGCAATCGGAAGCGATACACTTCACCCAATCCGCGCCCGTTTGAATGACCGTCCAAGCGATCCCGCCCATCGTGAATTCCTGTTTCGGCTCGAAGCCGTGTTTGTTCTCTTGCATATCGAATAGCTCCTTTCCTATGGCGCTGTCTGCGCGCGCCCTGCCTCGCTTCTGGTGTTCCAGCTCGCGCAGAGCTCAATGTACTCTTTACTCATCCGTTTTCCTTTCTCCGTAACCACGTCATTCTTCCAACATTTCTTCTTCCGTCAGATACCTAACGCCCAGCTTTTCCAGTTCGTGGCCGTCATCGTCATGCACTCCTTCCGGCGTATCGGGGCAGTCTTTAATCTTCTGCGTCCGAACGTCGATATATCGTCATCATTTTTACCTCCTCGTTATTGTGATGTGCAGCTGTCTCCCCAGCCACTCCAAGCCGGTTTTTGTGAGATGATATGTTGCTCCACGCTCATCCCGGTGAACCGTGAATAGGCACTCTGGTAATTTATCCAGAAGTATGTTTCCCTCCGGCCCGTCTCCGAAGTAGTTCCGGTATGCCCGATAAAAAGCCTTGCCGTGTCGGTGATATGGCCTTTCGCTATCCAGTCCCACCATGTGCTTGCATATCTCTATGGCTTTGGCAAACTCTTCTTCCGTCAAGTTCATCTCTATGCCCATATCCATCCCCATTTCCCCGTATAGGGTGTCATGTTCGCTGTCTCGTTTTTCCACCCAGTTCCGGGGGTGTTTGCATCCTAATGCGCCATCCTTAAATTAAATCCCGTATGCTCCCTCTGCTTCCGGGCAGACATCTTCCGGGTCTGACAAGGGACAATATTCACACCTCATGCTGCATCCTCCTCGAATTTGACTTTTCTCACTCCAATCTGTATCTTTGCCCGCCAGATCAGCCATGCAAAAGCTATATCAATTACCGGGTATCCGTAATAATGGGTTTCATTTATGATCCCGATGCACGGGGTTAGAAACCATTGGTCTTTATCAGCCGCCGTCCTAATTATCACTTTGTCTCCTCCCTCTCTCCGTAGCTGCAAAAGTCGTCCGGCTCAACACATACTGCTTCGCCCTTGTATCCCCGCTCATTACAAGACGGCTCTGTATGCAGATAACAAAGACCGTTTCATGTTCGTTCCTTCATTTGCTCCCCATTATAAATAACTACCATTGAAGGGAAGGGCGCGTGTTCGGCGGCGTTCCCGTCGTCGTCCGTGAACCGTAGCCGCCCGCGCACGAAGCGGATTTCCGCTTTCCCGTAAATGTAATCGTGAAAATATGCTGTGTCTGTCCGCGCTGGGATAAGTAAGACAATCGGATACCCCCCCGTGCTTCCTCGAAAGCCTTCTGAACCCACTTGCCGATCTCGCGTCCGTAAGGCGGATTGCAGAATACCGCGCCGCCGCGATCCCAGCTTTGTGAAAGCCCGTCCGTTTCCGGCGTGTAATACAAAGAGCATTTCGCCGTCTTGTCGGTCGCCGCCGGATCAAGCACGAAGCCGAATTCGGCGTTCAGCTTGTCGAAGAAGTCTTGCGGCGTACACCAGCATATATTTTTAGAGGATAGAAGCGCCGCATTCATTCGTCCGCCACCTCGCTTTCCTCCGGAACGTCAAACGCTAAATTCAGAAGATAGCCGATAACCTCCAGCATGGCAGATTTTGAAATTCTGTTATGCGTCGGCATTTTCAGAACTTCAAGAATTGCCGTTCCTTTCTCTTCGTCTGTGTATTTCTCGCTGTTGATCTGTAAGAAGATCGCGCAAGCTGTACCGATCTTCATTCCGCTTCGCCCTCCGTTTCCTCCGCATCTGCTTCAGCGCCGCCCGCCATAAAGGATCCCTTTCTATATCTCAGGTGTTCTTCGTTCCAGTCCTCATATTGTATTTGCAAATATCTCTTGATGAGCTTCCTCAGCATCTCTCGCTCCGTGCTCTGGTCGTATCGCCTGTGGCAATCCGCGCAAAGCGTCACCACGTTCTGCTCAACACCCAGCCCGCCCTGCGCGCGGCTGATATAATGTGCATTTGGCATCGCCTCACGGTTCCCACAGAGGATGCATTGCGCTCCGTCTCTCTCCCACACGCGCCGCTTAACGCTCTGCGGGATCTCCAACGCCTTCGCCCTTCTTGATGAGATCCGCTTCATCCGTCGTATCCTCTTTCCAAATCTAAGTATTCAAAGTCCTCATCTCTCACCGCATGCATCTCGTATTCGCGGTTCGCACCCCGCGCCGCCCCATGCCTCGGCCGCTCCATGATCTCATCGTTCCATCGCTCTCCGTTGAGGTAAGTCGCTGCATGCGGAATGAAGCCCTCCCGCCATTGGGCGGAAACCTTCGCATCCTTAACCGCCGAAATGATGCGTCTTGTCAGCTGATCGTCCGGCGCGATCTTCATCCACGCTTGAAGTGCCTTCTTCTTCCCTTCCTTGCGCGGATAAGCTCGCCAGAATGCTTCAAACCTCCGAATTTGCTCTGCCTGCGGCGTCTTCTGCTCCGCCGCATCCATAAGCCTCTTCATCCGATGCGCCACCTCGCATCGGATGCACATATCGTCCAGCGTTGTTTCGTCAACCGCCGTCATGCGATAGTGACAAACCGTGTCGCATACGGCGGCCGCTACCCGCTCCAATTCTTCACGCATTCCCGCCATCATTTGTATCCCCTTCTTCGTCTCTCTCGCTTCTTCTTGCTCCATTTAATCTTCATCTCGCGTTCATATCCATGCAGCTCTATCTCCATCCGTCTCGCTTGCTCCAGCTGCTCACGCTCTTCTTTT
>OQVQ01000141.1_pt1 | contig 33762 bp, 26 predicted proteins | sample 1691491 | NCBI WGS metagenome assembly OQVQ01 (sample SAMN03418252, study PRJEB22391) | human gut metagenome | biome: human-gut; feature: organic feature; material: feces | host: Homo sapiens | place: Tanzania | collected 2013-01
CTGAATGTGCAGACAGCATGGAATATCGTTGTTTCGCACAATGATGGTGCCGGCACGATATTGAACAACGAGGTGGAGCAGGCACGCGAAATGCTCAATAATCGAATTGGCAACATCGTGAACAGCCGTCAGCGTGGCATACAGCTTGTACTCGGCATCGACTCTTCGCTTGGCGACGACGAAGCTTACACCATGGCAGTAGATGCTAAGGGTGTGACCATTAATGGTAAGACCGCACGCGGAGTGTTCTGGGGATTGATGACTCTCGACCAGATATTGCGTGGTTCGGGTGTGAAGGAATGCGTAGATGCTATTCCACACCTTACTATAAAGGACACTCCTCGCACTCATGTTCGTGAGCTTATGGTAGACCCAGCCCGCACATTTATTCCTTTTGAAGAGTTGAAGGCTTTTGTGCCTGAAATGGCTCGCTATAAGCTCAATGCCTTGCACCTACACCTTGTAGACGACCAGGCATGGCGCATAGAAATAAAGAAATATCCACAGCTAACTCAGCAGGCTTCTTCGCGCTGGGGACAGGACGACTTGTTGGCACCATATAAGGGATATTACACTCAGGAGCAGATGCGCGAACTCGTGAAGTTTGCTGCTCGCTATCATGTAGAGATTGTACCTGAAATAGAAATGCCTGGTCATGAGGTTGCTGCTATCAGCGTATTCCCTGAGCTTACTTGCCATCAGCGCCAAGTGCCTATCCGCACCACTTGCGGTGTTTCTAACGAGTTGTTGTGCCCAGGCAATGAGTTTACATACGAATTCCTTGGTAATGTTTTCAAGGAGCTAACCGACATTTTCCCATCTAAGTATGTACACCTTGGTGGCGACGAGGCTGGCAATCCTGCCCTCGACTGTTGGACAGACTGTCCAAAATGTCAGGCGCTAAAGACTAAACTCGGCATTACCACTACCGACCGTTCAGAGAACTGGAAACTGCAAGGCTATCTCTTCGACCGCATCATCAGCCTATTGCGCGACACATACCATAAGACTCCTATGTTCTGGTATGAGACTGACTTCAAGAAGATTCAGCCAGGATGCGTGACCTTTGCATGGCGCAACGGACTAACAGAGAAGGCTCTCGAAACAGCGGTAGAGAACAACGCTCGCATCATGCTATGCCCAGGCGAGCATTGCTATTTCGACTACCCTATGGCTGAGGGCGATATGCCGGAAGTAAACTGGGGCATGCCTGTGACTACACTCAAGGATACGTACAGCCTCGACCCTGCATGGGGACACGACAAGAACTTTGAGAACAACAATCTCTTTGGTGTGGCTGGCACCCTTTGGAGCGAATGTATCACATCGCCAGAGCGCATCTACTACCAAGCTTATCCACGTGCCATAGCTTTAGCAGAAGCAGGATGGAGCCAACAGGAGAATCGCTCATGGGAGTCGTTCCTAAAGCGTATGCAACCATTGGCTAACGACATGATGCGTCGTGGCATCTCGTTCTCGATGGAATATTAATAACTGAAAAAACTTTCCCTTCTATAGCGCCATATTGAGTGGTTTGTCGGAATTTCCGACAAACCACTTTCTCTTCCAATTCTCCTTCTTTAAAAATATTGGAAATATGTTCACTAATAGTAGCTTTGCTTTATTCAATAAAGTTTCAGAAGGCTATAGAAGTATAGAAGTCTATAAGTATTCATGCAAGTTGCAGGCGCAGGGTGTGGAGATATTGGTCTACATGTGGGTCGTTGATACGACTCCAGATGTCACCCAAGAAGGCAGCACCACCAAAGTGCCATGATTTTAGTTGTGGGATGTTGGCTGATGATACGCCTCCTAAGGCTATTACCTTAGAGTCGATGACAGCATCTTGAGCAGCTTGCTGCAAGGTGGAATCTGAGAAGGCAGCTTCGTAGCCTATCTTAGAGATGCTATTGAAGATAGGACTTAGGAATAGGTAGTTGCGCAAAGGCTTGTTGGCAACAACCTCTTCAAGACTATGGCATGAGCACGAGATGCTACCCTTGAAACCTTCGGGCACCTGCGAACAGCGACGATTAAGATGGATGCCATGAAGGCGAAACTCACGTGTAAGCTCGAAATGCTCGTGCAAAACTATACGACTATGCCAACACTCAGGAATAAGAGAGAGCAAATGGCGATAGTCTGCTACTGATGCTCCTGGCTTGCGCAAATGTAGCAAGTCCAGACCATGACGAAATAGTTTATCTATAAAAAATGCCTCTCCCGACAAGAAGTCGGGAGAGGTTATAACGATCCATTTCATACAAAATAATTCTTTTGTTTATACGTATGTATTGTACGTAGGGAATTGTTATATGCAGGGGAAATGGCTTATTTCTTCAATTTCTCGATAATCATATCGGCTACCTTCTTACCAGAAAGCATCATGCCACCGAAGATAGGTCCCATACGTGGTGTGCCTGCAACGGCTGAAGAAGCCATACCGCAAACATAAAGACCAGGATAAACCTCGCGTGTGCCTTCTACTACCATACGCTCACCTTCTACAACATCCAACGAACGCTCACCGATAACACCACCAGTAGGAGTATCCAACTGGATGCCATTCTTACGAGCTACAACCTTACACATCTCGCTGTCGTGACCAGTACCGTCGATAACGCACTTTGACAAGATGTTCAATGGGTCTACATGCAAGCCCTCGCGGAGTACAGGAGTCCAGTTGACAACAACACCGCTAACAACATCGTTCTTGAAGATTACATCTTCTACAGAATAGCAGTTGAAGATAGTAGCACCAGCATGAACAGCATGATACAAGAGTGCAGAAGTGCTCTCTACAGAGTCGATAGTGTAGAGTCCGTCTTCGAAAGCCTCGTAGTTGATATCGAAATCCTTTACGATGTGCATAGCCTCTTCCTGAATAACAATCTGGTTGAACATCATGGCACCGCCCCACATACCGCCACCAGGAGAAAGCTTGCGGTCGAACTGAGCAACCTTTAAGCCAGCCTTAGCCAAATAGTAAGCTGCAACAATACCAGATGGACCACCACCAACGATGGCTACATCGAGATCAAGATTACGCTGTAGTTTGTCGAAATAGGTACTGATAATACCTTTAGATACTTGTGTTTCAATCATTTTTTATAACTGTTTATTGGGTTTATGTGTTTTATATTTCTACTTTTTGCTTATTGCCATGAGCCTTTATTCTTCACAACTCTTTAGCGAATGGCTGATGCGAGCAGCGCAGAAGTTAGGTCCGCACATGGTGCAATAATTGGCATCTACCGAGTTGCTCGACTTATAATATTCGAGAGCACGCTCTGGGTCGAGAGCCAAATTGAATTGGTCTTTCCAACGGAAGTCGTAGCGAGCCTTGCTCAACGCATTGTCGCGAACGGTTGCTCCTGGATGTCCCTTTGCCAAGTCGGCAGCATGGGCAGCAATCTTGTAGGTAACAACGCCAACTCTCACGTCTTCTTTCTCAGGCAAAGCAAGATGCTCTTTTGGAGTAACATAGCAGAGCATAGCAGTACCATACCATCCTATCATCGAAGCACCAATGGCTGAGGTGATATGATCGTAGGCAGGTGCAATATCGGTAACGAGAGGACCGAGGGTGTAGAAAGGAGCACCATGGCATTTTTCAATCTGGCGTTCCATATTTTCCTTAATCTTATGCATTGGTACATGGCCAGGACCTTCGATAAATGCCTGTACATTCTTAGCCCAAGCACGCTCAACGAGTTCGCCCATAGTATCAAGCTCGGCAAACTGTGCTGCATCGTTGGCATCATAGGTAGAACCTGGACGCAAGCCGTCGCCCAACGAAATGGCAACATCATATTTAGCGCAGATGTCGCAGATGTCATCGAAATGTTCGTAGAGGAAACTCTCCTTCTGATGCACCTTGCACCACTTAGAGATGATGCTACCACCACGGCTCACGATGCCTGTCAAACGAGTATCGGCAAGATGGATATTCTTTAGGCGAATACCGCAATGGATGGTGAAATAGTCAACACCCTGCTCACATTGTTCGATAAGAGTGTCGCGGAATATCTCCCATGTCAGGTTTTCAGCCTTACCATTCACCTTCTCGAAAGCCTGATACATAGGAACAGTACCTACAGGCACAGGACAGTTGCGAAGAATCCACTCGCGAGTTTCGTGGATATCATTGCCTGTAGAGAGGTCCATCAATGTGTCGCCACCCCACTTGCAACTCCATACAGCCTTCTCTACTTCCTCTTCGATGCCCGAAGTGGTAGACGAGTTGCCGATGTTGGTATTTATCTTAACCAAGAAGTTGGTACCGATAATCATAGGTTCCGACTCTGGGTGCTTGATATTGGCAGGAATCACCGCCCTACCCTCAGCAATCTCTTTGCATACAAAGGCAGGAGTGATATGAGTCTTTATGCCAAGTTCTTCGCAATTCATATTCTCACGAATGGCTACATACTCCATTTCCTGTGTTATGATGCCCTGCTTAGCAAAATACATCTGAGTTTCGCCTTCCTTGCGACCATCAATCCATGATTGGCGCATTTTAGGCAAACCTTTCTCTAAATCTATCTCCACATTAGGGTCGCTATAAGCACCACTGGTGTCGTAGATATACACAGGCTCATTAGGTTCCATATGGCGCTCGTTTCCTTCGACAGTAACGGTTGGAGTAAGTTTCACTCTGCGCATTCCTACCTTGATTTCAGGATATAGCTTTCCACTTAGATACACCTTCTCGGAAGAAGGATAGTTGAATTTGATTTTAGTTTCCATTAATATTTCTTTTATTTAGGTTTCTAATTGCACTTTCGCAAGTTCAGAAGTTATACAAGCTTCAAGAAGCGTTGCATCTCTTCTGCAGGATTCTCGGCATTCAATATGCCTCCACTCACGGCTATTCCGCTTACGCCGGTTGCCAATATCGATTTGATATCCGACTCCAATATGCCACCTATGGCAACGATAGGAAGGTTGATACCATGCGACTTCATCTGGTCAACGATATGCTGATAGCCTTCTAAGCCAAGAACTGGCGACAGATTCTTCTTGGTGGTGGTGAAGCGGAACGGACCACAACCTATGTAGTCGGCACCCTGACGATACAGGCGCTCCACATCTTCAAAGGTGTTTGCTGTGCCTCCGATAATCTTGTCGTTGCCAAGAATCTTTCGAGCCTCATCAATAGGCATATCGTTTTTGCCAAGATGCACACCGTCGGCTCCTGTCTTCTCTACCCATTCCACATGGTCGTCGAGAACAAACGTAGCGCCATGCTCCTTGCATAGTCTGCCTATTTCTGCTGCAGCATCCATAAACTCAGCTTCAGTAGCTTCCTTCATTCTTAGTTGCACCCATCGGCAACCTCCTTCGAGAGCCAAGCGTGCGCCGTCTACATAGCCGTAGCGATTGTTGGAGTGTGTGATAAATTGTATCATAAGATGATTGTTTTTTCGGGATTAAACAAATGGCATACTGGTCCGTGACCTTCGCCTATCTCTACATCCTTGCCAGCTTCCAAGGCTTGCGACAGATATTCCTTGGCATGAGCTATGGCGTCGGGCAAATCTAAGCCGCGAGCCATAAACGAGGCGATGGCTGAAGAGAGAGTACAACCTGTGCCGTGGGTGTTGCGAGTGTTGACAGTAGCATGCACAAAGGTGTGAACGGCGCCATCTTGAAGATAAAGCTTATCTATCTTCTTGTTGCCTTCCAGATGACCACCCTTTATGAGCACAGCCTTGCAGCCCATAGCAAGTATTCGCTTGGCTGCAACATCCATATCGTCGATAGTATGGATTTCGGTTTTCGACAATACTTCTGCCTCAGGGATGTTTGGTGTTAGCAAGGTTGCCATAGGGAGCAATTCGCTACAAAACACCTCAAGTGCATCTCGCTGCATGAGCATAGAGCCGCTGGTAGACACCATAACGGGGTCTACAACCAGTTTGCTTGGAGAATAAGAGCTTAGAGAATCGGCTATAGCGTGTATGGTAGCGCAGTCGTTGACCATACCTATTTTTATAGCCACAGGCTTCACATCATCCATCACAGCCTTGATTTGTCCTGCCACAATTGCAGGTTCTATGGCTTGTATAGCCTTCACGCCAAGGGTGTTTTGCACAGTTACAGATGTTATTGCCGAAGCGGCATAAACGCCCAAAGCCGACATAGTCTTAATGTCTGCTTGTACTCCTGCACCTCCGCAACTGTCGGAGCCTGCTATAGTCAATACGCAAAGATACCTCATGCTATTATCGTTTGCAGAGGTGCCTCTGTTGGCTTACTTAAAAAGACGATACGGAATAGAAACAGCCTCGCACACCATAACGATGGTTGAAGCAATCCCTGCGGCAGCATTACCTGCGTCAGGTTCTATGGGTATAATCTCAGCATCACAATCGTGAAGCACCCCTTATTTCTTATTTTTATTATTGCAAAAGCGGCAGCTACCATTAGCCACCGCTTTGCAAAAGTATATATAAATTCGTAATTACGAACATCAATAGATAATATTTAAGATTTATTCACGCTAACGCAAAGGCATTAGAAGATATATAAATTAAATTATCTGCTTTGTATTTATATAAAATACATCCTACGTAAAAAGACTATTTTACTATCTTTCTTCCATTCTTTATATACACATTGCCTTTTCTTAGCATATTATCATTCACTTTTATGCCTTTAAGTGTATATGTAGTACATGTATTTAAATCTCTCTTTGAAATATTGTTAATGCCATTTGTACTAAGATTTAACAGACTTACCTCTATACCATCAAAAACATAGACGCCATTTGACGTACCTATGTATATAATTCCATTTATGGTCTCCAAACTATTGATTACAACATCTTTTGGCATCTGATATGCTGTAAATACCCCATCTGCATATTTATGCAAGTATTGACGACCACACCACAAACTGCCGTCTGCATCTACACATATTGCAGAAATCTTCATTTCTTTAAGTGAAGAATTTGAAGTATTGAAATTACTCTTCAAGTTTCCATTTTCCAACAAGTATAACCCTTTGGCCATCGAGCCTAACCATACTTGCCCAGCATCGTCTACAGCCACAGATTTTATAATGCCAGTATTTTCGTCAATCATCGTTATCTGTTCACCATTAAACTTATAAACTCCCCCCATAGCTAAGTGGCATCCTAACCAAAGGTTGCCATTATTATCAGAACAGGCATCATAAATGCCAAGAGAAGAAGCTGTTGAAGAGTTTGGTAGGTCATATCGTGTCCACCCTATATCTGTTTTTTTATAAAGACTTCTAGCACAAGCATACACATTACCTTCATTATCAAATCTTAGCTTATTGATTGTCTTATCAGGCACAGTTCCTATGTATTCATAGTTAAAGCCATTAAGTTTAAATACGTGACCATTAGATAATCCTGCATACACTTCACCATTTTTACCGATAGCACTCTCAACATTCATCTCTACCAAACTATCAGGCAAAGTAGCAATGCTATACGATTTTGCATCTGCGTCATATTCTATTACTCCAGATTTAGAAGCTATATATAGACGATGATCATCCTTGACCATATCATAAACTTGGTATGTTGATACCGATTCTTGTGCATAACTGTCGCAAAAACCAAAGCTAGATATCAGCAAAGCAAACAAAATCTTCTTTTTCATTTTACTATCACTTTTTTAACATTTATATTATTTCCATTTTCTAATGAAATCAAATATGTGCCTTTTTGTGGTAATACATAACTAAACACATTAATTCCATTTTGCAATTCTGCACACGAAACTATAGTTGTAATCAACTCACCATGTATTGTAAATATTTTACAAGTCGTAGAATAGTCACCATTTATATTAGCATTTATTTTACACACATTTCCTTCACAATTAACAAATAGTTTACTCTTATTATTAAAAGTAGTTTTAGCGTCTTTTTCTAAAGATGATTTTGAAGTATTATATTTTTTAGTCAACAGAATATCAAGAAACATTTTGGCATTAACTAAAGTACTACTATATATATTAACACGTTGATTTTCCTTTTTAATTCGCCTTAATTTTGCAGCAACTTCTTCATAAATATCTTTATTATTTGGTAATATAACATCTTCTATCAAAGGTAAAGCAAATTGATCATCAGAAGAGAGAGCTTGCATGATTACAAAATGCAAGGAAGGGTGTTCATCTACATAAGCTTTCAATACTTCATATGATGACAAATGTCTTAAATCCCTAAAAGTACTATAAACAGAATTACTAACATCTCCTTTCCAAATTTCATACAACCTATTAAATTCATTAATAATTGTATTATTTATCAATTTAATATTAAACTTCAAAAAGTCAATATTTGCTTTTTCAAGTTGCGAAGATAGTAAAATTAGTTTGTCATCAGCAACCTTTTCCAATATACTTTTCCTAGCATAGGAAGAATTTGGTTTATAATAAGCAAGAGGAATTCCATAACCGCTTTTATACTTATCCTGCATTATATCATCTGAAGTATGATACATTCTTACATTTGCTCCCATCTTACTTTCCCAATCAAATCCATGAGGTATAGTATCTGAATTCAAATATTTCCTTACAGAAGCATGTACAAAAACTGAATCTTGACCTTCTTTAAATCCCCAAACACATATGACAGCCTCGTCGTCTCTTTCACATCTTTCATAGCCATTACAATAATAAAAATCATCATAATAGAATTCTTCAGGATAATCTTCGTTATTAACTAAATGTCCTGTAAGGAAATCGTCCGTAGGATCTTCCCAATGATCCCAAATTCCAACAGACCATGCAAAACAATTATAATCAAAAGTTTGTGGAGCAGACACAGGTATCATGACCCCATTCAAATTAAATTCAGATATTAACCGTTTATTCTCAAGTTGCTTCGCATTAAAATAAACATCAACTTGATCATAAGGTCTAATTGGGCTATCTGAATATATAGAGATATTGCCTATATTTTCATAATCATTCATATTCAAATATCTTACTCCAGAAACACGATAAGTTCCAAGCCCTATCAATTTATTATTTACATCTTGTACTGAAAGAGATGGTATAATATCAATGTTATTACCCACAAAGAGAATATTATTTTCATAAGAATATATAGGTAAAGATAAATCAACATATGCAAATGGTATATCTTCGTAAGTTTCATTATTAAGCAGTAAGTCGCAAGTACCATCATTTTCAATACCTCTCAACCTTACCACATAAAAACCTTTATGTGGAACTGATATAAATTTAGTCAAGCAAGTTGTAAAATCATCAAAAGTTATAGAAAAGTCCGAAGGATTATCATAAGAATACACATCAACTACGTATCTTCCACCAGAATGTAAACTAGAAGAAATAAATAGTGTTTCACCTTCCCTACAAGAAACCAATTGCGAAAATGTATATTTAGCCTTATATCCAATTATACAAGATGCGTCAAGAGGAAATTTAGTAGTTTCTCCTGAATATACATTAAAAGTTTTATTATATAATAATGGGGGCTGTTTTTGATTTACAACATTCTTAGACTTTAGGGAATTGACATAGTTTGTACAATCTATTTCATCTGCTGTATTATTTTTGACAGAATCTTTAGACAAAAACATATTTGTTACATTTGCCACATGAGGAGCAACATCAAATATTTCCACTATATTAACGCCTTCTTTAAATGAAAAAGATTTTAAAGAATGATAACTATGCCAATTTGAAGTTTTTGAAACAACATTATCAACTTCAACCCCATTTATTCTAATAGGAAAATGCTTCATAACACCATCAATAGACTTTGACCCAAGTATCCAAAAATTCAAGAAGTAATTTCCTTTCTCTTCAGTCATTACTTTAAATGTAGACTTAGTAACATCACCATCTTCAACAATGTCATAATCTACAAAAACTCCTTTTAAATACTCTTTTTTTTCATTAGATTTAAAAGCATTGGCATACATACAAAAAAATAGCAGTAATGCCAGCAATAGATTTTTTAAAAGCATTCTTATTCATTTAATTTTACAACACTATAAAAATATTATTAATAAACCTCTAAGTATTACAAAACACTTATAAAGTTAGTCTGCAAGAAAATAAATTTAACTTAGTGCTGCTATAAAAATCAAACATATCTTTTACAGACGAGGCAAAGATAATGATAATATTTCAAAAAACAAAATTTACGAAAGCTTTTTATTGTCAGCAATTTGAGACAGTTTTGTTTCAAAACAACAAGCTTAACCTTGGCCTGAGTAGCAAATCATATAGTATTCTATGACTCATATTATAAATAGTCGCGCAAAAACATTTGTATTCAAGTTCATATCTACACTTGTAAAATGAATCAAAAATATCCAACTGTATTTGAAGAATATTTATACATAGAACATTATTTACCTTTTTACTTCAAACAAACTTTGGTTATAACCATATTCTTTTTGAAAAGATATATTTATTCTATCTTGCTTTATGTGGTAAGAGAATTTATTACCTAAAAAAATCTATAGTTCGCTTTAATGGAGGCATAACTAAATAAACATTCTTATTAAACAAATTCCCTTACCAACAATGATTGTGGAGTTATGGAATACCTTTATTTACGTTTATATAATATATTTTTGGGGAGAGGCATCTATTATCTCACAATCTTTGGCTTTAGCTCATCTGGCGACTCGTTAGTAAACATATTCACGGCAGGGGCATGCTTAGTGAAAAGGTCGGTGATGACGCTTGGCTCTATGGTGATAGATGGCGAGAAGCTGTCGGAGAGCATATAGTCGAGGATAGACTTGCGAAGCTGACGAGCCACCAAGCGACTATCGAGGCGCGACGAGATATCGAAGGTGGTGATGAGGAGCTTGCCTCCAAGCACATTTGCTTCGGCTATCATGCCAAGCTTACGGCTTACATGCCAAGTATCGATAGGCTGGAATGGCGACTGATAGTCGGCAGGGAACTCGGCAAGGTTCATAACCTGAGCACGATTTACAAGTTCCCACCAGTTCAGGTTCTGCCAATCGTCGGTAGGACAGTTGGCAAACACAGGATGAGAGGCATCGATATAAGAGCCTGTGGTATGAGGTGGGCGCATCTTAAACCAGCTGGTATTCCAGAATACAGGCAAGTATGTTTGCTTAACATCGCTACCATAGGTAACGCGACCAGCAGCCTGGATGAGCACCTTTCCGCCTTTCTTCAATACTGCAAGAGCCTTAGCATCGAGAGAATCGCAGATATAGATATTCTTTGCTACTTGCTTGTTGCCATCAACCTTAGGCATATCTACCTTTGAAGGATACACCCAGAAGTCCCACTCGTTGGTGTTGCCACCTACAGCTACTTGCAACTGCAACTTCTGTGGCAACTGCGATGTCTCCACCTTATTATATATATTAAGAGGCAGCGAGATTGTGCCGAGGGCGATGTTCTTGCCCACAGGATATGTCTGCACACCATTAGCAAGCACGCCGCTAACAGTCTCTACGCCACTACCAGAAATGGTGTAGCGAGGAGTTTCGGTAAGAGCAGAAGCCGAAGCATTATAGAGTTCTACAGGCACCACGAGGGTGTCGGCAGCAGTATATACGAAGCGAGGGAAGCGAGCCAAAGGCACTACAGGCTTACAAGCATGGCGGAACATATTCATATCAGTAGCATTCTTTACCCAGCTCTTCTCTCTCCAGAACACGTTGAGCGGACCTACGAGGGCTGTGCCTTGTCCGCTATAGTCGTTGAGACCAAGGAGTTGGAAGCCTGCATACTCAGGAGTGCGAAGGTTGCGCTCCATCTCGTATTTATAAGCCAACTGCTGCAAACGGCTGCTTGAAGCCAAGAACTTATCAGCCATAGTAGCCATGCCGCCATGCTGAAGCAGGTCTTCGAAGATGTCGAAATTGCTTGCTTTATAGACACCAGTATACTGCGAGCGCTCACGAAGATCAGGGAAAGCACACCATTGACCTTGCTCGTGGGCAAGGATAGGAGTGTTGGCAACCATCTCGATAGTGCCGTCGGCAAGGGTGTCTGGAGCTAAAGCGTAGGCAGGAGTAGCCTTGGCGTTGAAGTTGCGAGGACGCAAGAGCTGAGAATAATAGTCGTCGTCGGAAGAAGGAGCCGTGCGGTTCCATTCCAAACCACGTGCGCCACCCTTGACATGATAGTCGCTATTGGCATCCCAAGCCCATCCGCCACCTACGGAAGCACCACAATATATACGACGGTTGTCGCCAGTTTTGTGCCAGTAGTTAATGAAGTCGCGACACCAAGCCACCCAGTCGCCAGCAGGTTCATTGCCTGCAGCAAGCATGCAGAACGAAGGATGGTTGCCATATTGGCGTACCATGCGCTGAGTTTCCTGCAACAGATAGTGGTCGATGGTCATACCACGACGCAACTTCACACCATGGTTAGGCCATGACGGACCTTCGGGCTGAAGATAGATGCCAAGTTTGTCGGCAGCAAAGAAGGCTGCCTCTGGAGGACAATATGAATGGAAGCGAACATGGTTGATGCCATATTCCTTGCACTTTTGGAACACACGAAGCCACGAAGCCTCATCTGTAGGAGGGAAACCTGTAAGAGGGAAGTTGCAGTTTTCTACTGTGCCACGAAGATAGAGCGGATTGCCATTAAGGAATAGTTGGCGACCCTTGTATGATATCTCACGCATACCGAAGGTGGTAGAGGTGGTATCGTTGTCGAGAATGGCAGAGAGAGTGTAGAGGTTTGGAGTAAACTCATTCCATAGGCGGACACTATCGCCGAGGCTTATCTCATAGCGCACCTTGGTTTCGTCTATAGCCACTCGCTTAGCCTCAACTCTATTGCCATCGATGAGGAAGACGATATTGCGAGGTTTCTTTAAGCCTACGGTTTCTATATCCACGCCCACGCCCTTAGCTTCGAGATTAGGATATACCTGGAGATTAGAGATATAAGCCTTAGGGTGAGAGATTAGTCGGATGTCGCCAGAAATACCATTCCAGTTGCCCTGCGTTTGGTCGGTAACGCTATGCGAATCTTGTCCTACGCATACATTCTCGATACCATTATACACGCGGATTTTTATCTGGTTGTCTTTACCAAACAGCACAAGCTGTGTGATGTCGAAGCTATGAGGCACAGAGAGCGACGAGTCGCGATCTGCGAGCTTACCATTCACATATACTGTTGTTTCGATATGTGGGCGCTCAAGGTAAAGCTCCACCCTACCCTTTTTCCATTGGCGAGGTATGCTGATGGTGCGCTCATACCATGCTTCGCCTACATAGTGACGACGAGGAGTGAGAAAGAAAGGGAACTTCATCTTGCCTGCCTCGCGATATTTAGCCATGTAGGGGTTGAAATAGAACGAGGAGTCGTAGAGGCTGCCTGTCCACTTGGTGTCGATGGTTACTTCGTCGCCAAGGTCGTTGGTGAGCATAGAACCAGGGAGGTTGGCTTTCTTGCCGTCTGCCATGGTCCAAGAGCCTGCGAGGTCGAGGCTACGCTGGGCAGAAGCGGAAGCGGCAAGGAAGAGAGAAAGGAGCAACGAGACTCCGCGATGGGATGAGAATAGATGGGATATATTCATTTGGGTATTTATTTTTAGGATTGAAGGAAAAGGAAAGGGAAAGCAAGGCTGCCGAGCAGCCTTGAACGCAACCCAAGGAGGAACAAGGCAGAGCACAAGGGAAGCGAAGGCTAACCGCTGGGGAAGCCAAGGGTGGCTACTCTATGCAAACCTTTGCGGTTTCGCCTGGGGTGGTATCGGCTTCGCGAGGGAAGTAGATAGGCATATTTGGCTGCAAAGGAAGGATGCGAAGCTCAAGCTCGGTACAACCTGCAGGCAGGCGCCACAGACCATAGAGGAATGGGCGACCATTATAGAAGTTGTCGGCAATGAGTTTACCGTTGGCATAGAGTCGGGCTACATCGCCACGATAGTCGATGCGAAGCAGACGATGGAACTTGGTGCCAGCTTCGGGTGCTACTTGTATGCGATAAACGGCAGCATTGTCGAAGTCGGCATCTGTAGGAGCCTCGGCAACCTTCTGTGCTCCGATAGAAATATGGCGAGGTGTTGTCGATGCCTCCTTTATCTTCTCAATGCTCGCATTAAGATAGATATCTGCTCTTACCTCGTCTTCATAGAACAGGATGTTGGCATCTTGAGGAGTGAGGAGGTAGATGTTGCCTACCACAGGGCGCTCTGTGCCACGTGGTTTTACATTACGCAATATCTTGCCATTCTTCATCGCAATCTCTACAGGAATGCCTGGAATCTGCTGCAGATAAACCTTACCATCACGGCGAGCCACAGGTTGGGCTGTAGCATATCGCATACCGTCGATACCGAAGGTGAAGATGCAAGAGGTGTTGGCAGGAATGGTGATTGGGCGCTGAGGGAAGGTGAGGTTGGCAACCTTGAATTGCACATTCTTCTTGGCAGAGATAGTCTGCAGGCGCTCGTAGTTATTAATGAAGACAAAGCCACTATCGCCCTGCGCACGATACGACCAACGGAGATGGCTATCGTCGCCTTGCTTGATATCTTGCGAGCAAGGGAAGGTAGGATTCATAGGAGCAAGTGTCTCGGCATAGTCGTGCATCATGAGGTGGAGCTTACGAAGCAAGAAGTAATGGTCGTAGGTTTGTCCGAACTCGCCAAGCGGAGCCTGGAAGTCGTAGGTCTTAACAGGCATATCGTTATAATTGGAAGCTGACGTGCGCTGGTTTTCATTAAGTGTAGTCAAGCCCTCAGGGTTTGTTCCACCATGATACATATAGTAGCCAAGCAGGTTGCTACCGCTTCCGAGTTTCACTATAGCCAACGAATATGCATCATCAGGATATACGAATGGTCGACGATGGTAGGCTGTAGCCATACCGCCACCAAGTTCGCAAGTGAAATAAGGATAGTCGTCGTCGCCCTTAGCAGTTTCAGCCTTTTGAACACCAAACTGGTCGGTAGCGATGGCAGTAGAGCTGCGGAAGGCTTTGAAGTTGAAAGCTTTATAGTAGGCGCCTGCTCCCTCCTTGATGCTACGCTCCCAGAAGCCGTCGGCATAGTCGCCAAACAAAGGAAGCATCTCTCCAAAAGGTACAGGGCGATTTAGTGCAGGCCAGCCTGTGCGAGTATAGAACGGTAGGTCGTAGCCTATCTCGAGAGCAATCTTCTTCAAAGCCATGAGGTAGGCTCCATTACGTTGCTCGTTGTCAAACTGCACAGCAATTAGCGGACCGCCATCTTTCCATTGCAGTCCTTGCACTTGTGCGAATATCTGGCGATAGAGCTTCTTCACGTAAGACATAAAGACAGGGTTGTCGTCGCGAGTCTTGCATCCCTTTGTGAATACCCAGTCAGGAATACCGCCATTGCGTACTTCGCCATGGCAGAAAGGACCAAGGCGCAGCACCACAGGAATATCCTCCTTGGCGCAAAGCTCTATGAAATGACGAAGGTCGCGCTGTCCGCTCCAGTTGAAGATGCCTTCTTGTTCTTCTACATGATTCCAGAACACATAGGTGGCAATCATCGTTACCCCACCCTCTTTCATCTTCTTTATCTCCTTAGCCCATTCGGCTTCAGGAATACGAGAATAGTGTATCTCGCCCATCACAGGCATCACTCTATGGCCATCCATAATAAGGCTGTGGGCATCCCAAGAAACTTTGGGTTGCTGGGCTACGCAGATGGCAGAAGAAGCCATGAGTAGAACTGCTGGCAACAGATGTTTTATCATAATCAGGAAAATTATTAGGTCGTTAAAAAACTGTTATTCGGTTTTATATTGCAAAGTTAGTATTTTTATTCATCTATTTATCAGTCAGTAAGATTTATTGGACAAATTCTTAGGTATTTAGCCAAAAAACTAAAGTAAAAACCACAATAAAGAAAGCATACTATACGTTATTATTACAAAACGACAACAATACAAGGATGCCAACGATAAAAATAAAGCAAGAGAATGTCACATATATCGCTATGTGGTTACTGCTATTCAGCACCCCGATGCTGATATTGATTATTCATGCCTCTTCGCATAGCAACCTTGATATTGATTGGTGGACCATCATCCACATCGAGGAGACATTGGGACTATACTTCGTAGCATTTCTTGTTCACAACATTCTGTTGGCACCAATGCTACTATACAAGCAGCAGACAGGTCGCTATCTATTTTCGATATTGATATTGGTGGTGACATTTATCGCACTTCAAAGTTGGATACGCCCAATAATGCATGAACGAAAACGGCACAGACCAAGAGTTGAGATGCCTATAACGCAAAGGTATTACAAAGCTGATGATTTTCGCGATGATAGACCAAGGCCACAGTTCAAAGAGCCACGCCCGTTGATAGGACCAGTAGAGCTTACAAACACCTTGGCTATGGTATTCTTAATGGGAATGAACCTTGGAGTAAAGCTATACTATAAAGCCGAAGAAGACCGCAACCGTATGCAGCACTTGGAGAAGGAAAACCTGAAGCAAAGGCTCAACTATCTGAGATACCAGATAAGTCCACACTTCTTCATGAACACCCTAAACAACATACATGCGCTGGTAGATATAGACCCCGAAAAGGCAAAGAAATCGATAGTGGAACTCTCGAAGCTGATGCGACATATATTATATGATGGCGACACCAACATCAGTCCGCTAAGCGACGAGGTGCAATTCTTGCAAAACTATATTGCACTAATGAAGATGAGGTTTACGGGTATGGTAAAGGTAAATACCGACTTCCCTGCCATGACGAGCCAAAAGGGAATAGCGCCTTTGATATTGGCAATATTTGCCGAAAACGCCTTTAAGCATGGAGTGAGCTATAAGTCGCCTTCGAATATCGACATCACGCTAAGATGCCACAACAACGAATTTATACTCTTCACATGCAAGAACTCTAAGCGCAAAGATGGCGCAAAGGAGAAAGAGTTGACTGGCGGCATAGGACTTGGCAACGTAAAGAATCGCCTCGAACTAATATATGGCGACAGATATCATATAGATATTAAAGATACTGACGACAGCTATAAAGTAAGGCTGTTGCTTCCTCTTGAAAATACTAATACAAACAATAAACAACGAGTAAGATCATGATAAGAACCATAGCTATCGACGACGAGCCATTGGCTCTTCAGCAACTTGCCAATTACATAGAGAACACTCCTTTCTTGCAGCTTGTGGGCAAATGCCAAAGCGCAGTAGAGGCTAAGGAGATAATGGAGAAAGAAGAGGTGGATGCCATATTCTGCGACATCATAATGCCCGACATCAATGGCATGGACTTTATAAAGTCGTTGCCCGTGGCTCCTATCGTGGTGTTTACAACAGCATCATCAGAATATGCCATCGACGGTTTCAAGGTTGATGCTGCCGACTATCTGCTAAAACCTTTCGGTATGGACGAATTCCGACGTGCAGCCTTGAGGGTGAAACAAAGATACGAAATGGCTGTAATACCAAAGGCTAAGATTACCGACGAAGACGACACGGTGTTCATAAAAACTGATAAGAAGATTATGAAGATTGCCTTTAGCGACATTCGCTACATAGAAAGCATGAGCGAATATCAGAAATTCTATATCGAAGGCAAGAGGCCTATCACGGTATTGCTGGCGCTAAAGAAAATCGAGGAATGTATGCCTTCGTATTTCATGCGCATACACCGCTCGTATATCATAAACCTCAAGAAGATACAGGAGGTAAACAAGAATCGTGTTATCATGGACGAGGAGACATATCTGCCTATAGGCGACAACTATAAGGATGCCTTTGTGGAATATGTCACCACCCGATTCTTAGGAAAATAAAGGCTAATAAAGATAGATAAAAAATGCGACTACTCTCATTGGCTTATGCGACTATTCGCATAAGCCAATGAGAGTAGTCGTATAAGCACATGCGAATAGTCGCATAAGCCAATGAAGCTAATTGCATAAAAAGAGTTGTTATTATTCAGCAGCCTCAGCTAATGTTTCAACAATATATTTTGTAGAAGCGCCATATTTATTCTCACCCTTGGTGCCATCCATAACAGCAAAGATAAAGATAATAAGCTGAACAATACCACTTGCTATTGTAAGCCCGATAAATGTAGGAGTAGAAACAACTTCCATTATTTCTTCTGGTGTAAGAGCTCCAGGAGTTGTCAATCCCGACATAAAGCCATAAGCGTTAGATGCTACACCCAACAAAACTGCTGCTATAACCCAAATGCCACTATGTCCACGGTCGTGCATACGACGGATGGTGACAGGAACAATTGCCAACTGAAGAATTAATGAAATGATGGCAAGTACTATCAAATTGCCATTGCCCAAGAGTAATGAAAGGCAAAATGTTAGAATGACATACATCAGATAGTTCCACCACAATTCAGAGCGACGAGAGCGACCTCTGAAATCAGTAATACGAGCAAAGTTTAGTTTCACAGCCTCTGCAAACGATAGCTGAGGCAAAGTGGTGATTTTTGTTTCCATAATTTGTAAGTGTTAGTGTGTTATAAAATACTGTTGACAAAAATAACACTTTTTTCTGATAGTTGTAAAGAAAAAATAAGAAAAAGATACTACAGCATCATCTTTTTGCAGAAATAGTCGTTTATCAAAGGATTTTTGAGTAAGTTTGCAGTATTCTTACAATATTAATGTATAACTATAATAAAAACGTATCACAATGAAAGCAATAAACACAGAAAAGGCTCCTGCAGCCATCGGTCCTTACAGCCAGGCTATTGAGGCTAACGGTTTTGTATTTGCATCTGGTCAGCTTCCTATCGACCCAGCAACAGGCAACTTCCCAGAGGGTGGCATCAAGGAGCAGACTCGCCAAAGCCTTACCAATGCAAAGAGCATTCTCGAAGCTGCAGGTACCGACTTGGCTCACGTAGTAAAAACAACAGTATTCCTTTCAGACATGGCAAACTTTGGCGCGATGAACGAGGTTTATGCCGAATTCTTCTCAGCTCCATATCCTGGTCGCTCAGCTGTTGCCGTTAAGGATCTTCCTAAGGGTGCGCTCGTAGAGGTTGAGTGCATAGCTGCGAAATAAAACTATAACTTTCAAATAGTAAGAAGCCCGATAAGCTGCATTGATTAGCAACTTATCGGGCTTTATTATTCTATAAAGAATATGTTTAACATCAAATCAACCTCTTACCATCTTGAGCCTGAGCTATACTGCACAGCAGATACTGTTTTGGATGTAGAGCCGAGCTTGAGAGTGTAGCTGCTGCCCTTAGTCATGCCTGGAGCCGTAACGAGGATTGAACCATTAGAATATGCGTAAGGCATGGTGAAGGTAGCAAGCGTGGTAGAGCCATTGCTGAGGGCTACAGAGGTATTGGCAGAGACGCTACCTGAGGTTGTGACATAACATTGGGTAGACGAAGAGTTGCCTGGCACCGAATTACCACCACCTATAGCGAAAAGTTCGCCACCTGTGAAGTAGACAGTATAGTTCTGCTCCTCGTTGGCATCTATGCCACACTCAGGGCTACGTGTGCCGTAGGCTATGGTGTGACCACCCGAGATATAGATATTGCCATTAGCATCAAGACCGTCGTTGCCTGTAGAATAAACAGTTACTGTTCCGCCCTTGATATACATGTGGCTGGCAGAATTGATTACGTCGTCGCCAGCGTAGCCCTTGACAACAGCATCGCCCTCGATAGTGATACATGACTTGCTTTCTATAGCTTCAGAGTTGGTAGATGTGGCATCAATAGTACCGCCACTAAACACCATATTTCCTGTAGACTTAAGAGCTTTTGGCGAACATTTATTGCTGGAGCTGGTATTACCACCTCCACCACCGCCGCCAGGCCAACCGCCTCCGCCACCTGGCCAACCACCACCGCCTGGACCTCCGCCACCAGGACCACCACCAGGAGCCTGCTTTCTACTTGAATAATATGATGACGAGCCATAGGTATAAACAGCACCTGAAGACTTAGCTGTTATGGTGCCGCCTGATACTGTTAGTACGGAGTCGCACTTTATACATTTGCCACCTGTGCCTGTGCTGGTGAGGGTTAATGTACCGTCGGCAATAGTGACGTTGGCATCCGACTTAATACATGCGGAAGCCTTAGCCTCGGAGTCATCAGAATCCCATGTGCCATTGCCTGTAGAAGAAACAGTTATCACAGGTACCGACTTTTCTGAATTCACGATGATGTCGCCCTCGGCATTAAGACCTTTTGTTGCTAAGCCTGTGACGTTGACCTTTAGAGTTCCGCCACGAACTATCAGCTGAGCGGTATTCTCCTCGTCAACAACCTTGTTGTCATCATCGTCAGTTTCGTAGCTCACTTGTATGCCATCATCGCCTACACCTGAGATAGCTACAGTACCACCATTCTGCTGATAATATTGGTTGCAGTTAATGCCATCGCTGACAGCCTTCAAAATATTGATTGTGCCAACACTTGCCTTTACCTGAATATACTCCTTGCTCCAAATGGCGTGTTTGGTATTGCCCGTAACGTTGAGCGTACCGCCACCACTAAACTCGGCATGTCCCTTTATGGCGAAGCATGCTTTCTGTGAGCCAGAAGTTCCATCAACAAGACTGTTTGTAGTGCCATCAGCAAGTTGGATGGCTATACGCTTACCATCTCGAATATTGATAGCGGCACTATCAGGATTGGTAAGCGAGAGACCGTTTAGTATGAATGTTGCCTTGAGCGAACCATTCATATATAGCGAGCCCTTCTGCGAGGTACCACTAAGGGTGTAAGTAATCTCCTTGCTTACACCAGCACCTTGAAGGAGCACAACATGTGCGCCATTAACAGTAGCCGTAATGTCTTTGGCTATATTTCCAGCTACGGTGACATAAGCCTTTTCGCCAGCATATGCCACCGCAACTGTATTGTCGATGACCGACGCATTATTAATATATATACTATCTACCGACGTAAGGTCGATAGATTTTCCCAATATCTCTAACGTTTTGCCATCGCTATAAGGCATATCGCCCACCTGAGCGGCAGGAAACTGATAAACAACATTTCCCGATGCCACATTAAGCGTTTGAGCCGTCATTACCGAAGGCAGAAACATAAGAGCTAATAATGGTAGTGATTTCATATCCGTCTATATTTGTGTTATATATCGAGCACAAAGATAGCAAAACACCACTAAATGATAAAATAAAATCAGCAAACGGGATGGTTTTTATAACAAAGTCGCATTATGCGATAATCCATCCCAATTATCAAAACTTGAACTTATACTCCAAACCAAGAATATGAAGGTTTGGCTCGTTGTCGTCGTCATCGTCGTGAACAGCTTGGTAGAGATAGTATGCTCCGACAGCATGCTTCTTGGTGATTTTCCAATCTACGCCTGCAGTATATCTCATTTTCTCTACCGACCATCCGTTATACATCTCAGCACTAACGTATGGTTCGAAATGGCTATTAGGAACGTCATAGCTTATTTGCACACGGCTTCGCATGATGTTCTTGCCACGTCCGCTATATGTCTTTGCCTTACCGTCATACTCGTCATCATCAAAATCCCAACGTTGGTCGATGGTCTTCTCTGGACGATAGGTATACTGCCAACGCTCGCGAAGCGACACTTGGAAGTTGCCAAACTTCTGGCTTGCAGTAAGCGACACATTAAATCTATGGCGCACACCCCAATATTCAGCAAGCTTGTTAGGTGCACCGTTTGAAGCCTTGTAAGTTATCTTGTAGTTGTTATCATCTAACAGAGAATAACCCACACTTGCCTTCAACCATTTGGTTAGCTTATACTGAGCGTCTACGCCAAAGCTCCAACGGTCTATCTTTTCGGAGTTGTCGCGAGTGCGCATCTCTGCCTCTATGCCTACGCTAATCTTTTTATTCACTTTCTTGTCGGCACTTATCGATGTCCAAACACCAAAGTCATCGCCCTGAGCAAACGACATTAGTGGCAACATTATCATTGCCAAAAGATATAATGTTTTTCTAATCATATACATATATATTATTAGTGTATTAATAACTAAGGATAATAACTAAACCTCTACAAGGTCGGCACGATTGAGTTTCATTTTCTCGTCTACAGTATTGCTCACGGTATTTGCATCGTAGTAAACTCTGAGCACAGCCATATCTCTAAGCATATCTATGGCTCCTACTTCAACTTTTCTAACCTTCAAGCCAAGGCGCATCTCAAGATCTGCTTTCAAATCTTCACTACGGTCAGGTTTGATAAGTTCCAGTCGGTCGTATTGCACAAGCTTGCTTGGCTCAAGTTTCAAGCGATGTTCGCACAACCAGATAGCAGCAACAACAATAATGTTTGTGACAAGCAATTCAGCCATAGATACCGATGCTGCTATAGCATTTACTACCGAAAGAGAGATTATCACGAAGAGATATGTCATCTCGCGAACAGGCATAGCATCGGTGCGATAGCGCATGATACTAAAGATACCGAAGAGACCAATACCAATACCGATACTTGTCTTTGCCTTCATATCTTCCAAAACGAATATCATGAAGAATACCAAGAAGAATATCGCCAGGGATATAAGCATGAATGTGAAATAGAAATCACGACGGCGACTCTTCTTGTAATACAGACGATCTACGATAACGAGGTTTACTACTATGCAAACAAATAGTCGAATAAGCATAGCCACGAATGGCTCAGAAATAGATAGTGAGAAAATATCCATGTTGAAATAAATTGTTTATTAAAGGTAGGTTATTAGAAATATTATTTTTATAATTCTTTATTTGCCTCTGCCAATTTTCCTAAAGCATGCAGACGCTGCTTAAACCTATTTTTGCGTATGTCGGGATTGGTGAGTGCTGTGCCTATGCAATATTTGCTAAAGCCAAGAGGTTTTATTCGGAGTTCGTTGAGCAACGAAAGGATAGGCGAAGGCACAAGTCCATCACGCTTAAGCTCTATGATAGCAAGCTCGGGTAGCGAACAATCGTTGCCTGTATGGATATTATGGAAACAGAGGTCGGTATCAATGGTGAGTCGCTCTGTCTTGTTATTATTAACAAGTGTGATGCGATTAAATCTATTCTCTATAGCCTCTTCCATAATTTCGGGCTTATACCAAATGTTTTCTCTCAGAAAACTATCATACTCCTTGAAGTTATCGTCATGGCTATCGAAAGCTATATCGCGTGCTGGAGCAAGAGGGTCGAAGTCAAACATTGTGGTGCGCTTCTTGCGTGTGCGCTTATGGTTATTCTTTGTCTTCACCTCAAGGAAGTTGAGCCCACTATCCACATAGCTTCTTATTCTCAGCTTCTGGCGGTTGGCATGACCAGAATGATGACAGGTATACATCTGCATATCAGGAGTATCAAAATACATGGTGTAGTATCTTGCCTGCCGTTTGCCTTCAATCTCTTGGGCACGATATTGCCATACGGCAAGCTTCAAGAGCTTCCGTAGCGTGGCGATATTGGTAACGAACTTAGTATCTGTACGATTCATAAGTCGTATACCGCTCATTTCCTCAAGAGTTATTGGCTGATAATTGGTAAGAATGTCAGTCATGAATGGTTAATAAATATATGGTTAGTTGTTAGCCGAAGAAAAAGGAACCAAGACCATGTCACATGGACTTGGTTCCTTCATGGGGTTATAGGATTATTTTACGTTTCCTACTTTGATAAGATATTCAGCAATCTGAACAGCATTAAGAGCTGCACCCTTGCGAATCTGGTCGCCTGTGAGCCAGAGGGTGATGCCATTGTCGTTAGCAAGATCCTTGCGCACACGACCAACATATACATCATCCTTGCCTGCACTCTCGAGAGGCATTGGATAAACATAGTTCTGAGGATCGTCCTCGAGAGTTACGCCAGGAGCTACAGCAAGAGCCTTGCGAACTTCTTCTACTGTCAAAGGCTGCTCGGTTTCCATCCATACAGACTCTGAATGTGAACGAAGTGAAGATACGCGAACACAGGTTGCACTTGTGCGAACATCGCTATGCATAATCTTGCGTGTCTCGTTATACATCTTCATCTCTTCCTTAGTATAGTCGGTATCTGTCATAACGTCAATCTGTGGGATTACGTTGTATGCCAACTGATGTGGGAACTTAGAGATGGTCTTTACCTCGCCAGTTTCTACAAGTTCCTTATACTGCTGCTGAAGTTCTGCCATAGCTGCAGCACCAGCACCACTTGCACTCTGATAGCTTGATACATGAATGCGCTTGATGTGTGAGAGCTTCTCAATAGGCTGCAACACTACTACCATCATAATGGTGGTACAGTTTGGATTTGCGATGATACCACGTGGACGTGTCAACGCATCCTCTGCATTAACCTCTGGCACTACCAATGGCACATCAGCGTCCATACGGAATGCACTTGAATTGTCGATCATCACAGCACCATACTTGGTGATAGTCTCGGCAAACTCCTTGCTTGTGCCGCCACCTGCAGAGGTGAAAGCTATATCGACATCCTTGAAATCGTCATTGTGTTGCAATAGTTTCACTTCATATTCCTTACCCTTAAAGGTGTACTTTCGGCCAGCGCTACGCTCAGAACCAAACAACACCAATTCGTCCATAGGGAATTCTCTCTCTGCAAGAATGCGAAGGAATTCTTGTCCTACTGCACCACTTGCACCAACAATTGCTACTTTCATAATTACCTGTTTATATTAATAAAATGTGAAATTATAGGGGCAAAATTACAACTTTTAGCGCAATTAACCATTAAAATTCAGCGAATTGTGTCAGAAATCCAATATTTTTTTGCAACTTTGCAGGTGGAATGCATAGCTTTCCAATATTTTTGCTGTTTGTGGGGTTAAAGCCTCGCATAATATAGCAGCATACCAACTAAACAACGACAAGACTTATGCCCGATATAGCTACATATTTTCCAATTACTAACCCGACTCTGATTTTCTTTGTCGTGATGCTGATAATTCTCTCTGCTCCTATCATTATGGGTAAGCTCCGAATCCCTCACATCATAGGCATGGTATTGGCTGGTGTCCTCATAGGCAAATATGGTTTCAACATTCTTAATCGCGACGACTCGTTCGAGCTGTTTGGCAACGTGGGACTTTATTACATCATGTTCCTCGCAGCTCTCGAGATGGATATGGAGGGAGTAAAGAAGAATGTTAAGCGAATGCTGATATATGGCGCACTAACGTGTTTCATCCCGTTTGGCTTGACATTCGTGATGAGTGTTAGCATGCTGAAATATTCCATCATGGCTTCGTTGATATTGGGATGTATCATGGCTTCCAACACTCTCATCGCCTACCCTATCGTAGGACGATATGGTCTGCAACGCAAGCCGAGTGTTACGCTAAGTGTTGGAGCGTCTATGATTTCATTGCTTACTTCGCTTATTATATTATCAGCTATAGAGAATGCGCATGCTGGCAATAGCGACTTTATGTTTTGGGCTTGGTTTGTAGCTAAGATTCTTATTTATTGTGGTGTACTATCGCTGATAGTACCGCGACTAACAAGATATTTCTTGCGCAGATATTCTGATGCTGTTATGCAGTTTATCTTTGTCATGGCTATGCTCTTTATGAGTGCAGCTATTGCCGAGGCTGTGGGCGTCAATGGTATATCGGGTGCTTTCTTTGCTGGTCTTATCCTCAACCGCTATATTCCTCCGGTATCGCCATTGATGAACCGCATAGAGTTTATTGGCAACGCCTTGTTCATACCTTATTTCCTTATTGGTGTGGGCATGCTCATCAACGTGAGATTGCTCTTCAATGGTGGCAACATTCTATGGGTGGTATTCCTGATTGTGGTATTTGGAACTATGGGTAAGGCTATTGCAGCCTACTTAGCTTGTTTCTCATTCCGTATGCCTTGGTCGTCGGGGCGCATGATGTTTGGTCTTACTTCTGCCCATGCTGCTGGTGCTATTGCTATGGTGATGGTGGGTATGAAGATTGAGATTGCTCCTGGCAAATATCTTGTCGACGATACCATGCTTAATGGTGTGGTAATGATGATTCTCTTCACTTGCATCATTTCTACTATGGTGACCGAGAATGCTGCACAGAGAATCATTCTACGCGACAAGGAGTTTGCGCACGAGGAAGAACCAGAGAATGACGACGAGAAGATTCTCGTGCCTGTGAAATATCCTGAGTATGCAAACCGCTTGATAAATCTTGCCATACTGATGAGAAACCAAAAGCTCAATCGCGGTTTGGTGGGTCTGAATGTGGTATATGATGATGCCAAGATGAGACAGAATCAGGCTTTAGGACAGAAGATATTGCAACAGGTTCAGCAATATGCCGCAGGCTCTGACGTTAAGATGCAAACACAGGTGCGCATCGCTGCCAATATTGCCAACGGTATAAAGCATGCGTTTAAGGAGTTTCAGGCTTCAGAGATTCTTATCGGTATGCACATGCATGCTGAGGTATCTAATAAGTTCTGGGGCGAATTCCATCAAAGCTTGTTCAATGGTCTTAACCGCCAGATTATTATGGCTCGTCTGCATCAGCCATTGACAACAATCAGAAGAATACAGGTGGCAGTACCGTCAAGAGCACAATATGAGCCTGGTTTCTATCGTTGGCTTGAGCGTTTGGCTCGTATGGCTAAGAATCTGGAATGTCGCATCACATTCCATAGCCGCAAAGACACTCAAGAACTTATCAAGCAGTTTATCACCAATAAGCATAACGAGCTAAGAGCCGACTATGAGGAGATGGAGCATTGGAGCGAACTGCCAATGTTGGCTTCTACTATATCGCAAGATCATATGTTTGTGGTTGTAACAGCGCGTAAGGGAACAGTATCATACAAAACGGCTCTCGACCGTTTGCCTGAGGAGATAACGAAATACTTCAATGGCAAAAACCTCATGATAATATTCCCTGACCAGTTTGGCGAACAAATGGAGACAATGACTTTCGCACAGTCGCAGCATACAGAGGAACGTTCTGCATACGACGAACTGCAAGATTGGATATATAGAAAGATTAGATTAATCAAGAAATTATGATAGACATTAAGAATATCACCAAGAGCTTCGGCTCTTTACAGGTACTGAAAGGTATTGACCTACATATTAATAAAGGGGAGATTGTGAGCATCGTTGGTCCAAGTGGTGCCGGCAAGACAACCTTATTGCAGATTATCGGAACTCTCGACAAGCCAGATAGCGGCAGCATCGTTATAGATGGTATTGATGTTAGCAATCTGTCGAAGGCTAAGCTTAGCGACTTCCGCAATCGCCACCTTGGCTTCGTATTCCAGTTTCATCAGCTGTTGCCTGAGTTTACAGCTCTCGAAAACATCATGATTCCTGCTTTCATTGCAGGCACAAGTCAGTCGGAAGCTAAGGAAAGGGCTATGGAACTGCTAAAGTTTATGGGATTGGAAGATAGAGCAAGTCATAAGCCTAACGAACTATCGGGAGGTGAAAAGCAACGTGTGGCTGTGGCAAGAGCTTTGGTTAATAAGCCTGCTGTAATCCTTGCCGACGAACCTTCGGGAAGTCTTGACTCTAAGAACAAAGCAGAACTACATCAGCTATTCTTCGACCTCAGAGACAAGTTCGGACAAACTTTCGTCATTGTCACTCACGATGAGGCGTTGGCAGCAACTACCGACCGTACAATACACATGAAGGACGGTCTTATATCAGAAGAGCGCACACTCACTACAGAAGAAACCATTTAGAATAATATATTTTTATGGCAGAACTAAAATTAGGCGATTTCAACAAACTGAAGGTTATCAAGGAAGCTAAGCGTCCTAACCCTCATGCTTTCAACAACGAGGAGACTTTCGGCATATTCCTCGATGGCGGTCGCGAGGGCGACATATTAATGCCGAAGAAGTATGTACCAGAAGGCACAAAGGTTGGCGACGAGATTGAGTGTTTCCTCTATCTCGACCAAGACGAACGTCTCATCGCTACTACCGAGACACCTATTGCCAAGGCTGACGAGTTTGCATATCTCGAATGTTCTTGGGTAAACGAATATGGCGCATTCCTCAACTGGGGAGTGATGAAAGATATCTTCTGCCCTTTCCGTGAGCAAAAGAAGAAGATGGAGATTGGCAACAAGTATATCGTTCACATCCATATGGACGAAGACTCTTATCGTATGGTGGCTTCGGCAAAGATAGAACGCTATTTCTCAGAGGAACAACCACAATATAAGCACGGCCAACCTGTAGAGATTATGGTATGGCAGAAGACTGACCTCGGCTTCAAGGTTATCGTTGAGAACAAATTCCCAGGATTGGTATACGAAGACCAGATATTCAAATTCATCACCACAGGCGACAAGATGACTGCATATATAGATAATGTGCGTCCTGACGGAAAGCTCGACATCACGCTTCAGCCTACTGGTCGTAAGCTCACTACCGACTTTGCCGACACTCTTCTCACCTATCTTCAAGACAACAATGGCTTCTGTCCTCTTGGCGACAAGAGCGATGCCGAAGATATCAAGCACACTTTCCAAGTGAGCAAGAAGACCTTCAAGAAGGCTGTTGGCGACCTATACAAGCGCCGCCTTATCACCATATCGCCAGAAGGTTTGAAGTTGGTATAGACATAAACTAAAAATAATGAAACATATGAAAAAAAGTATTCTATTCTCTGTAGCATGCGTTTTAACATTAACTTCTTGTGCTACAATTGTTGCAGGGGGAAATCCCAAAATAACTATTGATGGAGATACAAAAGATCCTGTAACTATTATCACCGAGAAACAAACCTACCCTAACGTCACACTTCCATACACTGTGCAAGTTGACCGACATAAAATAGATGGACAACGGGTAAAAATTCAATCTGAAACTAAAGATTACCGAGATGTCGTATTACAAAAGAAAGTAAATTCATGGACATGGGGCAATATTCTAATCGGAGGTTTAATCGGATGGTCTATTGATTTGATAACAAACTGTGTAGCAAAACCAGACAAGCCGAATTACATAATTGAAGAAAGAAGTAAGTAAGCAAAAATAAAATTAGCTGAATAAAAACAAATATCTTGGCAAACAGGTATTATTGGACATGAACTAAAAAAGGTGATACATCAGAATAGATGTATCACCTTTTTTAAGTTTACGATTTATTGATTAGAACTCAGCGTTCTTTGGAGTACGTGGGAATGGAATTACGTCGCGGATGTTCTGCATACCTGTTACGAAGAGAATCAAACGCTCGAAGCCGAGACCGAAACCTGCGTGTGGGCATGAGCCATACTTACGAGTATCGAGATACCAGTTCATATCCTTCATTGGGATATTGCGCGACTCGATTTCGCCCATAAGCTTATCGTAGCTTTCCTCACGAACCGAACCACCAATAATCTCACCAATCTGTGGGAACAATACGTCGGTTCCCTGAACAGTCTGACCGCTCTTGCCACCGAAGCCGCTCTCCTTCTCATCAATCTTCATATAGAAAGCCTTGATAGCCTTAGGATAGTTGGTCATGATAACAGGACGCTTGAAGTGCTCCTCAACCAAGAAGCGCTCGTGCTCTGATGCCAAGTCGTCGCCCCACTCGCATGGGAATTCAAACTTCTTACCATTAGCAATAGCCTCCTGAAGAATGCGGATACCCTCGGTATATGGAAGGTGAACGAAGTCTGAATTCAATACACCCTCAAGACGAGCTATCAAGCCCTTGTCAATCATCTTGTTCAAGAATGCAAGATCATCCTTACAGTTGTCGAGTGCCCAACGGATACAATACTTGATGAAGTCTTCCTCGAGTTCCATCAAACCATCCATATCCAGGAAAGCAACCTCTGGCTCTATCATCCAGAACTCTGCCAAGTGGCGTGGAGTGTTACTGTTCTCAGCACGGAATGTAGGACCGAAGGTGTAGATAGCGCCAAGTGCAGTAGCACCAAGCTCGCCTTCCAACTGACCAGAAACAGTCAATGAAGTCTGCTTGCCAAAGAAATCATCAGAATAGTCAATCTTGCCATCCTCAGTCTTCTTAAGGTTGTAGAGGTTCTTGGTTGTTACCTGGAACATCTGACCAGCACCCTCGCAGTCGCTTGCGGTGATGAGAGGAGTATTGAAATAGAAATATCCATGCTCGTGGAAGTAGGTGTGGATAGCCATTGCCATGTTGTGGCGAATACGCATCACCGCGCCAAAGGTGTTTGTACGAAGACGGAGGTGAGCATACTGACGCATATACTCGAAGCTCTGTCCCTTCTTCTGCATAGGATAGTCGCTACCGCAAAGACCATAGATTTCGATGCTTTCGCATTGCACCTCAACGCTCTGTCCCTGTCCCTGACTTTCTACCAAAGTACCAACAACGCTGATACAAGCACCAGTAGTAATCTGCTTCAACTGATTTTCATCAACCTTTGATGGGTCGACTACTATCTGTATATTATTAATAGTAGAACCATCGTTAAGAGCGATAAAATCGACTGCTTTGCTACTACGATGAGTGCGCACCCATCCCTTTACATTCACGATTGAGCCGTAGGCTGTGCTCTTGAGCAAGTCAACGACTTTAGTTCTTTTTACGTTTTCCATTATTTAATAATGATTATTGTTTATTGTTTAATGTTTATAGAGAAAGAGTAATGTTTAATGCAACCCTCATGCTGATATCATGCATTATAACTACAAGCGGTATCAACAATCAAGTAAACATTAAACATTACTCATTAAACATTATTCATAAGCACCCATGCGTAGCATGTCTACTTCCTGCTCTGTGAGGAAGCGCCAGTCGCCACGACGAAGGTTCTTCTTTGTCAAACCTGCGAACTGTACGCGGTCGAGCTTTGTAACACGATAGCCAAGGCTTTCGAAGATACGACGCACGATACGGTTCTTACCGCTATGAATTTCGATGCCAACCTGGCTCTTGTCATGGTCGTCAGCATATTCGATAGCGTCTGCATGTATCTCGCCATCCTCAAGCTCTATGCCAGAAGCAATCTGCTGCATGTCGTGCATAGTAACGTTCTTGTCGAGATATACATGGTAAACCTTCTTCTTCAAGAATTTAGGATGTGTAAGCTTGCTTGCCATCTCGCCATCGTTGGTGAGAAGGAGCACACCTGTTGTGTTGCGGTCCAAGCGACCTACTGGGTAGATACGCTCTGGGCAAGCATCCTTAACGAGATCCATAACGGTCTTACGCTGCTGTGGATCGTCGCTTGTAGTAACATAATCCTTTGGTTTGTTGAGCAACACGTAAACCTTCTTCTCCAATGTTACAGGCTGATCGTGGAACTTAACCTCGTCGCCACGCAATACCTTTGTACCCAACTCTGTAACAATCTGTCCGTTTACTGTTACCACTCCTGCCTGGATGAAGTCATCAGCCTCACGGCGTGAGCATACACCTGCATTAGCAAGATATTTGTTCAAACGAATTGGCTCGTTTGGATCGATATGAGTCTCCTTATATTCGATACGCTTCTTCATGCTATACTTAGCACTTGGATCGTAGCCTGGAGTACGCATACCATAGCCACCACGTTGCTGACCATAGCCGCCACGCTGCTGACCGTAACCACCCTGGCGCTGCTGTCCGTAGCCACCCTGGCGCTGCTGACCATAACCGCCCTGGCGCTGCTGTCCGTAGCCACCCTGACGAGGCTGACCATAACCACCCTGGCGAGGCTGATAGCCGCCCTGACGTGGTTGGTAACCACCCTGACGTGGCTGATAGCCACCTTCCTGATCGCCACCATTATTATATCGTGGCTGATAACCGCCTGTACGAGGACGCTGCTGGTAACCGCCCTGACGCTGCTGATAACCACCCTGGCGAGGCTGATAGCCTCCCTGACGTGGCTGATCACCACTCTGCAAAGCTGCTCCAAATCCTTCAGGACGGAATCCGCCTTCTTCTGTTCTTCCTGTTCCTGATGAGTATGTTCTCTGTGCATGAATACGTGGGCGCTGAGGTCTACCTCCTGCGCGATAATCTCTCTGATAGCCTACTGGCTTGTAGCCCTCACGGCTATTGTCACTCTGCTGAGCAGAAAAGTCTTGTGACTTGTTTTCCATTTCTGAATCCATAATGTAATCTTTGTTTTTAAATGTTTAGCCTCACGGCCATTGGTTAATAAATTATAGTTTTCTTATATGAGTTAATGATCAGGACATTGGGATTTCCCTTCCCTTTCACTTTCAATAATTCTTTATTTACCTTTTTCTTTTGTCAACCTTTTAATTCTCTTCAAAGGCCGAATTAGATACCTGTATAGTTACTTGGTGTAATAGCCATAATCTCAGCCTTTACGCTGTCGCTAACGTTGAGAGTCTTTACGAAATTGTGAATAGTCTCTTCTGTCATCTTAGCATTTGTGCGTGTCAAAGCCTTCAAAGCCTCATAAGGATGAGGATAAGCCTCACGGCGCAATATAGTCTGAATAGCCTCAGCCACTACAGCCCAAGTATCGTCGAGGTCTTTCTGTAGTTTCTCCTCGTTGAGGATAAGCTTACGCAATCCCTTTAATGTGCTCTGGATGGCGATAACGCTGTGTCCCAATGGCACACCAACATTACGCAATACTGTAGAGTCGGTAAGGTCGCGCTGCAAACGGCTAACTGGCAACTTCTGTGCCAAGAACTGCAATATAGCATTAGCTATGCCGAGGTTACCCTCGCTATTCTCGTAGTCGATAGGGTTTACCTTATGAGGCATTGCGCTCGAACCAACTTCGCCAGCCTTAATCTTCTGCTTGAAATACTCCATGGAGATATACATCCAGAAGTCGCGGTCGAGGTCGATGATGATGGTATTGATACGGCGAATAGCATCAAACACACTTCCCAAGTGGTCGTAGTTGCTAATCTGAGTAGTATACTGCTCGCGCTCCAAGCCAAGCTTCTCGCTAACAAACTTGTTGCCGAAAGCCTTCCAGTCGTACTGAGGATAAGCCACATGGTGAGCATTATAGTTACCAGTAGCGCCACCAAACTTAGCAGTCATCTTGCAAGCCTTCAACGACTCCAACTGCTCTGTCAATCGGTAAACGAATACCATAATCTCCTTGCCCAAGCGTGTAGGCGAAGCAGGCTGACCATGGGTTTTTGCCAACATAGGTACATCCTTCCACTCGTCAGCATACTCCTGCAACTGAGCGATAAGTTCCTCAACCTGTGGAATGAAGACATTTTCCAAAGCCTCCTTTATAGACAAAGGTACGCTAGTGTTGTTGATATCCTGAGAAGTAAGTCCAAAGTGTATAAACTCCTTATAAGCTTCGAGATTGCCAATCTTGTCAAACTCTTCCTTAATAAAATACTCCACGGCTTTAACGTCGTGGTTTGTAACCTTTTCGATATCCTTCACACGTTGTGCGCAATTCTCATCAAAATTGCGGTAAATGTTGCGCAGGCTTTCGAACAAGCCCTTGTCAAACGAAGCCAACTGTGGCAATGGCAATTCGCAGAGCGTGATGAAATATTCTATTTCCACGCGGACACGATAGCGTATTAGTGCATACTCTGAGAAATAATCAGCCAATGGCTCTGTCTTGCCTCTGTAACGTCCATCTATAGGTGAGATGGCGGTCAACAAATCGAGATTCATAACTTTATATATATATAATAATGTGTGTGTATTAATACGTCTGCAAAGTTAATCATTTATCGTGATATTCCAACAATTGATATGATAAAATATCAAAAAGATGATAATTAAAACCTTATTGCATGATATAAGATGCTTGATAACTTGATATAAAAACTAAAGCTAAAAAAAACAAAAGACTCGCATTCTTGTAAGAATACGAGTCTTAAAGGAAGTGGGCGTTGACGGATTCGAACCGCCGACCCTCTGCTTGTAAGGCAGATGCT
>OQVQ01000144.1_pt1 | contig 33320 bp, 32 predicted proteins | sample 1691491 | NCBI WGS metagenome assembly OQVQ01 (sample SAMN03418252, study PRJEB22391) | human gut metagenome | biome: human-gut; feature: organic feature; material: feces | host: Homo sapiens | place: Tanzania | collected 2013-01
TAAAGTTGAAATTAAAAGTGACTTTCCAAAGCGGCGCGGACGGCTCAAAAAATAAACGCGGTCGGTGTGTGTCATTTTATAAACAATGTCTGTTTTGTCTACGTAATAATAACCGTTTCTTCGTATCTGAGAAAAATCCTGCAACCCAATAGGAAAAAGTTTTAATTCTGCCATACGATTATTATATTACTTTACCGCAAGCAGTTCAATATAATCACGCTCGCCACTGGGCTTGAGTTGAATCTTTGGATTTTTATTACCCACTTACAGCCGATAACTGAAATGTCATTTTTTTTCTGCATACCAAGGAGAAAATAAAACTATGTTTCAATCATACATTCTTCAAAAGAATTTTTCTCGACTATTTTTGCTAATTTGAAATTTATTTTATTCATGTATCTCAAGCGGAAGTCCGTCGGGGTCAAAAAAGAATGTCATTTTTTTATTTGTAAATGTATCAAATCGTACAGGTTCAGTTTCAATTCCTTTTGCATTCAGTTCTTTAACTGTTTCATCCACGCTTGTAACTCTGAATGCAAGATGACGCAGGCCGCACGCTTCAGGACGGCTTAATCTTTTTGGTGCATTCTTTATAATGAACAATTCAATTTCCTGGTCGCCACACTGCAAGTCTATTTTGTAATCATCCCGTTCCTTACGATAATTTTCCCTTACGACATTAAATCCAAGAAGTTCAACATAAAAATGATATGATTTTTTGTAATCACTTCCAATAATGGCTATGTGGTGAATTGAATCAAACATTTTTCTCCTCCACTTTTTTCTTTATATAATAATTATAGAAGGAATCTGCAAAACCGGAATCTTCTATTCACTCTGGGTTATTTTCTTCAGCAACTGCAGCATTGACTGAATGCAAAATCCCGACAGAAGAATTGTACAAATAGTGCAGATGCCAACCTTTCCTCCAAGCAGAGCGCCAATAACAACAACGCCTGCATCAAGAGCGGTTCTTACCCATTTTACATTCCAGCCATGTTTTTTAACAAGAGCAAAGGTTAATGCTTCATAAGAGCCGCGCCCAAAATCTGCAAAAGAATACAGCGCAGTGCCGGCAGCAAAAATCAAAATTCCCAGAATCATAATTACAAAATTGATGAATACGTTCTCTGAATAAAACAGGCAGTCAGCAAAAATATCAACAAAGACACCGTAAAGAATTTGGTATATAAGTGTTCCGATATTAATTTGTTTTCGGTCATAAAAAAGACAAACCAATATCATTATTCCTGCAACGGCAAGCGAAGCCTGTCCAATACTTATATTGAATATTTTGGCGATTCCTTCCCACAAAACAGCCAGTGTTGCACCGCCAAATCCTGCGTGAATTGCCAGATCTATTCCATATGCCGAAACTATTGAACCAATACATATAAGAAGAATTTTTTTAAGAACTTGCATTTGAATCACCGGTTTTTGCAAAAACTACGATATCCAGAATCAAAATGATTAGAATACCAATTATACAATTATTTACAGGAACTTTCCACAGTTTTTGTTTTTGTCAAAAAGGTTTCAGCATGAAGAAAGACTCATCTTTAAATACACATCTACTTCACCCCATTAACCAAAAATTAATCCATAAAACTCAATACTTATCAGTAATAGAAGAATACTTTTGTAGCAATACCAAACTTTCTTCTGTTATTGAACAAATCGCCCCTTCTTCCTCGCAAACAACTTGCATTGCGTTCACGCATATGTACGAACCTTTTTTATTTTCTACACTATCATCTCAAGTTAAATAAACTTACTTTATTTACAAAATAAATCTTATATACTGCAATTACCTAAAAAATATTTTACTTATACAAAAAATAAAATGGTGTAAATTTATTGGCATTCATCGTTATATCAGAAGAAGGAATATCCGTAAAAAAAATTGCCGACTTACTTAAAATGGAATATTCTTTTGTACTTGAATACAATTCAGGTTCATTACACGGAAAAACAAATTCTCCCGTTGTTGGATCCCTTAATTTTTGATCAAAAATTGCTACTGTTCCTTTATTGAACAATTCAACACAAAATTCCTTAAAGAGAAAGTCTGTATCTTTTTTAAAATATTCACCTATGGAATTCCATCCTGTACTTTCAGATGCAACCACTGACTGTAAAAAAGAGATTCCTCCTTTATCTATAAAATATAGTGGATTACTTTTATCATATGACATACCACCTGCCTTCAAAAACAGCCAGTATAAAAATAAACATGTTGCTCCCCGGCATCCTGCGGAATCAGTTCTGCCAAGATAGTCATTCCCGGCAAAGGAGAAATACGCCATATTATTTAAGTAATAGTTTACAAATCTATTATTTCCACCTGATACTCCATAACCGCAAAGACTTTCGCTTAAATGACTTAATCCTTCATTCAAAAAAATTTCCTCAACAAGTTCTGATTTTCCAAGCAACAGTTTATTGTATGTTTTATTTGTAAAATTTATCGCATGCGTAATTTCATGAATCAAAGTTGCAGTTATCGCACTTGCCGAAAAAGAACCCTCGTCTAAACTTTCAGGAATCGCTGCATAAATTATATCACACTCATTACTAAAAGGATTATAATGGGAAGAAGACTTATCCACATTTCTTGTAAAGAAATCAGCAGAATTAAAAAAACCCAATGCAATACCTTCTTCATTTATTGTATGAGAAAAAAGTATGGCAATTTTTTTATCTCCATTTATATCAGCACAACTTCCCCATAAAGTTTTTGTTCTGGGAAGAGCAATAGTTTCAAGATTCTCCAGACAAATATCAATATACGAATATTCGTCCTCTGTTAAATCTTCCGGTACCCATGCACAGATATTATCAGATGAATAATAAAGAACTGCATTTATAGAAGAAGCGTTCGATGAAGAACCTGTTGTATCTGCAATATAAAATAATTTTCTATTGCCCAATATTGGTTCTATTATTGAACGATTCAGTGAAATTTCATTATACGGCTTCAATTTTGCATAATTGATATTATCACACCATATTGATGGATCTATAAGAAATTCACTTTCGCAGGATAAAAATTTATTTACTGAATCAGTCAAAAAAGAAAAATTAAATTCTGTGATTTTTTCACCTGTATTAATTATTCCGGTTGTACAAGCTTCTTTTTTGATAGTCTTTTTACATGGCACATAAGTAACATAGAAAACATTTTCATTCTGTCCTTGAATTACAATTACTTTTACGCATTTTGAAATTTCTTGTTCCGGTAAACTAAGTGTAATTAAATGCTCGCCACTGGATAAACAAACAGATATCTGAGGTCCTGAGCCCAACTTTCCATCTAAAGAAGATTCCCATTCTAAAGAATCATTATCTAAAGATGACGCAAAAATTATTGGTTCTGTAGAGTAATAAGTCCAATCTGATTTGGGACTCTTGATTTCAAAGTTTATACATTTATCATTTTCATTTTGAATACAAGAACTTAATTCAAAAAAAGACGCAATTAATATTACAGTTAAAGTAAATTTTGATTCATTCTTCAACATAAAAAGTCACCGCCGAACTTGTTATTGAACTGAAAGAATAATATGGCAAAGAAAAGTAAGGGTCGCCACAAATTTTCTGAGCAGTTAAATACAGATAGTAAGTTTTGCCAGCAGTTAGTGTTCCTTTAGGTATTTCAATATTACAAGCACTTGTTGAACCTGTCCAAATCCTACTTAATACAGTTTTAATATTTACCTGATATACTATCCCGTTTCCAAGGGAGTTCCACGCACAGGATACAGCAGACTGGGAATTTATACTTTTCCCGGAAAGAACTGAATTACCCATCGAATCAGAAAATGACACTATAGTTGGAGCTTTTGTAAGTCTTAAATGAGGAATTTGTATACAGGCTGCTTCCTTGTATGCTGCAGAAATAACTTTTATATTATAGATATCACTTTCAAGTCCATCGAATGATGAAATATAACACTGGCTGTCATTGTCAAATTCCAATAAAAGAACTTCGTTCTCACTGTTTGTTACAGTAACCAGAGAGCCAGTCATTATATCTCCGGAACTATTTTCAGGATAAACCCTGAATACTATATCATCACCGTTTACAGATACTGCACTTGCCCGCAAATTCTGATTTTCTATAGAAGACTCACATCCTGCAAAAAACAGAATAGACAAGAAAAGAATAGGTACAGATTTAAATATTTTCATTTTTTTCCTCAAGGTTTTATTGCCATTAAAGTTTTTTTTAAATTTTTATGGTCAGCATCAAAATAGTAAATACATCCATTGTATTGTGGTGGGTCAGCAAAAGGATGTGTATTTATATTTTCAGCGGCTCCTATAAGTTCTCCTGTTTCTGAATTATAAACCCTTAAGCCACGTCCCCATGTTGCAACAAAAGTCTTGCCGTTTGCAACCACTGGTTTTGAATTGAGCGAACCGCATCCTTTGGGTAAATCTCCCCAGACATAGGCAAAAGTTTCTGCATCAATGCAGATTATGTTTTTTACCATATTCTGGGGGATTCCTGCTATTGATGAAGTTGCCCAGCTGGTATTGTTTGTATAATAAAACTTTCCGTCTGAATAATAAGCAGGGGAATCTGCTCCAATGTAAACTTCTGTATCCAATTTTTCTGTATCACGGCATTTTTCTTTAAGACACTTTCCCGTTTCCAAATCATAGCAGCTTATTACATTTTCAAAAAAATACAGCCTGTCATCAAATATCTGCATATGACCGTCCCCGTTCATTGTAGTGGTAGGAGTCTGCCATTTTACAACTTCGCTGTCTGCATCTATTGCAACGGTTTTTATTATGCTCCCGTGTTTTTCCTGCCAGAAGTCGTATGTCTGGAAATATACAATCCCATCCTTTGCTACAGGCCGCATCAGGATTCCTACATCGGCAACATCATCTGTCCAGACAAGCCTGGGTTCAATATGCTGTACCTGTTCCGGTCCCAGTGTAAAATCAATTTTTGAAACATCAAACTTCAAAAGGCCTTCATTTATTACACCTTCTCCTTCATTATAGCAGTCTATGTTTGACCAGAAAAGATTTCCGCCGCATGAAATCATTGTAGGCCCCCTGTCCATATAAATTCTCGTAAAAGAAACAACTGCATCTATTTGGCCGTCGTAATCGCCAATGACATACAAATACCCTCCGGAAGTCTGCACATACAGTCTGTCATTTATTACAACCACAGGGGACTTGTTAACACGAAATATTTCAGGACTGATCCATACTATATGACCATCCAGAAGATCTACTTTTGTCATTGAAAACTTATACTCCTGTTCCAGACCTTCGTTTACAGAAGTATAGTTGCATTCAATAAGATATAAAAACTGTCCGTTCTGGGTAGGCTGGTAAGTTGAACCGTAAGCATTTGTTTCCAGTTTCCAGACTACATTGGGTTCGTATACAGGTTCTTCAGATGACTTCTTTTTTTCTCCATCAAATATACAGCCTGTGCAGGATACCAAAATGAAACAGATAATTACAAAAATAATCTCTTTGCATAATTTATTGTGTTTCATTATTTTGTACCCAATCCAACTTTTAGCAACATAGAATTTACTGTATCCTCCGAATACTCGTTGCTTCCCGGATTAATATCAGCATGATTATACGGCAGCGCAGTATATCCTTCAGGTTTTTCACTGAGCACATTAAGGTGTACAACGGATGTCTGTTTTGTTGCAGGGTTATAAAAAGTTTTTGGATAAAACTGACTTTCCTTTGCAACAAGTCCGTCATTTTCATCAGAGCCTTTCAGTTTGTTCAATTTACCGTCTATATTGCTTAACCAGTCACTTGCTGTACTGCAGTATGTTGCAAATGTTTTATGATACCCCAGTATTCCAAAAGTAATGTAATATTTTGCAAGATTGATTCCATTGGCTATATCCAACCCCTTTACGGCATAGCCTATACCGTTTCTTACATTACTTTCCATATCGCTGCCCAGCATTCCCAATGTATTGCTGTCTGTACCTACGATATATCCCATTGGAAGATCAGGATCAAATTTGGGCATATCAAAATATGCTGTATAAGTCGTATAAACGGGTTTTGTTTCTATAGTCAGGTAATATATTTTTATTCCAAAAACCTTCTTGTATGTCCATGTAAGATATTTATTTTCTCCTGTCTTCCTTTTATATACAATACTTTTTGTTTTTGACACGTTGTTTTCTATAAACGAACTTCTTGGCATCATGTCATAAATTTCCGGCAGCACTGAATAAGGAGCATTATCCAGACCGGCCGTAATATATGAATTAAAATACGGGAGAACAGTCGTGAGCGTATCATATACATCGGACGAATTTACATCAAGCCAGTATAATGCATATGGTGTCAAGGTAATTCCAACGATAGCGGCGAGTGCATCAATAGTAAGGCTTGCTCCCAATACCCCTATTGTTCCATTTAGCAGAATAACTATTGTATTTTCAAGTTTGGCCTTGAACGGAGTAAATCTGTTGACTTCGGAACAACCGTCAAGCGCTTTCAGACCTTTGTCTATTCCTGATACTGTAATTACAGCCTTTAGCTTTTTGTATTCTTCTGGATGCTGCTGCTTTAATCTGGTTGCATAAGCTATTGCTCTAAGGCCGCCCTGGCTGTGCCCGACTACTGCATAGTCTGCTGATGTACTTCCGGCCTTACCGCTTAGTACTCTGTCAATTTCGGCATCCACACGTTCTTCCAAAGTATCTGAATGTGCATCAACTTCTGTATCCGCAAAGCCAAAGCCAGACATAAAACGGTAGCCTTTGTCATTCAGATTTCCAATCTTAACATATTCCTCATCCACTGTCTTTTGTGCAGATATCGCAATTACGGTTACACAAAGCATCATTGCTGCAATTATTTTCTTTTTCATGTTCTACTCCCCATCAAATAATAATTTAAAAACACTGTCTTCTGTCTGATTTATTTCAATATTAGTATACAGTTCAACAACAGTTTCAATATTGCTTAAATTTGCAGGATCACCAAAAGTAATTGAACTGTCTTCATAAATATTTCCGGCTTCCTGCATAGCTTCAAATTCTTCATCAGAAATTTCAGGAATATCATCCATTGATTCATATACCATACTCTTATCCGGCATCTCTCCAACATTTTCTGCCATCTGAGTGTTAATTGTAAATATGGTTCCGATCTTTACAGGAGTACCTTCATAATCTTCATAAACGGGGCAAAGTGTACTTGTAACTACGGTTTCATCATCCATTACAGTTACAGTTTCTACTTCTTTTACAACTTCTTCTGAAACATCATATGAAATAGTTGATTTTATAGATTTTTCTCCATATCCAAGAACCAGCATTGACTGCGGAAGAGAAAGTGTCAGCAATGAAGATTCTGTATTTTCAGATAAATCCAGAGACAAGCGATAGGCTTCACTTTTAACATTTTCAATATCAATTTTACCAAAACCCAGATTATCTCCACCGAACATTCTTAATGATGAATTGTTTTTGTCGCTAACATTTATACGCAGAAGCTCATCATTGGTTTGCGTATTACATATTATTAAATCTTCTCCATCAGAAAGCACAGACCTATAAACCCCATCAGAATCAGCAACCATATCGATACGTGTATATTGAACATTATCTATCATTTTTACAGACATCTTATATTTATCTGATAATTTTAATCCGGTATCTTCACGGCTGTTCATCCTATAAACCTGAACATCCGTTTGATAACTTGTAATTTTATCTGAAGATTTATCCTGGCTCCATGCAATAGTTGTGGGATTTTCTTCAAAAACACTATCAGCTTCTGTAATATTTTTTGAATTATCACAAGACGCAAACAGATACAACATTAAAGGAACTAAAGTTGTACACAACAATAAACTCTTCTTCATACATACTCTCCTGAGATATTAGAAGACTGTTCAAACAGTCAAAAAGATTCTGTATTTTAAGATAAACTGAAAATACATTGTACCAGAACAGTTTGCAACACAAACTTCTGCTAAAAATCCGGTGACAATCAACAGATTTTTTAGCAATTATTCCAAACTTAATTTCCATTCTACCATAACTATTCAATTCCAGAACGTATACCTTTGTCTAATTAGCGTATACCTTTGGCTAAAAAAGGGGTGATCAAGGTATATTTCACAGAAAAAACTCGTATGTCTTCCAAAAAACTTTACATCCTTAAAATATTGTGTTAAGATTACTATAAAGTGTTCAAACCTTATTTTGGGGGAAACATAAGAGATGAGAGTTTATTTTAATGAAAAAAAGCTTTGGCCGTTTATAAATACTTTTACCATTTTTATCTGCATTTTTATTTGTTTTATTACATTCAGCAGAGAAGTCAATTTTTCTATTAACCCTAAAACTATATTTGGACTGTCAGTTACTTTTATCACACTTGTTCTGCTGATGTTCAGTTTTACAATCAAAAGAGGATTAATTAATTATTCAATAATTTATATAATTTGGGGAGCCTGTGTTATTCATATGGGCAATCACCTTTTGGGTTCAGCTTTCTTTTACACAACAATACTATTCCTTTACAAACGATTCCCTGTTTTCAAAGAAAATAGAAAAGCTTTCTTTTTGTTATCGATTGTACTTATTCTTATACCATTTATTCTTATACCTTTTTCAAAAGGAACCTATATTATAAAACTCAATGCCTACCTGAATGATTTTCTGCTTTTATATTTTGTATCCCTGGTACTATTTTTGATTTATTCAATTCATAAAAACAAAAGCATTGATTCAAAAAAAGTTCTGGACTTATCCAGATATAATTTTTCTGTCCGTAAAATCAGAATTTTAAATGCCGTTATGTCAGGAGCCAAATATTCAACAATAGCATTAAATCTTGGTTGCGGAATTGCAACAATCAAAAAAAATGTTGGAGAAATTTGCACCACACTTCAAGTAGCAGACAAAACAGAACTTCTTGTAAAATATTCAGGATACACCATTCAATGCTGATACTTATTTAAGTATTAATTCCCTCCCGCAAACATATTTTTACAATACACTCGATTTTTTTACGCTTTTCTTCTATAATAGTGGAATGAAACCAATACTCGATTACACGGTAATATATAACGATGATGATATTGTTGTCCTGAACAAACGCTCAGGTCTTCTTATTGCTGCCGACCGCTACGATCCCGACGCCCCACGCCTTGACGAAACTGCAAGCAAAGAGTTCGGAAAGATTTATGCGGTTCACAGAATAGACAAAGACACAAGCGGCGCCGTTATTTATGCAAAAAATGCAGAAGCCCACAAAAAACTTTCAGAACAGTTCATGAACCGCACTGTACAAAAAGTTTACCACTGTCTCGTTAACGGACGCCCGGCGTGGGATGACCTTCACGTAACATTACCTCTTCTTCCCGACGGGGACATAAGACACCGCACTGTAGTAAACAAAAAAATCGGCAAATTTTCCATAACAGATTTTCATCTTATAGGAGTCTGCGGCCCCTACAGCTGGATTGAAGCACGACCGCACACAGGACGCACACACCAGATTCGCGCGCATCTTCAGGCAAACGGACTAGGCATTGTATGCGACCCCCTTTATTCCGGTAACCAAAAGCCGGTAAGATTAAGCGATATAAAACGCAGGTGGAACGGAGACACGCTCGAAGAACGGCCGCTTCTTTCCAGACTGGCGCTTCACGCATTCCGTCTTACGCTTAACCATCCGCGTACAGGCGAAACAATGACGTTTACAGCTCCTTACCCAAAAGATCTTGATGCCGTAAGAAACCAGCTGGCAAAAATATTCAAAACAGATCCGCTTGTTTTTGCGGCAACTGAATCAAAATGAAAAAACTGCGCGCAAGAATTTTAACAATTGCTGCCCTTCTCTTTAAGTGCGCATCTCTTAACGCGCAGAATTTTTTCGGACTTGAAGTCACACCATTTTTTACAATTCGCAGCGGAAGTCAGTACGAGTACGTTTACACAAACACATATTCAGACGGAGCAACACTCAGTCTTTTGGACTGGCAGCAGAATCCTGTCCTTTTCGGGGGAGCAAAAGCGGCTGTCCGTTTAGGTCGATTTTCTCTTAGCGGACAGGCGAGCGCGGCGGTTCCTGGAACAGACGCAGGTTTTGTTACAGATTATGACTGGAAAAACCTTGAACTGACGCGCGATACCACCTTACAGAAAATATGCACAAACTACAGTAAAAGCACATGCACCGTTAACGCAGATTATTTTCTTTCGGCGCGCGCACTATTCTGTTTAAAAAAAACGCACTCATTCTGCATATCGCCATTTGCCGAACTTGAATACACATATTCCCATTACCAGGCAGACGGTGGCATACTAAAATACGGCGCTAAGGATTCAAAAACAAATACATATTCCTCATACGAAACAGCAGAAGAAGAATCCATGACAGGAACAGTACTCAGCCTTCAGCGAATTGAATATTTTACCTGGGCAGGTCTTGAACTCAAATGGGATACTTTTCGCGGAACCAAAATTCTTTTTGAAATTGCCGCATGCCCTTATGCAAACATCCAGTCTCTAGATTACCACGCACTGCGCTACACTTATTTTCTTGACTTAATGGAAGGATTTTTCTGCGGAATAAAAGCATCGCTGGGACTTGAAACAGAACTTACAAAACGCCTTTCACTTTGCATTAGTGCACAGATTCTTGATACATCCACTATCGACGGAAACACACGCGTCAAAAGTTACAGTTCAAAGTATTTTTCAGACTTTATTTCTTCAAAAAAAGACTGCGGTTCTTCTTTTTCTTTCTTTGACTTCAGCACCGGATTTAAAATAATTTTATTCTAAAACAAAAAATAATCTTACCGATTTTATTTAATCGTGATATAATTTAGTTAAGGTTGGTTTTTAAAAAATGCAATTTTTATAGATTGACCTTAAGTTATAAAACTTCAGTTTAAAAATCTTCTGTAGGAGGAACCCTGAATGAAAAAAATTATTACAATAAGCAGAGAATACGGTAGCGGCGGTCACACAATCGGAACCTACGTTGCAAAGGCACTCAATATTCCTTTATATGACAAAGAAATTATTGACATGGCAGCTCAAAATTCAGGACTATCACCAGACTTTATAAAAAAAACCGAGCAGAATATTTCTTCGGGCTGGCTCTACACCCTTCTTTTGGGAGCAAGTTATGCAGCACCAGGGACAACGCACATCGGAATGAGTACACAGAATCCTTCTGTTCCGCTGGCAGACCAGGTTTTTAACGCACAGCGCAATGTAATTATCGAACTTGCAAAAAAAGGCCCGTGTGTCATTGTAGGAAGATGTGCCGACTACATCCTGCGCCACTGCGAACAGATTAACAAAACTGACGTACTTAACGTCTTTATTTACGCACCACTCAAAGACAAAGTAAAACGCGCAATAGAACAGAAAGGCCTTGATCCTGCAACTGCAGAACGTGATGTAAAACTCATAGACAAGCGCCGCGCCAACCACTACAACACATTTACCGAACGCACGTGGGGCAAGCGCGACCATTACGATTTACTTATAAACAGTTCGCTTCTCGGCCTCGAAAAAACTGCAGAAATGATTATCGAAGTCGCAAAACATTCCTGAAGTTTTTTGAGTAAAGCTACAGTTTTATTCTTACAGTCTGAATACGGCGGGAACTCTGGTCTTCTACGATATAGATGTTTCCGTCGCATTTATATACAGCACCAATCGGTGGAAGTTCATCAAATCTTTCCAAAAGCCAGCCTCCGAGCGTGTCAAAATTTTCGCTCGAAAGATTCAGATTAAGCACGTCATTCAAATCATCAAGTTTCATATCTCCGGGAACAAGAAATTCATTTGTGCCAAGAACAGTTACGCGCTTTTCTGGAGCGACTTCCGCATATCCGTATTCGTCAGTCATGCGTCCGAAAACTTCATGCAGAATATCATCCATCGTAACGATTCCAGCCATGCTTCCGTATTCATTTACAACAACTGCAAAATTATTTTTTTCTTTTTTGAAACCGTGAAGAAGATCAATCGCAGACATTGTTTCCGGTACAAACATTACCGGCCGCATACAGATTCTTATAAAATCACGGCTCGAAGTAATTGGTTTTGATGCAAACAGAACGCCCTTGTAATGAAGAACTCCGATTATATTTTCGGGATTGTCTTCGTAAACAGGAAGTCTGGAATACCCCGACTCAACAAAAAGTTTTATTACATTATCAAGCGTTTCGTTTACGTTAACATAACGCACCAGAGATCTGTGGCGCATAATGTCATGCAAGTTCAAGTCCGAAAATTCAAATATGCGGTCAAGCATTTTGCGTTCGTCCTGCTCAAGCGTTCCTTCATGTTCACCAACGTCTATAAGAGTTTTAAGTTCATCTTCGGTAATAAGAGGCCGCTTTGTTTTAATAATCTTGTGTTCCAGAAAATCTATAAAGTTTGTAAAGACGCTAAATATCCAAATTACAGGAAAGAAAATACGCTGAATCCAAATTACCGGAGTAGCCGCAAATTGTGCCATAGACTGCGATTTTATTCCTGCATATGTTTTTGGAATAATTTCACTGAACACAATTACAAGCACTGTTATAACTGCTGTTGCTGCAGAAAGATATTCAGGACCGAACACTTCAAGTGCAAAAGCCGTTGCAACAGAAGAGTTAAGTGTATTTACAAAATTATTTCCTATCAGAACTGTTGTAATAAGTTTGTCGAGGTTTGATTTTAAGAAAGCAATTTTTTTTGAATTGCGCGCATTCGACTTGAGCATCTGCCTGATTGTAATTCTTGAAAGACTTGTATACGCAGTTTCTGTCGCAGAAAAAAAAGCACCCATACACAAAAGAACAATAATCAGAATAAGAGTAAGAAGAATTTTTAAATTACTGTTCATCGCCTGCCTCTTTACATTCCCTTATTCTTACACGGGACACGCGTTTGTCATCCATTTTGCTTACAATAAATTTATATCCGGAACGAACAATACTGTCACCTGCACGCGGAATACTTCCCAAAGTCTCGCATATGTAGCCGCCCAAAGTTTCACATCGACGTGAATACAATGAAATTCCCAGCTGTTCATTTATGTCTATAAGTCTTGAAAGTCCGTCGACTTCGGCATTCTGCAAATTTCTGAGCGTAAGTTCAACACGTTTTGCATAAGGTTTGTATTCATCGGCAACAGGGCCAAAAATTTCGCGCACAAGATCTTCGCTTGTAAGAACACCGTAAGTTCCAGAATATTCATCTATTACAACTGCCATGCTCTGTCTGTTTTCACGGAGCATCTGCTGTATACTGGACATTTTTTTTGTTTCAAGAATAAAAAGCGGCGGTCTCATAACTTTTTTTACGCTGAACTCTTCGGGTCTGTTTTTATAACAGAGCAAATCCTTTACATAAAGAATTCCCAGAATATCATCAATGCCGTTTTTTCCGTAAACAGGAAAGCGGGAAAGTCTTATGCGCTCGGAATATTCGACTATTTTCTGGTAAGAGTCATCTATTGAAACTGCCTTTATATTTTTACGCGGAACCATTATATCTTTAGCTTCCAAATCGCTGAACTTAAAGACGCGGCGCATCATTGTTTTTTCATTGCGTTCCAGAACTCCCTGTTCAAGTCCCACGTCAAGAAAAGTTTTTATTTCTTCTTCTGTAAACGAAACTTTCTTTTTGGAAGCGTCTACTTTAAAAATTTTTAACGTAATACGCGAAAGAAAAGTAAAGACCGCAACAAAAGGAGAAAGCAGAACTTCAAGTACGGCAATGAATCCGCAGAAAAAAAAGGCAATCGGTTCGGGATGATGGGTTGCAACTGTCTTCGGAAAAATTTCTCCAAAAATCAAAAGAAGCATTGTTGCACAGAAAGTTGCTATTCCAACTCCTGCACTGCCGAACATTTTTATTGAAACATAAGTGAGAATAGATGACAAGGCAATGTTAACAATATTATTGCCCACAAGAAGTGTGTTTATAAGACGGTCTCTTCCATTAAGAAGCCGCCAGACAAGCATTGCCCGACGGTTTTTCTGATTGCGCAGAGAACGCACCCTTAGTTTGTTAATAGAAAGGAATGCGCTTTCTGTTGCAGAAAAAATCATTGAAAGAAGTATGAGCACCCCTGCAACTGCAAGAAGCGCCCACATGGAAGCCGACGGTGGTTGTGAAGAGTCCATCGCCTTCTACTGTGCCCCCATTTTTTCTTTCATATTTTTTGTAACCGCAATTGCATTCAGAATTGTATCTGCATGTTCACCAGTCGGATCCAAATCATATGAATTGTTCAGATATTCGAGCATTCTGTCAAAATCAGTGCTGTTGCTGTAAGCAAGCATAAATGCTGCGGTAAACCAGGCATTCTGCTGCTGTTCAACATTCATGTTGCCAAGATTAACGGCATTTACAAAAGGCTCTGCAACATCACCGCCCGAAACAGCTTCATCGTATGAAAGAAAATTTGCCTGATACAAATCAAACAGACCGCGCTCGCCGCTTTTGTTTTCGGGATCAAGAACTGCAACTTCTTCTACAAGAGGTCTTAGCGGAGTTACGCAGTCTGCAAGTGTATTTTCATACAAAGCCTTTATTGCGGCAATCTTTTCCACACCGGAACTTTTGTTCAAATCGGCAGAATATTTTCTGAATTCAACGCAGGTATCTTCTACAGAGGCAAGGGAATCTGCAAAGTCAGTATATTCCGGAACAGTCTCGCCGACAGGAAGTTGTGAAATTACATATCCTTCAGGCGTAAGAATATAAACTGCAGGATAAGAGCGCACGTTGTATGTCATTGCAAGAACAGTCTTGTCTGCATACTCAGCGGCAATTTTTTCTGCAGCTTTCTTTTCTTTTTTTGAAGCATCTTCTGCAACATCTGCAAGTGCATATTCCTTCTGTGAAAAATCAATATTCAGGAATACAAACTTTTTTCCAAACTGCTGTGCAAATTCTTTTGTATAAAGAATCTTCTGCTTAAACGGAATGCAAGAGTCAACCCAGTCATCGCCCGAGAACAGAATAAAAATCTCGCGGTTTTTTGCAGTTGCCTGCTTCTTTGCCTTTTCAAAACTTGTAGTCCATGTAACAGCAGATTTTCCTGCAGCATCTTCTTTCTTTGTATCTTTATCGCAACTTACAAACAAAGTGCCCAGTGCAATAACAGATACTGCAAAAATTCTAACCATTTTCTTTTTCATAAAATAAAACCCCAATCAGTTAAAGTACGAAACGCCTGCATAGAAAATATTCTGGCAGGAACTTTCGTTTGCGTTTCCGGCAGATGCACCGGCAATATTCTTGATAAGATCAGAACTGCTTCCGTCTGCATCATTTCCCATGGTGCGCTCACTGTGTCCCATCTTTCCAAGAACACGACCATCCGGGCTGGTAAGTCCTTCTATTGCAAAAAGGCTTCCGTTGGGATTGTCAGGCTCGGTGACAGATGGAATTCCGTTTTCGTCAACGTACTGTGTAAAGACCTGACCGCTGGCAAAAAGTTTGCGCGCAAGATCTTCGTCAATTACAATGCGTCCTTCACCATGGCTTACCGGAACAAGATGAATGCGTGACTCAAGAACACTCTTTGAAAGTGCCCACGGACTTGTTGCACTCACCATTCTTGTACGTACAACGCGGCTTATGTGGCGGTTGATTCTGTTAAAGGTAAGCGTCGGCATATCTTCAGAAGGCTCGCGAATTTCACCGTATGGAACAAGACCTGTTTTGATAAGAGCCTGGAATCCGTTGCAGATACCAAGAACAAGACCATCACGTTTTTTAAGAAGCTCCATTATTGCATCTGCAATTCTGTGTTCGCGTATAACATTTGCAATATACTTTCCGCTTCCGTCAGGCTCATCACCGGAACTGAATCCGCCGGCAAAGGCAAGAATCTGTGACTTTGAAATCTGCTTTTTGAATTCCTCAAGCGATTCTGCAAGTTCATCAGGTGTTCTGTTTCTGAAAACCATTATATTTGTTTCTGCACCGTTCAGATTAAACGCACGCGCCATATCGTATTCACAGTTTGTTCCGGGGAATACAGGAATAATTACACGCGGCTTAACGCTGTTGTTTTTTACAGAGAAACTCTTTCTTGCGGCTGCCAGTGATTCGTGTTCGGCAAGTGCAAAGTCAGGAAGCGCTTTCTGAAGTGCAGCACCTGATACCGGCGGGAACACTTTTGCAAGTTTTGATTCCCAGGCCTGTTCAATTTCGCAAAGCTGAATTTCTTCATCTTCTATAGTAACAGAAGGTTCTGCCTGTGTATCACCGATTTTTGTAACAGTTCCGCAGGCAAAGTCAGAAGAAGCTTCAAGATCTTCGGAAGTTTCTACAATTATTGAACCGTACAGCGGAGTAAACAAATCAGAAGCGTCTGCATCTTTTTCAAGACCGGCAGCAGTTGCACTAAGAGGAATTGTGTCCAGCGAAATTCCAATGCGGTTACCCATAGCCATCTTGCTTACAGCTTCTGCTATTCCACCGGCACCGACAGGATACATTGCGCTTATTTTCTTTGCACAATTAAGAGCATAAAGTGCGCGTGCATTTTTCTTGAAGGTTTCAAAATCAGGGGCAAGTTCTGCAGAATAAGGAACACTTACAAGGTAAACTGAATCCCCGGCTTTTTTGAATGAACCAGAAGTTACGTTTGAAACATTTTCTGTATCTACTGCAAAAGAAACCAGTGTATGTGGAACATTAAGTTTTTCGAAAGTACCGGACATTGAATCCTTTCCTCCGATTGAACCTGTTCCCATAGATTTCTGTGCATCAATTGAACCAAGCAGTGCTGCAGCAGGGTAACCCCATGTTTTTTCATCAACAGCGCGGCCAAAGAATTCCTGGAACGTAAGTCTGCATTCTTCGGGGTTTCCGCCAAGACAAAGAATTTTTGCAAGGGAAGAAAGAACGGCAACCTGTGCTCCGTGCCAGGCAGACCACTGTGCAACACGCGGATCATAACCGAACGACATGAGGCTTACAGTAGAAGTTTCACGCGGGCTTACTACCGGAATTTTAGCTGCCATTCCGGCTTCGGGAGTTCCCTGGTATTTTCCACCATACGGCATAAGTACAGAACTTGCACCGATAGAACCGTCGAATCTTTCTCCGAGTCCGCGCTGTGAACAGCATGCAAGGTCTTCCATATCGGCAAGCCATGCTTTTTTCATGTCGGGCTCTGATTCATTTTCATTAAGAATTTTTTCTACCGACTCAAGCGGCTTTACAAGAGGTGACTCTTTCTGTGCGGCAGGTGATTCTATTCTTGCAACAGCTTCATGTTTTGCTCCGGCTGCGTCAAGGAATGAACGGTCAATATCAACAATTGTTTTTCCGCGCCACTTCATTACAAGACGGTCTGTATCTGTTACAGTTGCAACTACAACTGCGTTAAGGTTTTCTGCATCTGCTGCGGCAATAAATTTTTCTACGTCAGACTTGCGTACAACTACAGCCATTCTTTCCTGTGATTCAGAAATTGCAAGTTCTGTTCCGTCAAGGCCTTCGTATTTTTTGGGAACTGCATCAAGGTTTATATCAAGCCCCGGAGCAAGTTCACCTACAGCAACAGAAACTCCGCCCGCACCAAAGTCATTTGAACGGCGTATCATGCGGCAAACATCTTTGTTGCGGAACAAACGCTGAATCTTGCGCTCTTCCACGGCATTTCCTTTCTGAACTTCGGCAGCAGCGGTTGTAACAGACTTAACATCGTGTACCTTTGAAGAACCTGTTGCTCCTCCAATACCGTCACGTCCTGTTCCGCCTCCAAGAAGAATAACAATGTCACCTGTTTCGGGCTCTTCACGCATTACCTGATCACAAGGGGCAGCCGCAATAACCGCTCCAAGTTCCATGCGCTTTGCTACAAAACCGGGGTGATAAATCTCGGTAACCTGTCCTGTAGTAAGACCAATCTGGTTTCCGTAAGAAGAAAATCCCTGGGCTGCTTCGCGTGTAAGTTTCATCTGTGGAAGTTTACCGCTGAGTGTTTCTGAAAGCGGAACAGTCGGGTCTGCAGCTCCGGTAACACGCATTGCCTGGTAAACCCATGAACGTCCCGAAAGCGGATCACGGATTGCGCCTCCGATACAAGTTGCGGCTCCACCGAAAGGTTCAATTTCTGTAGGATGATTGTGTGTCTCGTTCTTGAACTGAAGAAGCCAGCGTTCTGTTGCGTCAGGAGAATCTGCGCTTATTTTGTTTCCTGCAGCGTCTGTAGTATAATGAACGTCTATATAAACTGAACATGCATTGATCTCTGCACTTACTTCGAGGTCGTCGAGTTTTCCGTGTTTACGCAGATACTTTGCACCGATGCAGGCCATGTCCATAAGTGTAACAGGCTTGTCTTTGCGGCCGGCGTAAAGGTCAGTGCGCATTACATTGTAACCGTCAAGTGACTTCCTAAAAAGCTCTGCATAAGGACCGTCATCAATCTTTACGTCATTTAGAATAGTGTTGAACGTAGTGTGGCGGCAGTGGTCGCTCCAGTAAGTGTCAAGAACACGTATTTCTGTAAATGTAGGCTCACGGTTGATTGACTTAAAATAATCCTGAAGGAACTTGATGTCGGCAAAATCCATTGCAAGACCAAGCTTTTCGCGGTAAGTTTCAAGTGCCGCATCATCAAGGGCATTAAAGCCTTCTACTGAAGGAATGTCAGCCGGAACTTCAGATTTCATCTGAAGTGTTTCAGGCTTTTTGTCATCAGTAAGACGGCTGTCTACCGGATTTATAAGATAAGATTCAATTTTCTTTACTTCGTCTGCAGAAACTGTTCCTTCAAGAAGAACAATCTTTGCACATTTTACGCGCGGAGGTTCAGAGCCGACTTTAACTTCTTTTGACATGCTTTCCCTAAGAAGAGAAAGACACTGTTCCGCACTGTCGGCGCGCTGGTCATACTGCCCCGGAAGATATTCCCAGATAATTTCAGTTGTTCCTGAAGGGACTGAAAGAGCATCGTATGTTACAATGTCACCCTGAGGCTCAGAGAAAATTCGTATTGCGGCCGCTCTTGCAACTGCATCAGTAACATTCTCGATATCGTACCGGTTGAAATAGCGAACGCCGGTAACACCACTAATACCCAAAAAACCTGTTATTTCGGAATAAATCCGCGCCGCTTCATTCTGGAAGCCGGCCTTTCTTTCAACATAGATACGAAACATTCGCATATTATATAGAAAATAATGCGTTTGTTCAATGTAAAATCACCTGCAAGCCGCCTGCCCGCACCTGCATTTCAGGAACAGACGCTTATTACGTTAAGAGCGTCTGCTGTTGCTGCTACCTTTTTCTTTGTTCTATTCCAAAAATGATAATTTGAATCATCCCTTGTATTATTTGCAGCAGTCTCTGCCTATTGAATTTTTTCAGTTGATTCTAATAGACACTGCATGATAAAATTTATTTTAGTCTCCGCAAGTTCATTCAATTCATCAGGAGACAAATTTTGCAACTTTTTTTTAGAAATAGTCAATTCTTTTGTCATTACTTCTGCCATAATTATCTCCAATAAACAGTCTCGCATATTCCACACTATTATTAAAACCGTTTTACACGATTCTATGCCTGACCTGCAATTTTACTGTCATTTCCAAACATCTTCATTAATGCCTGCTGTAAAACCTGCGAAAAGTTTACGTTGTTTTCCTGTGCTTCTGCATTTAACCACGCAGGAAGAGTGACTGTCCTGCTTACAGATTTATTAACCTGAGCCATGCGGATTGAAGGCATATATACGTCAATAAGCATTGATTTCTGATTTTTTTCTAATTTTATTGACTCAAGAGCTGAAGGTTCCGGGATTTTCTCTCCGTCTTCTTCAAGTCCAAACATTACACAACCAAGTAATTCACGTGCAGAAAGCAATGCATCCTTGTCGTCAACTCCTGAAGTTGCAACTTCCAAATCCGGAAAATCAACGGCAATTTCCTGCCCTTTCTCATAAGTAAAAACTGCCGGGTAAAAGTATCTTTCTGGCTTTTTCATTTTTCACCTACCTGAACAGAAGTCCTGACTGTTCTTCAATACGCTTTAATGTGGGTCTCGGTATGTCCTTGCACGGATGCTTTACAGTTACGCGACCTTTCTTGGTGGGATGTTTATACTAGTGATGGCTTCCGACCGTATTAACCAAATACCAACCGTCGGCTTCAATCAATTTAATTACTTCTCTTGAAAAATAACTTTTCACCGGTTCCCTCCCCACACCACTTTAGTTTAACACATATTATTATATGTATCAAGAAAATCTGCACGCACCTGCATCTCAGGAACATACGCTTATTTCGCAACAGAGACGGAGCGCGGCGACGCGCTCCGCCTCTCTTAACGGAATAAATTATCTGTTACTACAAAGACCGGTGCGTGCTGCTTTTTGCGGTTCCGGCAAAGCCGGAATTGGTGCAGTTTTTGCTGTTAATGCTTCGCTGTTCTGCTTCCTTAGCAGAAAGTGTGACAAATCCGCACGAAGCCGAAGTTATATGGTTCTTCTTATTTTGTTAAAGATAAATTGTAATTATCGATTGCCTGCATTCTGTAAGATACAGAGGCTTCATTTGTAATTCCAAAGGCTAATAGAGATATTAAGCTCAATGAGCCGGTTATAATTTCAGCATCAGAATCATTTTCGGAGTAGTAACTTGCAATTCCCGTGCCTATAAATGAACCTATAAGAGCATAAGTAATACATTTCCAGAAAGTTGCTTTTTTCATCAATTTTTTATTTCCTTCAACTGGAAGTAAAATTTTATTCAACTCTTTGTTTGTTAATGGAACCTCCGAATCAGCAAATTGGAATGTATCAAATGACGAAAATCCCCATTTTTTGTAGTGGATTATAAAATCATTTGTTTCTGAAAAAACAGTGGAATTATCTATGTTGTCCATTGCCATTGATTCATTATTTTTATTTGATTCCTGTGAAAATAAGAAATTGACGGCAAAAAATGAAAAGAATACGCAAAATAATAATTTTATGTTTCTCATTTATTTGCTCCAGCTGACTTTTATGGATATACCACCTGCCTTCCAGCCGGCAACTGCTGACGAAACGCCTACCGAAACTGCTCCTACGACACCTCCCGGAATGTAGCCTATAACCGGAAGTGTTATTCCTCCTATGGTTGAACCTATTTTCCAACCTATAAATGCTCCGATGGCACCAGAAATTGCCGCACAACAAATATTTTTTGCTTTCTTACGAAACCATGAGCCTATACTTCTTGCCGCCTCATCATTTTCTGTATAGTAATCAATTGCGGCAATTGACATTTCAGAGAAATTTATGAAGCCTTCATATTCTTTTTTCGACAATGCCGATTTTGCATCATTTTCAATTTCTTCGATATTAGAAATTGTTTCTTCAACAGATAAGGACTCATCATTTATGATATTTTCGACTTTTGAAATATAAGCAGCTGCAACACTTGAAATCAATTCATTTTCAAGAAGAAAATCTGATGTTGATGTATCTTCTGCCACCTCAAGAACTTCAGAATTGCATTCTGTTACTGAAGATGCACTTCTGGAAAATGAAACTGCATTATTTTCTAATGCGTTTTTAAATTGGGTTCTTAAAACATTTGATTTACTATTATTGGAATTGTTTATGCCGACTGTTTCTATGTCGTTAAAATTTGAACATCCAACAAGAAAGGCAGAAAAAATAACACTAAAAATAATTAACTTTTTCATTCAATTCTCCTTTTTATTGTCGAATTTTATCATAGGTTAATTATATTGTAAAGCTTAATTTAATTTTTGTCTTCTTTTTGCCGCCGTCCCCGGCGGCATCCATATAACGTAGGCTTGTGCTGCAAAACTTTTTGCGTAGCAAAAACCGCGAAGCGGCGGCCGCTCGAAAATAGAGTTATATGTTTTTTGAGCTCTTTTGGATTAACTGTTTTTTTATTTCCTCAAAAATCTTTTTAAACATTTGAAAATATACCTCTCTAATATTTTTTACAGAGCGTTTTCTTAATTCATCATTGTAAGGATAAGCAAAATATTGATGATTTTTTTTCCAATGTTCCCATTCATTCTTAGTATCAATTATACCTTTTGAAATTGAAAGTTCAATTATTGAAAAAGATGTTCTGAAATTATTTTCATTTTCATTTGTTTCACTTAATAGTTTTTTTAATGTTCTCCAACACGAATCGAATAGTAAATTGCAACAATAAATTAAACCATATTCCTGTGATTCAAAAGGATTATTTTCTTTAAGAAAATTTTCAAGTTTTCTTAATAGAGTTTCGTAATCTTCATAGATTATTTTATTAGCTCTAGAATGTTGTTCTTTATCAGGGCTAACAAGACCAGCTTCTCTCAAATATTTGGAAATTGTTTTATACGTTTTATTTATTTTATATTCTTCTTGCAAAATTCTTGAATATTCTTTAAAGGAACAATTTGTATATTTTTCTGAATACAAATCAACAAAGAATTTAATTTCTTCTGTGGGGGTACTATTTGGTTTTAAGCCTGTGTGTCCATTGATAAAGCAGCTTTCTCCTTCTTCACGATAACGTTTTAAAAGTCTAGAGAAATGAGGTGGTGTATAACCAGCAATTAATGCAGCCTCTTTTTGTGAAATTTCATTTTTTTCGATTAAATCAAGAAGTTCAAAGAATTTTTCTTTTGTGCATTTCATAAATATTACTTTTCAGTTTCCATTTATAGAAGATTTTCCTTCGATAATTTTTGATATTCGCTGTTTGAATAAACCATAAGATATTCCATTTTCTTGTAAAAAATGATTAGCTTCAGTTTTTTTAGGAGTTTGCTGTTTGTATGAATTTTCTCCCATTAGACAGTCAATATCACTTACTGTTTTTATCAGATTTTGATTGGCAAAAATCTCTTTTACATTTTTTCCTTTCAAAAGTTTGATTAATACTTCAACTAAAAAAATTAATTTACTGTCATATTCAGAATCCTTAAAAAAGAAGCGTTTCTTAATTTTTTGAATCCGCTGGTTATTTTCTTCTTCTTCAGAATTTTCACCAATCGTTATATTTGCACAGTATTCACAGAAGCATAAAAGTTCATAAAGAATTGTATAGAATACTTGCCTTGAAAACTTATTCTTAAAATGAAAGACCCTGAGTTCTGAATTTATCAAACAAATATTTTGTTGCATTGATTCGGTAACGGTTAATATTATATTGAAGTCTTCGGGATAAGATAAATGATTTTGTATGGAATACATTTCTTGTTGAAGCGTGTAAAGCAAACCAAAAATTCTTTTTTTAGATTTTGAAATATCATTGAAAGATTGGCATGTAGAGAAAATTATAGAAGCAATTAAGCTTCCTAAAATTCCAATTACAAGTGAATTATAATCCATACCAATTTTTTCCTTGCAGAAATAAAATATTATTCACTTACGAAACTTTGCATAACACAATAATACTATCAAATTTCCTAAATGTAAAGAACACAATAATAAAAAATGGCTCATATTATTTTTGCTTCCTTGCCTTGCCCAATATAATCATGCCACTTGCACCGCTTCACTGCGTATAGCAGTGTCAATGTAACGTACTGCGCTTGTACGGAAAAAGCGGTTTTTCGCGTTAAGCGAAAAATTGCGAAAGAAGTGCGACTGATGAGCGTAAAGAGAGCAGCACTTCTGCAGCAAAGACTTTTTTGTCGGTTTTGAAAACTGTGTTAGGACTTATTTAATATGAACATTTTCTGCATAAAGGTTTTCTATAACTTATACAATCCATAAACTCTTTTCCGCATTTATGACAAAATCTTTCAACATAATCAATATTACTAAATTGTACCCATATTTGGTAACAATCTTCACATAATGGTCTATTGGGATTGTAATCTATTTTCCAACCACAACGGATACAAGTTCCTTCACTAATTTTTTCAATTACTGAATTAGATGAGTTTTCATTATCACTAGATGTCGATTCCATTCCAATTGTTTTTTTTATTTCAACCACAACAGATTCTAATTTTTGTTTGATTTCAGATGTTGTATACCTTAAAACTATATAGCCTAAATTTTGTAAATCTCTATCTATGCTTCTGTCCCTCACTGCTTGATATTCAGTTCTTTCGTGATAAGTATGACCATCTGTATAAATACATATTTTTTTATTATCTGATTCCAAATAAAAATCTGGAATTGTTAATATTTTTGCCGAATCAATTTCTTCTGGATAATGAGAAATAGTATTATCTTTATTGATTCGCATCTGAAGTTCTACATTGATTCCATTTTTTACTAAAGCTTTAAACAAATCTTGTTCAAGTGGACTTTCACAAATTTTACAACAACGATAACATTCCACCATCTTTAAATCACAATTTTTGCAAACTGATTTTTTCTCAATTTCATTCTTTATATCTTTTGCATCTTTTAAACTACATTTGAATTTTTCCATTATTGGCTTATAACCAAGAGTAAAAGATATATCGTCCAATAATGTGTTCAAATCATATTCAGAAAGAATTTGTGAAATTTGAATATCTCCAGAAAGAGATAAAATCACTTTATATTCTAATTTATTTACTGTGTTTACATCTTCATTTGCTTCAATTTTAATTCGCATCATTTCTCACTTGATAACCTACAAATATTACTTTGCTGAATTGGCAGCCCAGTGGGCTGTCAACCTAACGTCTGTTTAACCTGCAAAACTGCGCGTCAGCGCACCGCGAAGCGGCGACTCTTCAGAGCTGGTTTTGTCTGGTTGAAACAAGAGTTATGCGATTTACATCATTGCAATTCGCAAATTCTTTCCAAAAATATTTGCAACTTTTTGAAGCGTTGAGAGTCTTACATCTTCAGAGTGGTTTTCCATTCTGGAAATGACACTTTTTTTTGTTTTCATCTTTTCAGCAAGTTCTTCCTGTGTCATTCCTTTTTCGAGGCGCATTTCTTTTATCATAGCTCCGATTTTGAATTCTTCGTAGCCTGAATTGAATTCCTTCTCAAAATCCTTGTCATTTTTGCATTTAGCAGAAATGTAATCATCAAAACTCATAGTTGTATTACTCATTTTTTTGCCCCCTTGCGTTTAAGATAGTCAGCTTTTCTTTGCCGACATATTTCAATTTCATTCGACGGAGTTTTCTGAGTTTTCTTTTGAAATCCATTTGTAAGAATTATCAGATTACCATCATCAAAGAATCCTAATATTCTATAGATATTTCCGCTCATTTCTGTTCTGCATTCATAAAAGTCTGTGTCTGTCAATTTTTTTAAATATGTTTTGGGAACAATTTCTGTTTCCTGAATTAGTTTTAAAGACCATGCAATTTTGACAGAGACCTTGGTTGGTAGAGAATCGATAAATTCGGCAACTGGACATTTTCCATCTGCAGTTTTGTAAAATTCTAGTTTTCTGCTCACATTTATAAGTTAGCACATTTGCTAACTTATTGTCAAGAAAAATTGCTTACTTTATTGAAAAGATTGGATAATTAGCTTTATCTGTTTTTGCAATATATTTAGAAAATAATTCACTGATTTCAAGCCGGAGTTATATATTTTTCTCCATTGATTTATAGACTTCGTCTATTGTTTTTCTCCAACCCTCTCTTGGTGTTCCTCTTTTTCCAATTTCTTCTCCGAGTTTTAATATTCTTTCACAAAGTGAATTGAAATCTTGATCTGATGAACACCAGCGGATAAACTGTGTTGAATTAAAACCTGAAGAAAAACATAATTTATAAATGAATCCGTCACAACCAGTATTGATTTCTTTTGTAAGTTTATTGAAATCAATTTTGAATAGGTCAACAAATAAATCATTAACTACTTTTCTTGAAATTTCTTCCTTTGCCAATAGGGTAGGTTTCTTCTCTATATGATTGATATTGTTGCTGTATTCTTTATAACTGATTGTGCATTTGTTTTGTTTTTCTTTTATAAGAACGGTTTGCTTTACAACTGACCATTCTCCGAGTATTCCATAATTTTCACATTCAAGTTTTATTGAACGGTCTTGAACAATCATTTCCATTTAGTTTTCGTTTAGTCCCCAAACTCTGCTTCCAAGACATTCTTTTAAGAATGATTCTTCGTTTATTACGGTTTCTTTTGATGAATCTTTTGGTAAAGTTTTTAAAATTGAATATTGAAAATTTTCTGTTGCGTAATTTGGTTCTTGTTTTATAATCTCTTCTAGTTTTTTATTTCCGCCAGTTCCGTTTGTTTGAACGTATGAACACCATCTTTGCCAGATACATTCTGTTCCGTAAGCTGAACCAATATATTGATTCCCAGTTTTTTTATCCAGAATAAGGTAAACACCATTTACATTACTAAGGTTTGAAAACCAATCAGGATTTCCTTCTTTTCCTTTTTCAGTGAAGATTTTTTTCATTTCTGAAAAATCGATTCTAACTCTGTCAATTCCGGGAAATTCTTTTATGAATCCGGGCGGCAAAACTTTCCAAATTTCTTTTTGTGTTTGGTCTACCCAATGGTGCCATTGTTTTGAGCCGCCCCAGCTTATAATAATTCTTCCTTCAATGTCTTCAAAACCCGGTCTTTTTTTTAGATTGTAAAAAATATCAGTTTCTCTTGCATGTACTGATTCTCTGACTTCTTTTGTAATATGAGCTTCCGATTGGTCTTTTTTTCCGAGAACGTCATAAATTCCAATGAATCTTGCTTTATCGTTCGGTTCGCCGATGAATGAAATAATATAATTACAGTTGAAAACATCTTTTGATTGAAATGATTGATAAAGCTCTATTTTATCTTTTTTCCATAAATCTCTTAAATCGCAATCTCCGCCGGCATGTTTTATAAACTTTCCTTTTTTTGAAGTGTCTAATCCGTATTCATTTTTCAAAAGTGAAATAAAATCCATTTTCTTCTTCTTTTTTTTCAATCTGTACCGCCATATAGGCGGTATCCATATAACGTACTGCGCTGCAACTAGTGGTTTTGCCGAAGGCGAAATTGGCGCACTTTCTGCCTGCCTTGCTTCTCTGTTTTGCTACCTTAGCAGAAAGTGTGACAAAGTTTTTGTCCGCACGAAGCCGGAGTTATATGAGTTTATCCAACAAACACATGTTTTCTATGATAATCTAAATATACAGAATTTTCTTCTGTTATTTCAATTTTCATTGAATCATTTATATTCATGAAAGTAATATTTTGGGCTGTCAATTTCTTTGATATTAAAATTTTACCTTTGGAGTCAAATGATATAAAACCTGAATCAAATAATTTATCATGATTCGGGCAAAGCAATAATCCATTTCCTATGTCTAATTTTTCATGTTTATCGCTTTTTGCCCAAGGTTTTATATGACTAGCTATTAATAAATCAGGGTTATCAACTCCGCATAAGCAACATTTCTTATCTCTTTCAAGTAAACCCGCCCTAAATTTATCTTGGTTTATTCTAGTTTTTACTATAGCTTCTTTTTCGTCTCCAAATAAGTCTTTAGTTCCACTTTCAATTTTGTTAATTCTAAAAATATAATCTTCTTCGTAAGAATTAATATATTCTTCAACTGCTTTGTTTATTTCACTGTTTCCATACCAGACATTAGACATTCCAAATCCATTATTTTTTCCGCTGGGAATTTGAAACATTCTTTTTACTGGTTCTAATAAGCAAACATCCTCAGAATAGATGTTATACATATTATGATCTTTTAACTCTCTTTCTTCCATTACTTCTTGAGGTACAGTCTGATGCTCTCTATATATTTTTGAATTTTTATACCACCCAACAATATATTGTCCACCTAATCCTGGATTGGTAGAAACCCAAACAGTTAATACATTTTGCGCATATTCGTAATTATTATTAGAAAATCTTTTAACTGAAATATGATCATTTTTAGATTGAACATATCCATAATATTTACCATGAAAACTACGAAAGTTGTAGGTTTCATGTCCAATATGATTTATATTATATGAACCGCCATTTTGAGGTTTTTCAGAAACGGCTCCATTATAAGAAATCATCCAACCTATTCTACAAAAAATAATATCCATGTCTTCCTACTTTTCTGATTTCCTTTTTTCACTATCAATTACAGAACCAATTAGCTCTAGCGCAAATGAAGAATAGATATTTTCGTCTTTATCAAAATTATTTATAATCACTGTTCGCAGAGGTAAAAAACTGTTTATATGAGAAACTTTTATATTTTTCCGGTCAGCTTTATCGCGGTCAACCATTGCAATTCCTTTATCCATTACTGTTATCGATAAATCACATTTATTTTCTGACATTATTTTTTTTACATTTTCTGAAAGTTTATCATTATCAACAAACAAGTGTGTCCTATTAAAATCAATTTTATAATTTGGGTTGGTGGCGTATTTTAAAATAAAAAGATTTACGAAATCCAGATCATGTTCACCAAAACGCGTGGTATCCCAAAGGAAATATGATAATTCTCCCAAACCTTCTACATTTGTTTTAGAAATTTTTGGAGCATCAAAATCTTTTAAGTCCATTGAAAATAATCCCAAATAGAATGTTCCTAATTTTTCAAAATACTTCGTTTCCATTTTTTCTCCGTATCGCCGCATAGGCGATATCCATATAACGTTGTTTTGTACCGCAAAAATGCAAAGCACCGCGAAGCGGCGGCTCTTCAGAGCCGGTTTTGTCCGCACGAAGCCGGAGTTATATGTATCTATGTCTTAATATTTTATACTTTTTTAAACCATTGTTTAAAAACTATTTTACTTCTACTGTCCTCAAAAGAATAATCATTATAGTTTATTTGAATATCTATTAAGTTTGTTTTGTCTGATCGAATACAAATATCGTTTTCTGAAATTGATTTTGCAGGAATGAAGAATAAATGTATTTCTCGTTTATCAATATCGTCCAATATTAACCACCAATCATAATTTAATAACTCTATTTTTGGATTTGCCCAAAACTTCCGGCCATTTTTATTTTCTGAAGCAAAATTAACATTTCCCATTATAGGGAAACCATTAGTTCGAAAAATCTGTATTGCATCGGATTTTGACATTCTATTAATGCGATTAATTGTAGTTTGTTGATTTCTATTTTGTATTGTATTTACTGTAAAAATTCTTTTAGGTCGAATATTCGATGAGCTTGGTGTAAGTTTTAGAATAGTTTCATAAACATTTCTTAAGGCTTTTGTCTGGTCTAGAATGAAATCATATTTTTGTTTACATAGTTCCTTTATTTCATTTATGTCTTTGATTTTGTTAAAATATCCTGCTTCTTTTTGAAAAATTCTTATTTTTTGAATTCTAGCTTCTTTTTCCTCTTCAGTTCCTTGTGTGTCAAATCTTATAAAATCTTCAAAAGATTTAGCAGCTTTTTTACTATTGATTTCTCTTGTCGTAACAATAATATTCCCATAAAGATTTAATCCGCAAGATTCCCGATTGTGAGGTATTAAATGATCTAAAACCCATTTATGAGTTTGGTATTCTACAGAAATATCTTGACCTGTATATGGACATTTGTAATCAAAATATTCTACAGTCTTCTGTAATTCTACATTTGAAAATCCACCAAGCATATCACTAATATCACTTAGCATACATCTTACAAATAAATTAGCTACATCACCAGGATTTGTTCTTTTTATTGTTCCTGCCATAATCCTTTTCTCCGTGTTGTCGCACAAGCCTACGTTATATGTGTCTATTTGTATTCAACATCAGTTACTTTTATTTCAGCTGACCCTTCTTGCCATTCTGAAGGAACAGATTCTGCTTTATAATAATATCCTCTATCAAGTTGCCAAATATGATTTGATTTTAGAGAATCAGAATTTCCAAACAAGTTATTTGTATTTACTGGATAGTATTTTTCTTCACAAATTACTGTTCCAGTAGAATCTTTAAAAGATACAGTTGTCTCTATTAAAGTAAGTTCCTTGGATGTCATATTTTTAATTTTAAAAGTAATACCAGGAATGTTGCCTTCGAAATAAGTTTCGTAATATTGTGAATTAAAATCGTAGATACTGATATTTTTTATGCATTCAATTTTTTCTTCCAGGTTTTCGATTTTTTTAACTGATTCTTTATCTTGAGCATCTAAACTAATAATTTCTTTAAGTTTTTCAATTGCTGAATCAAATTGTTTGTTCTTTTCAAATTCTTCTGCTTCGTTTCTTAATTTATTTATTTTTTCTTCAATTTCCCAATTGAAAAATACAACCCACTTATTATTTTCTTTTAAAAGATTATAAATTTTCGTTGTTGTTTTTGTTGAAATATCTCCTTTCATTTTATCAGAAAGGTTCTTTTTCATTTCTTCCTGGTCGGCTCCTTTGAAGGCATCTGAAAATGCTTGTCCCAAAACCTCATTAGTCAATGGCTGATAATCATTTTGAATAATTTCAACTTCAATTGCGGATTTTTTTTCTTGGGTTGAAACATCCTTTATTGTGTATTTTGTACTTTTCCTAACGGAATCCGTAAAAAGAAGTCCAAATTCACTTTTTTCTTCTTCCGTATATTCCTCTAAGGATTTAGTGTTTTTATCACTTTCTGACAAAAGTTCATAAGCCGATGAATAATCACAACTTTTTTCAAAGTTTAAATATTTCTGTAAAGTTTTATCAGGACTGTCTGAACCACACGAAACGAATGATAAAACAGAGACAATCCCTAAAGTCCAAATAAAATTTCTTTTCATAATATAATTCCTCACTCAGTTGCCGCGCATAGCGGCAATCCGCATAACTGATATTATATCGTTCCTTATAAGATTTTTAAAGTTCAAAATCTGTCAGTATAAAACTTTTTGTTAAAATATCTAAATCTTTGTCTATAAAGAAGTTAAGAGAAAATCTTCCCAGCTTATACGGATACGCATAAGACCAAATAAAAGGTCAAAAAAAAATCAGAACATACCGTCCAGAGGAAATCTTTTGCAGCGATCGGATATTTTTTCGCTATTAAATCCGGCAGTTTCACTCCCCCCCCCGAATCCGTCCTTCAGATCCTGTTCATGAATCTTTTTTACCTTTTCCATCTGATCCTTAATTTCAGTTTTCAGAGCACCGGGAAGCATTGTGCACCTATCTTTGTCGCCCTTCCCTCTTTTGATGATGATTTCATTTTGCCCGAAATCAATGTCTTGTATGCGCAGGCCTATGGCTTCGGAAACTCTCATTCCTGTTCCGTACATAAGTTTTGCAATCAGATCCTCATCATAGGGAACTTTCAGGGCAAGCTCGCCGTTGATTTTTTTGACTTCTATTTTCATCGCAACTCCTTATATAGTAACCGTCAAATCACCCCTGAAATTTACGCACAAAAAAAACAACCGAAATCAATAGCGGATGCTTTTCATTTTAATCAGGAATCCATTGGCCCTGTGGCTGGAACGGTGTAATTTTAATATTCCACGGTAAAAGTTTCTGCCAGTCTTCAGTTGTTTCGCAGTAAGGCGCGCGCTCAAAAACACAACGCAGATAATCTTCCAGACTCAAATTGTGGATTTTTGCAGTTTCAATCAATGTCAGAATCCAGATAACGCGTCAGGTTTTCCCAGCGGTTCAGACAGTAATTCATTGCCTGCTTTGTTTTTGAGCTTATAAAGTACAACAGCTTCTTTTGCAACCTGGGATTTTGTTGCCTTTTTGATTCTTTTTTATTTTCGTCTTTGATTTCATCTTCAACAGTTACTGAAGGACATTGATTTTCAACTATAATTTTGTTAAAAAAAATCATCACGAAGTGCGCGCAAGCAACGATTGTTATTCAAACTTTAAATTCTTGTTCGGCTTTTAAAAAAAAAGCTGTTGTCTCCTGTCTGGTTATTCGTTTTGGGAAACAACTGTGGTCGGTGTCAAGCGTGAACATGCCTGTTTTTACCGATTTCGCAATTCCACTTGAAAAGAAAAATGACATATTATACACTTATTTTTAGGGGTGTTTTATGTATAATATTTTAAATTTGTCTGTTACATCGGCGGTTCTTTTTGCACTGCCTCTGGTCGTTTCTGTTATCTGGAAAAAAAAGTTTAAGTCCAAAGTTTCCCTCCGTTATTTTTTTCTTGGCACAGTAGGTTTTATTGTAAGCGCGCGTGTTCTTGAACTGGCTGTACATTACTTCTGCATAATTCAGGATAATGCTGTTTCGCGTTTTATCAATTCAAATACAGCGGCCTTTGTTATTTACGGAATTCTTATGGCGGGAATTTTTGAAGAAGTCGGCCGTTATCTGATTATGATTTTTTTTCTTAAGGACAACCGTACAGAAATCAACGCAATCACTTACGGACTGGGGCACGGCGGAATTGAAGTCTGGATTATTTCACTGGCAGCAACAGTTACTTACCTTTCAGTTTCCATTGCCTTGAGAGCTGGACTTCCGGCTTCTGACTTTGACAATACACCGGGGTTTGAAACAGTTCTTGACACAATTACAAACTTTACAGCCTTCATCGGTTTTCTGTGGATTCTGGAACGCGTTGTCTGCATGGTACTTCACGTACTTTTTACGCTTAATGTATTTTATTCCGTGGTTTACAAAAAGATTTCTCTTCTTTTCTTTGCAATCGCAAGCCATGCGGTTGTTGATATAGGAGCTGCGCTGTACCAGAGAAAAGTTTTTCCGCTGGTGGCTTGCGAAGTTTGGCTTCTTGCAGGATGTGCGGCACTTGCCTTTGCAACGCTTTATATACGCAAACGTTTGGCAGTTACCGCACAAAAACAGAATTAGTTGCTGTTTTATAAAATTCCTGATACTAGCTGCGTGCGTCACCGTCTACATGAAGAATGTCACCTGTAATATATGAAGCCATGTCACTGGCAAGGAATACAAATGCATTTGCTATATCTACAGGTTTTCCTATTCTTCCGAGCGGAATTGTTTTTATAAGCGGTTCAATCACTTCTTTCGGAAGAGCGCTTACCATGTCTGTTTCGGTAATTCCGGGTGCTACGGCATTTACGCGTATTCCCAAAGGCGCAAGTTCCCGCGAAAGAGACAGCGTCATTCCGTTTACTGCAAATTTGCTTGCAGGATACATTACACCTGTTGGCTGCCCGTACATGCTTACCATTGAACTTGTATTTAGAATGACACCCTTTGTTTCCTTTAAATATGGAACAACGGCTTTTGAACATACAAACACAGACTTTATGTTTAAGTTTGAAATCTTGTCGAACTCATCTTCTGTGTAATTCAAAAGCGGTGTACTTGAAGAAATTCCTGCGTTGTTTACAAGAATATCTATCTTTCCGTACTTCGCTTTAACAGCTGCCATCATTTGGGCAACTTCTGCTTCCTTACTGAGATTCGGGAAAAATCCCTCTACTTCAAACGCTGCATTTTCGGTCTTGAGCTTGTCCACAGCTTT
>OQVQ01000146.1_pt1 | contig 33199 bp, 23 predicted proteins | sample 1691491 | NCBI WGS metagenome assembly OQVQ01 (sample SAMN03418252, study PRJEB22391) | human gut metagenome | biome: human-gut; feature: organic feature; material: feces | host: Homo sapiens | place: Tanzania | collected 2013-01
AAGACAGCCGCCGTCACATCCTGCGGCTGGAGGCTCTCGTACCCGTCGACCCAGTAAGAGACAATCCCCGTCATCGGTGCATAGGCATAATTGACAGCATTTCCGTTGGCGCCAACGCTTCCTATGCTTTGCAGCATATTGGTATTGGCAAGCTTTAAAACCGTATTTTTCAGGGAATATTTTATGTCGTAGGTATTGCTGTAATAGCTGCTGTCAAAGCCGTGGACAAAGTCAATGATCTCGCTGCGGAATTCGGAAAGTTCCCGGTTGCTCAGCGTATTCTCCCCCATGCCGAGCTCCTCCAGCTCCTGGCTCAGCTTCCCCGTCTCATCATTAAAATACAATATATCAAATGACAGATTACCAGAGATTGCAACCCTGTCCTTTGATGGACGTATTTCATCAATATATCCGGCTGCCTGGTTATATATGACTGTCTCGTCCCTGATAATGACTCCGCGGTAGATATTATTTGTCGCAAGCGAGCCTTCCTTCACCTCGTAGCGGACGATACGGCTTGTCTGGAAATACATGATGACGCAGACAACGACATAGATAAAGATAACGCCGAAAATAATCATACCGATATTCAGGTTTAAAGGCTTTCTGTATTTCCTTATCTTCGTGCTCTTTTTTGCCATTCACTATCCGCCTCTACAGAAAAGCCCCGGAATCTACCGAGGCTTTTGTCACTGTCTTTCCGATAAAATATTTTCTGAAATATTTCTCCGTTACAGGGAAACGATAATCTTTTCCTTCAACCCTGCCGGAAGTTCGGATTCATCCATTGAAACGCTTAAAACAAAGTCAACATCAAACTGACTGCTGAGCTTTTCCAGCTTTTCGACTGTCGCCGTGATGTCCTGTCCCTCCAGGCAGGCGATCTTTAAAAAGCTGTCGAAATACATCTGCTGCAGGTCGTGATCCTGAGAGATGACGCCGCAGACAAAGCCGATGAACTCACTGCTGTTTTCAAACTGGAACTGGGAGACATCAATGAGACGTACCTTGTTGTTCAACTCGTACATGTGCTTGGTGCTCTTGTCGAGATAAACAATGTTGCCCGGGATCTGCTTGATCTCGCCGTTTACCTTATCCAGTAACTGCTTTGTCTTGCCCTTGCCCTTGTTGCCTACGATCAACTGAACCATTGGAAACCCTCCTATAGTAACATTTATAGTATTACCTTCCTCTTAAGTATCATTATAAGGGATGCACCCTCAAAACACAACCCTAATTCTGAATCTCCTCAAGCAGATCCGTCATGCCGGTATAGAGCTCATCCGTGGACGGAACACCCATGACAACGGCAATATAGGGCGAGCCACCCACATCTCTGGCAAGCAGCATCAGACAGTGTCCGGCAGCGCTTGTCGTGCCGGTCTTCCCGCCGATGACCGTGACGTTCGGGGGTGCCGTATAGCTGTAATCCGCACGCAGAAACAGGTTTGTCGTAGACTTGTCGAACTGCTTCTCCTTGCCGTCCAAGGGGTCGGGGGATCTGTGGACCGCTTTATAGAGATGATGAACCCTCCGCGACATCCCCCGTGACAACACAAAGGTCAGAGGCGAAGGGCACTGCCGTTCCCATATTCTGTCCGTACACAACATTAAAGCTGCTGGTGTCCGAGTTTGCGCTGTATGGCATGTCATAGCTCAGACTTCCGCAGCCGCTCAAGGAAACGGTCATCGCGGTCAGCAGGCAGAGCGCAGCTGCAATTCGTTTTCTATTTGTACATTTCACGCCACTCTAAATCTCCTCTGTCAAGGGACTTGATTAACAGTTCCGCGCTGGCAAGGTTCGTAGCCAGCGGGATATTGTGCATATCACAGAGCCTGACTACATTGTTGACATCCGGCTCATGCATCTTCGGACTCAGCGGATCACGCAGGAAAATGACCAGATCGATCTGGTTATGTTCGATCTGTGCGCCGATCTGCTGTTCTCCCCCGAGATGACCTGCCAGATACTTATGTATATTCAGATTCGTGACTTCCTCAATCAGCCGGCCGGTCGTGCCGGTTGCATAAAGCTCGTTCTTGCTTAAAATCCCCCTGTAAGCGATACAGAAATTCTGCATCAGCTTCTTCTTTGAATCGTGCGCTATCAAGGCAATATTCATGACTGATACCCCTCTCTCTATTTTGTTTTTTTAGCTTGAAGCCTGACATTCAGTACAAACCCCATCCCCATAAACAGACTCATCAATGACGTGAGTCCATAGCTTACAAACGGAAGCGGAAGTCCGGTGTTCGGGAGGATGAAGGTTGTTACCCCGATGTTGATAAAGCTCTGGATGGCAATCAGACCTCCGACACCTGTCGCTATGATTGTTCCCGCAATGTCTTTGGAACGCCTCGCCACAGAGATGCACTCCAGCGAAATGCCAAACATCAGGACAATCACGAGGACACTCCCCTTAAAACCAAACTCCTCTCCGATTACGGCAAAAATGAAATCTGTCTGCGCCTCCGAAATAAAGTTACCGTTTTTGACAGATGTGATTTCATTATTTTTATAGCCTTTTCCGTCCAGCTGCCCCGACGCAATCGCCGTGACCGAATTCAGCTGCTGATAAGCCAGAATAGGAGAAAATCCCGCGTTGTGCCGTGCTATATTGACGGTGTGAAATCAAAAGCGGAAACACAGATAGACCTGATTATGCTTAATGCAACAGCCCGTCAGATGTCGGATGCGGACATATTGCAACAGTATAAAGAACTTCTTGCGGCTTATGAAGCGTATGAAAAGGATACAGGCAACAAGATAAAGGGCAGAATGCGAGAGCGCATTGCGGCGGCATTACAGGTTTCTCCGGCTCAGGTAGGTAAAATTGAAAATATTGTACATAATGCAATACCCGATGTTGTAACGGCTGTAGAGAATGGAAAAACGTCTATATCAACCGCAAACGAGATTGCAAAACTTTCGGCTATGCAGCAGGAAGAGATCGTTGATAAGGATATATCTTCCGTTTCGCATAAGGAAGTTAAGGAGGTTGTCAAGAACAGCAGGAAATCCTGCAACAATGAGCAGCCGAAAAACAGAGTGCCGTATTTAAAAACATATTCTGCGGAAATCGGCGGATTAAGTTTTACAATTATGTATGGGCAGTATGAATCCGGTTGGATTATTGCTATACCGAATTTCGGGGTGTGTGTTGATGCGGGAGAGCCCGATGATACGCTTTATAATGCCGAGCAGCTTGAAAACTGTGCAAACAGTGAAGTTACGGCATATGCTCGTGAGATAGCGATGGCTGTGAAGAAACTATATGCATAAGAAATATCTTAATATGGCTAAATGGTCAAACAGAGATTGAAGAACGATATCACAATTAAAGGAGTAATAATATGGAAAAAATAAAAGGAGGACGGATCGTTGACAAACGATGAAAGAGATATGTCAATAGAATTGATTAGAATTATTGACCATGATGATTCATTGCCAAAAATCACAATTCCAAAGCTCATGGCAATGAATAGGGACAGCGTTAATGGTATTGCATACGCTCTTAAGCACAATGTTCGTTCGCAAAGTGATTTCGGTGATTTAACGCTTGATGTAATCGAGTTACTTCTGGAATGTATTGAACGATGTATGACCGATACAGATACTCTTTCAGACATTTTATGCACAAGTATTCCGTCAGTTCCCGCAAACTCAACGTTCTGGCATAATTGTCCCGTATGCGGTAAATACGTTGATGACGGGACGACAGACGGACGGTGCTTTGATTGCTTGGGAGCGACTGCACAGAAAGAGGCATAAATTTAATGTAAAAAATGTGCTACATATAGCACGTTAAATTTAAGGAGGTAAAAATGTCAAACAAAGTAAGAATTTATCCTGTTGATGACGAAGAACGCAGCTTAAAAGCGTTTGCTTCCGTATCAATAAATGGTACGTTTTCCATCAACAGCATACGCCTTTATGCGGGAGAAAATGGACTGTTTATCCAAATGCCGCAGGAGAAACTTAGGTACAGCGGAGAGTATAGCGATATTATTTTTCCTATAACCGCTGAAGCGCGTAAACAGCTTAATGACGATGTTATAAACACATATCTGGCTGTTCTCCAGTTTAATTCTATGACTGACGACGAAAAAATGAATTTTATTTCAGAATATGAAATAGGTTCAGCCGTTGGCAGACAGCCAACAGATACGGAAAAGGCAGTTTATGAAATGATTTTGAACGAGGATAGCCCCGATGACAATGGTGAAATGTGCAGTTATACAAACGTACAGCTTCGACTGTTTGAGGGGAAAGAGAGTCTTCGGGCAATCGGACAGTTTACACTTAATGATACATATGTTGTGAAAAACGTGCGGGTTATGGAAAGCTCGGAGAAGAATTTATATGTATCAATGCCGTGCAGACAGGACAGATATGGAGAATATCATGACTATGCATATCCCGTTACAGCTGAGGAACGAAAAAACCTTGAGCGCGCAGTAATAAGCAAATATCGGATATTAGCTGATGCGATTACAAAGGGAATGCCAATTTCTAAGGTTGGCGGTGACAAAAATAACCGCAGAATTTTCAGTAATTTGAATAATCTCTTTGCTGAAAAAATAATTGCGGAATTAGAGAAGTGCAATATTGAATACGGCGCAAGGATAGAAGATACAACTTCTATTGCCGTGCGTATTGACGACATTCCGATATTTAAAAGTATTTTTTCACGTCTGAAAGAAAACAAAGGAGATGATTAAGTATGCATATGGGCGATGAGCTTGCTCAATCTACGGCAACACTTATGTCAAGAAGCAGCGAGGTAACTGCAAAAGCAGCAATAACTGTAATGCAAATGTTGCTTGAGATAATAAAAAAGGCAAAAAAGGAATCGAAAGATAAGGACAATAAGCTGTTTAAAGGAAAGGTATCTACAAAGGATTTTCTTCAGCTTGCTGAGAATGGCGGTTATAAACAGCAAAATATTCACAAAAAAGATGTGAATCGGCTTATTGAGGAAGCCAAAAAGGCTAATATCCCGATAAACATAAGACAGGTGTCCGAGGATTACTGTAGTGTGTGTTATCTGACCAGAGATGCCGATATGTTTGAACAGTGTACAAGAAATGTGCTTCATGATAAATTGGAACTGAATAAGAATGACTATGTTGCATTTAAGGTTGAACCGTTCGAAGTGGATGGCTTAAAAAAGGAACTTGAAGCCAATGGGATAAGCGCTGATTTTGCACAAACCAACAATGGTGAGGTAAAGTGTGTATATGAGGCAAAGGATAAGCCTGTTATGGATAAAATCAAGGCTGATTTTCGGGAGAAACAAATGGCTGTTGCTGAGAAATTAGAGGTGACTTATAATGATGTAAATAAAAGTTTCATTGTTAAAGACACCGAATCCGGAAAGGCTATGAAACTTAGCAGCTTGCCAACAGAAGCAAAGCTGGTTTCTTGTTTTCAGGAACGCATGGGAATGGACGAGGCTAAAGCTGTCATGTGTTGTCAGAAGTTTGAAGCATCACTGTCACAGGAACAGCAGAAATTTTTTAAAACCGATACATACCAGATCGAAAAGGTTGCAAATCTTGAGAGAAATGTCAGATTTACAAATGACAGCCCTCTTGTGAGCGACTTTTCTTTTTCGCGCATAAAAATGAGGGCTGATAATCACAATCATTTCGCAGTATCGAATGGAGATCACGTTGTGCGTTTGTGTCCGGATATAATGAGCCGTAAAGATATGGAGGAAGCGGTTAAAAGCAAGCTTGGCATAATTGATAAGTCTGTAATAGCAGCGGTTGTCGACAAGGCTTTTTATGCGAACAAGAGGTTTAAGGAGAATGACAAGGCTGTTGATAAGGATATATCAAAAGCCAATGTCGACGGCATGGGCGAGGGGAAGACGGTTGATATTGAAAGAACAACCGAGAATAGGTTTACTGTAACTCTTGACGGAAAAGAGAAAACCTACAGCTTCGCTGATGCAAAAGAACAGCTTATGGCTGACGGGTATTCCAAGGCAAAGGCTGCTGAGATTATCGGAAAGGCAAAAAAGCAGAGCGCGGCAGGCAATATGTTTAAACGTTTTGAGAAAGACGGCATTATAAATAACAAATCAGTCAAGGAACATATAAATAATGCTCCGAAAATGCCAAAGAAGAGGTGACTTTTCATGGATAAGAAAAAGACCTCCCCATTGGTTGTTGCGATATATGCAATAGGAGTGATCGTCGTCTTATATCTTGCAGCAGCGCTCGGAGCGGCATTTGACAAAAATATGAACGATGACGGTTCGATTGAATTTTCAGGCGTAATGTCGGATTTTGAACAGATGTGTATTGAATATCAGACGGTTTTCACGTCTGTTCTTGATGAAAGTTCATACGCGTGTAAGTTTGTTTATCTGACGGGGTTCGGGATAGGTATATACGCACTGATAAAGTACACGTCCAGAAAGCGGCTGCACCGTAAAGGTCAGGAACATGGCTCTGCTCGCTGGGGTACAGCAGGCGAGGCAAATAAACTTGCTGACAAGCCTGAAAAGAAAAAGGGGGCAAAGCGTGATAAACCAGATATTGAGGAAGATAAAAATATTATTCTTTCTCAGGAAGTGAAAATGTCGCTAAACACCAGACAGCACCGAGAAAATCTCAACGTTGAGGTTATAGGCGGATCCGGTTCGGGTAAATCGCGGGCTTTCGCTTTACCTAACATCATGCAGATGAATACCTCATACGTCGTTACAGACCCAAAGGGCGAATTACTGCAAAGCTGCGGCAGGCTTCTCGAGAAGAACGGATATAAAGTGCGCGTGTTCAATCTGATAGATATGCAGCATTCGCACAATTACAATCCGTTTAATTATATCTATGATACTGAAATTGACTCAGAGGGTCAGGAACACCGCGTTGTGAATAAAACTGCTGTTATAAAAATGATAAATGTTCTTATGCAGAACACAAAGCAGGAGGGAATGACCGGAGGAGACCAATTCTGGGACGACGCGACGAAGGCGCTTTTGACTGCTATATCATTTTATCTCATAGAATGTGATTCTATAGAAACGGAACAGCAGAACTTCGCAATGGTAATGAAATATTTGAAGTTTGCCGAGGTTGACGAGAGCAATCCAAATGCTAAATCGAAGCTTGATTTACTTATGGACGAGCTTGAGGAACAAAAGCCGGATTCAATGGCGGTATCGTACTATAAGGATTTTAAAAAAGCTGCGGGAGAAACCGCAAAGTCAATCTTAATTTCCTGCTCGGTAAGGCTTCAGGCGTTTAATTTACCTGCTGTGGCTGATTTGACACACGCGGATACAATCGCTCTGGAAACCGTAGGAGATGTTAAAACTGCTATTTTCATTATTATTTCAGCGACGGACAGTACATTTAACTTTCTTGCAGCGATGATGTATACGCAGCTGTTTGATACACTGTATGATAGGGCTAATTTTAAATATGGCGGACGTCTTCCGGTTCATGTGCGCTGCATACTGGACGAATTTGCAAACATAGGAACGATCCCCAATTTTGATAAGCTGATTGCAACAATGCGCAGTATGGAGATCTCGGCGAACATCATCATACAAAACACGGCGCAGCTTAAGGCAATGTACGAAAAAACGCATGAGGTTATTACGGGCAACTGTGATACCCTTATTTTTTTAGGCGGAAAAGAGCCAAGCACGCTTAAAATGATTTCTGAGATGCTCGGTAAGGAAACGATAGACGTTGTTTCTCAAAATCGCAGCAAAGGCTACAGGAACAGTTCGACGTCTATAAATAACGCTATTCAGGGGCGTGAGCTTATGACTCAGGACGAACTTGCAGTTATGCCGATAGACCGTTGTATAGTAATGGTTCGTGCGTTTCATCCGTTTTATTGCCACAAATTTGATATAACGAAACACAAAAACTATGAGCTTTTAGGGCAGACGAACGTGAATTATTCGTATAACGTCAAAGAAAAAGTTACTACCGAAAAGCTTCCGGCAATGGTGTACGTTCCCGAGGACCACATTGCTGTGCTTGATGAAGAAACCGTAAAAGGTATCGTTCAGAATAATGTGAAAGGAGGAGACGAAATAATGTCCGATATTGATATTCCTGAGGATGATGAGCTGGAAATCACTGATATTGACCTGACAGATGATGAAAGCTTCACAGCAGACGATGAATCTTCCGATTTTGAAAATTATGATTATTCGGAATTTGAAGATGAACCTATTAGTGCGTCTGACATAACCGGTGTAATTCTTGATGATAAAGCGCCGTTTTTTGATATTACAGATGAGTTCATATATGACAGCGGCTTATTCTTCGATGATGTTGAGGAATAAGTCATTATTTTTGATAAAATCTCAATGAGATTTTAATAAATTTTAAGGAGGTTTTCTGAAATGGAAAACAACATGACAACAGGCGCAGCGGCTGTTTCTGCTGCAAAGGAAGAAAAGGGCAGTATCGTAACAGAATTTCCGCGCAAGGTGAAAAAGACGGCGAAAAAGGCGCTGGTTTCGCTGAATACCGCAATGCTTATGGCAGCGATATTTTCCGTAAACGCATTTGCCGATGGAAGCCTTTCAACTTCCGAGGGTGAAACGCAGTTCAACCAGATTATTCAGTTCTTCGCAACGTGGATAGGGCGAATCGGTCTGGTTGTAGGCTTCGTAGGTGCGGTAATGTTCGGATTGGCGATCAAGAACGAGGACGCGGAAGCAAAAACTCGCGGACTTATGACGCTGGCTTCGGGATTCGTTGTGTTTGCGGTCACAAAGGCGCTTGACCTGTTTGGCATTACTTCGGCATGATAAGAGTGCTGCAAAACTCGTGAGGGGACTGCATTTACGCAGTCCCTTGTTTTGCAGTATGAAAGGAGTGTGTTTTGTTGATAAAAGAATATGCTGCGGCGTTATTTAACTCAGAGGTTTTAAGCGGAGAGATAGTAAACAGATGTACTCAGACGAATAATTCCTATGAATTATGCTTGTCCTTTTTGAACTTTTCTCCGTTTTCATCAAATTTTACGGTTGTAAATTCGGCAGTTGCCGTGGTTCAATCCATTGCCATATCTCTTACGGTAATGTTTTTTCTGATTGAGTTTTTTGAAAAAACGCTTCATTTGGAGTGGGTTAAGTGGGAAAATATCCTTATGCTGCTAATGAAAATGATAGTTGCAAAGGTTCTGATAAGCAATGCCCCGGCGCTGATGAATATTGTTTATGATGTTTTTCAGAGTTTACAGCAGGAGTTGTCGGGTCTGCTTGCACAGGTCAATTCATCGGCAACGTGGACGGGTTCCGCCAGAGGATTTTTACCGGAAACATTTATTTCGGGCAGCGGCGGAATTGGCGGCAGAGATTTATTTATCGGTGATGCTCAAGCGTGGACGGCTATTGTGGATGACGATAAAAATTTCTTTGGCACAACTGCATTCGTGAAGTGGCTGCAGCTTCAGCCTACATTCTTATTGATGGATATTACGATGGTAGGCTGTCAGGTTGTAACGCTCGGACGAGTTTTTGAGCTTATGATATATACAATAACTGCACCGATTTCTATGTCAACGTTTGCTTCATCTGCGACCAGCGATGTCGGAAAATCTTTTGTGAAATCATACTGCGCCGTATGTTTGCAGGCGTTTGTTCTGGTAGTAATGTTTATCACGTTCCGTCAGCTTCTGCCGGCAGTTATACAGCAGGTATCGGCAATAAGCGGTTATGGCTCGGCGGTTGCGCTTCTGCTTACAATAACTCTTGGCATGGGCGTGCTTAAATCGGGTTCGTGGGCTAAAAAGATATGCGGTACAGCATAAGGAGGTAATAAAAGTGATTGAAATAAGGATTCCAAAGGAGATTACCGAGTATAAGGAGACTTTTCTTTTCGGTCTGACAATCAGAAGATTTGTCTGCCTTGCCGTTACGCTGGTCATCTGCGTGCCTCTTTATATTTTCGGAAAGGAAGTTATCCCAGAAGATATACTGGCGTGGATAATAATTCTTATAGCAGTTCCGATAATGGCGTTCGGGTGGTTTACATATCACGGCATGAACTTTGAGACATTTGCAAAGTGCGTAATACAATTCTATATGGAAAATCAAAAAAGACCCTATATAGAATTAAACACTTTTTGGTATGCCCGCGAAGAAATCATTGCAAATGATATAGCTCGTCAGAAAGCGGAAGAAATCAAAAAAAGCGATAAGGAGATGAAGAATGATGTTCGGAAAAAGAAATAAAAAAGACAACGGCTCGGTTCTCAGCGCTGAGAGCGGCGAGGAGATAAATAACGCCGCAGACTTGATGACGGCGCGTGATATGGACAGGATTCGGCGTTCCAAGAAATCAACGAAGGCAAAGTCATCTAAAGCAAAGGTGGGTATGCCTATTCGCAAAGTTCCGAAATCTGTGCAGGATACAATGCCTTATGAGGCTGTGGTTGATAACTCGATAATGCTTGTGCAGCAGTATACTGACGGTTATCACAAGTACTCACGCACATATGAGTTTGACGATATTAACTATGCCTCGGCAGATGACCCGGAACAGGAGAATCTGTTTCTCGCGTACGCTTCTGTATTAAACGGTTTTGATACAACGGTAGATGTGCAGGTTACATTGCACAATAACAAGTACAACAAGGCGGACTTTGAAAAGAAAATTCTTCTTTCAGACCGTGGGGACGGATATGATATGTATCGTCACGAGTACAATCAAATGCTTAAATCGCGCATGAAAGAAGGACAGAATGGGATAATCCGTAAAAAGTACATAACCGTAACGGTATCCGCTATATCCCTTGAATTGGCTTTACAGCAGTTTAACGCTATTGAAATACACCTAAAAACGTCATTTCAGAAGCTGGGAACGGGAGTGCGAAGACTAAATTCAAATGAGCGGATAAGAATCCTTACAGATGTTTTTCGCGGAGCTAACAGGTATGTGGCGGATTTTAAAGAAAGCGAATTTCAGCGGCAGGCTGAAAAATCTCTGTGCTGTCCCGATTATATCGAATTTAAGAAAGACTATTTCATGTTTGATAATAAGTATGCGCGTACATTCTTTATCAGACAGCTGCCGACCGGTATGAATGACGAGGTACTTACCGACGTTACCGAAACAAATCTTAATCTTATAATCACAGTAAACATTGCGCCGATTTCTCCCGATGAGGCAATCAAAATAGTAAACCGCCAGCTTACGGCAATGCGTGCGAACAAAATCGAGAAAAGCCGAAAGGCTGCTGCACGCGGAGTATTTGGCGTGGATGTAATGTCTGATAATTTTAATAAGCAGCTCGAAGACGCAGAAAGACTGCTGGATGACCTATCCTCGAAAAATCAGAAGCTGTTTCAGTGCAGCTTTTGCGTAATGTTAATCGCAGACAGCTACGATGAACTTGAGTCGCAGTCTGCGGTTATAGAAGGCGTCTTTGCCAAGCATATAGCAACTCTTGCAAAGGCTACATTTCAACAGGAAGTTGTCATGCGTTCGACGTTGCCTGTCGGAAATTGCCAGCTTGATGTAAAGCGCTCGCTCACAACCGAAGCGCTGACCGTGTTTATGCCATTTAAGTCGCGTGAACTTACTCAGGCAGGCGGCGTATATTATGGGCTGAACCAGATCTCTAATAACATGATTATCTTTGATAAAACACGTTTGAAAAACTGTAATGGCTTTATTCTGGGAAGTCCCGGTTCAGGCAAGTCTTTTTCCGCCAAGAGAGAAATGGTTAATGTCTTTCTGGCAACAAACGCGGATATAATAATCGTTGACCCTGAGCGCGAATACACAAATCTGGCTCGGGCGCTTGGCGGTGAGATTGTCTTTATTTCAGAATCGTCAGGGTCGCATCTGAATCCTATGGAGATTAACTCCGAAGCAGATGAGGACCCTATAAAGTCCAAGTTTTCCTTTATGAAATCATTTTTCCAGACTATCCTTGCGCCGACTGCTATTGATTCGGAACAGGCATCTATCATAGATATGTGCAATAAGGATGTGTATACGCCGTTCCTTATAGGCGATAAAAAGGATATGCCGACGTTAAGAGATTATTATACAGCACTTGAAAAATATACTCATCAGTATGATAGTGCAGTTCCGCTTTATAACGCATTGTCGCTTTATGTTGAAGGGTCGCTTAACACGTTTTCATATCCGTCGAACGTTAAGACCAACGCTCGTGTGGTTGTATATGATTTAAAGGATTTGGGCAAATCGCTGAAAGCGCTTGGAATGATGATCGTTATGGAAAATCTGTGGGACAGAATCGTTCAGAATCGTCAAAAGGGAATTCGCACATACATTTATATGGACGAGATTTATTTGCTTTTCAGTAATGAAGAAACTGCTAACTTCCTTTTTGAGCTTTATAAGCGTGCGAGAAAGTGGGGCGGCGTGCCGACGGGAATTACACAGAATGTGGAAGATCTGCTGCATTCAGCCACAGCGCGGACAATGCTTGCTAACTCGGAATTTATTTATATGCTGAATCAGTCTGCAACCGATAGAGAAACCCTTTCAAGGCTGCTGAAAATCCCTGATACACAAACGCAGTACGTTGAGGGCGCAGCCGCAGGTTCAGGGTTGATGTACTTTGGCGCAAGTGGCTGTATACCATTCAAGGACGAGTTCCCGACGGATACGGAATTGTACAAGCTGATGACAACCAAATTCGGCGAGGAATAAATGTGATACATATATCAACTGTCGATGTAAGGAGGTATAAATGCCAAGACAAACTGATGATGTACATAATGCGGCTTCAAAAAAGGACGCGGTTGGAATAGAGGCGAAAATTGACAGAGGAAAAACTCTTGACGGCAAAATAAACAATGGGCTAAACAGCCAAGTGCGAAATGATATACCTCGAGCGACTGAAGGTATAAAAACCGATAAATCTGATGTCACTGCTTCTTCTCAGGACGGTAAACAGAAATATGAGGCGGTCGAGCATTCCAAAACAGTTTACGCACAGAAAATGCAAAAACAGGGAACGGACGGAAATGCTCGGTCAAAGCCTCAAAATACTGTCTTCACTTCTGAAAAGGAAATGACTGACAGGGGGTATAATGCTTCTGAAAATGATACAAAGCCATTGACCGACAGCACCGAAAATCGGAAAACAGGGTTAAAAACACGGCTTGATGAGGTGTTTGAAGAAACAAAGCCTGATGAAAGCAGCCGTTCGTTTAAAGTTCCGAGAGAAAAACTTAAATGTCGGCAGCATACGAATAATGATTCAAAAATCTCATCTAAAATACAGCAGAGCAAATTCATAAGCAGTAAGAAAGCCAGCGGTATTCAAACCGGGATAGATCGTAGGGTTGAACGGCTCAACAAAGAATTTAAAGCCGAAAAGCCGATTGCTTTTTCAAGTGCGGATAGAAGTTTTGGAAATGGAGACAAAGGAAAGACTTTAAAACCGACAGAATATAAACTAGCCAAAAAGTATTGGAGAAAAGCTCGGAAGCCGTCTGCGCAGGCTGAAATGTCTGCGCATCTCGAGAAGAATACTACGGGTCAAAGAAAGAGCAAGATACAAAGCCGCATTTATTACAATGATGAGATTGTTCACGGCGACAAGCCGCGCTTGAAAACAAAAAGGCAGAAAGAACGCAGCCTTGTGAAATCGCTGAAAACAAAGACGATTAAGTTTGAAAAGGGAAGTGTTCCGCCCAAAAAACTGAAAGTGAAAAGAGACATCCTCAGAAAATACATGAAAAAGAGATGGGGAAAGTCGCATAAGGCGCGTAAAATTCTGCGAACAGCGGCTGTTGTAACAGTAACGGCTGGACGTACGGTAAAAAAAGTAGGAAGTCTTGGCGCTAAAGCCGGAACGTTTGTTACAGAACAATCGTGCAATGTTTTAGGAATGAATCGAAGCGAAAACACGGATTCGACGGACAATACCGGAGCGGAGTCGATGAGAATGTTGTACAGTATCGGCTCAAAAACCAAGACTGCTCAGAATGAACTTTCAAAAATAAAGACAGGGATAAAAAGAACGGTTGGCAATAAACGACGAGCTGCGCCGCCAAGACCAGAATCGAAGCTGAAAACCGGAAGAGTAATCAGAAAAAGCGCGGTAAAAAATGTCGGAAAGAATATGCAAATGGCAAAGAAATCCGCAAAAGCCGCGAAAAAGGCTGCTAAAACGGCGCAGAAAGCTGCAAAAAAGGCTGCTCAGAATATAAAAAAGGCTGTTGAAATCACTGTTAAGCTTATTGCAAAGACTGCGGCGTTTGTAATAACACATCTTCCGATTATCCTTGTGATTGGACTTGTGATTGTGGTTATTGCAGTAATAGTGTCGGGAACCAGTGTTGTGGTTTCGACTGTAACATCCGGCGTTAACGGGCTTCTGAGCTGGGCGTTCCCGTCCGAAGAGGGTAAGACAGATGCCGAAAGTGTAGCTGAACAACTGCTGGAATATGAAGAAGCAATGAAAAATGGCTTTGATGACATTCTCGATGAAAAACTGGCAATGGCAAGCGAATATCTTACAGAGGATGATGACTATTATGCGGCTGTTACAGATAATCAGTTTAACGACTGGATTGCTTATATGGGCGGTGCAGGCGAGGATATTGCACGGGACGTGCTGAAAGACGCCATTGATAATGTGGATAAGTCAGAGTTTTACGCGTTGCTTTTTGTTTATCTTCAGAAGCAGAAGAACATAGAGGACGGCAACGATTCGTATGATATATATGATATTACGTTTACAGAGGGAGAAATCAGATCTTTCCTGTATAATTACTTTGACATTTCGCTGTCTATGGTCAGCGGATTGGATTGTCCCGGGCAGAGTTGTCATAATAAACGCTGTGAAAATGCAGTATCATGCCCTAACAGGGTTGGACATCCGGTAACGGATCCCGAAACAGGAGAAGTCCATGTAGGGTATTCGTGTCCCGGACACCCATATTGTGACCATGAGCATAAGAAGTCTACGATAAAAATTACCAGAAATGCAAATATAATGGATGATCTGGGCTTTACCGACGAAGAAAAACAACGCACTGAACTTGCGCAACAGTTGTATGACAGCGAGATTCAAGGAAACATTCTGGGTGGTGGAAGCTCAACGGAAGAGGGTGATGGAGATTGAAAAAGATAAAGGAAAAACTGGTTCTATTTTTCAGCTCGCCGAAAAACATCATAACCGCGATAGTATTTCTTATAATTGGCGTTTGCGTTGTATCCGGCAGCGTGAACAATGTTGCGCAGATGCTTGGCATATCTTCTGAAATGGCAGACGCGGATAGATATACATTTCATATAAGCTATGTTGATTTGGCGGCAATAATTCTTGTACTGCTGGCGGCAGTAGTTATGCATATCAGAAAGCGGTTAAAAAATAACAGGAGGAAGAAAAAGTGACTCTGGAAGAAAAAATTAAAAAGTCGGAAGCCAAGATACTTAAATTTGAGATAGCTTTGGAGGAAAAGACAAAGCAGCTTGCTGACACTAAAAAGTGCATAAAGGCACTTGAAAGGAAGATCGGCGAAGAAAAGGAAGCGATACATAGGCTGAACATTGAAAGTGTTCTGGCGCTTATGAAAAATCGCGGCATAAGTTCTGAGGCGGTCAAAAAAGCGATAATCGATAATAAAATAACCGCTGAAAATGATGTTGGCGCCGCTTCTGTGTTGCCGATTAAATCGGGAATGGAGGAAACGCAGTAATGATAGGCATAGGCGATGACATAATCATAATAATTATTTCTCTTGCAGCGGCTGCCGCTTTCATTGGCTGGGCTAGAGCAAAGGTTAAATGCAGAAAAGCTGAAAAAGCGCTTTCGGAAGCTCTCGATAAACTTTCACGTTGTGAAAATGCTTCTGAGGAGGGACAGAACCATGAAGTTATTTAAAGTTACGCTCATAACGTATGACGATTCTCAGAAAACGGAATTCTATATGGTCCCTAAACCTGACGAGTATGATGAGAATAAAATGCCTGTTTTTCAGGAAAAAAGACTGCTTGAAAGCACGGAATTCAAGAGCTTTACGCAAAAGGCTGAATCTCCTCTCATCACGGTTAAATATGACATTTGTGAAATAAATGATTCATATGTTCAGGGAGGATATAATTACGAAAGAATACAGGCGCTGGAGTCGGATAATAAGATAAACATAATTGGCGGAAACGAATACAGCGTTCAAATGGACAAGTTAAACAGGAAAAAATCTTCGTCCGCTGACAAAAAGAAGTTTGTTCCTGTTGCGATAGCTTCCTTTTTTGTGCTTATGCTTGCCGTACTGGTCATATTCGGGTTGAATAAGAAGAAAATTCCGATTTCAGAGGAAAATGCTCCAGAGAGCCAAGATTCTGAACAGTCATCTGAGACGGAAATGTCCGCAGGCGTTTCAGAGATTCAGACTTCTGCGATAACAGAAAGTACGATTACTTCGGAAACTGTTTTTACGTCATCTGAAGCGAATATTGCTTCAATTACTGTATCGGCATTTGAAGACGAGCCTGTACCCGCCGAAGATATATCGGTTCATTTTATCGACGTGGGGCAAGGTGACTGCATATATGCTGAGCTTCCGAATGATATATCTGTGCTGATAGACGCGGGCGATGTCGGTGCAGGAGATGATGTAGTCGAATACCTGTACAGTCTTAATGTAACCGACATAGATTACCTTTTTATTACTCATCCTCACAACGATCATATCGGTGGTATTCCTGCGGTTACGGATAGGATAAATGTCGGCACAGCGATTATGCCTGAATTATCTGAAATTATGATTCCCACTACTAAAAGCTATGAGAATTTACTTAAGGCTCTGGCTGAAAACAGTATAACTACGCAGTTTGCAAGAGTCGGCGAAAAGATTGAGGTAAGTGAGAACTGCTGTTTAACAATCGTTGCTCCGGTTAATGATTACAGCTTTCTGAATGACTATTCGGTTGTGGTGAAGCTTGAATATTATGATACCCAATATCTTTTTACGGGCGATATAGAATCAGCTGCCGAAAACGATATTTTATCCTCGGGATATAATATTTCTTCTTCGGTTATGAAAGTAGCTCATCACGGCAGCGATTCTTCATCTTCAATGCCGTTTATAAGGGCAGTTTCGCCGAAAATCTCAATTGTGTCTGTTGGCGCAGAAAATGAGTACGGTCATCCGTCCGAAGAAGTGATCGCACGCTTTCAGACTTTAGGAACTGAGCTGCACAGAACTGATGAAGAGGGTACGATAATAGTGAAGTCTGACGGAACTGATGTGTGGGTCGAATATCCGCCTGAAAGAGATAATGATGATTCCGCAGCTGATACTGTCGGAGGAAATTCATCAACGTCCTCGCAAGCTCAAACGGGAAAAGGAACGTACAAAATCACATTTAATGCAAACGGCGGAGAAGGAAAGGTTTCCCCAATGTCGATTACGGCGGGTTTTAATGTGATACTTCCGCAGGAGGGAGTGACCCGAAACGGATATGATTTCGTCGGCTGGTCTTTAACGGCTGAAAAACAGTATCCGCTGTATGATTACAGTATGCCTGACAACGATGTGATCTTATATGCGATATGGCAGCCTAAAGAGTATACGGTAACATATGACAGCAATGGCGGGCTTGGACTGGTAGTTCCGCATAACGTAAAAGTCGGCGATGAAGTTCCGCTGCCGCTTGAGGGATTGGAAAACGGAGAGTATACACTTGTCGGCTGGAACACAAACAAAAATTCAAGAAGCGCATTAAAAAAGTATTTTATGCCGGATTCAGATGTTACGCTGTATGCTGTTTGGAGCGAAAAAGCGCAAGCTAAAATAACGCTTGTGGCTGACGGTCAGGAATCGTCTTTTGTCTGCAATATCGGTGATGAACTTAATTGCCGTGACGATTTCGGAGTAGACAAAGAGGGCTATATTGTGTCGGGCTGGACACTTTACGACGGTTATGGGGATATATTACAGACAATGACGGTCAGGGGAGACACGACATTGTATGCGACATGGGAAGAAGCCACATATATCAACATTACTATTGACTGTTCGTACTTGAATGAAGAACCGAAGATCGTAAAGGCAGCATTGGATATGAATGGTCATGCAAAGGTTGAACTTCCGGTTGTGGATACTGCTAAAAACCATAAGTTCGGATATACTTACGGCTGGAGTACGTCCAAGAACGGCACGCTAAAATACTACGGCGGCGAAATTGCTGAGTTTGACAAGCCCGCTACGGTATACCGTGTTCGCAGCATTTATTACGGCGGTGATGGAACAAAGGAACAGCCGTATCTTATAAATTCGTGGGAGCATATAAAGCTGATGTCTGAGAAAGGCGTAAAAGGGTATTACAGACAAATCGCAGACATTCAGCTGCCGGATAGCTATGCCCATAATTCTATAAATGTGATTCCGCTTGAAAAAAGTTCGGAAAAACTGGAGGATTTTTATTTTAGCTATGATGGCGGAGGTTACAGTATATTTAATTTGCATGGCATCGGCGGCTTGTTCGGAAATGTTACAAGAAGTGTTATAAAAAACGTGGTACTGGACGGCGTAAATATCTGCGTCAATGACGCTGAAAATGTGAAGATCGGAAATATTGTAAATAATGTCGAGGCATGCACATACAGCGCGGGCAGCAAGGAATATGCAGCGGGCAATTCGAGTATAAAAAATTGCGCTGTTTTAAATAGCACTATAACAATCAGCGGCGGAACTGTTGATTACATCGGCGGTGCTATAGGATATGGAGGCTCGGTTTGTGATACATATATCAATCTGTGCAGTATTTATGTTGAAGCAAATGCGTCGGTAAATAATATCGGCGGAATTGCCGGACGGGCTGCTGAGATAAGCAGCTCTTACGTTGTGGGACTAAATGTGGAAGGCAAGATAATTGAAGGCGGTTATAATATAAAGAACCTTGGCGGTGTTGTTGCGACGGGCTTGGGTATCTCAATAGAGCGAACCAACCATTCGTATCGGTATGAGGGATGTAATGTGACTGATACAGCGGTGCGTAATGCGGTGTTTAACAATGCGGAAAACATCGGAGGGATTATATCCGTTGCCGAGGGAAATAACGGCAGTCCTTACATTACAAGATGCTATATTGCAAATGCCGTAATGAACGGCGGTACAGTCGGCAGCATAGTTGGGTGCGATGGTTCAAGCGCAATGAGGTATACAGTATCATATGTAGTGGTGGATGATACAAATGCCTACCCGAATATTGGCAGATATTCTGAACAAGCTGTATCGCAAACGGTTTTCGGCGCTCAGATTCTTCGAGTGCCTTATGACGGACTTAAAATAGACGGCATATCTTATGTTTTGGGAGAAAACTGGATATGTGACAGTAATTGCAATGACGGATTTGCATTCCCGAGCAAAATAAAAAAGTTTCTGCAAAAATAAAATATTTATAGGAAAACTATTGACATTTTAAACAAGATCTGATATAATGAAAAAGGAGCAGAACCCATGACAAAATTACAAACAGTGCAGCAAATAAGCCGTGAGATCATCGAGGCACTATACAAAAATAAAGAGGAATATGCCAAATTCCTCAGATTTGCAGCTAATATTTACAAGCTTTCCACATCGAGCGCAATGCAGTTATATCTTGCTAATCCCGACGCAAAGCTATTTGCCACTTATGATGGTTGGATTAACAACGGACGCTATGTGCTTAGAGGAGAAAAAGGCTCAGCCATAGTAACGCCCGACCAGCAGCTTCAAACATATTTTGCGGATACCCAGACCGACGGCAAGGAGATAAAGCTGTGGAGCATTACCAAGGAGAACAAAGAGGAGCTTGTGAAGCAGCTTGATCGGGATATGGGGACTGAGGCAAAAACGGTTTCCCAGTGTTTGGATATGATCGTTGAGAACTCGGCTAATAAAATTCTGCCGTGTATTGAAGCGAATCTTGATATTCCGATTCGGGATAAACTCAGCTTTGAAAAGTCCTACAAAAGTATGATTTTGAGCGAGGTTATAGAGCGCTGCACTTTTGAAAGCCGTTTTAAGTATAAGGGGCAATCTGAGTACCGTCCCGATATGTATGCTATAGATATGTGCAAAAATTCAGACGAATTTCTTTGCCTTGCAGACGGTGTGGGCGCGGCTGCCAAAAATGCAATTTTAAGCATAGCAAATAAAATTGAACAAATTCAAAAACAGCAGGAATTACAAAGGAGTGACGAAAATGAGCGAAATCAAAACGAAAATCGAGAACGGAGTAACAATGTATCTGTGCGAGGAGGACGGGAAGTGGTATCCCGAAATCACGACGGAAACGCTGGGTTCGGGGAAAGAGGCGTATCAGATGGATTACAAGCTCGATCTCAGAACGTGGACGTATCTGCCTCAGCTGAAATTGGCGGACAACGAGGAGGAAGAGCGACTTCTCCAGCAGCCGATAGGGTACTTCGGAAAGAAGTGGCAGGAATTCATGACGGAGAATTATCCGGGACGTCGGCTGGGATTGGAACTCAGCCTGAGATGGTTGATAATCCCTCGATTGATAGACAAGGAAGCAGAGGAAATGAGGGAGACGCTGGAAGCAAATTACAAGAAGCAGAACCCGATGCCGGAAACGTATTGGGAGAAAGCGGAGTATATCAAGACAATGCAGCAGGAGAATCTCAGCATAATAATGAGGGAATTAGTTCTTCAGGTGAGGTCATAAAAAGAGAGGCAGGGGAAATAACTCCTGCCTCTTATAAATTTGAGACGCAGGATTTTGCCATAGCTGATGAAAATATCGGAATTGGCGGACCGAAAGAAAAGTATGCGGCAAATATTGCCGCGCTGAAAGTTCTGAAAAGATGCGAAAGAGAGGGCAGAGCAGCGACGCACACTGAACAGACTGTACTTTCCGGATATGTGGGGTGGGGAGGTTTGGCAAACGCATTTGATGATACCAAATCGGATTGGTCATCAGAATATGCGGAATTAAAGCAGCTGCTTACAAGCGAAGAATACGAAAGCGCCAAAGCCTCGACTTTGAGCGCTTTTTATACTTCTCCGACTATAATTGATGAAATGTACAGTGCGCTGCAGCGATTCGGATTTACCGGAGGAAATATTCTGGAGCCGTCTATGGGAATAGGCAATTTCTTCGGCAGAATGCCTGAAGAAATAAAGAATAGTTCAAGCCTGTACGGGGTTGAACTTGACGATGTTTCAGGACGTATTGCGAAACTGCTGTATCAAAGTGCGGACATATCTATAACAGGCTTTGAGCGGAAAAATTTTGAAGACAGTTATTTTGATGTTGCAATCGGAAATGTGCCGTTTGGAGATTTTGGAGTAAATGATAAACGCTATAATTCTCGTGGATTTTTAATTCACGATTATTTTTTTGCCAAAACCCTCGATAAACTTGCGCCCGGAGGAATTGCGGCGTTCATAACCTCAAAGGGAACTATGGATAAGCAGTCTACAGCGGTTCGGGAATATATTTCGGAACGCGCGGAACTAATAGGGGCAATTCGCTTGCCCAACACTGCGTTTAAGGAAAATGCCGGAACAAATGCCACGACTGATATTATTTTTCTTCAAAAGAGAACTAAGCCGACGGTAGAAAAGCCGAATTGGATTTATACGGTTCGCAATGATGACGGAATAGTTCTTAATCAGTATTATGACGAACACCCTGAAATGATTTTGGGGCAAATGAAAACCGTATCTTCGCGTTTTGGAATGACGACGGCGTGTGTTCCTAATGAAAATGCTGATTTGAAAACTCAACTTCACGAAGCTGTGAAAAATTTGCAGGCTCAATTTGCAGTCAAAAAAGCAGAAATGCAGGAGAAGCGCCAGAATGGTGAAATTCCCGCGACCGCTGACGTTCGCAACTTTACTCATACGATAGTTGAAGATAAGATTTACTTCCGAGAGAATGAAAAAATGCTTGAGATTTCCGTTACGGAACGGGATAAGGCAAGAATAAAGGGATTGTGTGAGGTTCGAGCAGAGCTGCGTAAACTGATAAACGCACAGGTATCCGATTGTGATGACGCAGAACTTAAAGTACTTCAGAGTAATCTTACAAAGGCGTATGATAAATTCGTTGAGAAAAACGGGTATATAAGCGACAAGGCAAATGTGAAAGTGTTTGCGCAGGACGATGATATAAATCTTTTGGTATCTCTTGAAAAAGTAGACGCGGTTACAAAACAGGTGACCAAGGCGGAAATCTTTGACCAGCGCACAATACGCCGAAGTGTTGATGTAAACCATGCGGATAATCCTGCGGAAGCGTTGTATATAAGCATGGACATAAAAGGGGGCTTGGATATTCCGTATATTGCTGAACTTACGGACTTGTCAACAGAGAATGTTGTGGAGCAGCTGAGCAGCGCCGGACTGATTTATCTCAATCCCGAAAAAATAAGCAAATACGGCAACGTGTACGACGCTTATGAAGAAGCGTCCGAATATTTATCAGGCAATGTTCGCGAAAAGCTCGATATGATGAACTGGGCGGAACTGAGATATAGCGCAGAGCCTGAAATTTTAAAACGGCTCGAAGGCAATAGAGCCGCTTTGAAAAACGTAATGCCGCAAACCATTGAAGCGGCTTCAATAAATGTTTCGATTGGCGTTAACTGGGTCGATACTCAGGATTACGGAGAGTTTATAGCGGAATATTCAAAGCTGCCAAGTTTTATATCATGCTCATGCCCTATTCATCGTACCCGAAGCGGTGAATACAAAATTGAAAACAAGTCGAACTGTAAGCATTCAATGTCTGCTGTGTCAACATACGGGACAAGCCGAATGAATAGCCTTGAGATCCTCGAAAACTTATTGAACAAGCGTGAAATAGTTGTGAGAGACCGCAAGGAAACAGACGGTGTTGAACGATATGTTATAAATCCGAAACAGACGCAACTGGCAGCGGAAAAAGCGCGGCAGATGTCTGAGGGTTTTCAGAAGTGGCTTTTTGCCACGCCTGAACGCAGAGAAAAATATGTTGAACGTTACAACAGGTTGTTTAACAGCATTATCGGCAGGCAGTATGACGGTTCGCGGCAGACGTTTCCCGGTATGAGTCCTGATATACAGCTGCGCGAACACCAGAAGAACGCAGTTGCACGCGCGAAGCTTGGCGGAAATACTCTTCTTGCTCATGTCGTAGGCGCGGGAAAATCATTTGAAATGGCTGCTGCAACAATGGAGAAGAAACGTCTTGGGACAATTACAAAGGCTTGCGTAGTTGTTCCGAAGCACCTTGTCGGACAGACAGCATTGGAGTGGCAGCGGCTGTATCCAAACGCACATCTGCTTACAGCAAGCGAAAAGGATTTCAGCAAAGACAACAGACAGCGGTTTATGGGACGTTGTCTGACCGGTAATTACGACGCCGTTATAATGTCTTATGAACAGTTTGAAAAAATCCCCATGTCGCAGGAATATAGACTTAATTTTTTGAGGGAGGAACTTAATGAAATTATTGACCAACTTTCGGAGCTGCGCTCGAGCAGCCGTTCAAATTTTTCCGTAAAGGATCTCGAGGGTGAACGCAAAAAACTGGAGAAGAAAATTACGCAGCTTATGGACGGCGGCAAAACAAAGGATACGGCTATCAATTTTGAGCAGTTGGGATTTGATTATCTTGTCGTTGATGAAGCTCACGCTTATAAGAACGGACTTGTGGTTACGAAGATGAATAATGTATCGGGAGTTTCGTCACGTCCCGCGCAAAAATCAGAAGATATTCTGATGAAGTGCCGATATATGAATGAAAAGACAGATTACAGCGGCATACTTTTTGCAACCGGCACGCCAGTTTCAAACTCAATGTCTGAGTTTTACACAATGCAGCGTTATCTTCGTCCTGACTTGCTTGCAAAAGCAGGATTGCAGACGTTTGACGATTGGGCGAGCAATTTCGGCGAGGTGGTATCACAGCTCGAACTAAAGCCTGCGGGAGACGGCTACAGAACGAAACGGCGCTTTGCAAAATTCAATAATTTGCCGGAGCTAATGCGGATGTACAAGGAATTTGCGGATATAAAGACCGCTGAGAATTTAAAGCTGCCTGTACCTGATATGATTGGCGGAAAGCCTATAACAATCGTTGCAAAGCCTGATGAATTTCAGACGGCGTACATACAGGAGCTTGCGGAGCGAAGCGAGCGTGTCCATAGCGGCGCGGTAGACTCTACGGTCGATAATATGCTTAAGATAACGCATGAAGCGCGGCTGCTGGGTCTTGATGCAAGGGCAATAAACCCTGCGGTACCCGAAAATCCCAACGGAAAGGTTAATATGTGCATAGAAAACGTTATGCGCATATATGAAAACACATCTGAGCAAAAAGGTGTTCAGGTCGTTTTCTGCGATATTGCGGTAAACGGCGATGAAAAAGCAGGAAAATGGAGCGTTTATGATTATCTGAAACAGGAATTTATAAGACGGGGGATACCTGAAACGGAAATATGTTTTGCGGGAGATGCGAAAAATCAAGCTGAGCGAAATGAGATGTACGCGCAGCTTCGTTCCGGTACAAAACGTATTGTAATTGCCTCGACGTCAAAAATGGGAACCGGAGCAAATATTCAGAAAAAGCTGACGGCGCTTCATCACCTTGACATTCCGTGGAAACCCTCGGACCTCGAGCAGCGTAACGGTCGAATATTGCGTCAGGGCAATGAGTTTAAAGAGGTCGGCGTATATCATTATGTTACCGAAAAGACTTTTGACGCCTATATGCTCAACATTATCACTACAAAGCAGAAGTTTACCTCTCAAGTCATGACGGATAAAGCGCCTGCACGCACCTGCTCCGACGTAGATGATATGGTGCTTAATTATTCCGAAATGCAGGCTATAGCTTCCGGTGACCCTCGCATAAAAGAGAAGATTGAGCTTGACGGCGAAGTTGCCAGATTGCGGACTCTTGAGTCTGAACACTACAAGCAAATCTATAAGATTCAAGACGAAACGATCCCGGGGTATAAAAGTGATTTGGCTGTTGATGAGAAGCTTCTTTTGAATGCAAAAGAGGACTTGGAAACAAGAAATAAAACTACTCTGACAGATAAGTTCCCGGGAATTGAAATTGACGAAGTTTTTTATGACGACCGAAAAGAAGCAGGCACAGCGTTAAGACCGTTCATAGAGAAGATTTATAACGGCAAGGGTGATATGTCGCTTGAGGTAGGCAGCTATTGCGGATTCAAGTTAACGGCTGAGCAAAGTTCTTTTTCTGCCAATTCTGTAAAGCTAGTCTTGAAAGGAAAGCTGAATTATACGACGGAAACAGAACTTGCCTCCGATATTGGGAATGTGATGCGCATTGAGAATGTTTTCAAAAGCGGCATTGAAAAACGCGTAAAGCTCTATGAAAGCAGAATAGAGGAAACAAAGCGAAATCTTGAAGAAGCGGAGGAAGCTATTACAAAGCCTTTTCCTCACGCTGAGGAGCTGAGGCGCAATTCTGCTCGGCTTGAGGAACTTAACGCAGTTCTTAATGCTGACACGCCCGACAGTGAATCAATTGGCGAAGAAGAACAGATAGGTTCGGAAGAAAAAACAATGCAAGAAGAACGCAAAAATATGCTGCGTATGTAACGGAAAGCCCCATGAGGAACATGGGGCTTGATTTATTGGAGGAATAAAGCAATGACAAATGAAGAATTACTTCAAAAACTTTCGGAGCAGCTCGGTTCTAACAATGAGCTTGTTTCTCAGCTGCTTGGAAAAATCAACGCACTTGAGAAAAAAGTAGACGAGACTACGGCACAGCTCCGCGATGTGACCCAACAGCAGGAGATGTTCACCGCGCATATTAATCAGATATATGCGGCAAAGTCGATTGAAGAAACGCTCGGAATAATGTCTGACCTTGGAAGAAATGAAATGAACGCGGAGAGCTGCGACGTATACAGCGTAGACGCATTCGATGATAAGATGTTTACCGTTAATGAATACGGCGAACGGGTGTATGCTGACATTCCTGAAAATTCTCCGATTTCAGCTGCACTGCTGAAAAATGAGATCTACATAGACAACAGCTATGCAGGAGGTCAGATCGGAGACGGACGCGATAATATGAATACCAAAAACATTGCCGTGATACCGATTGAGTCGAAGAACGGCGATGTAATAGGTGTTGTCGTCGCTAAAAATAAGGATAAGGATTTCGATAAATCGGACGTTGACAAGTTTAACCTTAAAAACGGGAAGATAGGGTCTGCGTTTCGCATGGGTCTTGAAAATAAAGCACTGAAACAGGCGGCTGTAACGGACAAGCTGACTCATTTACCGAATCGTCAGGGCGCGGCTGAGTTTTTGAGCGCGTCGGTGCTGCCACAGCTTCAGCAGGGAAAAGATACGGCTGTTATCATGTGCGATATTGACCATTTTAAATCCGTGAATGATACCTACGGACATGACGCAGGAGACAGAGTGCTTCAGCACGTTGCGAAAACCATATCGCAAAATCTTCGCACAGGAGACAAAGTTTATCGTTGGGGCGGAGAAGAAATGGTCGTTGTAATGAACAATGCAAATACAACGATTGCGGCGAATCTTGCCGAACGATTAAGGGCAACGATCGAAAAGAGTCCGTGCGTAATTGATGATGAAAGGACAATAAATGTCACGATGAGCATGGGAGTTGAAAAAATAAAGGTTTCGGATATTTCGGCGCTTAATAAGAGTAATATTTTCGAGTTCTTTGAAAAGAATGCCTTAAAAAACGCAGATGAAAGATTATACGAGGCGAAGGAAACCGGGCGTAATAAAGTAGTTGTGAATACCGATGATATTGTGGAAGAAAAGAGAGCTGAGTTGCGCGCCGCGGAATTTGAGAACAATGAAAAAAGCACTCCGAAATCGTACAGAGAACATACAGACAGAACGAAAGAAATAAACGCTGAGCTGATTACTGAAGCGAGAAATGCCGACCTTGCAAATTACTTTATTTCTTCCGGGTACGAATATGAGAAGAATAGAAACGAGGTTCATATAAAGGGATTTGGTGGGCTTAATATCAACACGGAGAAAAATTCGTGGTATCAGTTTTCTGAACGTCGCGGGGGCAGCAATCCTATTAACTGCTTGACGGAAGTTATCGGTATGGACTTTAAAGAGGCGGTCAAGGAACTGACGGGAAAGACATTTGAAAGAGCCGCATATCAGAAGCCCGCTGTGTCTGAATCGGAAAAAAGCTCAAAAGCTTTTTCTTTGCCTGAGCGTGATGATAACTGCAAAAAGATATACGCCTATTTTATTTCCACCCGCCACATTGACAAATCCGTAATTGACGAAATGGTAAAATCGCGTTCATTGTATCAAGACAAAAAAGGCAATGCGGTATTCGTGCGGCGCGATGAAAACGGAAACGCGATTGGTGCAGAAGTTCATGGCACAAATACATATAAACGATATAAGGGTATTGTCGGAGAGGGAGATAATGCATTCAGTTTTAAAATCGGAAAGCCTGAAAAAGTTTATGTGTTTGAATCGGCAGTTGATTTAATGTCCTTTAAAGAAATTGCAAATCCTGAAAAAATAAACAACAGCGTTCTCATCTCAATGGGCGGTTTGAAAGCGGCGGCATTTGAGCAATACAGAGAGCAGGGCATTCCGATCTTCGCGTGTGTGGATAATGATATAGCGGGAGAAAAATTCATTTCCGACAACAATTTAAAGTCGTGCAATAAGGTCTTGAAGGAGAACGGAGTAAAAGACTGGAATGAACTTATACAGAAGAAAAAAGGCGTAATGAAACTGCCGGATGAAGAAATAGGTCATGGCGGAAAAGAAAAAACGGCAATGGAAATTGCGAATGAGGCAAAGTCGCTTACTGACAATATCGTTGATAAAAAAGTCAGGCGTTGATGTTTGATTTATTCGGGTTTTAGGGTTGCCCTAAGATGATTTCTTTTTTCTGAATTGAGCAGAAAGGTTCAAGGAAAACGAAGGGTTTTCTTTGCCCGATACTCACTTTCATACTGTATATTTTGCAAAATATACAGTGTGAAAGTGATATTGGGTATATCACAAAGATACCGCAGTGCTAAATATGAGCCTTTTGGCTTTCATTTTCTGAAAAAATAACGTAACGGAGGTTGTACAATGGTCGGTCGAAAAATCAGCCGCAGTTTTCGCTGCGAGGGATATAACGATGTTGAACAGCTTGGACACAACAACAGAACATTCGTTGCAAAGAATGTGGACAAAGAAAGGATTAAGGATAACATAACATATCTGAAAGAAAATCTCGAAAAGGTTTATTCCGAACTTTTTGGTGAAGCTCTTAAAAAATATAACGCTTCAAAAACCAAAACGCGCGATAAAATTCCCAACTACTATGAGCATATAAAAAACGGCAAGCAGGAAAAACTTTTCTGCGAAGTTATCGTGCAGTTTGGAGATAAAGACAGTTGTGCTGTCGGAAGTGAAAACGGAAAATTGGCGGTCAAAATGCTTGACGAATATATGAAGGATTTTCAAAAAAGAAATCCTCATCTGCGAGTGTTCAATGCAGTTATGCACCTTGATGAAGCAACTCCGCATCTGCATATAAATTTTATACCGTTTGCAACAAATCAGAAGCGCGGATTGGAAACGCGCGTTTCGTTTAAAACAGCTTTACAGCAGCAAGGGTTTATGCCGGAAACGATAGCGCTTAATGAAAGCGCAAAATGGTGTGAGTCGGAACGTTCGGTAATGGAAGAACTTGCGAAAAAATATGATTTGAAAATTGAGAATAAGTTTGCGCATCATCAGCACGTTTCCGTGGAGGAATATAAAAATGAAAAAGACAAACTGGAAAAATTGAAAGAGCATACGAAAAAACTCACGGAACGAACAAACGGAGTTTCTGCCGCAGACATTACCGATTACGAACTTGATTTGCTTCGCAACGAGAATGAATATGTAAAGACTGAGCTTACAAAAAAAGAAAAGCAGGTGCGCGAGCTGTCGGAAAAATTATCATCAGGCTTTGCATTTTTTCAAATTCCCGACGATCAGAAACTTCTTTTCGTTGCGGATAAAATGATTCAGTCAAATATACCTGTTGTAGAAGATACGCATGGAATTCATGTGCCTGTTTACGCGATAGCCAAGATGAAAGAAATCGCAAAAACGTATAAGCCGAAGCTGCTTTCATATCGCCAGCGATTAAAACTTACAATAGACAGACTTGTATATGCGGTTAATAGCACATCTGAGCTGTTTTATGAACTCAGAAAGCGCGGATACACAGTGCGTGTCGGAAAATACATTTCAATCAGACCGGATGGGTCGGACAGGGGAATAAGAACAAAAACTCTTGGTGATGATTATGTGCTTGAAGCCTTGGAGCGGCGTATACAAAACAAACGTAATTTTGAAAATAATTTCAAGGCTCGTTATGAGGAAGCATCACAGAAGAATCCTATGCTGCATGAATATTATAGCGTTACTGAAACGACGATTGCAATGATTTATTCTGCTGAGAAATATCCGGCTAAACTGAATGCGGGCAAGAGCTACACTATGTCAAATGATAAGCATATCAATGAGCTTGTATCTGCCATGTCGCTTATTTCATATGATAAAATTACAAGCATAGCTGATGTTGAAAGCAGAATTGAAGCGTATCAGCACAGTCTTGATGATATGAGCGGAAATCTCGATAAGCTGAATCGTATTCAGATTGCAATTAAAGATGTGATTAAGGCGGGAGAAATTTTCTTCGCAGAAAGACAGGCACATAATTATACGGAACAGGAAAACGTCAGGGCAGCGGAAATCATTTTAAAGCGTAACGGCATAACCAATGCGGCGGAAATTGAAAAGCTGAAGCTGCAATATGCTGAGAATAAAAAGGCAATTACGATTCTGAATGATAAGATACCTAAGACGCAGGCTAAACAAAGCGAGTATCTACGGCTGAAAGATATTTATGAACTTGTTCACAGCGGAAGTTATATCGACAGGCTTATTAAGGAGCATTTTGAGAAAGAAAAAGAGAATGAAAAATTAAAAGAGAATGAAAACACAAAAAGGAGTTGACGATTTTGTTTTATACCGACGAACAGAAGAATGAAGCGAGAAATACAGATATGATGCAGTTCCTCGCTGCTGTCGAGGGTTTTGATTTCAAACGCTGCGGTAAAGAATATCATTGTATACAGCATGACAGCCTTGTTATAAAATCCGATTGCCTGACGTGGTACTGGAACAGTCGCTGCATATGCGGAAGAAATGCAATCGACTGGTGTGTTAAGGTCAGAGGCATGAGCTTTCGTGCAGCCATGCAGCTTATAGTAGGCAAACCTGAAGGAATCTCATCACCGAAAAGAAAAACTTATGCGAAAACGCCCGTTTCAAAATGTGAAGCGGGCGCTTTAAATTATGTAAAGATACCTAATGTGTTGCTGGACATGGGATTGTCAGATGCTGAATTGAGTATAATTGTATATCTTTCTTCGATTTGTCCCGCGTCGCGCTGGATACAGGTCAAGCAGACTACAATAGCCGAAAAATGCTCAATAAAGAGCGTTCAAACCGTAGGCAGGGCTATTTCATCTCTTTTAGAAAAACGTCTTATAGAACGTTCTGCGCGTATTCTCAAGCAGGATAATCATTCTGGAACGACTTGCTATAACCTCTCTTTGCCCGATTTGTCCGACGGTTATTTTGTGATCGAGCGTAAGGCTATAAATGGTTCGCTCTCTCCCCGCCAGATGAAAGCGTATCTGCACATATGCCGCTGCGTTGATGTTCGCATAGGCTTCTGCTGGAACAGCTATAATGATTTGGCACACCGCATGGGCGTTAAACGCGCTGACGCGATAAAACTAATCCGCGAACTTACAGATAAAAAGTACATACGCAAGCAGCTTGTGCGGTGTAAAAGCAGCCGCAGCTATGCAGACAACAGATATGCGGTTATTTTCTTTGTGAATCCGAGGCTGAGCCGTAGAAATAAAAAAATAGAGGCTGCTCTCTCCAATCGTCATTGGTCGAACTGCCCCGCAAATAATATGTTTTATACCATTTGCAATTATACCCTGTCCTGCGATATTTGTCAAGTGGTGAATCAAAACTTTTTTGGCAGGGGTAGTCCCCGAAATGTAATGTCATATATATTAACCAAAACAGGCTTATAGAAAAGAAAAATCTGTAGTAAATTATGTTTACTTAGATGTTATTCTATAGGATATATGGATAGGTTCCTGTCGGCTCGCTGATTTTTGTTGGAAAAAACGGCATTTTTTCTTTTCAGAGATGAATTTTTGAAAAAATGTTTTAAATATGCAGCAAAATAGCCCTTTTTGTCTTGACAAAACCGAAAAAAATGAGTATAATATAAATGCAAGCAAGAGCTTGCTTTAAGAATCACGCCTGTCGTTCGGCGTTTCCAAATTGACGAATTGACAGAATGTGCCTGCCGTCCGGCGTTCCCAAATTGACGGATTGATAGAATGTGCCTGCCGTCTGGCGTTCCAAAATTGACGGATTGAAGAAATTCCCTCTTGTCTTTTTTCGGATAAGAGGGTTTTTTTTACAAGGAGCATCTATGAAAGAACATGGATTTTACATACTTAAAGACGAGTACATAAACTTAATCAATACACTGGGAGGCAAATACGCTGATAGTAAAAGCCGCCCGATATACTGCTGCATAAAGGATAATAGGATCGATGGTCTGTTCTGGCTTATTCCCACGAGCGACTTATCACACAGAACGTCTGAGCAGATAGAAAAATTTAGAAAATACGAGCAATGTGATGACATAAGAGCTGCTTATTATCATATCGGAAAGACCACAAAACCGGCACTGTACAAAATCAGCAATGCTTTACCGGCAACGGATAAGTATATACTCAAGGAATTTTTGAACCTGAACCGCCACTTGGTTCTTGAGGATAAGGCAGAAATTCAAAAAATAGAACGAAAGCTTCGTCGTATTTTGTCGTATGAAAACTCTCATCCGAACAGATTAGAGCAACACATAACGGCTGTAAAAATGCATATGGTTGATGAATTGCTCGCGGAACGGCAGCCTGTTGCCCCAGAAAAAAATATGGACGGCTCAGACCTTGAAAGCAATAAATATAAGGCGGCATATAAAAAGCTTGCGCAGGAAAACATTGATTTGCAGGTCGAAAACGCGGAGCTTTACATGGAAAATCAAGCGTTAAAAAATCAGCTTGCGAAGTCGCAGGAGCTTGAAAAAGGAATAGGAGGTCAGAGGCGGGGTAAGAAGTGAGTAGTTAAATTTTGTTTATATTAAACTAAAGGTTAGGACGCTGCTATATTGGCATTGAAAAGGAACCGGCTACTTTCAACTATATTATCGAGAGAATGAAGCAAGTTGTTTCCAGAGAAGAGGGCGGTATTTCTAAGAAAAACGGATGGTACGGCGGAGGAGATTTCTGTTATATTGACAGTATGACAGATGAATGATTTAGTCTACATATGTGATAGATTAACTGCAAATCCATTGGAGAATACACTTCTGAAGTCGTTTTGCCCCCAGGTCACTGCCAAAACAAAATCGAAAAACGTTTTGTAGAGAATTTAGGTTATCAGTATGACAAAGAAAAAGAAACAAAAATCCAGCAAAAAAACTCCACTTGCTAAAGCAAATATTCAGGAACTGCAAGAATCAAGGAATGGTGGACAAATTGCCTTGAGGGGTTACTCTTATCAGTTCCTTTATTCGTGTAATTTGATTTTATCATCTAGCACCGACACAGTTTTTACTCTTGAAGGAATCGAAGATATCGATACCATAAAATGCTGTGATGGTAACAGAACAATCACACATATTCAACTCAAATACTCCTCTCAACGACAAGATGCCAACTTTATGGACGATGTACTGAAAAACTATCTTGAGACATACCTAATTGATAAGAATAGGTATTTCAAATTGGTATATGATTTTTTTGTCGCTGCCGGAAATTTAAGCAAACTGTTTTCGGGAAATCTTGATAAAAATTCAAGAGACTTTTGGAAAACTAAAATTGATAATATAAAAAAAGAAACATCTTTGTGGAATTGGAGCAATTTTAATTTTGAGGATTTTATCCAGCGGTTATCCTTTGAAAATATCAAAAAGGATTCTCTCGATGCAAGTATTAAAGATTCGTTGATAAAGAATTTTGAAATTAATACCGATAATATTTCTTTATTCGCTAATGGCATCAAATTATTATGCTTTGACAAAATGGAACGCCGTGGTGAAATTTCGCGTCACGATATAACAAAATGTGTTGAAGAAA
>OQVQ01000150.1_pt1 | contig 32630 bp, 28 predicted proteins | sample 1691491 | NCBI WGS metagenome assembly OQVQ01 (sample SAMN03418252, study PRJEB22391) | human gut metagenome | biome: human-gut; feature: organic feature; material: feces | host: Homo sapiens | place: Tanzania | collected 2013-01
GGCCATGATATTGGACGCGGTGGCACGGACCTAGCATGACGCTCTTCAGAAACGCCATCGTCATCGACGGAAAAGGCAACGCCCCCTTCAAGGCCGATGTCCTTGTGGACGGCTCCCTGATAGAAGCCGTTGGCCAAAGCCTGAAGGCCCCCTCCTCCACCTCCATGATGGACGTGGAAGGCAAATTCCTATGCCCCGGCTTCATGGACATACACGCGCACAGCGAGCTTGAAGCCCAACGAAACCCGGCCATGACGCACAAAACCCAGCAGGGCATAACGTTCGACCTATCCGGAAACTGCGGCATTGGAATCTATCCAAGAAGACTTGAAGATCCAGAGGTCTTTGCAGACATACTTGGCCACTATGCACAGCCGTGGGATTGGACTGACTTCCAGTCGTTCTCCAAAAAGCTCAAAACAGGCATCAACATGGGGTTCCTCCAAAGCCACAGCATGCTTCGCATGATGGCCATGGAGGGAAATCCAAACAGAGTGGCAACGCATGAAGAAGTGTCCAAGATGTGCCAACTGCTTGAAATCTCGTTGCAACAAGGCTGCTTTGGGCTATCGACAGGATTGTACTACGCACCATGTCTCTTTGCTGACGAACACGAAATCATAGAACTACTGAAGACTGTGAAAAGATACGACGGCATATTTGCGGTGCATCACAGGTGCGAAGGCGATGAAATCCTGCAATCGATAGACGAAGTGCTTGGATACGTAAGGAAGACAGGTGTAAAGCTTGAAATCTCCCACCTCAAGGCCATAGGAAGGGCAAACCAGAGCAAAGTGGATGAAGTACTTGAAAAGATACACCGTTTCAGGAATGAGGGGTTTGACGTACAGTTCGACCAATATCCATACGAATACGGGAGCACAAGCCTGTTCAGCCTTCTTCCCCCTTTCCTCCTCAGACTGGATAAGGACGAGCTTTCAAGGACACTTGCAAACATAGAGAACAACCCTGCCCTAAGGGCTCGTACAATAGAGGAGATCATGCATCCTCAGGTGTGGGACAGCATAGTGGAGCTGTGCACTTGGGACGACATAACCATAGCAAGCCTTGAAAGCTCACCTGAATACGATGGCCTGACGCTGAAGGAAGCATCCAAGAAACTAGGCAAAGACCCGTTCGACACCCTCTTCTTTCTACTGTCAAGGGAAAGCGAACTTGCACTCATGACCGACATAACCCAAAGCAAGGAAAACCTTGAAAAGATATTCAAGGATCCACTCATGCTCTTTGGAACAGATGCCCTGTATACTGGAGAGCTCAGCCATCCAAGAAGCGCCAACGCCGCAGTACACCTATTGGAGACGATGTGCCTTAAAGACCACATTGCGACTCTGCCAGAAGCAATCTCAAAAATGACGTCCAAGGTAGCGAAAAGACTGGAAATAAAAGACAGAGGCGTAATCCAGCAAGGCATGAAGGCCGATATAGTGGTGTTTGACCCCAAAACCCTTCATGACAACTCAAGCCCCTCCAATCCATTTGCAATGTGTGAGGGACTGGAGTATGTGATGGTCAACGGAGAGTTCGCTGTATACGAAAACGCCCCTACTGGAAGTAGGAGCGGTGTGGTGGTCAAAGCTGGCTGCCAAGCCAGGTGAACTATTTTCCAATCTTCTGCCAAAGCTTCTCAAGGGAATAGAAATCCCTGAGCTCCTGACTCATGAGATGGATTACGATATCCCCGCAGTCTATAAGCTCCCAGCCATCGTCCCCAACGGCCTTATGGCGGTTGTTCACTTCAAGCCCAAGCTCGTCCAAAAGCCCCCAAAGCTCACGTGCAAGGCCCCTGAGGTGTCCAAGGCTTGTGACGGTGCAGATTACAAAGCACTCGGTCCAGGAACACTCCTCGGACACGTCTATTGTTGTGACTTCAAGGCCCTTGTGGTCAACGAGGAATTCGCTTATGGCTGCAGCCTTCTCTCTAATCTCTTCTTTCATCATCAATATCCTCCAAGAACCTGGCCCAGCCACTGAGTGAAGTACCGCTGGGAGAAGTTCAGATCTTCGTTGTCGAAAAGCCCCCTTGCATCGTAGTAGACGGTACTGGGGCTTTTGTTTTCAAGTGCATCCAGGACTTTGGACATATCCTGTCCGCAAAGCCTGTTCATATTATCTGACAACGGTTTTTTGCTCAATACTGCAATGTTGCCGGCGAACGTTGCAAGTCTCTTGGAACCGCTTGGCTCCCCCTCCGTATCGGCACCCATTACATCCATCATATCGCGGACGGTTTGAAGGGAGGTGCTTGTTCCAACAAGAAAGCCGCTTTCCTTGAGGCCCACGAAGTTCCGCATTGCAACGGGAATGGAGTCCAAACCCGCATCCTTTCCCCAAAGGAGTATGGGTTCAAGTGGAAGTACCACTTCATACAGGACATCTTCACCTTTGTCATACACCAAAACGAAGGCTGTGTCCTCGAAATATGCATAGAAACAGTCCCTTGTGGAAACGTTGCAGGAACAAAGCAAGGCAAGGCACACTGCAATGAGAATGAAAACGGTTCTAGAGACCCTTTTTATCACTAGCACCTGCATCCTCCTTTTGACGTCTTTCTGTCCAACCAGGGGAACCGTCCTTCATTACAGCCTTTGGATTCAAGGTCAGCCTTCATTCCAACAGATCCATTGGCTATGCAAAGGAAACCGCTTTCCTTCCAATGGTCCATCATATCACACAGAACCCTGTACGCACATGCCTCAAGGTTTGGCGAAGCCAGATAGTAGAAACGCCTTTCGTCCGTCATGAACCTGCGTGAAGGTTCTATGAAATCTGCAACGAACAGGGCAAGTGCGAGGCTGTCCATTCCTGCACACCCCGTGGTATGGACCTCTATGGCTCTCTTCCATGAAGAGGGATAGCCGGGACACAGCTTTGAAACGATGTCAGCCGACACTTTGCCATGGGCCAGAACAGGCGCATCGATCTCCTGCTGCGTAAGTTCCACAGAGTTTTCATGGCAATATGCAAGGATTGAGGCATCGTCCATCTCCCGTGCGATATCATGAGAAAGCCCGCAGAAGTACGCTGCATCAAAGCCCTTCCATGTCTTTGGGTAGTCGTTGGATGGATACAGTTCCAAGAGCCTGGCCGTAGTTGCAGCGACACCTTGGCTATGGATGTACCTCTTTTCTGAGACCTTTCCTTTCAGAAAACCGTCCAGGTCTTCTATGTTTGCAATCACATCAGCTGTATAGGTTGTGTTCTCTGACATACTCTGCAACCCTTGGGGAAAGGTCCCCCATTCTACTGTGGACATCCGCTCTGAAACCGCTTGACGATTGCGGAGATAGCCCGGAAGGTTCAATCTTCGAATATACGACACCTTCAGGCATAAGGGTCCAGAGGGCTCCGTCCTGATTGCGGCGGCATACAAGGAAACGGACCTCTCGCTTGAGGTCGTCGAATCGATACCATCGGTCTAAGGATGGAATCTGGTCATCCCCCATTATGAGACCAAGCCGGCCATGGATGTCCATGTCGCGTTTCAAGTCCATGACGGTGTCGTATGTATACGAGACCCCTCCGCGGTCCAGCTCCATGGTGGAAAGCCTTATGTCTGCATCACAGTCCTGTGGATAGATGTCCTTGTAGTCAAGAAGTGCAAGGCGCAGCATCTCAAGCCGGTCGTTGTCCGTGGCCTTTGGTGCGTTGGTGCGCTTGAAGTTGCTCAAAGCGGCTGGGACGACTATGAACGTATCATAGTCAGACATGGAAACCGCACAGTGAAGAAGGAACAAATGACCCAAATGAACGGGGTCGAAACTTCCTCCAAGCATGGCAACCTTCATTTCGTCTCTTCCCTCACCCATTTGCTCACTCGTCCTGAGGCATGAACCTATCGTCAGTCTCCGGGTAGAAGGCGTCTTCGTTTGGCTTTGTTGTGAACCCTTTTTCGACGGAAGGTTCCTCCAGCATATCCACAAACGCCTTCATGATTGGCTTGACAGAATCTTCATCGAATATGCTCATTCCAAAGACCTTCTTGTCTGCGTATTTTGCCTTGAATTTCTCAAAGTTATCGGCAGCTCCGTCTTCGTCCAGCTTCGTACCAATGAGGACCTCCCTCTTTTCAAGGAGGTCTGGGGAGTACGTGCCAAGTTCGTTTCTCAGAAGCTCATACTGGTCAAGGAACTGAGGGTCCGACATATCAATGAGGTATGCCAAACCGCCCGTTCTTGCAATGTGTTTGAGAAACTTGAAGCCCATGCCTGCGCCTTGGCTCGCACCTTCTATAATTCCAGGTATGTCTGCAATCACGACATCTTGGTCCCCAAGTCGCATCATGCCAAGCTGAGGTATCTTCGTTGTAAACGGATATGATGCCACCTTGCTGCGTGCATTGGTGAGCATGTTCATAAGGGAGCTCTTACCTGCGTTTGGGAACCCTACGAAACCCACGTCAGCTATGACCAAAAGCTCCACTCCAACTCTCATTTCAACACCTGGCTCGCCTGGCTGAGCGAACTTTGGAGCCTGTCTAGTGGAGGTTCTGAAATGATAGTTGCCAAGTCCGCCGCGACCGCCTTTGAGGAACACGAAGCGGTCAACGCCCGTAAGGTCCTTTATGACCTCACCTGTGCTGGCGTCCTTGATCACGGTCCCAGGTGGAACCGGTATCTCCATGTCGTTTCCATTGCGGCCATAGCAACGCGCACCGCTGCCACCCCTGCCGTTCTCTGCACGGAAGGAACGTATGACTTTGAGGTGTGCAAGCGTCCTTAGATTGTTCTTCACGACGAAGACGACGTCTCCGCCCTTTCCGCCATCGCCGCCGTCAGGGCCGCCTTTGGCTACGAACTTCTCACGCCTGAAGGAAACACAGCCATTGCCTCCGTTTCCGGAGGCAATGTCGATATAGGTTTCATCTGAAAAACCAAACATAGAGATCTTTTCTCGAATTTACTCTTCGACGACTATGCTAACATAGTTGCGGTTGTTCCTTGAGTGGTAAAGAACCTTTCCACCAACCTTTGCAAAGAGTGTGTAATCTGAGCCCAAGCCAACGTTCTGACCCGGGTGAATCTTTGTGCCGTGCTGACGAACGAGGATCTCACCGCCCTTCACGACCTGTCCGCCGTAACGCTTTACGCCAAGGCGCTGTGCATTAGAGTCTCTTCCGTTTCTGGATGAACCACCACCTTTATGATGAGCCATTGATTGCCTCCCTTAAGCGTTGATCTTTTCGATCTTGAGAATGGAATACTGCTGACGATGACCCTGGGTCCTGCGATATCCCTTTCTCCTGCGGAACTTGTAGACACGAACCTTGTCGTCCTTGATGTTGGACTCGAGTGTGGCTACAATGCTGGCACCTTCAACGTATGGAGCGCCAAACTTGACTTCATCTTCTTTGACAACTGCAAGGACGGAATCGTATGTTACTGTCCCGCCGACCTCAGCCTTGACGAGATCGACCTGGATGGACTTTCCTTCTTCTGCCTTGTACTGCTTTCCAAGAATTTCTACGAGTGCGTACATTGAAAACACATCCTTAAAATTTGATTTCCTAAGCTTTATACCCAAAACCCCTGTCCTTGTTCCATAGCATTCCGTTGGAAAAAGCGAAAAAGCAAGCTTGACGAACGAACATTCGTTCGTATATTTTGGAAAAGGAGGACTTTGTAAGAACTTGAAGAAGTCTGTAAAAATACATGAGAAGCGACCATGAACACGAACGAAGACATAATCCTAAAGACACTGGAGCTTGGACATGAAAAAGGGCTTGCGAACGTAAGCATCCTAGACATAGCGACGGCGACCGGGCTTAGAAAGTCCAGTCTGTACAGCCACTTCAAAAGTAAGGACGACATAATCCAAAGCATGATGGATCACTGCCATGACCTGCTTGCAGAAAAGACGTTCATGGTGGACTTCAAGGCAAAGGATGCGCAGAGCCTTTTGGTCTCATTGATTGAAAGTTTCATTGAAACATTCGCTGAACCACCTCTTTCCCACTACTATGCCGTGGTACAGCAGCAAAGGCTCTACCACCCTAGTTTCTCCACAATAGCCCACGAACTGGAATCAATGGTCACAGCCCGCGTCAAAGTAGCCCTCGAGTACTGTGTACAGCGCAGCTGGCTGAACATTCCAGACACCGATGCCGCTGGAGAGCTCTTCTCATGCGCAGTGCAGGACTGTCTTGCAAAGCTTGCAGCCACACCGGAAGCGGCCGCAGCTCTAGGTTGCGAAGATACGGACTGGGAGCTCAACCGCCTGGTGGACAGCCTACTGATGCTGTTTGAATGAAACAATGACAAGACAGCGTTCATTTGCAAATCAAAAGTTCAAAGAAGTCTGTCTCTGGTGGATGTCACCAAAATCCGTTTTTCTCCCAAAAAAATGACATCAATGTCACTTTTTTTTAGAAAAACATCGCTTTTTGAGACAACGAGTTGTGCAACTTCGTTAAAAAATCTGGTTCTTCACGAAAAGTTGGGGGATGGGAATCGAAGGAGAACATCCATCCTTGGGGCCGTTGGGGCTCTTCGGGCTCTTTGGGCCTATGGGGCCGTTGGGGCTGTTGAAGACCGTTGAAACAATGGAGGGTGTCCGTGGCTCTTAGGACGGTTGAATCGAGATTGAAGCAGAGCGTTTCAGAGAGTACCTGAGTGCACCTGATGGTGCCTGACCGTACCTGAGCGTGCCGCATTCGTGGAACCGGACCGCTTCTGGCAGGCTGAGGTAACTGGAGTGTCCAGATGTACAACGGCGGTGCATGATGGCATGAAAGACCTTGTTTTCGCTGTTTGTGTGCATGTTTTTGCCTAGAAAAGCGCCTTTTCGATGTTTTCATGTCATTTCGGCCAGGAAGAGGATGCCTGGACAGCCGACTCTTCGCTTCCATGAGGCATTCCCAGACTATCCGTCAGAGGACCATTCCCTAGAAAAACGTGAAGAGCCAAGAAAAAGGCACAGGCGATGCTTGATGCACTGCCTGTGCCAAAAAGCGACTCAGAAACAAAAGAGGTCAACAGACGGAAAGGCTTCCAATGGCAAGACGCTTGGTGCTCTTTGGATCGAATACGCATATCTCGCCGCCAACGATGTCGCAGCGGATTGGCTGGTCAACCTTGAAGTCTATGGCACCAAAGACGACGGAAGAGATGAGCTCTCCGTTGAGGTGGACCTTGACTGTTGTCTCCATACCAGCAGGAAGCGTGGAGTACGCTGTGGCATGGATCCTTCCGTCCTCGCAGATCGTGAAGAACTCAGGGCGTATGCCAAGGATGACATCTGAGCCTTCGAGGGCGAAGGATTCCTTTGATTTGAAGAGAGCCTTCACGCCAAGGAAGTCCATCATGACGCCATCATTCTGAGGGGTTGCCTTCGCCTTGATGAAGTTCATGGTTGGGTTTCCAACGAAGTCTGCGACGAATAGGTTCGCAGGCTTTGCATAGACCGTAAGAGGTGGGTCGTACTGCTGGAGGACACCCTTCTCCATGAGACAAATCTTGGTTGCAAGGGTCATGGCCTCAAGCTGGTCGTGCGTGACGTAGACGAACGTGGAGTTGGAATCAGAATGGAGTCTCTTGAGCTCCGTCCTCATCTCGCTACGAAGCTTTGCATCAAGGTTGGAAAGAGGCTCGTCCATGAAAAGGACCTGCGGCTTTGGAGCCAAAGTCCTTGCAATGGCGACTCTCTGCTGCTGGCCACCGGAGAGCTCGGCTGGATAGCGAGCGACGAACTCCTCTATCTTGAGCATCTTGAGCATCTCGTCAACACGGGCCTTGATGTCATCCTTCTTCCATTTGAGGTTCTCAAGACCAAAGGCTATGTTGTCATAGACCGTCATGTGGGGCCACAGGGCGTAGTTCTGGAAAAGAAAACCTATGTCCCTCTTTGCGGGTGAGATGTTGACACCCGTCTCTGCATCGAATACGACCTTGTCTCCAATTGTGATTCTACCCTCCGTTGGGGTCTCAAGACCCGCAATCATCCTAAGCGTAGTGGTCTTTCCACAACCGCTTGGACCAAGGAGAGTAATGAAGTCATGCTCGTTGATGTGAAGATTCAGATCATCAACGGCGACGAATTTATCAAAACGTTTTGAAACGTGTTCCAATCTAATCTCTGGCATATCAACCTCCAACGCCCTTGTCTATGCTTGCTCCTGTGAGCTTGTTGACCAAAAGGTTTATCGCAAGAACCGTCACGACTATGAGAAGGTTCAAGGCGTTTGCGCTCTGGTCGCACCAAACCTGCCAATACTCCAGCAGTGTGGTCATAAGGTAGATGGAACCCGATGACAGCAGAGTGAACAGGGAAAGCTCCCTCATGCAGGATGTGAATGGAAGCAGGTATCCTGAAATGAAGGTGGATTTCTGTATTGGGAAGATTATCCTAAGCATCCTCTTGTACCAAGGGACGTTCACTATGATTGCAGCCTCCTCTATCTCGCCTGACAGCTGAAGCATTGCATTGATTCCGCTACGGGATGCAAACGGCAGATACTTTATGGAGCCAACAAGGACCAGAAGGCCCATCGTCTTGCTAAGACCCATCTTTGCACCTATTGCAAGGAACGCAGCACCCAACGCCATGGAAGGCATGAGGTACGGAAGGAACGCAAGGTTGTCCGCAAGCTTTGCAAGCTTGGATCCGCGTCTCTTGGAAACTGCGTAGCCAATGAGGATTCCCATGGTTCCCGCTATGAACGAGCAGCTTATTGAAAGCACCAGACTGTTCTTGAACGCAGCCCAGACCTGAGGCTCATAGAAAAGACCATGAAGTCCATTGTTCAATGGGAAACCTGGATCTATCCAGTACTTGAGAGTAAGGTTGCTGTAGTCGCCGGGGATGTCCGTACAGGACTCAAGGGCAAAGCTCACAAGAGGCATGAACGAACAGAACACGCAAAGAACCACGAGGATTGCAGCTGCTATGTACTTCCAAACCCCTAGTTTTATATAGGAGATCTGACCGCTCTTCCCCGTGACGGTGGTGAAGTTCTTGCGGCTTCCAGTCACATATTGGTTGATTCCCAGAATTATGAGGCCAAAGAGAATCATGAAGATTGACATGATGTAGCCCTGACCGTACCATCCGCTGTTGATGAACTGCTTGAGCGTCGTAGTAAGGACGCTGAAACCGCTGGCTCCTCCAAGGAACTGAGGTACTGCGTATGCACTCATGCTGCTTGAGAACACAAGCAGGAAAGTGGAAAGCAGCGCAGGCATCACTATGGGAAGTGTTATCCTTCTTATTATCTTGGCCCTTGAAGCCTTGAGGATCGTTGCGGCCTCTTCAAGGTTCGCATCCATGTTCCTCAGGATTCCACCAATGAGGATGTATGCAAACGGCGCATAGTGAAGACCAAGCACTATGGCGCAAGGGACGAGTCCGTAGACGAACTTCTCAGGTACGCATATTCCCGTAAGCCAATAGAGCATTCCGCTCTGATAGGAACCAATGTACGGGTTTTGGAAGAAGTTCTTCCAGAACGTCGCAATGGTCCAGGATGGCATTATGTAAGGGAAGATGAAGACCGTTGAGAAGAACTTCTTGAATTTCATATCCGTTCTCGTGATGAGGAATGCGACTACTCCACCATAAAGGATGGCAATGAAACTTGCCAGGACGGACATGAGCACTGCGTTCTTGAGAGGATTCCAGAAGTACGTACTGCTCATGTTGGAGAACAGCATCCTCTTCCAGTGGAATGTAGTCAAGGAACCAACCTTCTTACCAAAAAGCTCTGGATAGAGAAGGTCTGCAATGTTTACCGTCAAGGTATCCTTAAGAAGCAGAAGCAACGGATAGATTGTAAAGAAACCAAGGACGACCACAGTTATGGAAAGTATGATGTTCTCAGGCTTTGAGACGAAGTCCCTCACCCTGTACTTCAGCTTTCTCTTGTGGACCGCTGTCTTTGTAATTTCATTCATTCACCGATACTCCTTGGATGAAAGGAAAATAAAATTTGGGGCAGGCTTCTACCTGCCCCAAAGCTGGGCAATCAAGCTCACTTCTTTGCAATCTCTGCATTGACGAAGTCTGTGACTGTAGACTTGTTGACCATGATGTAGGAAGCATCCTCTGCTACGAGGCAGTCCTTCCAGAAGTTGATTGGCTGGTCGCCTTCAGCAGCGCCAATCTCTGGGTTTGTGGAGTATGCACCAAGGATGTCGGTACCTGCACCGCCCCATGGAGTGAAACCTTCGCTGCTCATCAGGTAGTTGATGAAGAGCATCGTTGTGTAAGGTCTTGGGCACTTTGCCGTCATCTGGACGTACATTGGATACATGAAGCCAGAGAATGGATTGACCTGCTGCTCCGTGAATGCACCAACCGTGAGGTTTGCCTTGAGGGAGGCATCGAGGTCTCTTGTCTTCGAGAGGACGAAGAGTCCAAGGCATCCTTCGCTGTCAGCCTTAGCCATGGTCTTGCAGATCGTGGAGTCTGAGGAGATGGAGAAGTTCACGTTTGCAATGAACTCTGCAACCCACTTGTATCCTGCGTTCTTGTAGGAACCAAGCTCGATGTCCTTGCCATAGTAGTCCTTGTATGCCTGAGCGAGCTTAGCTGCCCATGCATCGCTTGTGCACATGATGAGGAAGTTCATGTTGACCTGCTCTGCAGCTGGGTTCTTGAAGAACACCTTGTCCTTGAGAGCTGCCTCTGTGAGCTGCCATACGTTGGTGATCACTGGAGCGTTGTCGCCAATGTTGTTCCAAATGAAGAGCTTGTTGATGTACTGGTGCACAAGTGGAACGAGGTCGTTTGAATCGACCTTGTCAGCAACTGTGGATGGAACGTAGTTGAGCATGATGGAGGAGTTCTGCCTGTAGATGGAAAGCTGTGCACCATCCTGAATCATGACCATTGAAGCGACCTTGTTGGATGCACCTGCGGCTTCCTGGAAGAGGGTTGTGTAGATGTCGGTGTCGTTCATCTTGGTTCCAACGGCGTTGCTCTCGGTAAGACCAAGCTCAGCACCATACTTTGCAACGAAATTCGATACGGCCTTTGCGATACGAGATGTGTTTCCGTATACATAGAATGCACCTGTCTCCTGCTTTGCAAGCTCAAGAAGCTGGGCATCGGTCATCTTCTGACCAGCCTCGATCTTGGACTCGATGGTATCGGCTGCCTTCTCACCCTGGCCTTCTGCGAATGCGAAGCCTGCGACAAGACACACTACGAGTAAAACGCTCAAAAGCTTTTTCATAGTTACTTTTCTCCTTTTACATGCCTTTTACATGCATGTCTTCTGATTGTATGCCAAAAAACGCACGCTAATCAATCTAAAATGACAAAACTTCACATTATGTCGCATAAACTTTTGCCATATTCAAACGATTTACCTGAAAAACAATAAGGCTCCGTTCTTCAACGGAGCCTCACATAAGAACACCTTATCGAACTCAATAGAGCTTGCGAAGGTTGTCTGCTGCATCAAGGGCCATGAGAGCCTTTACAGGATCCTTGACCTTTGACATGAAGATCATTGCAGCAATGACGTATGGCTTGTAGGAAGCCTGCTTGTAGAGAGGATCGAGGTAGCGGTCAAAGACCGTATCGTCAACCTCGCCTTCTTTGCAGGAAAGGCCTGTGATGTCAGCTGGAAGGCAGTGGAGGTAGAGAGCCTTGCCGTCCTTTGTGAGCTTCATCTTCTTTTCCGAACATGTCCAATCCTTGTGCTCTGCGTTCTGAGCAAGCAGCTTCTTCTCAAGAGCATCGATACCGGCCTTGTCTCCCTTCTGGTAGAGCTTTGTCCTCTCTTCCATTGCTGCAAACGGAGCCCAGCTCTTTGGATAGACGATGTCAGCATCCTTGAATGCCTCGTCCATGCTGTTGCACTGCTTGAACGAACCGCCGCTTGCCTTTGCGTTCTTCTGTGCAATGTCTATGCACTCAGGCATGACTTCGTAGCCTTCTGGATGTGCAAGGGTTACGTCCATTCCAAATCTTGTGAAAAGTCCAATGACACCCTGTGGGACGCTCAGTGGCTTGCCGTAGGATGGGCTGTATGCCCATGTCATTGCAACCTTCTTTCCCTTGAGGTTCTCAACACCGCCGAACTGATGGATGACATGGAGCATGTCAGCCATGCACTGGGTTGGGTGGTCAACGTCGCACTGGAGGTTCACGAGGGTTGGTCTCTGCTCAAGGATGCCGTGACGGTAGCCGTACTCGCATGCATCGATGAACGTCTTCTGGTACTTGTGGCCTTCGCCAATGAACATGTCGTCGCGGATACCAACGACATCGGCCATGAAGGAGACCATGTTGGCTGTCTCGCGGACGGTCTCGCCGTGTGCGATCTGGCTCACCTTCTCATCAAGGACCTGCTCCTCAAGACCAAGGAGGTTGCAGGCGCTTGCGAACGAGAAGCGTGTGCGTGTGGAGTTGTCTCTGAAGATTGAGATTCCAAGGCCGGAGTCGAAGATGCGTGTGCTCTTGTTGTGCTCCCTCAGGTCTCTGAGTGCATCGGCGACTGTGAAGATTGCGTCAAGCTCCTCGTCGGTCTTGTCCCAAGTCCAATAGAAATCGTTCTTGTACATGTTGTTGATGTGCAAGGTCTCAAGATGTCTTGCAAGTTCAAATGCTTTGCTCATTTTCATTCTCCTAAATCAGCGGATAAATTAGCGGATGTCGTTTCCTGTAAGTTCCTGGCGGAATGACGTTGCGCTTCCCTGCTTGTCCTCTGGCTTGTAGAGCATTGGGACAGCTGCATAGAGGGCTGCACATACAACAAGGTCATGCTTCCATGTAATCTCGTTTGGAGCATGTGCCTGGGATTCTGCACCAGGTCCAAAGCCTACGCATGGGATGCCGTAGCGACCCTGGATGGATACACCGTTGGTGGAGAAGGTCCACTTGTCGCAAAGTGGGCGGCCCTCTCTCTTTTCCTTTGCAACGTCATCGGCCCAAAGCCTTGTATCGCCCCAAAGTGCATGGTGTGCATCCACAAGCGCCTTGACGTGTGGTGCGCTCTCCTTGTTGATCCATGTTGGGAAAAAGCACTCCGTCTCGTAGACGTGGCCTGTCCATGCCGGTCTGTCGTACATGTACATGGAGACCTTGACGTCCTTTGCGTACTTCTTGCAGGCAGGAAGGTCCTCGATCTCCTTGAGACAGCTCTTGTATGTCTCTCCGGCGGTCATTCTGCGGTCGATGGAGATTGAGCAGCTATCTGCGACTGCACATCTTGATGGGGATGTGTAGAAGATCTGGGATGTCGTGCATGTTCCCCTTCCAAGGAAGCGCGCATCTTCGTAGTGCTCTGGGTTGTACTTTGGGTCGAGCATCTTGGCAAGGCCGTGGATGTGCTCGTCGTCGGCTGCGTTCTCGTTGAGGTCCCTTACGTTCTCAATTACTTCAGCCATCTTGTGGATTGCGTTGTCTCCTCTCTCTGGAGCGGAACCATGGCAGGATACACCGTGCATGTCAACCCTTATCTCCATTCTTCCACGGTGACCGCGGTAGATGCCGCCGTCGGTAGGCTCTGTGGAGATGACGAACTCGATCTGCTTTGCAGCGTCCTCGGGTCCGTTGAAATACTCGTTCACGATGGACTGCCAGCACATGCCGTCGCAGTCCTCTTCCTGGACGGATCCAACGACCATGATCTTATAGCCTTCTGGAATGAGGCCCATGTCCTTCATTATCTTTGCACCATATGTTGCAGATGCCATTCCACCTTCCTGGTCGGATCCGCCACGTCCGTAGATCTGGGTCTCGCTCTCCCAGCCCTTGTATGGGTCTGCGGTCCAGTTGTTTATGTTTCCAATGCCAACGGTGTCTATATGGGAGTCTATAGCGATGATCTTGTCGCCAGTTCCCATCCAACCAATGATGTTTCCAAGCTTGTCGATTTCAACCTTGTCGTATCCAAGCTTCTCCATCTCTTCCTTGATTCTATAGACAACACCCTTCTCTTCGCAGCTCTCAGATGGAATTGCAATCATGTCTCTGAGAAACTTTGTCATTGAAGGTCCGTATGCCTCGGCGGCCTTCTTGATGGCAGCAAAATCCATAAATATCCTCCATTCCTATATTTGACTGAACTTTTCAAATATCATCGAAACTTTCGTTTGCCTAAAGTCTACACCACTATGCAACAAAACGCAACAAAATTAAATATGAAAAAGGAGAGCCCCGCAAAGTATTGCAAAGGAACTCCCCTTCCGTCGAATCCGCTAGTTGACTCGCCGCAGAATCATATCTTTCCAAGAGCCTTGAGAATCTTCTCAGGGGTCATGGGCCAGCTTGTAAGCCACACGCCGCAGGCATCGTGGATTGCAATGCCAATGGCGGGGGCCGCACCGTTGCACGCTATCTCCGATATGGACTTTGCACCAAACGGACCGTATGCATCGTTGACATCTATGAGCACGGACTTGAAGTCCTCCGGGGCTTCCCATATCATTGGCACCCCGTAGTCCGTCATGTTGGCGTTCATGCACACACCGTTCTCGTCAAGCTTCATATCCTCGTACAAGGAATGGCCAATGGACTTCATGACAGCCCCGTACATCTGGCACAGAGCCACTTCCGGGTTGATAGGCGTACCGGCATCCTGAAGGGCGTAGAACTTCTGGACCTTGATCTCACCTGTACGCACGTTGACCGCAACCTGTGCGAAGTGCGCACCATACGGCACTGACGAAGCGGTCGTGATGTACGTCCCGTGGGCTATCATCTGACCATGGCCGCCACCGCTGCACGCAGTATGGGACAGCTCATAGTAGGAAAGCACCTTGCCCGTCTTCTTGGAGTAGACCTCACCCGGGAAGCGGATCTCAAGGTCGCCCTCGTCCTCACCCATCTGATAGGCCGATTCCTTTATGATCATATCCTTGAGCTTCTTACAGGCTTCAAGGGATGCATTTCCACTGAAGAACGTACCAGAGGAAGCGTATGCCCCAGTGTCGAACGCACAGGAGTCGGTATCTCCGGAGACGACCGTTATCCTATCCATTGGGACCTTGAGGACTTCAGCCACTATCTTGGCCGATATCGTATCAAGGCCCGTTCCAAGGTCAGCTCCACCGCTGTTGAGGATGATGGTGCCATCTGTCTCAAGCTTTGCAATGGCCTCCGAATGGTCTAGGCCAGGAAGTCCTGAACCCTGCATTATCATTGCAAAGCCCTTTCCAATCTTCCAGTCCGGGTCGTTGGACACTTCCTTTTTGCCCCACTCTATCATGTCGCAGCCCTTTCTTATGGCTTCGTCAAGACCGCAGGAGCCAACTGGAACGACAGCACCTTCCCTTCCTTCCCCAAGACCCTTGAGGATTTCAAGCATGTAGCCTTCCTCTACGTGGTTCTTGAGCACCATGTCCTTGTAGTCTATGCCAAGCTTCTCTGCAAGAAGGGCCATTGCCATCATGAGGCCGTATGTGCCCTTTGGAGTGCCATAGCCCTGGTATGCGCCGGCAGGTGGAGTGTTGGTATAGAACACCTTGAGGTCGTATGCCATGTTGTCCACTTTGAAAAGCGGCAGCGTCTTCGAGCAGCTGTTCATTGGAACTGTAAGGCAGTGGTTGCCGTAAGGGCCTGTGTTTGCGCACACCTCCATGAAGATTCCGGTGATCTGACCATCCTTGTTTCCAGACATCTTCACACGGACCCTCATTGGGTGGCGTGTGGAGTTGGCAATGAATTCCTCCTCCCTTGTGTTGTGGCAAAGCACAGGCTTTCCAGTCACGAACGCAGCATAGCCTGTAAGGTCCTCTATGAGGATGTCCTGCTTTGAGCCGTAGCCACCGCCTACGCGTGTCTTTATGACGTGGATCCTGTTTTCAGGAAGCCCTGTGACCCACCCCACGATTCTCCTTACATGGTATGGAACCTGGGTCGAGGCATAGACGACGAGCCTCTGGCCCTCCATCTTTGCAAAGCATATATGCGTCTCAAGAGGAGTATGCTGGATTTGGCTTGTCTGATACGTGCATTCCACAACGGCATCGGACTCATTGAAGGCCTTCTCCACATCACCTATGTGCCCCTTGTTGGATGCAGCCACGTTGTGCCTTATGTCCCCTCCAAGAGGGAACTGGTAGATGACCTTGCCTTCGCGGGGATCCTTTGAGGCCTTGTTATATTCATCAAGGTCAGCAGGTGCGCCGGCTCTGTATTCGACTATGCCGTCATGTACCGCAGGGGCCCCTGGCGCCATCGCCTCCTCTACAGTGAAGACCGCAGGAAGCACTTCGTACTCAACCTTTATGAGCTTGCACGCAGCCTTCGCCTCCTCCAAGGTCTCGGCTATGACTGCAGCCACCCTGTCTCCAACGTGCCTTACCTTGAGGTTGAAGAGCCTTCTGTCGTGTGGGGATGGCTCAGGATTGCCCTGGCCCGCCTGCATGTAATGGGTGTCAGGCGTATTGTATGCGGTGAGGATGGAGATGACACCCTCCACCTTCTCAGCCTCGCTTGTATCTATGGACTTTATGTATGCACTTGCATGTGGGCTTCTAAGGACGACCATGTGGCAGGCATCGGATGGAACGTAGTCCTCAACGAAGGCCTTGTCGCCGGTTACGAGCTGGGCTCCGTCTATCTTGGACATTGGCTTTCCAATGTACTCGCATTCAGGTCTGAACGAAGGGGCTATGGTTGTCGAGTATTTGCCGTCCTTCATCTTCTCCTGTGCAAGCTTGACTGCAAGATAGTAGTGCTCATAGCCTGCATCCCTTATGAAGATGCCTGAAAGCGCGTCCTTTATGTCCTCTTTGGTTGGATTTGGGTTGTTCTCAAGAAGCCATGTGAGAAGAAGGGCCGCAGCCGGCGCGTTGTATGCACTTTGGACTATGCCTGCATCTATCATGGCCTGCTGGACGACCGTAAGGTGTCTGGGGTCTCCAAGGCCGTCAGGTGTCCTTATCTCACAGCCCTGGACCTCTCCTGCAAGGACGAGGTTGGAAAAGACTGGGGTTCCATCCACAAGGACGGTGTCGCTTCCGCAGAAGCCCTCTGCATCGTCGCTGTCGCGCACGGCCAGGTTGCCGTTGAGAAGAAGCATCTCCCTGAGCTTCATGGAAGGCTCTACGTCAAAGCTCCTTCCTCTTCCGTTGATTATGCAATCGACTCTCATCTGCTTCCTCCCTGTGAAAGGACCTTCTTTGCAAGGTCGTATGCGGTGACTCCAAGAAGATACCTCTTGTATGCTTCGCCCCCGAACATGTCTGACTTGACCTCCACTCCGCTGTGGTTCTTTGCCGCATCAAGGACTTCGTCCTCCGTTGCGCCATTTGAAATGAGCTCTGAAAGATGAGGCATGAGGAAAACTCCGGTACCCTTGAGGGCGGCTGCAAGCCTAAGCTCCCCGTTGACGAGCCCTGCGCCCATAGTGAGCACTGCATGGCTTTCAGCAGTGTTCGCATAGCGCTTGGATGCCACGATTGCATCCATTGGAACAAGGACAGTGGCTATGAGGCAATCCTTGAACGATTCGTGCTCGTTCATGTACTTTCTGGTGCACCTGAACATGGTGTTGCCCTCTATGTCCACAAGCTCAAGGAGGGAACCTGCGGCAAGAAGGGTTGCATAGAGGTACGAATCGTCCCTCATGAGGGCTACGTTTCCACCAATGGTAGCCATGTTGCGCTTGGTGCGCGATGCCATGAAACGGCTGGCATCCTTGAGCCACTGGGGAGCATCGTTGGATTCAACGATTTCCTGGAACGTGCACATGGAGCCAATCCTAAGGAATCTTGAGGCTGTGGCGCACGAGCCCTTTCGTGGATCGTCAACCACAGACATTCCGTCAAGCTCAGCAATCCTTCCAATGGAAACCAAAGTGGATGCATTCACCGTGCCATTGAGTCTGTTTATCTCCGTCCCTCCTGCAAGGTAGGCGGAATTCTCCTTGTTGGAAGCCCTGCAAAAGACGGCTTGGGCTATGTTCTTGGCTATTATAAGGTTCTCAACCATATACCCTCCTCTTCTCAAGAAGTCCTGCGCTTATCCTGTTGGCCTTGTCTGCAAGTTCCTGTTCGTCCACACCAACGACCTTTCTATTGTCCACGACAACCTGTCCATTGACGATTGTGTACTGCGCCGTATGGTCGCAGCCGCAGAAAAGAAGGGCCGCTATTGGGTCGCTGTGGCTTCCTGCATATGCTATGCCCGATACATCGAAACATGCAAGGTCTGCGGCCCAGCCCTCCTCAAGTCTTCCAACGTTGCCAAAGTTGAGCATCTTGGCGCCGTTCTCGCTTCCCATCTTGAATACGTCACGGGCTGTAAGGGCAGTGCTGCCGTATTTCACCCTGCAAAGGAGAAGCGCATTGCGCATCTCTGCAAGCATGTCGGAGCTGTCGTTGGAGGCACTGCCGTCTACGGCTATTCCAACGTTCACGCCAAGGTCCAAAAGCTCCCTTGTACGGCAGATTCCAGATCCAAGCCTCATGTTAGAAGATGGACAGTGGGCAACATGGCTTCCGGTCTTTGCAAGGAGCTTGAGCTCGTCGTCGTTGAACCATATTCCATGGGCGTAGAACACATCGTTTCCAATGAGCTCGCATTCCTGCATGAGCTCCACAGGCCTTATTCCGTACATGGCCTTGCACTGGGCCTCTTCGTCCATGGTTTCGCAAAGGTGGGTGTGAAGACGCACTCCATACTTTCTTGCAAGCCTTGCGCTTTCAAGCATGCAGCGCTTGGTCACGGAGAACGGTGAACATGGAGCGAGCACTATCTTGTGCATCGCCATTGGAGACGAATCGTGGTAGAGCTTTATGACACGCTCAGAATCCTCAAGGATTTCATTCTCCGTCTGCACCACGGTGTCTGGCGGAAGACCTCCATCCTTCTTTGAAAGGCTCATGCTTCCACGAGTTGGAGAGAACCTCATTCCAAGCTGGTCGGCTGCCTTGAACTGGGCGCCTGTAAGGTCCTGTCCCTTGCACTGCTTTGGGAACACGTAGTGGTGGTCCGTGGAGCATGTGCAGCCTGTCTTCAAAAGCTCAGTCATTGCAAGCAACGATGAGTAGTATATTGCCTCTTCGTCTATATATTTCCATACTTCATAGAGATATACAAGCCAATCGAAGAGCTTTGCATCCTGCACCGCAGGAAGGTTTCTCGTAAGAGTCTGATAGAAATGGTGGTGTGTGTTCACAAAACCCGGGACCACAGCCAGCTTTGAGCCGTCTATAACCCTATAGTCCTGTGGTGCAGCAAGCCCCTTTCCTATGGACTTGACCTTGCCGTCCTCAATGAGCATGTCCACCCCATACAGCGTATCCTTTTCAGGATTCGTCATAAGCGCATATATGCTCCTAAGCAGTATTCCTTTTTCGTTCATTTCGTCTCCTTTCTAAAAGCCAAAGCGCTATGCCCTTGGCTCTGGCTGGCCTGTGACGTGGTAGCCGTCATAGGTGTCTATGACCTTCCCATTTGGATGCGTGTCCGCAACGGTGAGGAAACGTCTTATCATCCTGCGCGTGGCTTCGCGTCTGAACTCAGGCATGGCACGAGGTGAAATCACACCGTCAAAGCCATTGACCACGTCCTCTATGAGCTGTGGTGTAAGACGTTTTCCAATGACGATGGACTCTACCTCTCTGCTGCGGTTGGTCTTTGCACCCGTTGCAGTTGCGGCCACCCTATAGTCCTTCACTGTACCATCGGCATTGAATTTGATGGCCTGGCTTAGGGTTATCTTGCTTATTGCATTGGCCTTGCGGGTTCCCACCTTGTGCCAGAACACGTAGTCGAAGTCGTCCTCTGAAAGCGGCACGATGACCTCCGTCATCATCTCATCCGGCTTTAAATCGATGGTTCTGAACTTGACTATGAAATCGCTTACAAGGACCTCTCTGCTACCGAAGACGGAGCTGAGCTTGACCCTTGCATCCAGCATGTACAACGGACCCGGAGTGTCGCCCTTTGGGGATGCGTTTGCAATGTTTCCAGCAATGGTTGCGCTGTTTCTAAGAGCTACGGCTCCCATTCTGGATGCAGCCTGCCTGAGGTGCCATGGACACAGGGTGCTTTCTGCTATCTGTGCGCTCGTGCAGCCTGATCCTATGCAGCACTCGCCCTTGTCGTTGATGTATATGTTCTTGAGTTCAGGAAGGTTCCTGACTATCATCACGGGCTTGTCGAACTTTGGGGTGAGGCCCAATGTCCTCTTGTTGGAGACCATGAGGTCGCTTCCACCAGCAAGGACAATGACATCGTGCTTGGACTTTATATCAAGGGCCTCTTCAAGCGTCTTTGGAATGTAGCACATCATCTCTTCCATATCTCACCTCCCCTTTTGGCGGCAAGCTTTATGCTCTCCACTATGAGGTCGTATCCTGTGCAGCGGCATATATTGCCACTGATTCCAAGCCTTATCTCGTCGTCCGTTGGATTTGGATTGCGGGAAAGGAGATAGTATGCGGCAATGACCATTCCAGGAATGCAGAAACCGCACTGCACGGCTCCGCCGTCGGCGAACGCCTGAACTATGATTGCACCTTTCTCCGTCTCCTTTATGCCTTCTATGGTCATTATGTCCTGGCCGTTTGCAGCACCCACCGGGATGAGGCATGGAGTGACTATCCTTCCGTTCATGAGAATGGAGCAGGCTCCGCACTCGCCCTCGCTGCAGCCTTCCTTGACACCAACGCAGCCAAAGTCCTCCCTAAGGACGTCTATGAGACGTCTTAGTGGATCTGTGGTTATGCTCACGGGCTTTCCGTTCAATGTGAACTCTATCTTGTAATCCTTGCATTCCATCAAAGAGCCTCCTTTAGGTCCTTTCCATTAAGCATGTAGCCCATGACGTCCTCAGTTGGAACAGGGATGGCGGTTATGCGCTTTCCAATGGCGCGAGAAAGTGCATCTATGTATGCAGCACCGCTTCCGTTGAACACAAGCTCACCCATGCCTTTGGCTCCAAACGGACCCCACTCATATGGATTATCAACGAATGAGACGCCCTGTTTCGGACAGTCCATTGACGTTGGAACTATGTAGTCGCTCATGGATGTCTGCTTGAAGTGCCCGCCTACGTTCTTGAGAACCTCAGTCGATGCCCAACCTATACCTTGCAGGATTCCACCATTGACCTGACCGTGGACTATCATCTCGTCTATGAGGTGTCCGCAGTCATGGCTTGACCATACGCCCTTTGTGGTGACTTCGCCTGTGCATGGGTCAACCTCCACCTCAACGGCGCACACTCCCCAGCCGTAGCCAAGGTATGCATAGCCCTGGAACGTTGACTGGTCCCAAGGGTATCCGTCCGGGTGCTCGTACTGGGTCTCGACCTCGAACTCATCCTCTTTATGGTAGCCTGGCTTCATGAGGGTTGCGGCCCTCTCTATGAGCTCACCTACGATCATGGTGGAACGCGATGCGGCTGTAGGGCCTGAGTCAGGGACCCTTGATGTGTCAGGGTCCTTGAATATGACCTTCTCTATAGGGATCTCAAGTATATGAGCGGCTATCTTTGGAAGGATAGTATGGAAGCCCTGCCCCATCTCCGTCTGGCTGCAGAGGATCTCCACCGTGCCGTCCTTGAACTTGTGAAGCTTTGCACGGCCCTTGATTATGGCCTGCTCTCCGTTTCCAGTGAATGCGCCGCCGTGGTTGTAGAAGGAGATTCCAATGCCCTTTCCACTGCCCCACTTGTATTCCTTGGACTTTCGTTCGTAGTCGCTTGCCTTGAGCACCTGATCAAGCATTTCAGGTATCATGACCTTCTCAACGATCTTTCCGTTCGTACTTGTTGTTCCACCCTGCTTTATGAAGTATCTCTTCTTATACTCAAGAGGGTCCAAGCCCTGCATCTCTGCAATGTGACACATGTGGGTCTCCACCGCAAACAGCGTCTGAGGAGCTCCAAAGCCTCTGAAAGCACAGCTTGGATATGTGTTGGTGGCAACGCCAAAGCCCTCTGTCCTCATGTTTGGGAACTCGTAGCAACCCGTTACATGGAAGCATCCTCTCTGGAGGACGACGAACGAAGACGAAAGGTATCCGCCAACGTTGTAGTAGACCTTGCTGTCCATGGCCACAATGTTGCCGTCTTTGTCAAGGCCTGTCCTGAAAACAGTCTTGGAAGGGTGTCTCTTGACGGAGTTCTCTATGTCCTCCTCCCTGTCGAATATCATCTTGACGCCCTTCTTCATCACGTAGGCGGCAAGAAGAAGAGGTCCGCACACGACATCCGGGAAGTGCTCCTTTCCACCAAAGGCCCCACCGGTCGTGGTCTGCTGGACCGATATCTTTGAAGGGTCTATGTTCAAGAGAGGCGCTATCGACTTCCTTATATAGAAAGGACACTGCGCCGATGCATATATCTTGTATCCATCGCCGTCAGGCATGCAGCATGCACCGTTGGTCTCAAGGTAGACATGCTCCTGGAAGCCCGTCTCAATGGTCTCCTCAACGATTCTGTCAGCCTTTCTGAACGCCTCATCTACATTTCCCACCTCAAGCTTGAGATGGCAGTGGATGTTGTCGTCGTTTATGAACGCACCGCCCTTGCAGGCAAGGCCGTCGTCTATGGATACCGCCGGTTCCTGCTCTTCGTATTCTATGACTATCTTTTCCCTAAGGTCCTCTACGATGGTCCTGTCAGGCCCAACGATTATTCCAATGGTCTCGCCAACGTACCTTACATCGTTTTCTGCAAAGCACTTCCAGTCGGTGGCTATCATATGAAGGTAGTTGTGGCCACCATCAGGTATGTCCCTGTAGGTTATGAACCTATAGCCGTCAGGCATTTCAGGCAGTTTTATGTCCTTGATGATTCCCCTTGGGATGCTTGAACGGACGAGCCGCCCCCAAAGGCAATCCTCGAATCCATAGTCGGCCATGTACTTGACGGTCCCTTCGCTCTTGGATACCGCATCAAGCCTTCTCACAGCCTTGGAGATGTCATGTGCAACCATCGTTCCTCCCACCAAAGACACCATTGATTCCTTAAAAATACAATGGTGTTCCAAAAATGAAACGCAAGCCGCAGTATGAATTTACATAGTCACACTGCGGCCTTGCATATGCTAGATAATACAGAAAAAGCGATTATCTGACTATACCGCTAGTTCCATCGGCCTTGAGGGCGTCGGTCCTTTCCCAGACCTTCTTTGCAACCTCTGCAGCCTTTGCGTAGATATCCTTCTCATCGAAGTCGAACTGTCTGTTCTCCATGACCAGCTTTCCATTGATCATGACGGACTCGACGCAGTTGCTGCTCATGCCCCAGACGAAGTGTCCGGCTGCATTGCCTGCATTAAGCGGCGTTGGGTTCTGGTATGTGATTATGTCCAGGTCAGCCTTGTAGCCAGGCTCTATCCTTCCAAACCTGTCGCCTACGAAATACTTTTCAATGAAGGTGTTGGCTCTAGTGAGGGCCCTCATGTAGTCGCCTGGCCAATACGGACCGTTTGCATCGCGGTTCTTGAAGAACGCGATCTTGCTTTCCTCGAACATGTTGCTCCCGCAGCCATCGGTTCCAAGGATGAGGTTCCTGACCTTTGGAAGGTACTTGCTGTAGCCGACTTCGTTGTTCATGTTGCTTCTTGGATTGTGCGCAAGGTAGCAGCCTCTCTCATTGAGGAGGTCTATCTCATGCTCGTTGAGGTAGATTCCATGCACCAGGAGAGTGTTGTCGGCAAGTAGTCCATGCTTGTCCAGCCTGTCAAGGATGTCCATATTGTAGAAATGGTGCGACCACACCTGATCGTACTCGCCCTCTGCGACATGGATGTGCGCTCCACGTCCGGTCTGGCGTGCGGAGTCTGCAAGCATCTCCATTCCCTCTTCAGGGATGGTGAATGGAGCATGTCCGCCTACCATTGCCTGGCACAAGACGTTCTCGCCGCGCTTCTTCCTGTCATCGACTTCCTTTGCGAACCTTATGCCTTCCTCGACTCCGGTCTTTATCTCCTTCATGCCGTAGTTGCGGTCCGTGATTCCGTATGCAACGATTCCCCTGAGCCCGAACCTCTCCATTCCCTTTGCAATGGTCGAAAGGGAGCCGGAGATGTAGTTAGGACTCTCATGATGGTCTATACAGGTGGTAGTGCCGTTCTTTATTGCATCAAGTGTGCATATCAGGGAACTGTAGTAGAGGGACTCCTCGTCCAAAGCCCTGTCAAGACGCCACCACCATTCCTTGAGGATCTGGATGAGGTCCGTCTGGGGACCTGCGGAGATCTGCATTCCACGGCTAAGTCCGCTGTAGTAGTGATGGTGCCCGCATATCATGCCTGGTATTACGGTCTTGCCTTCAGCCTCTATGACCTTGTCAGCCTTCACCTGGCTGCCGGCGTTTCTGCCAACAGCCCTTATGAGATCGTCAACGACTACGATGTCTACACCTTCGAGGACCTCCACTGGATCCATGGTCTGTATGACCCTTGCGTTTCTGATAACGGTCGTCATGCCTTACTCCTCAACCCTTGTAAGAAGGTAGTCGTAGCAGATGAATACCTGCTCGATGATGTCACGTACAAGCTCAGGGACGTCTCCAACGAGGTTTCCATCCCCATCTATGCTGCACTCTATGACCTTTCTTTCAAGTCTGACAAGGACGCTGTCACCTTCTACATAGAAGCCGCTGTTGGTGCTGTCGTCAAAGTCGTCGCGTCTGCTGAATACCGTGAACTTGTCCTTGTACGGTCTTCCATTGTGGTTGCAGAACGTGGCGCAGTTTCCGCATTCGTTGCAGAATGCATCTATATGAAGGATCTGGAACGGGTCTTCCGTTGCATCCGAGAACCTCATGTCAATGGCCACGTTGGCGCGGTTTGGACATACATCGACGCACTTGTTGCAAAGGTATGTGCAGTCCATGCAGCGCTTGGCCTCCTGCTCTGCGAACGCCTTGCCGGCACATGGGGTCTTGCAGTCCGTGCAGATATGGGTCTTTCTATACTGGATGTCCTTGAAGAACTTTTCCTCTGCCTCAAGATAGGCCTCGTCCTCTTCCTCGTCTTCGTCGCAACCGTCATCGCATCCACAGCCGCAGTCGTGGTGGTCATGGCAGCAATCGTCATGGTCGCAGCCGTCATGGCAGTCGTCGTGTCCGCAGCAGCAGTCATCGTGACAGCCATCGTGGTCGCAGCAGTCGCAGTCGTCGTCGCAGCACTCGGCATCCTTTATCTCGTCAAGGACCTTGTCGATCGTCGCCTCTACCGCCTTGCGTGCCGATGCAATGCACCTTACAACCGTGGACGGTCCGCTTTGTACATCACCAATTGCATATACACCCTCAACTGGGGTTTCGTTCGTGTCCGCATCCACCACGGGCCAGCCCTTCTCGTTCACAGGTACGCCGTACCAAGTGAGGGCTTCGCTGTCTGCATGTTCGCCAATTGCGGTAAGGAGGACGTCGCAAGGGATCTCAATGGTCTCTTCAGTCTCCACCGGTCTGCGCCTTCCAGAGGCATCGGACTCGCCAAGGGCCATCTTGGTGCATACGAGCCTGCCGTCTCCAATCTTCTTTGGATTTGCAAGGAACACGAAATCAACGCCGTCTTCCTTGGCAAGGAGGTACTCCTCATGGTCTGCCGGCATCTCCTTCTCAGTCCTTCTGTAGACGACTGTGACGTTCTCCACGCCCTGGGTCCTCTTTGCAGCCCTTGCACTGTCCATTGCGGTGTTTCCACCACCTGTGACGACGACGTTTCTGCCAAGCACGTCAAGGGCCTTGTCGTTCTTGAAGGCTTCAAGGAACTCAAGTGCGCCGACTACGGCCTTCTCGTCGCCTTCCACGGCGATCCTGTTGTCCTTTTCGCTTCCAACGGCGTAGTAGATGAACTCGTATCCGGCATCCTTGAGGGCTTTTACCGTGACATCCTCAAGCTTGACGCCATAGTTGAACTTCACACCATGGGCTGCTACGAAGTCGATGTCAGCCTGAACGGCCTTTGGATCGATCCTGAACGTTGGGATTATGTTCGCAACCACACCGCCTGCGTTCTGCTCGCGCTCGAAGATGGTGGTATCGAAACCTGAACGGGCAAGGAAATATGCAGCGGAAAGACCCGCAGGACCTGCACCTATGACAGCGGCCTTAACATCGGCAGGCTGACCAGGAGCGGACCAAAGCTTCTCCATGTACTCCTCGGTGCCGTTCTCGACGGCGATCTTCTTCATGTCCCTTATTCTTACGGCGCCCTCGTAGTCCATTCTGGCGCAGTGGAACTGGCACTGATGGTCGCATATGTTGCATGTGATGTTTGGAAGCGCATTCTCCTGATAGATGACATCCAAAGCCTCTGCATAGCGTCCCTCGCCAACAAGGCCTACGTAGTCAGGGATGTTCTGATGTATTGGACAGGCCTGCATGCAAGGAGAGACATAGCAGTTGAAAAGAGGAAGCGTATCAGAAACCTTGGCCTTCGCATCTCCACGGAAAGCCTTCTGGGAATACTCCACGGTGCGTGCCTTTTCGCAAAGCTCCTGGACCGCTTTTGGATCTATGTCCTTGCGGTTCCAAGTCTTGCTCTCCTTTTCCAAGAGCTCCGCCATCCTCGCCATCCTTGCGTATCCACCTGGCTTGAGCATGTCGGTTGCCAACGTGATGGGCCTTATGCCTGTATCGAATATGTCCTTGACAGAATAGATCGTGCACCCTCCGGAGTACGAAACGGGAAGCTTGCCGTCGAACTCCGCACTGAGCTTTGCAGCCACCTTGGTGGAGATTGGAAGAAGAGCCCTACCGGACATATACCTCTCGTCGCCAGGAAGCACCTTGCCGTCGTTGACGTTGCCAAGGGTGTTCGTAAGCTTGACGCCAAAGCCAAGGCCTTCCTTCTTGGCAAGGTCCACCAAGCGGTGCAGCATTGCAATGGCATCGGTATACTGGAGGTCGTGCTCGAAGCTCTCTCGCTTGAGGACGACATGTCCAAAGCCGATGTCGTCGAGGATGGCCCTTACTTCATCGTATCCAAGAAGCGTTGGGTTGAGCTTGACGAACGTGTTGAGGTGCTTCTCCGTGAGCATGTAGGAACATATGGCCTCGATCTCCTTTGGAGGGCAGCCGTGCATGGTGGAGATCGTGACGCCCTTGCAGATGACGGGGCTTATCCTCTCCTCTATGCCTCTAAGTGCCTTGGCATGGCCTTCCAAATCTGAGCCGCAGAGAAGCTCGTCGTCATCCACCATGGCCTTGAGGGCTGCCTTGTACTGTGCAAAGAGAGGGCTGCGCGATGCATCCATCATGTCGTCTATATATGTCTGCATCTTTGGCTGCTTGATTCCTTCAAGGTTGTAGCCAACGCTCATGTTGAATATGAAGTCATGGTCGGATGCCTTTCCCGTAAGGGCCGCTTGGATAGCGTGTACGGCGAACCAAGCCTTGAGGTACTCGTCGAAGGCCTTCTCAAGGGTGTACTCGGTGGACCACTCTACGTTGTGGCCTTCGTCGCCTGCGTCTATGCAAGGCTTTGCAATCTCCAAGTGGTCCATGATCTGAACCGTCTTGAGCTCCATGAACCTGCCGCCCACGAGGTATGCGCTTACGATGTTCTGTGCAAGCTGCGTATGAGGACCTGCCGCAGGGCCAAGCGGTGTGGCGCACTTCTGGCCAAAGACTTCGATCGAATGCTTTGCGGACGGCTTGTAGAAATCGTCCTTGCTTATTCCAAATATGGTGCCATGGTTCCTGTACTCGGAAAAAATCCTTTCCATCAGTTCCTCAAATGGAACGGGTCTCATTCTGTCTCCCATGAAAAGCTCTCCTATTGATAGTAATCTATATTCCATTCTACCCCATATAGGGCCAAAGTCAACAAAAAACGCAACAAAATGCAACAGTTATTTCTTTTAGCATGACCTCAAGTTTTTATTGGATTAATGGATGGATATCTCAATTTAATTTGATTTTTTTGATGTAAAGCTAAATTCTTTCGTTGTAAAATTCGATTTATGTAAGTTTTTCACTTTATGTATTTACACATGGTGAAAGCTGTGCAATAATCGTTTGTATGAAGAAAGCAGCCTTGGGCTGAAAACGGAGGAAATACGATGCTCATCAATCTGAACGTCAACGAAGAAGTGAGAGCAAGGAACGTCAAGCTTTGCAAGGAAAAGGGAATCATCCTTCCAACCTTCAAGCAGATGGTCGATCCATCGACTGTTCCAGCTGAGATAAAGGAAAAGCTTGCAAAGACAGGTCTTTGGGATGTAAACCCTGTCAACCTTTTCAGAATCACATGGAAGAACGAACCTGTCGAACAGGGCGGTGGCTTTGGCAAAGTCAACTACATTGAGGTTCCAAAGCAGCTCACAGGCGTAAAGGCAAGGATCTTCGCACTCGTTGGAAAGTATTTCCCAACCGGAGCTCACAAGGTTGGTGCAACATATTCATGCCTCGCTCCAGCACTCGCAACTGGAAACTTCGATGCCCAGAACCAGCAGGCCGTATGGCCATCCACAGGCAACTACTGCCGCGGCGGTGCATACAACAGCGCACTTCTTGGCTGCAAGTCCATTGCAATCCTCCCTGCTGAGATGTCACAGGAAAGGTTCAACTGGCTCAAGACTGTCGCAGGTGAAGTCATTGCAACACCTGGCTGCGAGTCCAACGTGAAGGAGATCTTCGACAAGTGCCACGAGCTCGATGCAGAGCGCGGCAAGCACATCGTCATCTTCAACCAGTTCGAGCAGTTCGAGAACTATCTCTGGCACTACACCGTAACAGGTGCCGCAATCCTTGAAGTCCTCAAGGACCTCGGCGTCAAGCCTGAGAACGTGCGCGGCTACGCATCATCCACAGGAAGCGGCGGAACGCTCGCAGCAGGCGATCACCTCAAGAAGGAGTATCCACACATCGTCATAGCGGCAGGTGAGGCAAAACAGTGCCCAACCCTCCTCAGAAACGGTTTTGGCGGACACAGGATCGAAGGCATTGGAGACAAGCATGTACCATGGATCCACAACGTAAAGAACACGGACATGATCTGTGCAATAGACGACCAGGATTGTATGGACATCTACAGGCTCTTCAACGAACCTGCTGGCATCAAGTACCTCAAGGAGACAGTTGGACTTAGCGACAAGCAGATTGCAGAGCTCCAGTACTTTGGAATCTCAGGCATTGGCAACACCCTTAGCGCAATCAAGATGGCCAAGTACTACGAGATGGACGAGGACGATGTCATCTTCACGATCTGCACGGACTCCGCAGTCATGTACAAGACAAGGCTTGCAGAGCTCGAAGAACAGCAGGGCAAGTTCACGGAGATGGAAGCTGCAAGAGTACACAGCGGCGCCCTTCTCCACCAGAGCTATCAGGATGCTTTGGAGCTTGGCTACTACGACAGACTCCGCATCCACAACCTCAAGTACTACACTTGGGTCGAGCAACAGGGCAAGACATACGAAGAGATCAATGCACAGTGGTACGACAGAAACTACTGGACATCCATCCCTCCAATGGCCGAGCAGATCGACAAGCTCATCGAGGACTTCAACAAGGACGTACTCGCAGACTAAACCATGTAGGTTTGACAGGGACTGCCGCAATGCGGTGGTCCCTTTTTTGTAATGGTCAAAAGGCTTGGCCACATTGTGAGCGGAATTTGGACGAAAGTGCATCCAAGCGATGGCGTCCAACCGCTTTCCAAGACAATTTCCTAGGAGTGAACGATGAAATTCAAATATGTGTGCATAGACTGTGGCAAGGAGTTCGTCACGGACGAAGTCATCTATCAGTGTCCTGAATGCGCTGCAAAATCAAAGGAAGGGGAATTCCCCCGCGGATACCTCAAGGTCATCTACGACAAAGAGGAACTTAGGGAACTTGGAAAGAAGGACCACGTTTCCATCTATGATTTCTTCCCTTATGACGTTCCTAATAAGGAAGTATATCCCATTGGAACAACACCAATCGTCAAGCCAATGCGCCTTAACGCCAAGCTTGGCCTTTCCAATGTCTATTGCAAAATGGATGCATACCTACCATCAGGCTCCTTCAAGGACAGGGCAAGCCAGCTCATTGCAGCACAGGCCATTGCACATGACACAAAGAAGATAGCCCTTGCATCCACTGGAAACGCAGGAGCGGCCATGAGCTGTGCAGGTGCGGCATACGGACTGGACATAATCCTCTTTGTTCCAAAGACGGCTCCAATCAACAAGCTTATGCAGAGCGTCCTCTATGGAGCAACGGTCGTTCCAGTAGACGGAACATACGATGATGCCTTCCTTCTTTCGATCGCCTACACTGAGCACTTTGGTGGAATCAACCGTAACACGGCCTACAATCCAATGACCATAGAAGGAAAGAAGAGCATCTCCATTGAGCTCTTCGAGCAGCTTGGTCGACGGATTCCAGACGTAGTATACGTCCCGGTTGGAGACGGCTGCATCATAAGCGGCGTCTACAAAGGATTCTACGACCTCATGAAGGCAGGCCTCACAGACCGCATCCCCCACATTGTGTGCTCGCAGAGCGAGAAGTCCAATGCCATAAGCCAGGCGTTTGCAACGGGACAGTTCAAGTCAATAGAGGCATCGACCCGTGCGGACTCCATCTCCGTAGACATTCCGGCAAGCGGCAGGATGGCGGTGCAGTATCTCAAGCAGTACGAAGGCTGGTGCACTCAGGTCACGGAGCAGGAGATCCTTGATGCTCAGATGAAGCTCGTCCATGACAGCGGAATCTTCGTTGAGCCTGCAAGCGCAACCGCATGGGCTGCCCTTGAAAAGGACGCCCCTATGATCAAGAAGCGTTTTGGCTCAAACGTTGATGTATGCGTACTTCTTACAGGAATAGGCTTCAAGGACATGGCCGTCTTCGATGGCAGGGTCTCGATGCCCTCCCCTATTGAGAACAGCGTGGATGCCGTAATCAGGCGCTTCAGCTGAGCTTGGTTGAAAAACGTTCGCCTAGAGGTTATATTTTCCACTGTATCCCAAGCGATGCATTTGATGCATCCGTTTCATCTAAGGTATCGCTTGGAGACGTGAAAGGAGAACGACTATGGATAAGCTTTTGATTGGCCTTGGAATTGGCCTTGTGGTTGCCATCATCGTGTACATTTGGCAGTCGATATCCAAGCACGACATAGAAAAGAAGGGAAAGGACGAGGTTGCAAAGCTCAAGGGCCTCCTTGCTGACCGCATGGACATAGAGTCGGCAGGAGTCAACAAGCTCAAGGCTGAGAACGAAGAGCTCAAGAAAGCCAACGAAAACCTTAGAATCACCAATGCAGCCCTTGCCCAAAAGCCTGGCCGCGCAGAGGTCCAACGCCTTCAGATCTACCAGAAGGCCGTTGACCGTCTCATCATAAACAGCCCAGGCTTTGGAGCTGCATGGCAGTCAGCCCTCAAGGAAAGCGAAGACGAATTCGAGAAGATCTACTCCGGAACCCAAGCGTTCTGGAAGAAGATCCTCCCCGGTCGCACCAACGCCAAGCTCATAGACAAGGACAACGTCGTAGACGAACAGTAGACATCCTTTGGGATCTTTTGGAGCCAGCTTGCATCATTGCAGGCTGGCTTTTTTGTGGAAACGAAAACTCCCGGATGTTCCGGGAGTTCCAAAGAGCTTTAGCTTTGCACAGAAAAAGGAATTGACCTACAGACGCTACAACTGCCACAAACACTACAACCTCTACGGATTGGTTACAGATTCAACCATTGCAACCACGCTCACATCACTCACCATGCTTACAAACCCACCACACGCACCAAGCTCACCATCATTACAATTCGCTCACAATTTTTGAATGCAAATCAAAACAGTGCGTTTTCGTGCGTGATGCACGGATAGTCCGTGATGTGCGAGAAGTCCGTGATGTAAGGGTGGGTGCGATTCTCCAAAACAAATCTAATGCGCCTTGGTGCGTCGTAGTCCGCCGACATATGCCCTAATACGCCCTACACAGACTGCCTATACTCCGATTTCTACCCCTGCTATTGGGGTGCTTCATCTTTCCGTAAGCAGAAACGCCATGTAGTGAGGAATCGTCAACATTGAACCAGTTCTACCAACGTTGTAGTTTCCAATCTTTATTGCATGTTCTACATGGTACTTCTCTGGATGGTTGAGAATTGTCTTTGAACTCTTTGTGTTTCCTGTTGTCGCTTTGACTTCAACCAAAGACAACTCCCCCATGTATCTGATACAGAAATCGATTTCCAAACCAGTATTTTCAAGTGAGTTTTATTTGATTTTAAATATTTTTCAAATGACTTTTAGCTTGTATAACACTATTTTCATAGCGAGTTTTTATATAAGCACAATATTTTTCAAACGACATCTAAAGCATTGCCAACTTCTTCAAGTCAAAACCATTCTTAATCAACGAAACGGATAGACCACCAGTTTCAACATAAAAGAAAAGAGCCACAATTCGATGTCGGATTGAGGCTCAGGAGCTTACCAAAGACGGGACTCGGACCCGTACGGCCTTGCGGCCAGGGGATTTTAAGTCCCCGGTGTCTACCATTCCACCACTTTGGCACGAATATGATATTAAGATCAAAACATATGTTAGTCAATTGACCGGTGTCTAAAGTGTCAAGGCAACTCGCACAAAAGGTTTTCTTTGCCATGAAGTTTCTTCAGTAAACGAGAAAAAAAGAATTACTGAAGAAAGTTTTCTTCCTAAATGTTAAATCCAAGTTTATTTGAAAGAAAAATCCAACCTAAAATGAAAGAAACATTGGTTTTGATATGGAAAACACGTTGAAACAACGTTCCA
>OQVQ01000152.1_pt1 | contig 32599 bp, 22 predicted proteins | sample 1691491 | NCBI WGS metagenome assembly OQVQ01 (sample SAMN03418252, study PRJEB22391) | human gut metagenome | biome: human-gut; feature: organic feature; material: feces | host: Homo sapiens | place: Tanzania | collected 2013-01
CAGGGTGTGTAGCAAGCCACTTTTCTGCGATCTCATCGGGAATGTTGCTGAGCGTATAAAAGTTTGAACTTCCAAAGCCGTCACTAAGAACGACTCCGGCTTTCAATACGTAATTCGGTGTTGTTGGCATAGTTCCTAATCTTTTAAGTGTTGTTACTATTTCTATGTATGCGTCTCTGTAACAATCAGAGCAGCCACTCCTACGGATAGGCTTTCCACATATTCTATTATATAAACTTTCAATAGCACCCCTCTCGGAAGATGAAAAGCCATCATCGTAATGAGGTCTCATCTCCTCGAGGAGTGCCATCGTATTATCATATTCTATCATAAGTTATTATAGGCTAATAATTATGATTCGAGCGTATTTCCTATAAGCAAAGACTCTAATAGCGTTCTTGTTGCCTTTATACTCTCATTGAAGAGGAAAATACCTGCAGAAGGAGCGTTTTCCTCTACCATTGTGACAGCCCAACCTCCATCGGTGTCCTCGGAATACTTCTCGTTCGTGATTTCTGAAGCTGTCAAGCCTTGCTCCAAACCATAAATCTCAAAAGTGTTCTTTTTGTCTGCACCTTGGTAGACATTCTCCATGACAAAGACATATCGACCATTTGCAAGGTTGTTAATGATGTTCTTTACAACATCTGGGCCTGAGTCCAATACAACAATAGACGCAGTCTTTGTGAATTTGTTAGCATAAGTACCCGTGGCCATCTCTGCCTTGGTGCCTGTATAAGGTGTCTTGCCAGGCACGTAAGCCGAGTAAGCCTTGGCACCTTTCTGCAAGGTGAGAGCTTTGACGATAAGATTATTTGACTCGTCCCTTTGGATTGAGTCGAAATCTACATCATCAAAGTTCATGATGTATGCTCTGTTTCTCAAGCCTTGCACCTGTGGATTGTCGCATGATGCTCCAATGTTCTGTGCTAATTTGTAATCACAAGCTTCTGGCATATACTACCTCCTTTCTTAAAGTGCGACCTGAACGAGCTCATCCTCACCGATAAGTGTGTCAATATCACCACCTACGTAGATTGAGTTCTTTCGTGTCTTATGGTCGAAAGTGATGTCAAGCTGACCGAACAAGTCCGTGTCTGATGTACCGACGAGCAGGTTGTCTGGATTGCAAAGCACTGCACGGTGTGGCAAATTGTACTTGGTTCCATCATCCTCGTACTTCTTAATCATTCGGTCCCAAATGTCAAGAGCGAATATCTTAACGCCATCATACTGAGATACTGAGATACCATCCATCAATTTATCCGTAGTAAGCTGATACTTAGTGCGACGATACACATCCGCACGAAGAGCTTTGAAGAGGGAATTTGTCATAAGGATGGCATGGTCCTTATCAAAGATACGACCGTCTGCGTCTGTCAGCAATGTGTCGATGATGTTAATAGCTACGCCCTCATCACGAATCTTGCTTTTCTGTTCTGCGTATGTCGCTTCTTCGTTTGCAGCAATAGCTGTCTTCTGGGCTGCGTTGGATGCAATGATAGCCTTCAGGCGCTTCCAAAGGCCATCGCAAGGCTTGAACAACTTTGGTTCAACACCAGCTTTGAGCACACCTGATTCGGTTGCCAACTTCGCGTCAGTATCACCAAACCATGTGAATCGCCAGAACATGTCTGTGATAGCCTTCTGCAAGAGAGGAATGAGGAACTTATCCCAATAAGGGGTGTCCTGCAAGTCTCCACGCATAGTACCTGGCTTCATGCCATACTTGGCGAGGGTGTTTGTCAGCTCCTTGTAGCAGAACTCCTTAGGAATCTCCCATTCACCGAGTTTCCACGCCTTCTCATAGCCATGGATTTTAACGTTGGAGTAGGTTGGGTCGCAACCACCACCTGCCTCGCCTACGTCATCGATGGAATCAATCCAACCGAGTTTCTTGCCGTTCTCGGCTGACTTGACAATTCTAACAACCTCTTCCAAGTTAGGGTCGTTGAAAGTGGAGGTGAAGAGCAATTCGTTAAGGTCACGAATCGCTCCATTGTCAACTGTAAAATTATTGAAATCAATTAACTGTGCCATAAATCTTTCTTACGTTTTATTAATTCAACAATAAGTTACTTGCGAGCGTTGCGCTTTGCCTCTTGCTCAGCTTTCTTATTAGCGAGCATCTGCTGAGTCTTTGACAAGCCCTTGTTATTACCACCGTCACCATGTGCGACAAACTGACGATTGCCAGCATGGTATGTGGATGCCAGGTTGCAAACAGTTTCAAGCCATGCCTTGCCACCGGCCTTTGCCACTACATCAAGGATAGAGGTTTCCTCGTCTGTCTTCTGCGACTTGATGAGGTCTTCCTTTTCCGATTTCAGGCTATCGTTCTCAGTTCTCAAGCTCTCGTTCTCGGACTGCAAAGTTTCGTTGGTGGCTGTCAACTCATCGACCTTGGCCTGCAGTGCCGAAATCTGCTCGTCCTTGTCATCATTGTTTTCGCCACCGCCATTTTCACCTCCGTTGTCTGCAGGAGTGATAGAACTGATAAGCTCGTCCTCAACGACAATAATGGTACCATCATCAAGGGTATAGGTACCGTTAGGGTAAGCCTTATCGCCAACTTGTGGGTCTCCATCCTCACGCTCCACGGTAAACTCCGTTCCGTCGGCAGCGGTTATCTTCTGGTCGAGTGGAACTGTAACATCTTCAATCTTGGCTACACCAGCCAAAGCAAGCAAGCGCTTTACGAGCTTGTTCTCAATTGTAATTTTCTCTTTTGCCATTTTGTTATGATATTTGTTTGGTTTTTTACTTGCAGTATTAGGTGCGATGGTGTCTGTTATGAAACCTAACTCCTTTGCTTTATACATATCAATGAACTTATCTTCGTTCATGATGGCTTGCAACTCACCTCTGTCTGCTCCTGTTCGCTCAACATAAACATCTAAGATTCTGTTCTGCTCTTCCAATAGCGAAGACTCTTGTGCAGTCAGTTTACCTTTCATCTTAGCGATCTCGTCTGCTGTTAAGCGTTCGCTTGAATAAACATCAACCCACTCAACCGCTGGATTGTGGATGCACATTCTCGCATTCTCGTAGGCATATCGTCTCTCTTTTGGTGCAGCAAGCAAGATGATGGTAGCCATGGAAGAACAATTACCTTCGATGGTAGCGGAAATCTGCTTTCCAGACTGACGCAATTTGTCGTAGATAGCCCAGCCCTCCAAGCAGTTGCCACCCGGGCAGTGGATAAGGAGCTCTATGTTATTATCCCCTTCCTCCATTTTCTCCAAGAAATCCGTGATGTCTTTGTAGCATACGCCGTCTGTACCAAACCAATCTCGGTACATGACTTTTGTCTCTTCATCGACAATTTCGTTATAAATCTTTAATTGTGCCATTTGAAAAAATTATACGTTTACACTCGCAAAATTAAAAATAAATAAGGTATGAACGAGCAAGACTACTATGTAAAGCAGTGCAACCATTATTGCAGAAAAGATAACAAAAAAGCCGCTCTATCTATCACAGACAAAGCGGCTTGGGACAATTATTTTCAATATTCAAGAATCTATTTACTTTTGAATGCGTCTAACAATCCGTTTTTATACATTCTGACCTCTTTCTTTAAGTATTCCTGTATATGTTTCAATCATAAATTCGAACCATCTTTTTTTAGAAAGATAATCAGTACAATTTATCTTTCGCTTACAGAAATCGACATCGTTCTGAGCATTAAGGTATTTGTACAGATAGAAATATGAAATGATGCGACGTGTAGCTCTATCCTTGTCTATGTCATCACACAGCTTCGATAAATCATCGTTCCGCTTCATCAGTTCAGCATTGTGTTGTGCGAGCTTGTCGTTAATACGCGATTGCGCCCATAACATGAACCAAAGGAAGCTGAACATCATTACTACCAAGCAATCAGTCCAATGCCCATAAATACCTGCGAATAAGCTCCAGCCTACACACCAAACAAAAGCAATCAGCACTATCCACTTCCTAAACCATTTCTTTAATCTTGTTTTCATTTCTTTGTTTTATTAATAAAATACTCACCATAGGCATCAATGAGGTCTTTCTCTGTGATACCTCTCACAAGACAATCATTTGCGAAATCTAAGCGTACATTTTCAAGCCTTTGCACCTTTGTGTATCGTTCAGAATATTTCTGAATAAGGTCAGCTACTACTATGTAAGCTTTGATTTGCGACTCTTTTAGCATATCTATGCTTATAAATGTCTTGCAAATATTAATACCTCGTTTGCAGTCAACCTTTTGCAAGTATAGCCCCATAGAGGTAGCTATAACCTTGCTCGTTTCATTTTTATAAATAAGCACCGTATAAGCCACTTCTCTTTCTATATGAGCTAATACCCTATTAATTGGCATATTCTCTATTCCCAATGCTCGCTCGGCATATCTTCGTAAGAAATGGGGCGATTTTTGTGAACACCTCATCCATGTCCTTGGCCCCGTAACGCTCCTTCAGGGCTGCCGGGGAATCCAGCGCCTCGATGCGCCCGTCCACCATCACGGAGACTCTGTCACAGTATTCAGCCTCATCCATGTAGTGCGTCGTGACAAAGACGGTGACACCCTTGGAGGCGGCCTTGTAGATCATTTCCCAGAAGTTCCTTCTCGTCACGGGATCCACACCGCCCGTCGGCTCGTCAAGAAACACTATCTCGGGATCATGCACCATCGCTATGCTGAAAGCGAGCTTCTGCTTCCATCCGAGCGGCATGTCCCTAACAAAGGAGTTACGGACATTCTCCATCGACAGAGCCTTCAGCATCTGGTCTGTCTTCTGGGCGATCCGCTTGCCGTCAAGCCCGTAGATGCCAGCGAAAAGCTCGATGTTCTCCCACACCTTCAGGTCGGGATAGAGGGAGAACTTCTGGCTCATGTAGCCGATGTGCCGCTTGATCTTCTCCTGCTCGTTGACGATGCTGTACCCCGCGACATCGCCCTGTCCGGATGTCGGACGGCTCAATCCGCAGAGAATGCGCATCGCCGTGGTCTTGCCGGCCCCGTTCGCACCCAGAAAACCGAATATCTCCCCCTTGCACACTTCAAAGGAGATGTCATCCACCGCGGTGAAATCCCCGAACTTTTTGACCAGATGGGAGATACGCACAGTCTTTATGTCCTTGTCCATAACGTCAGGCAATTTAGGAATATTCAAAATAAACTTTCTGTCAAACTCATTATTCCGCACCGGAGAAGCCTTCCGCGGCGGAAGAGGAAAGCCGGATGAAGCAGTCCTCGATCCCCGGAGTCATCCTCCGCACGTCGCAACCTTCGATTCCGGCACACCGAAGAGCCTCGGCGAGTCCGGTCTCATCCGGCCCGTCGTCGGTGACAGACACGTGGCACGCGCTGCCGAACGAGCTGCAATCCAGCACTCCCCTCACACCGCGCAGCGCGCCGAGCGTCTGGAACATGTTGCCGCCGCTCACTGAATATATCCGGTTCGGGAATCGGGAAATGATCTCCGCCGGACTGCCGAGTCCGATGACACTGCCGTCAAGAATCATGGCGATGCGGTCACAAAGACTGGCCTCGTCCATGTAAGGAGTCGAGACCACTATCGTCACGCCCCTGTCCCTGATCTTTTTGAGTATAGCCCAGAACTCCTTGCGGCTCACGGCGTCGACACCGGTGGTCGGCTCGTCAAGGAACAGCACCTCGGGATCGTGGACAAGGGCGCAGCAAAGCGCCAGCTTCTGCTTCATTCCTCCGGAAAGAGCGCTCGCCTTGCGGTCCTTGAACATCTCGATCTGTGAATATATTCCCTTGATGGTCTCGTAGTTCTCATCGATGGTCGTGCCGAACATCGTGGCGTGGAACTTCAGGTTCTCCTCGACGGTAAGATCCTGATACAAGGCAAAATGCCCTGGCATATAGCCGATCCTTCCCCTTATCTCGCGATAGTCACGCACCACGTCCAGCCCGATCACCGTCGCGGAACCGGAGTCCGGGAGGGTCAGGGTGGTCAGGATCCTGAACAGGGTGGTCTTCCCCGCTCCGTCAGGGCCGATGAGGCCGAACAACTCACCTTTCCGGATGTTGAAGCTTATGTCCCTCAAGGCTTTGACCGACTTGTAGGACTTGCTTACATCTTTAATCTCTATCGCAGTGTCTCTGTCCATGGCTACCTCCTCACATAGGCGTACATTCCAAGACGAAGGGTTCCGTCATTCGGCACGGCCACCTTGACGGCATAGACCAGATCCGCCCGCTCGTCACGGGTCTGGATGTTCTTAGGGGTGAACTCCGACTGTTCGGAGATCCAGATCACACGTCCCTGGATGCGCTTCGGAGAAGCGGTCCCGTCATCCGGAATCACGGTCACAGTGTCGTTCAGCTTCAAGCCGGACAGCTGCGCCGAGGAGAAATACGCCCTGACGTACATCTGGTCCAGGTCGGCGACCTTGAAGAGCGGCTTGCCGAGGGTGACGAACTCACCGGTCTCGGCGTAGCGTGTCAGTACTGTCCCGGAGACCGGAGCGACGATGCGGCATTTCGCGAGCTGATCCTCAAGCCTGGCGAGCTGGATCTCATAGCCATGGACCTCGGATCTCACGGAAGAGTTGCCACGCTCCCAGCTCTGGGTCTGTGCGGCGATCTGCGCCTTGAGGACGGCGATCTTGTCCGTGAGGTCATCCACCTGCTTGCGGGTGGTGGCGTTGCCTTCCAACAGTTTGGAGTACCTTTCGTACTCATTCTGAAGGTTTTCCAGCTGGCTGAGGTTCGGCTGGCCTTGCTTCTTGATGTCCACCAGCCTGGACGACGATCCGGCGATGCGCTCGCGCAGCTCCATTATCTGAAGGTAGGTCTGGACAGAGTCCAAGGCTCCGAGGAGCTGCCCCGCCGTCACCTCCTCGCCTTCCTCCACTGCCATGGACAGGACACGTCCGGCATTCTCGGCGGACACGGTCACCTGAGTGGCGTCAACCTGACCGCATGCGTCATATTCAATGTTCTTTCCACATCCGGCGGCGACCAGGGCCAACGCCGCGAAAACAAGTCTGCTTTTCATATTCATAATCATTGTCATGTTCTTTGTCATTGTACTCCAAGTGTTTGCCGCAGGTCAAGCAAGTCCATGATGTAGGTCACCTTGTGGACATTGTAGCTAAGGCGCGCCTTGAACTCCTCGTCCAGCAGGGAAAGGTAGTCGTTGACTGCGATCACACCCTCCTTGTACTGCCTCTCGCCCGTCTCCCTGATGCTGCCGCGGAGGGAGATTATCTCCTCGTCGCGCCTGAGGACATCCTCGTCCTTCTCCACCTGGCTCCGTTTCTGGACAGCCTCCATCGAGGTGTTAAGCATGAAGGACTCGCGTGTCAGCTCAAGCCTGCGAAGATCCGAGTCCGACTTGCGCCGGTCGTTCCTGAGTGTGTAGAGCGCTCCGAAATCCCACTGGAGCCTGACACCGGCCACGAAGTACGGATCGAAACTGCCGGAGAGCATGTTCAGTCCCGGACGGCCGTAGCCCGCCTGCAGGTTGAGGTTCAGACGCGGCCACAAAGAAGTGTTGAGCTGATCCTTCTGCGCCTGCAGCTGCACCGCCTGGGCATCATAGAGGGCAAGCTCCGGACGCTTGATCTCCATCGCCAGGTTGCTTTCCGGCTCCGGCTCGACAAGGGTCAGCCCCGTCATGTCCTGCCCGGTAAGCAGACCCAGCATCCGCAGATAGGCCTTCCGGTCTGTCTCCAGGGCGGCCTGCTGCTGCTCGCAGGTAAGGATGTTCACCCGGATCTGGTCGAGATCCGATGGCCCGGCCATGCCGCCGTCCACCAATGTCTGTACCTCTTTCTGATTGCGGGAGAGGTTGGACACAAGCACGTTGTTCAGCTCTATCTGTCTGTCCAGCAAGATGATGCCAAGGTAGATCGACTGCACCTTCAAACGGATGGAGTACATGTTGACCTCCAATTGCCTACGCTTTACCTCGGCTCCCGCCTTGATCTGACGGCCTTTGGCAGCGGTCGCGCCTCCGTCCCAGATCTGCTGGGTGAGGTCGGCGGTCACTCCGTACTGGTCATGCGGAATGTCAAACTCGAAGCCCGGCATGTCAAAAGGCATCTCGACCACATCGGACTGCCAGGTCGCCTTGGCGGAAATGTTCAGCCGCGGCACCCAGGCAAGCGAGGCGTTCTTAAGATCATAGCCCTGACAGGCGTCGATCAGCCCCTTCTCCTTGATCTGAGGATAGTTCTCGTAGGCCATCCTGACACATTGGTCAAGAGTGGCCTGTGAATACGCCTGTACGCAGACCAGCAACGCCAGAGCGAGTGTTTTCCATTTTAACTTCTTCATATTCATAGGATTGTCACATTATCACTTGAACAGGCGGCAGACAATCAGTTCCACAGCTTCCTTTTTGCGCGCCTCCAGGTACTCCGCCCTGCGTGTGCCTTCCACTCCCAGCACATTGCTGACGAGCGGATCAAAGAAGAACGGAGCCGCACACACACTCACGATGTCGCCGATCAGTTCCTCGAACGTGATGTTCCGGATCCTCCCGTTCACGACTTCCGACTCCGTTCTTTTCCTGTGGGTGTCCAAGGCGGAGGACATGTAGCTTCCGATCTTTGACACATAGCTTTCCATCAGGTCAGGGCGCTCCTTCGCGACCTCAAGCAGCAGCGACAGCTGCCCGCTGTGGGCGCTGAAGAAGTCGAAGCAGATCTCCGTCGTCTTCCTGATAAGGTCGGGCTGGAATATGTCCGTCACCATTATCGACTTGAGGCTCTGTAGGATCTCCTCCAAATAGGTATCAAACACCTTCAGGAATATCTGATCCTTCGTCCTGAAATAGTAGTGCAGCATGGCATGGGTGACACCGGCCTGTGCCGCTATCAGCGTCGTGGTGGCGCCTTTGAATCCTTTCTCGGCGAACAGCATCTCCGCCGCCCTCAGGATGTCCTGTTCCTTGTTTTCTTTTTTCGACATTGCCTTTGGATTAACAATATTGTTTAACATGATTGTTAACACAGCAAAGATAGTGTTGTTTCTCAAACAATCAAAGATATTCCTGAAATATTTTCAAAAACGTTGCAATTCTCAAAAAATGGCTATCTTTACCTTATGAATAAGAGAAAGCACATCATCACCATTGCCGCCGTCCTGGCGGCTGTTTCTATGAATATGACCGCTCAGCCGGCCCAAAGAACCCTCTGGAACGACGGATGGACGTTCACCAAGGACGGGGAAAGCCGTGTCCTTGACCTGCCTCATGACTGGGGTGTGGACGGGCCGTTCGTGCAGGAGTACCCCGGGGAGACCGGGAAACTGGCATGGTGGGGCAAGGCGGAATATTCAAAGAATCTTTCCGTGACGGCGAAAGACCTGAGGTCGGGAAAGCGGTTCCTCCTCGATTTCGGCGGAGCGATGTCCTATGCCAAGGTCTTCTGCAACGGGAAGGCCGTCACCGAATGGCCGTACGGGTACGCCTCGTTCCGCGCGGATCTGACTCCGTTCGTCAAGGAGGGGGACAATCTGGTCAAGGTCACGCTGGACAATCCCGGGGAGTCCAGCAGATGGTATCCCGGAGGAGGAATCTACCGGAACGTGTACCTGACGAAGGCCGGCCCCGCAGGCGTGGCGCAGTGGGGGACGTTCGTCTCGACGAAAGGAAATGATGTCAGCATCGGGATCACGCTCCGTAACGCCGGGAAGGCTGTGGGAGGAACAGTGCGCACGGAGATCGTCAGGGTCATCAATCCGGGTTCTTCGGTCACCGGGCCGGTCGAGGTGGTCGTGGACGGCAAAACGAGGAAAGCCATAGTGACCAAACTGGACGCTGTCACGGACGGCGGCGAGATCATCCAAAAGTTCACGCTGAAAGACGCGCGGTTCTGGAGTCCAGAGGCACCTGAACTCTACCAAGCCGTCACCACCGTCAGCACAAAAGGCGGAGGGAAGGACGTTTACCTGACTACATTCGGACTCAGAGACCTGGAGTACAAGACAGACGGGCTGTACGTCAACGGGCAGAGGACATTCATCAAGGGAGTCTGCCTGCACCACGACGCCGGGGCGCTCGGAGCCGCCTGGAACGAGACGGCGTGGGTGAGAAGGCTGAACATGCTCAGACAAATGGGCTGCAACGCCATCCGCACATCCCACAATCCTCCGGCGCCGGAACTCCTCGACCTCTGCGACCGGATGGGATTCCTCGTGATGGACGAGCTGACAGACACTTGGACAATCCCGAAGAAAGAGAACGGCTACGCCAGACTGTTCGATGAGTGGGCGGACAAAGACCTGAAGGCCATGATCCACAGGGACCGCAACCATCCGTCAGTCATCATCTGGAGCATCGGCAACGAGACCGGCGAGCAAGGCTATCCGGAGAAATACGGCATCGCCTACCACCTCACGGAAGTGTGTCATAATGAGGATTCCACAAGACTGACAAGCTACGGCAGCGACAATCCGTGGGCCAGCGGACAGGATTTCCGCAACACGATGGACATCTACGGATTCAACTACAAGCCGCACCTCTACGGCAAGTTCCACGCCGCCAATCCGGGCAAACCGTTCCTCGGAAGCGAGACCGCATCGACCGTCAGCTCAAGAGGTGTGTACATATTCCCGCCAAGCGACAAGGAAGATGGCGCCTTGGACAATTTCCAGGTGTGTTCGTTCGACATGTTCACCGTTCCGTGGGGGCAGCTGCCTGACCAGGAGTGGGCGGAGGAGGACAGGAACCCTTCCTGCCTCGGAGAGTTCGTCTGGACCGGATTCGACTATCTCGGCGAGCCGACACCTTTCAACGCCGACCTCACAATCCTGACAAACTTCCACGACGAGGAGGCCAAGGCCAGGGCGGAGAAGGAGCTGAAGGAGAAAGGAGCGATCGCTACTCCTTCCAGAAGCTCGTACTTCGGAATCATCGACCTCGCCGGCTTCCCGAAGGACAGGTACTGGCTCTACAAGTCCCGCTGGTCGTCAGAACCCGTCCTGCACCTGATGCCGCACTGGAACTGGCCGGGACGCGAGGGGAAGGTCACCCCGGTGCAGGCCTACACGAACTGCGCCGAGGCGGAACTCTTCGTCAACGGGAAGTCCTACGGCAGAAAGGCCAAGGGGGCCAACGAGTATCGCTTCCTCTGGGACAACGTGGTCTATGAGCCTGGCAATGTCAAGGTCATCGGACAAACAGCTGACGGACAGACGGTTGAAAGCATTGTCACCACCACCGGAAGCGCAACCAAAATCTTGATGGCTTGTGAATATGGCCGTGGCCCTTCAACGGACTTCGGAGGTGACTGCAAACCTGAGGGCAAACAGGAATATTCATCAGAAGACATTATATTCATAGATGTGAAAGTCGCTGACAAAGACGGGAATATGGTTCCGACCGCTTCCGACAAGATCAAGTTCAGCGTTTCGGGCGCGGGAGAGATCGTGGCCGTGGACGCTGGCGACGCGACCTGCCACACGCCATTCCATTCGGACGAGATCAAGGCGTTTGGCGGACTTGCAAGCGTCATCGTCAGGAGAACCGGCACTGGAATATTCACGTTAAAGGCTGAAAGTGACGGGCTTGAGCCTTGTGAAATCACACTGTAACTGATCAAACATATTCATTAATATTTATGAGGAAAAATTTCGTACTTGCCTGCGCGGCGCTGCTCCTTTGCGCGCCGGGTTTCGCGCAGACGCAGAAAGCCAACTACGCCCTCGCCGAGAGATTCTCGGCCAAGAGGGTAAATCAGATGGTGTTCTCCACGCAGATCACCCCTAACTGGTTCAGGGACAGCGACAAGTTCTGGTACAGTTGGAGGACTCCGCAGGGAACCCGCTACTACATTGTGGATCCTGTCAAGGGCACCAGGACCGAGGTGTTCGACATGGACAGGCTCGCGATGCAGGTGACCGAGTTCGTCCGCTACCCGTTCGAGGCCAAGCATATTCCTATCAGGGATTTGAAGTTGAAGGATGACAAAGAGTTCACTTTCAGCATCATCTCCGGCCTCAAGAACGACAGGGACACGACCTGTTTCCGCTACGAGATCGCCACCGCCAGGCTTGACACCGTGGCCAGGGAGAAGGACAAGTACCCTCGCTGGGCCTCCGTCGCCCCTAACGGTGAGTTCGGAGTCTTCGCCAAGGGTTCCAACCTTTGGGTGATGGACTCCACAAGCCTTCGCAAGGCGGCCAAGGACGAGAAGGACAGTACCATCGTGGAGCATCGTCTGACCACGGACGGCATCCGCCAGTTCGGCTACGGCTACGGCAACTACTCCGGCGACACCGAGGCCGACTCCACCAAGAGGCACTATCCGGGCGAGCTTGTCTGGTCTCCGGACTCGAAACGTTTCGCCACGATGAAGTGGGACACAAGGAAACTCGATGATCTGTGGGTCATCAATTCTGTAAGTGACAAGCGCCCTAAACTGGAGTCCTACAAGTACCAGATGCCGGGAGAGCCGGGGCCGAAAGGCTATCTCTACATATTCACAATGAATGATGGACGCACCGGAGCTTCCGCAAGGCAGGTCAAGAGCCAGGCGTTCAAGGATCAGGAAGTATCGCTGCAGAGCGCGAGGAGAACCGCCAAGGACAACTATCTGGACTACTGGAAGAACGAGTGGCTTGGCGACAACACCGGGTTCTACATGGTGCGCCAGAGCCGTGACCTCAAGAGGCTTGATCTCTGCCGGGTGGACGTTGACTCCGACTCCACCAAGACCATCATCTCCGAAAGGGAAAGAACTTACGTGGAGTACCGCGCTCCGTTCCTGATCGGTGGCGGAAAGCAGATCCTCCACTGGTCCGAGCGCAACGGATGGGCGAACATCTACCTCTACAACAGCGACGGCACACTGGTCAGGAATCTGACCGAAGGGGCGTTCCATGTAGAGGACATCCTCGGGGTGAACGAGAAGGAGGGCTACATCCTGCTGAGCGCATGCGGAGTCAACAAGGACGAGAATCCTTACCAGATGCACACGTTCAGGGTTCCGCTCACGGGCGGCGCTCTCCAGCAGCTGGACATGAACGACATGGACGTGCTTTCGACGGCGAGCGACGACGCCAAGTTCTTTGTGGCCAACTATTCGAGAGTGGACTGGACACCTGCCGTGGCCCTGTTCTCGGCGACGGGCAAGCGGATCGCCGATCTGGAGACCGCCGACCTCAGCCTGCTGTTCGAGGCCGGCTACAAGTTCCCGGAAAGATTCAAGGTGAAGGCCGCCGACGGCGTCACCGACCTCTACGGAGCGATGTACAAGCCTTACGACTTCGACTCCACGAAGGTCTATCCGATCTGCGACTATGTTTATCCGGGTCCTCAGGTGGAGGCGAACAACATCTCCTGGAGCAAGGGCTTCACCCGCACCGACAGACTCGCCCAGATCGGAATGATCGTGATCACGGTCGGCAACCGCGGCGGACACCCGAACCGCTCGAAGTGGTACCACAACTACGGCTACGGCAACCTGCGCGACTATGGTCTTGAGGATCAGAAATATGCCATCCAGCAGCTCGGTGCGAGACATCCGTTCATCGATCTTGACAGGGTAGGCATCCACGGCCATTCGGGCGGCGGATTCATGAGCACGGCGGCCATTCTGAAATATCCTGATTTCTTCAAGGCGGCTGTCTCCTGCGCCGGCAACCACGACAACAGCATCTACAACCGCTGGTGGAGCGAGCAGCATCACGGTGTCCTGGAGAAGATCGACAAGGGCGACACGACCTTCGTCTACAGCATCCAGACCAATCCGGAGATCGCCTCCAACCTGAAAGGCCACCTGATGCTGGTGCACGGCGACATCGACAACAACGTCCACCCGGCCAACACCATCCGCGTGGTCAACGCCCTGATCCGCGCCAACAAGCGTTTCGACATGCTCATCCTCCCGGGCCAGCGCCACGGCTTCGGCGACATGAATGAATATTTCTTCTGGCGCATGGCCGACTACTACGCCGAGTGGCTGATCGGCGACTCCGAGCGCTGGAAGCCGGACATCACGCAGATGAACAACGACTGACGCCATGGTGCCTGAATCGTGGCAGACAAATAATTAACAATCAAGCTATTAATAGATATGCTCCTACCCGTTTAAGGCAGGAGCATATTCATTTATACAATGATAATCAATCAGTTAAACGCCACAACATTTATTAAAAGGAGAAGTCTGCCTCTTATTTGGCTCCAAGATGCTGGTTGACTTTGGAGCGGAGGGAGCCTTTGCCGTAGCCGGTCCAGATGTCGATGACCTTGGCTTCCGGGGAAATCAGGACGAAATGCGGGATGCCGTTTGCCTGATAGGAGGCGGAAAGTCCCGCGCCCATAGGCTTGAATTCATTCCACTCGACACAATCTGACTTTTCCTCCTTCAAGTTCAAGACTTTTTTCCAGGTTTTCTCGCCATCCACACTCAGTCGGACAAACGCCAGCCTGTCAGCGAACTCCCTTGCGAGCTCATTGCCCTCCGGAATGGATTCCATACACGGCCCGCAGCCCACACTCCAGAAATCCAGAAGGATGTACTTGCCGGAGAACTCAGACAGATGATGCACATTGCCGTCCGTGTCATAAAGGTCGCCGTCCACGAGACCGTCACCTACCCCGACAACCTTCCTCGGACTCAAGGTCGCGGAGATCACCTCTCCCTGCCTTGTCTTCAGATCTTCCGGAGTAAGTCTGGAATAAAGCTCGTAAACCAGGGCCGAATCCGCCTTGCCGTAGCCGCCACTTAGCATCATGGCATGCAAAGCCAGCTCGTCAAGCCATTTCGTCGTGACAGGAGCCGTCCTCATATATTCAAGAACCTTATGGTTGGCGATGCTGTCCAGCGGCTTGCAAAGCCTTCTGAGCGAATCCACTTTCCTCCACGCGGCCCGTCTTTCCTCACCGCTGAGACCCCTGAGTTCCCTCAACATGTCAGCCTCTTCAACGGCGTAGACCTGAGACTCCCTCTTTTCCGGAAACTGGACTGCCAGAAAATCATTCTCGGTCTTCTGCTCCGGAAGACGGCTCTTTACCCTCCATGTCAGCAGCAGGTTGTCATCACCCGTGACCGTGACCTTCACGCCCGGCTTCACCCAGACCGGAAGCATATTATTAGGGAAGCCCTTGCCGAACGAGCACAGCCCGAACTGAACCGCTCCGCCTGAGATCGTGTCCCGGAATTCGAAACGACCGCCGATGACCGTATCCTGAGCCACGCGGACCGCCAACCGGCCATCGCTCCTCATAAGACTAATGACCGTGCTGTCGGGAATATTCCTGACCACTCCTTTGATAAGATACTCATCCACACCTACGGTCTGCCTGGAGCATCCCGCCGACACAACGATCGCGGCAATCGCCGCTACTGTTTTCAAAACTTTCATATTCATAAGGTTACCGTGCGTAAAATCATGCTTCCCGCGCACGGGAGGGTGTTTTTTGATGCTGCCGTACGCAAACAGCATGAATCTGCGCACAGAGGATTATTATTTCTTGTCCAAAGCACTGAGGAAGAAGTTCTTCTGCGGTGAGGAGGAGAGACGGGCCTGAAGGTCTTCAGCAATATTCATTAATCTCTCTGTCTCAAGCCTTTTTCAGCCTGCAGACTCCCGCATCTCCGACCTTGACTTCGCAAAGTTACATAAAAATCTGCGATTTATACGCCCGTCCCATAAGAAAGAAACCGCTTCCTAATAAGAGTCAAATAATAAGTTGGTAAAGAATTGGCTGTGTTTTCGAGGATAGATGTCATTTGGAAGAAGGCGTGTGCCGGCGGGCACATGACTGATGAGAAAAGACATCTATACCGAAAAGATTCCTTAATCTGAGGCAACTTATTTTTTCATGTTACTTAAAGGAGATATTTGAAGAAATTTCATTAGTTTTGTATGGGTAAATAAATGTGAGGAGTGAATACTTTTGAGTCATTATTCGTAAACTATCAACCGAGGCTTGTCACCTATGCCGATAGCATTGTCAAGGATCATTCCATAGCGCTGGACATGGTGCAGGACACATTCTTCACATTCTGGAAGAAGTATTCCGGGCAGGATGAGAAATCCTCCGCCCGTCTGTTGTTCGCGATGACAAGGAACCGCTGCATAAACTACCTCAAAAGAGAGCGACTGCTGAACTACGTGGATCTATCATTTCTGGACAGCATCCAGAAAACGGAGAAACTCTTCGGTCTTGACTTCTATTACGATGCCCCTGATTCCCCTCTAATACGGAAGGAAGTTGAGAATCAGGTCGAAAAGGTCTTGTCCCTTTTGCCTGACAGGTGCCGTGAAGTGTTCGTGATGAGCCGCTTCAAGGGAATGAAAAACCGAGAGATCGCCGAAATGTTAGGAATATCCCAGACCGCTGTCGAGAAGCACATCAGAAGAGCCTTGGCATCCTTCACAGAAGAAGCGAAAGAACAAAACTCGCCTGCGTTCAGCTGGTTTGTCCTTTCGCTCCTTATCGGATGTTCATGACAGGATATTCCTAATACTTCCGAAGAATGTCCGCGACCCGCTTTCGGTAGTTTGGATCAGCAGTCTTGCGGAAGTGGCCTTTGCGGCGAGTCCACCAATCTTTCTCGAATCCGCTGACTTTCTCCGAGAATCCTTCCTGGTCAAAGTCCTTTCCTTTCCTGACGGAGTCCTCACAGTAATCAAAGAACATATTCCATCTGGCCAAGTAGAAAGATGACATGAGTCCCGACCACTCACGGCTCGCATAGTCGCCAAGACTGCTGCCACGGTCGCCCCAAGTGGTGACAAGGCAGCGCGCGTTGCTTTCAAAATAGTTCTTCTCCCTCTTGTCGGCGCCCCAACTTCTCGCGTCCGAGATCCATCCGCCCAACAGGAAAGAAGGCTCGCAGGCAAGCAGAGCATCCATGTCCTTGAAGATCCCGTTGATTCTCCCGCGGAGAGCTTTCATCCGTACAGGATCTTCGTCATCAAAGGCTTTGGAGTATTCCAGGACCTCGTCCTGAAAGACATTGGCAAGATACTGCCTTGTCATGTTCACAAGATCAAAACGCTTGGCGGAACTGTCGAAAAGGAGTTCCAGCGCTTTTTTAAGATCCGCGTTCGGGAAGCCGCACCTTTCTTCCGATGTATGGCGGCACCGACCAAGATCCGGACGGAGGGTCATCGGGGAACGGTGACCCTTGCCATTATAGATCTTCCGCGCGAGCATATTCCACGCCTCCGCAGCTGCCGCGCTTCCGTCCGCCCTGCGTTCCGCGAGAGCCGAGGCATATTTTTCCGGAGTCAGTCCCCTGCCATAGCTCCATGCTTTCTCAAAGACATAGTCAAACATGTATGGATTGCAGTCGAATCCCTCAAGGGTGCCACCCAGTCCACATATTCCCGGGCCTGCCTCAGTCAGGACATTCTCTATCTTCTCATGCGTGTCGGCGAAGTTGCCTTTGAGCATAGAGTTTCCTCCAAAATTCCCGAGGTAGCACCAGATGAAAGGAACGCCGTGAAAGCTGTCTGTCATCTTCCAAACCTCCTGATAGTCACAGTAGTAGTCCAGCAACATCGATCGTTCGGCAGGATACGATGTGATGTAGGACTTTATCCTCTCTCCCGTCCAGTCTTTCCTTTGGTAGTAGAAAAGCCAAGTCATCTGGAGCCACACGGCATCCTTGTCAGCACTCACCAATGACTCGCAGACCTGCCGGCCGACCCTGGCAAGGTAATCCGGTTCCAAGGACGGCGGAGTCACCTCGTTGAACAGATCGATTCCATAGATGTGGTCAGTGCCATACATCTCTTCCTGAATCTCCAGAAACCTTTTCTGGATTCTTGAATATAATGGATCCATAGGATCAAGGAACCAACAGGTGTATGGTTCCTTGAATCCCGCCCATTCTCCTAATGAGCGGATGTCAGCGTCAGGGAATATGCGTTTGATCGCCTGCGGAACATGACCAGCGAAAGCCGGCAGGACTGTTCTCATGCCAAGCTCCCGTTCCCGGCGGACAATCTTCCTCTGTAGTTCCTCCTGTCCATCAAGCCAAGACACCGGAAGCGGCCCCTGCCATCTGTCAATGTTCTGCATCCGATGCCACGGAAGATGTGCAGGGCCTGTGAAATAGCCTCTGATCTCATCATCGGTCAGACCAAGTTCCGACCAGACCTTGTACCAGACGCTTTCCTGTCCCGTGATCGCAAGCGGGAGGTTTATCCCGTTCAATGCCATCCAATCAATGAAGCGCTCCCATTCCTTCCAGCCCCACCACGGAAGAGTGTAACCGAAAGTACAATAATTAAGGAAGAAACGGTTGGCCACCCTCGCCTCTGACGTGAACGGTTCTCCGACCATCGGCAATGATGACGGCAAACGGACAGGATCGTGACTGTACCATGAGACATCAACCTTGCAGCGATACCTTAGGTACCAGTTCAGTCCCATAGCCATCGCCGGCGCGCCAGTTCCGCTGACAAGAATTCCGCCGCCGGAATCCTCCACGGTGAAAAATTCAGCATCAGCCTTGTTGCGGCTTACATCCTGAAACCTGATCCGGTCACATTGTTCTCCCAAGATTCTCCGGGCCAATGCAGTCGCGGCCTCAGTCGAAACGGAGGCGAAAACGGAGTCGGTACAGGCAGCCATCAGAACCATGGCCAGCATGAGACGAAGTTTCATCAGACCTTGAGGAAGCATTTCTTGCGATAAAGGAAATAAAGGAATAACCAACAGACTGTGAAATAGCCGATGTTCATCACGAGTCCCGAACAACTTTCAGGGACAATGCCGGACAATCCTTTGAAGAAGAAGCCGGTCACAGGCCAGAAACCTATGATTCTCTGCGCCATGTAGATTGTGATGGAGTTCATGCCGACAACCTGGAAAAACACCGTGCCTTTCCTCCAGCCTTTGACATCGATCAGATAATAAAAGACAGCGAACAGCCCTATCGACCACGCCCCGCACGCAAGGACGAAAGTGCTGGTCCACAATTTTTTGATGACGGGGAACCAGTGAGCCCAGACGACAGCCACGATCGCCATGACAATGGCCGCCGCAAGCATGTTCAAAGTCTTTCTTTCTCCGGTGGCGGGCGATTCCTTGACGTAGCGCCCCGTGAACATTCCAAGCATAGCCGTGACGACAGCGGGAATCGTGCCGAGGATTCCTTCCGGGTCATATACTCCCGGCTTGTAGATGTTGTACGGAAGCAGAAGCCTGTCGATGTAGAAGGCTATGTTCCCCTCTTTTGACAAGGAATCCGCACCTGCCGGAGCATCCGGGGCTACGACAAGTTTGAGAAGAAGAAAATACCCTATAAGGATACCGGCAGCGACACCCCACTGTGTCTTCTTTCCGGTGTGGCAGTACAGGATGGCCGCCAGCATCCAAGCCAGACCGATTCTACCAAGCACACTTGGAATGCGGAGAGACTCGAAGTGAAACTGGAAGAAACCCTCATAGACCAGTCCGAGGAAGAAAAGCGTCAGTCCACGCCGGATGACATCCAATGTTATCGACTTATCCGACAGTCCCTTCGAGCGTTTTTTCTCAAGAGAGAACGGGAATGTCATGCCGGAAATGAACAGGAACAGCGCGAAGATCGTGTCGTGGTGATGCAACCCGATCCAGTTCACATGGTTCATCTGCTGAGCCAGCCAGCAATCCTTGCCCCCCGGAAATATTCCGCAGGCCTCCGCGATGACAGCGCTCAGCCCCATGATGAACATCATGTCAAAGCCCCTGAGCGCATCCAACGACAAGAGTCGTCCGTTTGAGTTCGCCATATACCCTAATTATTCAGTATCGTCAGTTTCCAGTTTCCTGTCGGCCCCCAAAGGTAGCCGGTGTATAATATTCCTTTACGGATCTTGATGCCTTCCGCCTCGAAATAGCCGCTCTTGGAACCCAACTTAACTATTCCGGCCTTGTCATCAATGAACGCAAGGCTCTGCTGAGAAAGCTCGACCATCCCGTTGAAAGTTATCACTGAGACCTTTGCAGTCCTCTTGCTTCCGTCCCCGGTGAACCAGTAAAGACGTTTCTTGTAGATGCAGAAACCCTGCATCGGAGCTCCGTCGTTCAGTTCGACACTATTGATGAAAAATGAATATTTCGGCTTGAGGGCGCTCAGGTCATGAACAGCCACGTCGGGGCTGATGGTCTCGATTTCAGCGACAGGACCGCTGTCTCCGCCTCTTACAACAGTTCCGATGTTCACGGTTGTGACAGGAACCTTCTTAGCCTTCTTCAAGGACCAGACCACGACTTTTGTGTCTTTTCCCGAGACCTCGCCACTTGAGTAGAGGATGCAGAGATTGTCGTTCTCCGTGTCGGTGCAGACCAGAAGATTATGATAAGGCCCGACATAATAGTTGTCCTCGCAATCCTCCGGCATAAGTGTCACGCCAGGCTGGTACCTGACCCGTGAGATGATCTTTTCCGCGTAGTAGTCCCCCTCACCGCCTAACCTGCTGGAATAGTTCGATGTCCAGACGTAGGCATCTTCGCCGTCCTCCTCGACTGACATGTTCGTCCCATGGGCGGCGTACCAGATCTTCATCTCCTTCCGGTACTGTCCCGAAGGGGTCATCCGTTGGAAGTACAGTGCCGAATGACGGGTGCCGCATGCCAGGATGTCACCGTTCTTGAGAATGTCGAAGCATTGCATGCCGACATCACCGCCCGCGATAGACAACGCATTGGCATACACGATGTCATCCGATAATGTTTTTCCGTAACGGTCGGACGGGATGTCCGGCTTGTCGGTCTTGACGATAGTGTTTTCACCTCCGTTGCCATAGGATGAGGCATGGCTGCAGGCACACTGCGAAAACAGCATGCCCGCGACCAATGAAAAAATGAGAATAATCCTGTTCATTTATCCAATTGAGTTCCTTGCGAATAAACAAATCATTTCGTCCACTCCTCCGGCAAGGTGTCTGTCCACTCTTCCGGAAGGATGATGGTGACCTTGGAAGCCTTGGATGCGTTCACGGTCGCCTCGTCAACGGTGCTGGCATCCGTATTTCCTGTGTTCAACTGTACACTGGTGAACACGTTTGACACATAACCTTCCCCTCTCACCATGGCGAAGACATCACCTGTGTTGGCGGATTCCTTGATCTGGATGGTCGGGTAGAATCCGCAGACGAGGCCGGCGGCATAAGGCTTGTCGGCTTTTACGCTGGCGTGCGAGCCGACATAGACATTGGCGGAGTTCGTACATTTTGTGATCACGATGTTGTCCGCGCCACGGCCGATCAGACCCGCTCCGCCTTGGGTGGTATAGCCCATCACCTTGCCTTTGTTGTGGCAATCGGTCATCTCCAGAGAGTTGTACACTGTTCCCATCAATCCACCGAATGATGCTGAATATGCAACCTCGCTGCGGCAGTCAACCGTGCCTTCGTTGCGACATCCAGTGAGTTTCATGGAGCCTTCGCCCCCATCGCGGATAAGTCCGATGAATCCACCAACCGCATCACCTATCGCCTTGACCGTACCCTTGTTGTAGCAGTTCTTGGCGACAAGCATCTTCCCTTTAGCGACCCTCACAGCACCTGCGAGACCTCCGACGTTACCGTTACCTTTTTTGTCCGCTCCGTTTGTGAATATTATGTCGCCAGCGTTGTAACAGTCCTCATAGTAGCCACACGCATAACCCGCGATACCTCCGAGACCTGCGAAATTGGTCTTGCCGCCACCGAAGTCTGCTTTGATGTTTCCGGTGTTGTATGTCCTGTACATCTTGACTCCCGCACCGTCCGACTTTCCGAGAATGCCTCCGAACCAAGCGTTCCCGAGGCCGATCTTGTTGGTGCTGATCGTGACATCGGACTCGTTCGAGCAATCGTAGATCTCAAGTCCGTCATTGTCCCACACGTCCGCGATGAGACCTCCGAAGAACATCACCGCGACGAGGGAGAAGTTTCCGCGCACATGGCAGTTCCTGTAGGTTCCTCCGGCTGTCTCATCCCCGACCAGTCCACCGATCATCGTTCCCTGACGGGTGTTCCCGATCTGCGTCTGAGTGTATTTCACGGTAGAAATGACGTTCTCGAACGTGGCACCGTTGCTGTAGGCGGCGATGCCGCCGGCTCTGTCGTTACCATCCGTGATGTTGAATGTTCCGGCGATCTTGAGGTTCCTGACGGTACCGTCGCCTTTGACGGTCTGGAATATTCCCGCATCACCGGAATTGGATTCTATCCTGTAGGTGATTGTGTGATTCGCCCCGTTGAACACTCCGGAGAACCCAGCATTGACATAGAGGGATTTAGGTGTTCCGGTGAGGTCTATGTCAGAGTTGACGATGACCTCGCCTCCATCCTTCCAAAGCGAGCAGTCACCGCCTTTCATGTAAGCCTCGGCGAAAGCAAGGAAATCATCGGCATCATTGATTCCGAGCATGGACACCGGCAGTTCCAACTCTCCGGTCTCTCCGGTGTCTGAAGTCAGATCGAAACGCACTGTTCCGGATCCGGTGAAGCCTTCAGCGGTGGCAGACGGCGCGGTCACAGTCAACGTGGCCTCGTTGTCGCCCTTCTGCAGATCGACATTCCATCCGGCAGGCACATTGGTGATCGTCACCTTGTCGATGTTGGCATATTCAACGGACTTCATCGTGCTTGTGGAGCCGTGCGCGACTCTTTCCAGTCTATCCGCCTCGAATTTGAGAACAGGAGCCGACGCAAGAACCTGCACGCTGAACGAAACCGGGCTTCCCAATGTCCCTCTCTTGCTGACAGGGGTGACCGTGATTGTGCCTTCATGCTCGGCGGTCTCGTCCTTCAGGGCCGGAGCGGTGATGTCAACCTTGCAGCCTTCCCTGTCAAAGACGACCGTCCAACCTTTAGGAGCTGTGCTTTCAATGCTCCAGACATTTGAGAGCGAGGCCGGAATATTCATTGTCTGGGCATATTTCATGTTCAGCCCTTCCGCCACTCCATCAAGAGTGAACTCTACCGAGGCATCAGTCACCGAGACATTGATTGAGCGGGTCAATGTCCTTCTGTCGTAAGAGGTTACATCTATCTTGACCACACCGTTCTCCGCAGCCGAAGTGTTGTCTCCGGCAGGAGACGAGATGTGTATCTTCTTCTCTGTCGCCGCAAAATAGGCGTCCCATCCGGCAGGAGTCGTGAACTCCACCTTCGAGACTCCTTCCGAGCTGACAGGGAATGCTCTGGCCTCATCGTAGAAAAAAGTCTGGGTTCCGCCAAGCTCCGTGCCGGCGTCACCGTTGATGTCGAAAGTGAAAGCCTCCTCGGCCTCCTTGTCGCATCCGACCGCCATGGCCAAGGCCAGAGAGACAGTCGTTAATATTTTCAGATAATTCATTTTCATTGTTATTAATATCCTGGGTTCTGTACTAGATTCTTATTCTTGTTAAGCTCGCTCTGAGGAATGGCAAGCCAGTAGTTCTTTTTGTCGAACTGTCTCTTGGCCTGCTGCTCGGCCTCCACAACCCTGTAGAAATCATCCTGAGTCTTTCCGCTGACATTCCAGGCCTTAGGCTGTCTGTTCAGCAGGTCCTCGGCCTCTTTCCATCTGCGGATGTCATGGTAGCGCCGTCCCTCGAACATGAACTCTATCGAGCGTTCCTGATGGAGAACCTTGCGCAGATCGTCTCCGGTAGGGATTCCGCCGACAATCGCCCATGAATCCTCGAACTTAGGAAGTCCGCACCGTGTCCTTACCTTGTTCAGATAGAGAAGACTTGTGGAGCCGAGGCTTCCGTTATATTCAAAGTCGGCCTCCGCATAGCTCAGGTAGAGTTCCGCCAGACGGAGGTACGGGTATGAGTAGGGAATGGCGTTCTTGGTCTTCTTCTCGTAGTCGTAGTAACTGCTTTTACGCACCCACTTCTGGCAGAAATAGCCGGTGCAGCTCTGGTACTCGGTGGTCGGTGAAATCCATCCGTGAAGTTCGCCGCCTCTCGCGTGGAGGGTGATCTCCTTGCTCTCGATCTGGAACTGTCCTCTGTCGTAGCCGACCGATGCGTAGAAACGAGGATCCCTGTCTCTGTGAAGGAGTACCGTGCTGTCGCCTGGAGCCACACTGTACAGATCCCTGTCCTTGGTGAGCGGATCCACATCCATCGGCAGACCGTTCTTGGAGTAGTACATCTCCACAGCCTCCATGGTCGGCACGAGTGTAGCCTGCCAGCTCATCTGGTCATTCTGCACGGCGCGTGGAGTGGAGCAAAGCTGGAGGTTCCAGATTTCTGTCTTGTCGCCTTTGGCCATAAGATATTCCTGGCCGTTCCAGTCTTCCTCCGTGAATGCATTGTAGTAATTATCCTTCCCTTGCGTCTGGATGTCTGATCCCGGCTTCTGGTTTGTGGTGTAAAGGGAGTAGTTCTTTTCCGCTTCGATGATGGCTTCCTGACTGGCATCCATGGCACGTTTCCATTTTTCCCTGTCGCTGACAGTGCTGACAAGCTGTGTCCCGTCCGGATTCTTGAAGTCAACCATGTCCGGATTACCGTTCACAAGCGGAGACGCGGCCCAAAGGAACAGTCTGGCCTTGTAGGCAAGTGCCGTGGCTTTGGACGGAGTCCCCCATTCCTGTTCGATCACAGACTCCGGAAGCAGTCCGGCCGCCTTGTCGTAGCACTCAGCTATGAAGTCAACGCACTCATCAACAGGTCTTCTGCTCGGGAACATCTCGTTCTTATCATCGGTGTCGAAAGGAATGAACCTCTTGATCAGCACCGTCGGCCCGTAGTAGTCGAGCAACGTCTGGTGGTAGTAGCCGATCATGAACCATGCCTCGCCCTCGTACCTTGAGGCGGCCGATGCGTCCAACCCTTTGACGTTATGAATATTGTCGATGAAGTAATACGCGTACCGGATGCCTCTGAAAAGATCATAGTTGGTGCCGTTCGTCCTTGCTACCGGAGCCCAGTAGCCAAAATATGTCTGGCTTGGATTCTCCTCATTGTAATGAAGACTTTTACCGGGGAACCAGTAGGAGGTGCTTCGCGGGCCTGACATGAAGTCGTCTCCGGCGAACTGGTCCGGTGATTTCGTATAAGAGAAGAGTACCGGCATGTACTGCATCATGTTGAAGCGGAATTTCTTCGCTTCGGCCGGTGTCTTCCAGATGTCGTTCTCGGTGGCCTTGCTCTTCGGGACAACATCCAGATAGTCGCAGGAGGTGTAGCCCAGCGTGAGCGCGGCGAATAATATCAATTGTATTTTTCTCATGACGTCAAATGTTAGTAGTTGAACTGGATGCCGATGTTGAATGTCCTCTGGAGAGGATAGGTGAGACCGTTGCCGGAGCCTTTCTCAGGATCCCAGTACTTGAACTTCGAGAAAGTGAGAAGGTTGGTACCGGAAAGGTAAACCCTCATCATCTTCCAGGTGTAGCCAATCTCGGCTGTCTTAAGCCTGAGGAACGCCGCATTGCGAAGGTACAGGGTGCTGTTCACAGTGTTGTTCACATTCCATCTGTCGGACAGCCTTGGATAGGAAGCGTTTGGATTCGGGTCGCTTTCGGACCAGTGATCCTCCGCATGGTACATCATGAGACCGTTGCCCGGGTCCGTGGCCGTTGAGAACGGATGGTTGTCGTACATGAGCAGAGACCGTCTTCCAAGCCCCTGGAAGAATGCGGACACATCGAAAGACTTGTACTGGAGCGAGAATCCGAAACCGTACGAGAGTTCAGGGGTGGTTGTCTTGTCTATCCACATCTGGTCATCGTCATCGATCTTGCCGTCATTGTTCAGGTCTTTGTACTTCGCGTCACCGGCCATCAGAGGATAGAGGGTGGCGAGAGAGGACTGGTCAGGAGAGTTCCGGATGTCCTCGTCGTCCTCGAAATACCTGTCGAAGACATACATCTTCATGCTGTTGATGGAATGACCTTTCTTGTACTGATAATCATATTCATAAGAAGGCTCGTCCATGAATTCTATCTCATTGTGCGCATAGGTCAGCGATCCTCTCAGGGAAAGGATCAGCCCATTGGAGAAAGCCTTGTTATAGTCCAGCGAGGCATCGATTCCGCTGTTGTCAACCTTGCCGATGTTACCCCAAGGCGTGATGCCGGAAAGGCCGAATGAAGACGGCAGAGACTGCCTTTGCATGAATATTCCGCTACGTTTCTCATAGAAGTAGTCCACTATGAGGTTGAGCTGCCTGAAGAGTCCAAGCTCCACTCCGATGTCCAGTTTCCTGGAAGTCTCCCATGTGGCTGTGGCGTTGCCGTAGGTCGAGATCTTCGGGCCACTCTGCCCGTTCAGGCTTGGTCCAAGGGCTATTCCATAACTTGAGTTCATGTTGACTGTTGAAAGGTAAGGGAATCTGTCCGCAGTGCTGGAAGAGATCACATCGTTGCCGACAAGTCCGTAGGAAGCCCTGAATTTAAGCAGGTTGACTTTGTCTTTGAGGGTTCTCCAATATGGCTCGTTGGAGATCACCCAACCCGCCGCGATGGACGGGAAGAAGCCGAAGCGGTTCCCTTTCGCGAAGTTTTCCGATCCGTTGTAGCCGAAATTGCCTTCGATCATGTAACGCTTGTCATAATCGTAGGTGATTCTGCCTGCAAGACCTTGCTCACGGTATGGCAGGGAAGCATATTCATTGGCGGCCGCGATGTTCATGACCCTTTCTTTCTGGTGATAGAGGAAAGTCGCGCCGACGGTGTGCCTGAGGAATGTCCTGTTGTAGTCGATCTTGGCCTGGAATGACAGCTCGCGGAGTCCGTCATTCGCTCTTTTGGTGTCAAGGTAGGTATTGCCCTGCTCCGTCTGGATCATGTCCAGAACATAGTTGCCGTTCTCGTCCACGCTAAAGTCATGCACCCTGTAAAGGAATGGCTTCATGGAATGGCTCACGGCTGAATACACCCTGTTGTAGAATGTCGCCAACCCATAGGCACGGAGTCCCTTGGTGATGAAGCTGAGATCCTGATCCACCGAAAGAGCGGAGGTGAAATGTCCCCGGTATTGGTCTGAATAGCCCTTGCAGAGTTCGGCATAAGGGTTTGTGCTGTAACCGGTCGTCCAGCGAGGGGCTGTGCCGAAACGGACAAAAGTGTCATCCTCCTCGGAAGGCAGTACCGGAGCGAACTCGCATGGCATCGCTTTCAGGCTGTAGTTGAACAGCGTCTCCGTGCTTGTCACAGGAGTGTGCTGGAAATGAAGCTGGGTGTTCATTCTCAAGGACACTTTCGTGGTCGATGTCAGGAAGGCGTTGATGTTGGCCTGGAAAATGTATTTCTGGGAATTGATGTTCGTGTTGAAATCGGAGAAATCCGGCTTCTGAAGGATTCCGTTCTCATTGTGGGCAGCCACATTCATGAAGTAATCCACCTTCTTGCCTCCACCGGTCATGTTGATGTTGAAGTTCTGGTTGAAAGTCCTGTCCTTGAACAGAAGATTGTACCAGTCCACGTCCGGATAGGCGTACGGATTCACATGGTTCATGGTGTTCGTGATTTTCTCCTCGGAGTAGTAGGCATCCTTTCCTCTGGTCTGAAGAGCCTCGTTGAATGTGTTCATGAAGGTGACGGCATCGGCAGCTTTCGGAATTTTGGTGGCCTCGGAGGTACCGGTCTCGACCCTTACATTGATGGACATCCTCTCGGCGTTGCGTCCGCTCTTTGTCGTGATGATCATGACTCCGTTGGCTCCCCTTGAGCCGTAGAGAGAAGTCGCTGTGGCATCTTTAAGGATCGAGAAAGACTCGATGGTCTCAGGCGCTATGTTATTGAGCATCTGGGCTGTGACCTCTACACCGTCAACGATGTACAACGGGGATTGCCCGCTTCCGAATGTGGATATGCCACGGATCCAGAACGTAGCTCCGTCCGCCACACCCGGTTCTCCGGTGGACTGTACGGAGATCACTCCGGCAATCCTTCCCGCGAAAGAGGTGGAAAGGTTCGATGTGGACGCACGCAGCTCACTTGGCTTCACAGCCTGAACGGCTCCCACAAGACTCTCTCTCTTCTGCGTACCGAATCCTACAACCACCACATCGTCAAGAGTGTTGGCGACTTCGGACAGTGTTATGATCCGGATTTTGGACAACTCCTCCACAGTCAGTTCCTTCCTGTCATAGCCGATGCACTCGAAAGTCACCGTCACGGCTCCGTCCGGAAGCCGGAGGTCGAAGTTTCCGTCCACATCCGTCACCGTTCCGGTTGTCGTCCCGGCCACATAGACACCCACACCGACTATCGGCTGGTTGTCAGAGGATGAGATGACCGTCCCTTTGACGGATCTCACGTTTTCTTTACGGACAACGGAACTCTGGACCTTTGAGATTGTGACGTACTTCCCGTTGATGGAATAATGCATCGTCGGCCCAAGAATCTTGTCCAACACAGAAGTGATCGAAGCGTCCTTGAAGGATGCCGTCACCGGAATGGTCGTGTTGATCTCGTTGCTGTCGAAGATGAAATGATAACCCGTGCGGGCTTCCACCTCATCCAGGACGGCTCCTAATGTTGTAGAGGAAAAGTTCCCCGTGACCTTCTGCGCGCTCATCGCCGTTGGCAGCAAGAGACATAGCGCCAGAATGACGATAATAGGTTTGTGTCTCATGAATGTTACTGGTTATTGTTTTTGATTTATGTAATAGACTTTATTGCCCTTGCGGATGCTTATAGGAAGGATGTCGGACAGGACTTTAAGGATCGTGTCCACAGAGTCATCCTTGCTGAAAGACACGCGGATGGTCCTGTCACCCAAGGACTTGTCCTCAAGGATCAAGTGGGTGTCATACTCCCTTTCGAGCCGTTTCAGAAGTGATGAGAAAGGAATATTGCTGTACTTGATTATCCCGGAGGTCCATCCGCAGTAGTCTCTGACATCCACTGCTTCCTTTGTGAGTCCCTTGTCCCCGATCGTGACCAATTCTCCCGGTGACACGAGAGTCTCTTCCTCTCCGGTCTTGAACAGAATTGAACCTTCCACCAACGCCGTGAACGCCTCACCATCCTGCTCGTAGGCGGAGATGTCGAACTTTGTTCCCAGAACCGTGACAGTGCATTTGCTCGTATTCACGTTAAAAGGCCTCTCCTTGTCATGAGCGACCTCGAAATAACCCTCTCCAGAAAGGAAGATGTCCCTGGTTCTTTTGTTGAACTCCGATGTGTAGCTCAGCCTTGACCCGGCGTTGAGCATCACCTTGGTTCCATCCGGCAAAGCTATGTCAGTCCTTCCACCCGCCGGGACATTCACGACATATTCTTGAACCGCCGCGGCAGGGATCGCCGGATCGGATTCCCCTGTGTGGATTCTGAACATCACCACGGCAATGACGACCGCCGCGGCAGAGACCGCGGACACAAAACGCCATGCCCGGCGTCTCTTATAGGACTTGATTGTGGCCTTGACATCCGCCAAGGACGCCAGCACCTCCTCTGAAGGCTTGTGAATCTGCTCCCAGAACTTTTCGTATTCACGAAACTCTTTCAATTCCTCGGGAGTGGCGGTTATCCTGTCATAAATCTCATTTATCTCTTCCTTGGTCGCCTTACCCTCAAGGAAGCGGTCATATAACTTTCTGATTCTTGTTTCCATTCTGTGAAATCGGACTTGTTACATATTATATAACACAGAATGCAGGATTTACCTAACCTTCCCGGATGATTATTTATCCGCGTGGAGGCTAATTTCTTATGAATGAATATATAAACGTACCTTACTCCCCCTGAGAACCGGCAGGAGTACATTCTTTTATGAAAATGGAAATCAGTCGGTTAACCTCCACGGCTTCCTTATCATTATCATTTCTTCTCCAACGCACTGAGGAAGAACTCTTTCTGCGGTGAGTCCGAAGCCGAGATCCGGCCTTTCAGACGCCAGACACGGTTGTAGATCACGCTCTTGTCCTTGCCCATCAAGGCCGAGATTGTCGTGCTGGAGAACCCGGCGGCGGTGAAGCAGAAAAGCAGGAAATCATCTTCCTTCCACGACGGGAACTCAGCGCGAAGACGCGACATCACGCTGTCCATCGTCTGATCCAGCATGGCCTCCAGCCCTCTTTGCGTCTTCTTGTCACCGCGAAGGCCTTCGACGATGGATTTCACCTCCTTGAGGACCTTCGGCTGCAAGTTGTCCGTACCTTCATAGACATAGTACTGCTCACAAAGACGTTCAAGGACGTTGAAGCGGTCGATGTCTTTCAGTCCGGCCTTGACGACCGGCCTTGAGAGACGGGCCTGAAGGTCTTCTGCGATATTCATAAACTTCTCCGTCTCAAGTCGTTCCGCCTCAAGTTTCCGTCGGGCTTCCGCTTTGCGTACAAAATAGACAGCGGACACGGCGGCGAGTGCCAGCAACGCGCCAAGGGCCAGAACCCAAAGTTTCAGACGCGCGGCCAGAAGTCTCTCCCTGTCCGCCTCGGCCTGTCCTTGAATATAATCCCGCTGGCTTGCGGCCACAGCCTCGGAAAGAGCGGCCGACTGGGTCCGGTTGGCATATTCCATAACTTTTTCAAGGGATGCGAGAGCCTTCTTTGAATCTCCGCCACGGGAGGAAATCTGATATTCACGGAAATTCACGTCAGCGATTTCCGCATCGGTCTCAGCTGTGGCACGGGCTTCCAAGAGCCACCGTTGGGATTCGGAAGACTTTCCCGCGACAGAATAGGCGTAGGCCAGGATTCCTTTGTCGGAGGACGAGAGAGGGAAATCGAGATCCCGCGCCGCGCGGCTCAGAAGATCTATCGCAAGCGCCGGATCCAAGGTGTCCTTACTCATCGCAAGAGCGGCATAGGACTCAAGGCAGCGCGCCTCCAGAAGAGTGTCACGCATCTCGTGGGCATCGAAAAGGACGCTTTTGAATATGTCCTCGGCGGCTCCGTACCTTCCCAGTCCGGATTCCGCCTGTCCTATCTCCAACAATGCCTGTTGGGACTCGCGCTGAAAACCGGCTACCTTGAATGCCTCGGCGGAGCGCGCGAGGTACATCATCTCGTCCGTGGAGTTGCCGGAAGCGTTGCATGTATGCGCCATGTCGTAGCAGATTCTGGCCACACGCAGAGTGTCCGCCGCCTTGACTGAATATTCAAGCCCTCTGGTGTAGGTGACTATCGCGGCTGGAAAATCCCCGTCGTTGAACTGGTTGCGTCCGAGGCAGTAAAGCGCCCTCCCCTTCTGGCCATCGTCGCCACGCCTTTCGAACCAGTCCGCCATCTTCCTCACATCCTTTGTTTCCAAGGTGTTGACGTAACCGAGTCCCTGCTCGACCTCATCCAAAGCCTTGTCCATCTGGCTGAACAGTCCGGTGTCGCATGAAGACAGTGCCACAATGCAGGCGACAGTGATAATCAGGTAACTTGCTGGTTTCATCGGAAATGGTATTTGAATATCGGGATCAGGCGCATCAGGGTCAATCATTCCATCCCTGCGCCAGGATCGGATGCTCCAGACCATCCGGAGAAACCAGAACGGAGCCGACCTCCGGCTGGGCCAGATGGCCTATTATGTCGAAAGTCTGGAAGTCACGGCGGAACTTCTCGGCGGACAGAATCGGAATCGTGAACAATAGCCTGAAGTCATCACCTCCGTTCATGGCGGCGGAGACAGGATCGATGTCCAGTTCCTTGCCGGAAGAGAAGCTGTTGCCCTCGAAAGGAATCTTGTCGGCGTAGATCTTCACGCCCAAGCCTGACTCACGGGCCAGTCTCTTTACCGCGTCCGAAAGGCCGTGGGAGACCAGATAACCGTGTGACGGGTAAATCTGAGCGTCCTCCAGCCTGGTGACGGTCGAGGCGCTGAGTTCCGGCTTGAGATAGCTCCCGATCAGCATCTTGTATTTCTCAAGCTGAGGCTGGACGGAATCATCCTTGGTCTTGTCGAACCCACGTTTCTCACGCTCCAGAATCTGTTGGCCGAGGAAAGCCGCGCCAAGGCTTCCTGACACGCAGACGAGATCCATGCTTCTGGCCTTTACCGTGCGTCCCTTCGTCAACTTGAATTCCTCCCCGATTGCCGAGACACTGATTGTCAACCCGTTCGGTGACGGAACCAAATCCAGGTCAACCGCCGAGAATCCGTGTTCCTTGGCGGCTGTCACGACTCCGAGCCAAAGATCCTTGATGTGGCTGAAATCCAGTTTGGCGGAGACACCCAGCCTGACATTCAGAAGCCTCGGATGAGCCATCCCGGCATAGTTCTCCCCCGCCACCGCGACCACCGACTTGTAGCCAAGATGTTTGAGCGGGAAATATGTCAGGTCGAAATCTAATCTCGTCTGTGTGTCCGGGAGTCTGGGAGCGGCCTTCCTGGGTCAGCAGATTCTTGAGCGGGGCAAGCGTGATTTCGACAGGAATGATGCCGCGCAGCCGGACTTGGAGAAGTACAAGATGCTGATCGGCAGCTATCTCAAGCCGGAGCTGAATGCTTCGGTGGTCTCCCGGCTGGAGGAGGCGCAGATCTATCCGTCCAATGGCTACCTTGTCTCGCATGGCCTTTCTGACGCGGTGAAAAGGCTCGCCAGAGAGTCCGGTCTCGGGGTGAAGATCTATGCCGACAAGATTCCGTTCGAGGGCAACAGCTTTTCCTCCGGCAAGGAACTGGACATCGACCCGATCTCCGCCGCCATGAACGGAGGCGATGATTTCCGGCTACTGTTCACGATCCCGATCCTTTCCGCCGAGAAGTTCCGCCGTGATTTCCAGACATTTGACATCATCGGCCACCTTGCCCAGCCGGAAGTAGGCACCGTC
>OQVQ01000154.1_pt1 | contig 32223 bp, 62 predicted proteins | sample 1691491 | NCBI WGS metagenome assembly OQVQ01 (sample SAMN03418252, study PRJEB22391) | human gut metagenome | biome: human-gut; feature: organic feature; material: feces | host: Homo sapiens | place: Tanzania | collected 2013-01
AGAAGGACTGGTAGAGTCTGATAAGCTTCCGGAGCCGATTTATACACCGAGTACCAAGGCAGATCTGGGCGATCATGATGAGAATATTTCCTTCGAGCAGTCGGTAGATGTGTTGGAGAAAATTTATCCTGGAAAAGGACTTGATTACGCAACACAGATCAAGGATTGCACCATCGCTCTCTACAAGAAATGTGCAGAGTATGCACTTTCCAAAGGAATTATCATTGCAGATACCAAATTTGAGTTTGGACTGGATGAAAATGGTAATATTTGCGCCGCCACGTGCAGGATGCTATTATAAGGGATATGAATGTGCTTGCGGTTATGAATTTTATTTAAGGAGAAAATAATGAGAGATTATATTTATGATTGTCCAAAATGCGGTTGCGGAGACGAAACTAAAATTATTTATACACAATCACATATTAAGGATGAGAAGGACCCCGAGTATTACACTTATGCAAGAATAGGACGCTTAACTTGTAAGAAATGCGGTTTCTTTATCCAGACTATTGAAGATACTATCTCTAAAGATTTAATAGACTGCACTGTAATTAAATGGAATAAGTTATATAATATGTTAAAAAGGGAGAGGGCATAATGATTAAATTAAAATATTTCTTTGAAGCTCTCAAATTTGAGCTTAGTAAACCGCAATGGTTTAGAAATTTCTTTATTACTCATAACTCACTTGGTCTGTTCAGTATCAACTCTCATATCAATCAGCACACTGGTCAGCCCAAAGTCGCATATAATACTGTTGAGACAGCTAAGAAATGTGCAGGCAAAATGAGTGAGAAGAAGGGCGTACACTTTAGTTACTATAAATGTCTTTACTGCGGCAAGTATCATATCGGTAGAAACGCAGAGAATAAGGGGGAGAACAATGATTAAACCTGCAATACTTTTCGAGGACCAATTGAGGTTAAGAATCGCAGAAACTTGGTATGACCCCGATTATATGTATTACTATGATACAACGCCGGGCATACCAGATATAGCAGATAAGCCTGATAATCAGTATCAGTTTGTTTCAGTTGATGAAAAGGGAGAAGTTGTTGGCTTCTTTTCTTATTGGGTTTATGAACCTTCAAAGAGAGCTATGAACTTTGGTTTAATGGCTTTTAGAAAACACAACAGAACCTTTATAAAAGATGCCGTTCAAATGTTCAAAGATATGTTCGAGAAGTTTGGCATTGAAAGTGCTGAATGGCGATGTTATGCAGACAATAATGAGGCTCTGAAACTTTATCGCCACATTATCAAAGAGTACGGCGGCGTAGAAGTGGGAACTCTTCGTCGTAATGGAGCGCCGCAGAATAGAAAGATTTGTGACACAATTCTTTTTGAGATTTTAAAAGACGACCTTCACTGGAATAAGACTGAGAACAAGATTCTTAACCAAAAAGAATATGCAGCTTATTTGAAAGAATATGAAGATTTCAATAGGCTTATGGAAGAGTGTGGCTTTGAAGTAATTCGTCCAAGTGAAAGGAGTTAATTAATGAAAAAGATACCTAAGTGGGCAATAGTATTTGCTCTCGGAATTATAATAATGGTCTTAGGTCTTTCAGCAATATTTATACTTATGGCATTAGAGTTAATGACTCAAATTATACTGATTATATGTACGACCAGTATTCTTTTCGGGGCTATATTAACAGGTGCTGGAATTGGTTATTGGAGGGATTAAATGCGTATAGGAATAGACTTAGATAATGTATGTGTTACTACAACAGAAGCTGTTCTTGAATATCTTGCAGAGCGTGGAGCACCGAAAAAGGAAATCCAAGATATTCGCAACTATTGGATAGAAAAGAACTATCCACCAGAGTATTCTCTCTTAATCAAGGAAGCCTTCGAGTCCAAAGAAATGTGGAAGAAGGTTAAGATGATTAAGGGCGCAAAGAAATACATCAAAAAGCTTTATGAGGACGGTCACGAACTCTATTTCGTTACCAGCTCTTTGCCTGAGAATTTGAGAAAGAAAATTAAACATCTTTCTCGCAATCTTGATTTCTTGCCGCAAGATTATGTGTGGAAGAATACTATCAATATTCACCGTAAGTAGCTTCTTGACCTTGATGTTCTTGTTGATGACTGTTTCGATAATCTTTGGGGTAAAAGAAGTTATACAAGTATTTGCTTTATGTATCCTTGGAACTTTGATAAAATTAAAGATAGCCCTGAGATACTCGCTTGTTATGATTGGTGTGAGGTATATGCTGTAATTAAAGGAATTGAGGTGAAGAAGAAAGATGGAGGTGAATGAATTGGGTTTAATTGAATACACGATTGAAGAAAAGCTTGCTCCAATCAGAGAAACTCTTCACGTTTTGAATGAGAGGAGTATTGCAATTAAAAATGAAATGTTTCGTCTTGAGCAAGAAGAAACACAGCTCATTCAAGAAAGATTGAGACCTCTTGTTGGTCGTGCCTTTGCTTATAAACATAACCATGATAAGGTCTTTTTTGTTTATGCGGTACCAAGAATGACTTATACTCAGAGTGGTACTCGTAGTTTTAATCCATATCAAATTCCTGTTCTTAAATTAAACTGGGATAAGGACGGCTGGGATTCAAAACTCTGTCCTGAACTTGAAAGGGATACGATTTATTCTCGTTGTCATACCAGTGAAGACGCTCTTGCACATTTTAAAGAGGAATTTGATGAAATAGAAATTCCAGAATTTTGGGAAACGGTAAACAGAGAATTAAAGAAGTTTATCGGGGAGGTTCAGCGTGAAGAAACCAATCGTAGTTAATTTATTCGGTGCGCCGGGTAGCGGCAAATCAACAGGAGCAGCTTATATATTCTCTCGCTTAAAAATGCAGGGAGTGAATTGTGAGCTTATTACAGAATATGCAAAGGATAAAACGTGGGAGAAGAACTTTGAGGCTCTTGACTGTCAGGAATATATCTTCGGTAAACAGTCATATCGTATGAAGCGTTGCCGTGATAAGGTTGATGTAATTATTACAGACAGTCCATTACCGCTTGGTATTTTCTATAATACCAATCCTGTTCTTGAAAAGAATTATCCAGCTCTTGTCTTAGATGTATTTAATACCTATGAAAATATGAACTATGCGCTTCTAAGAAATAAACCTTATAATCCTATCGGCAGAAATCAGACACAAGAAGAGTCAGATGCAATAGGAGACAGAATACAGTTCTTCCTTGAAGATAATGATATTCATTATACTCTTGGTTTAGGAGAAGAAAAGTTTTATGATTTTATCGTTGATGAAGTCTTGTTGAAATTAAAGGAGGATAAGGAGAATGAATGTGCCGCTAACAAATAGTGATAAGATTATATCGGTTGATAAAATAACTCTTGAGGTAACTCTGGAAGGCGGCGAAAAAGCGTAGGTAGAATATAATGTTAAGGGAGGAGTTCCAGTATGGTCTCAGCGTGGAGATACTTGCTGGGGTCTTCCTGAGATTGAAGTAAAGTTTTACGCTACTAACGCTACTGTAATACGAAATGCAAAAGTTGAAGAATCGCCAGAAGAAGAAGTATTTCCTCCATTTAAAATAAATGGAATTTCTTGGTAATCAAAATCTTTACTTTTTTCAAATTTTTTGATATAATATATATAGAAAAGTTAAGAAAGGAGTAGATAGAATGGAAGATAGATTTGCTTCAATGCCTGAAGGTAAGCACTGTCTCGAAACAGTTAAGTTCCTTCAGGACAAGGGCTACAGAGTAATTTACTGCGCTCTTTATGGAGCACAGAACTACAATCTCCAGAGAGAAAAGAGCGACTATGACTACAAGGCTGTCGTTGTTCCAACTCTTAAGGACATTGTTCTTAACACAAAGCCAGTTTCTCATGATGAGGACCTCCCTTTTGATGGTAAGGTTGACATTAAAGATGTTCGTCTTATGGTTGACCAGTGGAAGAAGGGCGCTACAAACTTTATGGAACTTCTTTTCACAGACTGGTTTTGGGTTCATCCAGATTACAGCCCAATGCTTTGGTTTAGACTTAACCGTGACGCAGTTGCTCATGCCAACGAAGCGTCTGCAATCAAGGCAATGGTCGGTATGATTAAGGAGAAGTTTAATGCGCTTGACCATCCATACCCTGTTCAGGTTGAAGAGGTTAATGAGTTTGGTTATGCATCAAAGCAGCTTTCTCACGAAATGAGACTTCTTGCTATGATTTCTCAGTACAACAAGAAGGATTACGGAGTCGTTCTTAATCCTTTTAAGGGTGCAGGCAATGAGGAAATTCAGAAGTACTGGAAGGAAATCCTCGGAGTTAAGGACAGAACAATTAACTATGAAAAGGATTATGCTATGAAGCTTGGTAAGAGAATCGTTAACGAGGCTGACGCTTGGTTCGAAGAGTACCAGAAGGCTGGCTTTAAGTTTGACGAAGAGACTATCAAGTCAATGGACGAACAGAAGTTTCTTATCATCAAGAGAGCACTCGAAGCAGAACTTTGGGAGGGTAAGGTATGATTTTCGTTAAAGGAGATTTACTTACCTCTCCTGTTCAATACCTTGCACATCAGGTCAATTGCAAGGGCGTTATGGGAGCTGGTCTTGCGAAACAAATGCGGGACCAGTATCCTCGTTTATATGAAGATTATGTAACATTTATACAGGATAATAGTGATATTGTCGATACCCTTTTGGGGCATTGTCTTTGTCATTATACTCACGATATATGTGACCATATTGTCGTCAATATATTTGGACAGGAAGGGTACGGTAGAAATGGTAATTACACAAATTATGAAGCTGTTTATAGGGGTTTTGTCGAGCTTAAAGAAGAGCTTATCGCAGACAACACCTTCACAGAAGACAGTCAGATAACTGTAGCAATTCCATATGGTTTTGGTTGCGGTTTAGCTGGCGGCGACTGGGACACTATGTATCAGCTTTTTGTAAAACTTGAAACAGAAGAGCATTTTCTTTTCATTTGTTATAAGCTATAAGGAGGAATTATGGGAAGACTTTTCGTTACTGGAGACACTCATGGTGGTCTCGATATGTCAAAATTAAATAGCCGCCATTTTAAGTGCGATGGTCTTACCAAAGACGACATCCTCGTTATTATGGGAGATGCAGGTTTCGTATGGTGTGACTCTGCAACTGAGAGGTTCTGGCAAAAGTTTTTGAATGATAAGCCTTGGACTACATTCTGTGTACTTGGTAATCACGAGAATTATGATGCCATTGAACAGCTCCCTACCACAACTTTTGGCGGCGAAATGTGTTGGAAAGTCAGTGATTCAATTTATTATGCTATGAGCGGCAAGGTTTATAATCTTTGCGGCAAGAACTGTCTTGTAGTAAATGGCGCAGACTCTCACGACATATTTATTGACGGTAAGCGTTATCGTACACCTCACGTTTCTTGGTGGGAGCAAGAACAAATCACTGAGGAAGATATAGAGGTAGCAAAGATTAATCTTCAGAAATACAATAATACTGTTGATTTTGTATTCAGTCATACTGGCGGCGTGGATACTTGTAACTTTCTTGGTTATAAGCCAACCATTTCTGACGAAAGACTAACTCGCATTTTAGACGACGTTATATACAAAGAGCATTTCTGTGGTCATTATCATAAGGATATACTTACACCTACTACTCATATTCTTTATGATGACCTTAGAATGATTGCTTTTGAAGAAAAGGAGAGTGTATTTTAATGAAACCAGTAAATGACCATGAGCTTAAACTTATGATACAGACACGTCCAACTGAGGTTTTTGCTTATATCAAAGACCTTCAGAAAAGACTTCATTGGGCAGAGAGCGAGAATGAAAGTCATCAGAGAACCATAAAAGACTATGAAGAAAAATTTAACAAATATAATGAAATGATGGCTCGTTATGACAACATTGTAACTCGTTATGAGCGTATAGTTGAAAAATTTCTCGAAGAAAGAAAGAATTTTCCAGACCATTGTGATGGCTGAGGAGGGAACATATGACCGATAAAAATAAGCAGAGTGTTGATATGATTCAGTCAGCAATAATTTCTGACATTGAGGATACACTTGGTGCAGGTGATTATAGCTATTCAAAAATTAATGAAATGGCGCAGGTGTTGCTTACCCTTGAAAAAGCAAAAGGAGAAGAAATAAAGATAATGAACTGGGGTAAAATTACCACAGTTTCAGATAACTCAGAACTTAATATAACACAGGAGGGTAATGAATAATGGAAACTAATGGCGTAATTCAGTAGACTTTACTTAATGCTACCGCATTTCAGGTTGTATGTGGGGTAGTTGTAAACGAACAGTCAGGTACTGCGGTATTTGCACTTAAACTTAACAGTGAGAATATTCAGCAGGTTCTTGACATTGCTAACAAGGAAGTATGGGAGCAGCTCGTTGGTTCACCTGTAAGGGTTCGTCTTGGAAAGGACGGCGAAGGTAAGCCTAAGCTTGAAGCTGTAGGACACTTCTTGGCAAATAAGTGGATTACAATTCCTGACGAGACACCTATTGAAAAAGAGGTTCAGGAGAATGACGTTTAGGCATAATCAAATCGGTGGTGCGTTCTTCTTTGAAGGCGGAGTAATTCTATTTCCCAGTGACACAAAGGACTTCTTTTTTATTTTTACAGATGAAGAGGATGCTCTTTTCTTCCGCCGTGGACTTATGTATAATCATTTAATGCTTCTACATAAATATACTTTTCCGCCATTTCTTTTCTGTTACTACACAGAAGAAGAAGAAAATATCTCGATTATAAAGACAAGAGATTTACAAACTGGGAAAGATATATACTTTAATAAAGGTAAAATTGTAAGGACGTAAATTTTTACGTCCTTTTTTATTGACTTTTCTTTAATTTTATGATATAATATATATAGAAAATGAAAAAAGGAGGAAAGGAAATGTACAATGAAAGAGTATTCTGCCTTTGGGTTGACGACATTCGTCCTATGAATTTCTGCATCCAAATGCTTCACGATTACAACTGTAACTCTGTTAAGTCTGTTAATCAGGCTAAGAGAGCAATAGAGAACGGAGAGAAGATGGGTTGCGACCGCTTCATAATCGACCTTGACCACGACCTCGGTGACTTTGCTTTTGACGGCGGTGACGGTTATGAGCTTGTTAAGTGGCTTATCGAGACTGAGAGAAACACTAAGAACTATATAGTTCAGTGTCACTCTATGAATCCTGTTGGTAAGGCAAACATCCTTGCTCTTTACAACAGATACTTTCCGCCTTTTGACGAGGACTATTTCTTTGAGGAGAGAGAGTAATGAAAATAACAGACGAAATCAAAATTCAGATAAATGAGTTATATCTCGAACTCGGCGTTAAGAAGAGAGTGGCTGAGATAGTTGGCTGCTCTCCTTCAACTGTTTCTAAGTATATCATTGAGGGCTATGTTTCTCAGAAAGACAAGGAAGAGTTGCCGCCATTTGATGAGAGTAAGATTACTGGTCCAAGACATTACAAAGATTGGGCAGAATTTTTCTCTGACTGTATATTGACTGCTGACGAGAAAGCAGAAATGAAAGAGATACAGAAGGAGGTAATGATATGAAATATGTATGCTTTGAAATGCCCGACGGCAATAAGTGGATGGCGGCACTTGACGACATCGACGTAATCAGAGATAATGAAATAATCTTCCACGGTTCTTTCCAAGTTATCGCTTCTCGTTTACTTGGTCTGACCTATCCTGAGTATCTCCGTTTCCTTCAGTCTCGCGGCGCAACATTGAAGGGTAAGCAAGGCTATTGCTACGGATACTTCAAGGATAAGGCGGCGTGTCAGAAGGTTTGCAAACTTCTCAATGATAAACTTATGGACCTTGAAATGGATATGGAGGGATAAATGTGCAGTTTATGGTACGAGAGCTTGCGGCGTTTGAGCTTCGTTATACTGATGAATATAAAAAGAAGTTCATTCTTCCGCTCGATACAGAAAAGAATAAGGGAATAACAATCGACCTCGGCTGGGAAGATTTAAACGATTGTTGGGATACCATAACAGGCGTTTGTGATTTAATCGCAGATGCTCGTGTATCTATGGCAATTTTTAATCTTGCTGAACTTTTTGAGTCAGTAGAAGAAACTGTTGCGCCCCCATATAGCGCACCAACTACTATCTTAAAGAGAACTATGCTTGGAAAAGATGGACGCGCAGCGGCAAGAATTATTGACGAATTAATGACTAAGAGACATTATACAAGAATATTTACTGGTAATCCAGAAGAATATGTATATGTAATGCTCCATAGTGGGCTTGTTTATTAAGGAGGATTAAAATGGATAAAAATGATGTAATAGATGGGTTAAAAACTCTTCTTATTATTACTGGTATGTTAACAGTCATAATTGTTATCGTATGTCTGATTTGTAATTCAGCAGAAGCCAAGGACGAGAAAGAGCTAAGTAACAAAATTCATTCTTATAAGACAATAACCGTTAATGGCGAAGTCTTTGATACTGACAATATTCTCGATGTTGACATTCACAAACGCTCTTATGAGAATGATACAGTAACTTTCGCTATGAAAGACGGTACTGAAGTAGAAGTGCAGATAGGTAACTGGACTTTAAAGAACTGAAAGGAGATACTATGTACGGAAGAGACGGTGAAGCAACCTTTTACACAGTTCTCATTTTCATTGTAATCGGTTTTATCTTACTTTGCTTTGAAAGTTGTTGGAGTAATTCGGTTGCAGAAGATGACGTTTATCGGCATAAATATATTGTCATTGAAGGCAAATATTATGATACAAAAGAAGATATAGAATCAATCACCGCTGATGTCGTTATGCACGACAAACACGTTATTACTATTCGCTTCAAAGACGGTACAACATATCAGACACAGGAAGGACAATACACATTTGCAGAGACAAAACCTGAAACTACGAAAGGGGAAACTAAATGAATGTATGGACTTATTGGCGTTGTGCGTCTTGTAAAAATATAATTCGAGGAGACAATAAATCCTGCCCATGTTGTGGCGCCGCCATACCCAATGGGACTAAATATATGATGCCTGATGACCCCGAAGTTATCAGTGCTATAGACTGCGGCGAAATAATTACGGGCGAGGATAGTTACAAGAAGGAAATAAATTCCATGGGTATCGTTGAAGAAATTGTACCCGAAGAACTTGAAAGTAATAAGCCGAACTGGAACTGTATTTATTGCGGCTATCAGAACGCTTATGAAGCTACATCTTGTGTGAACTGCGGCGCAGGAAAAGAAGAAGCAGAAGAGGACTACTTTGGCAATAAGCCTACATTCGACGAAAAGAATGAAGAAGATTTTGAAACTCGTAAGGGCTATTCCTACGATGATTTTATCAAAGAAATAGAAGAGCCTCCTCTTGTAACTTTCGCAGATACGGACGGCGGCGAAACGGAACCAGACCCAGAGCCTAAAGAAAGTTTTTTTCATAAAACCAAAGATGCAATAGGAGACTTTATTCATTCTGATGTATTCCCTGTCGCAGCTAAGATAACAGCAGGCGTTCTTGCTTTAATTTTCCTTATATGGCTTTTTGTTCCTATAATCAGAGTTGGTAAGGTAACTGGCTTTGAGTGGGACCGTACCATTGAAGTAGAAGAATTTACACTCTGTCACGAAGAAGATTGGTCAGTGCCAGCAGGCGGTAGGATAACATCGCAAGAGCAACGATTGCATCATACTGACCACGTTATAGACCATTATGAAACCAAAACACGTCAAGTCTCTTATCAGGTTCTTGACCATTATGATACTCACGTCTATTATAGTGACAATGGTAATGGACAGGCAACTAAGCATGAAACACGCACACCTGTTTATCGTACCGAATATCGTACAGAGACGTATCAAGACCCTGTATATAAAGATGTCCCAGTCTATAAAACCTATTACCATTATGATATAGACCGTTGGAAGCATCATAGCGACCTGCGTACTTCTGGCTTAGACCGTAACCCATACTGGAAGGAAACCACAATACCCGAGGACGTTTCTAATCCAGACTATGGCGACAAGCGTCTTGGCGATAGAACTGAGCATTACTATGCAGTAATTGTCGATGACCGAGAAGATATTCGTAATACGCCAGTCTCATACTCTGACTGGATGGACCTTGAAATCGGTCAGGAAATTGAATATAAGACCTTTAGGTTTAGCCATAAACCTTTAGGCGGCTATTAAAAGGTAGAATTTTATTCTACCTTTTTTCTTTACTTTTTTAAAAATTTATATTATAATATATATAGAAAATGAAAAAGAGAAAGGAATGATTTGATGAAAATAGTTATCAACTCTTGTTATGGAGGTTTCTCTATATCCAATCAGTGTGCTGCTCTTATGGGCGCTACGGTTTATGAAGAGGTTTCTACTAATTACCGTTGGAAGCGTCACGAATGGGCAGATAACAAGGCAGATAGAGATTTCCGTACTGATGAAAGACTTATTGCTCTTATTGAAGAGAAGGGCTCTGAATGGTGTTCTGGTGAATGTGCTGAACTTACCATTGTTGAGATTCCCGATGATGTAGAGTGGGAAGTTGAAGAGTACGACGGAAATGAATGGGTTTCCGAAGTACATAGAACTTGGTGCTAAGGAGGTATTACAATGGGTTTTCACAAGCATACATTTCCAATCAGAATGATTGATGCGGCTGAGAAGCCCATTGAAATCGTAACTGGTTGGACTAATGAAGATTACACAATCGGTTTCCACAAGGTGTACAAGGGTAAGAAGTGGGCTGCAACTGACCTTTACACAGGTACTTACTACACAGTTCAGGAGACACGTCAGAAGTGCATGGACTGGATTGCAGCCAATCAGGACACCATCAAGGAGAAGATGGAATCTCCTGCATACATTCAGAGAGTAATGGAGTTTAAGACACTTCTTGAAAAGGAAAAGGAGGATTTATAATGGACGAGATAAAAGGTATAATGCCAGTAACTAACCCAATCCCTGCGAATGCGCCTTGCGGTGAATGCAATACAGATACGTGCGAAGGCTGCCCTTACAGAGAGGAGCTTGTGAATGAAAATAATTAAGCCCGGCAAGCACGTCGCAATGAGAGCTGATTTTACCTGCGAGTCTATTCTTGAGGATAAATGTAAATGTTGCGATTGTGTCTTTGAATTTACTGAAAGTGAATGTGTTTATAGCGACGTTGATAATGAGCTTATTGATTCTGCCTATTTCCATAGAGGACTTAGAACCATTGCTTATCAGAAAATAAAATCTTATCATCGCTATAGTGTTTTTTGTCCTAATTGTCAGAAGTTAAATGAATTCAAGCAAGGCGAGGAAGAGCAAATACAAATGAGAGAAGGCGGTTGGCAATATCATACTATCAAAGCAGACTGGGCAGAAATTAAAGAAAAAGAAAGAGAGGAAAACGAATGATTCTTGTTTTAGGTGGCATAGGAATGATACCAATTGGTATCATACTAATTATAATCGGTTCACATCTTGAAAAAGTTTGGGACTTCGATGAAGACGATTTTAGCATAGCCAGTGCTTTTGGCAGTATTTTTCTCATCTTCGGTCTCTTTTTCACCGCGTTTTTCGGCACGGGTGCTTTGATTTGTCATAGCGATTATAAAAATGACATTATAAGACAACGCCTCGAAGAAGATAGAGCATCTGTTATAGCAGAACTCAAGCGAGAAGATACAGATGTGCTTTTAAAAGGTATTGAAGATGCAAAAGAATTTAATGAAGAAATAAGAAAAAATCAAAGAAATTTAGAGAGTCCTTGGTTTAACTGGATTACTCCTTCAGTTTATAATGAATTTGACCCAATAGAATACTAAGAATTGCCGCTATGCCCATAGATTATAGGTATGGCGGCGAAATTTTTATTACTTTAATTCTTTACTTTTTATAAAAATTATAGTATAATATATATAGAAAGTTAAGAAAGGAGTTTGTAAATGATACAAATAACATTTCTTCGAGATAAGTTTTCTATGCTCTTTCCCTCTTGGAGAGATGCTTTTATGAAAGCAGAAGAGTATCTTGCCGAAAAAGTAAAAGAGTTCCCCAATGATGAGTCGTGGGCTGAAGACTGGGAGGATGTAACTTTCCTTCGTCATTTTAGTGAGGAGGCTCATAGATACGAGAACGTCGTCGGTAATACTGTTCGTTTTGACGACACTGACGGCGAACTTTATTCAAAGATTTATGACGGCTGTTTACAGGCAACAATGTCTTATGGCTGTCATGAAGACGGTATCGGTTGGAATCCGTTTGGTCATTGGTGCGGTGAATGTACTAAGAGTGATTGTTACGGCTGTCCAAACGAGTTCATTAAGGAGGATAATGAATGAGAAAAATAAAATTTGACCAGACAGACAAAAATTTTATTGCATACGTTCTTAAAATAACTTCCGAAGGATTAAAAGAGAAAACCATCGAAAAGGATTTATCCAGAGAAGAGTGGGCTGAATTCGTAGGAGAGATTGATAAGCTGGCAATAAAATTTGAAAAAGCCATAGACGAAAAGATTATGACATTTACTGATGATGAAATGGATATGCTTTGTAATATCCTTCAGCGTTTTGTAAATGTTGTGCACGAAGAATTTGAGAACGGCAAAACCAATGCTTGGGATTATGCGGGTGCTATTTCCATATTCGTAAGCATTGAAAATACACTATCAGATACTCGTTTTGAACTTTTTAAGGAGGAAAAATAATGGACGGCAAAGACATTGAATTATTCACCATTCATTTATCTGTTAATGAGATAAAGGAAATCGCATCAGTTCTCGGCGACCGCAATAGAGAACTTCAGAAGGAAGTTGAGAAGGTATACAATGGCGACAGTACCATTACTGAGGAGCGTCTGGAAGAAATCGGTAAGGAAGTAATAAACATCGGCACAGCCCTTCACAAGATAACTGAGGAAATCGAAAGAGTATACGGCTTGATAAAGGGGGTTTTATAATGGAAGAGAAAGACCTGAAAAGAGAATTTCCCATAACTCTTACGGGAGAGGAAATCGTAATAATTACTCAGGCACTGAGTTCCGTACAGGACCATTATAAACGTGAGATTGCCACATCTGACGGTCTTATTAAGGCTTGTCTTATTGCTGAGTATAAGGGCTATGTCTGCGCAACTGACGAAATCGGTCAGAAATTTGCTGACGCTCTCGGCATTGACCTTGAGGAGGAAGAGTAATGGAATACATATGGGTTGTCGAATGTACAGAATGGGAGGAGCCTAACCTTCATAGAACAATAAAAGGGGCAAAGGAAGATGTTGAACTTTGTCTTAGAGAATGCTACAAGGAGTATTCAGAAGACGAAGGCTGGCATCCTTCATTTCTTTCGGCGGCACTTGATTATCTTGAGAATAGTTATAAGAGTGCTGTTGAAAATGGAAGTTCTTATTTCTGTTGTAAGACAGACTGGTGCGGCGATTTTTATATAACAAGAATACTATTGGAGGATTAAATGGCTAAGAACTTTTATAATTTCACTTCTGAAGAGCTTTTACTTCTTAAAGCTGCTTTGAGTCATTATCTGTCAACAACTCGCAGAGATTATAGGGCGGGTATGGTTGACTCAGATGATTATGACTATATCGTTGATTCAATTTTCGCTATGAAAAACAAGCTCGGAATTGAGCTTGATATTAAAGAATAAATAACTGTTCGCCGCCGTGCCCAAGCATAATCATTCACAGAGGGTATGGCGGCGAAATTTTTATATCTAAAAAATCTTTACTTTTAAATAAATTTTTGTTATAATATATATAGAAAAAGTGAAAGAGAGGAATTAAAAATGAAAAAGCAGAGGAGAACTTTTCTTGCAATGTATGTATGTAGAACTTGTGGCGCAATAGATGGTCACTCTACAAAGATAGGCATTGAAGAGGATAATTCTGGTTACGGTCTAACAAGTGATATGATAGCAAATCAGCTTGCAACTGTAGCCAATGAAACGAAGATACATCACTGCGGCGGTCCTATGTTCGGAGTAATGGACATTAAGTATTTTAAGGAGATAGAATAATGGCTAAAGAGATAATCACGGTTCGTCTCGAAGATATGGACATTAGTGTCCTTATGGCTATTTATCATCGCCAGTATATGCCTGTTTTTGGCTCATTAAAAGACGTACACGGTAAAAGATGTGTTGAGTTGGAGAATATGACTCCTACTCCAATCAAAGTTCATAAGTGTAAGAATTATGTAGAGGGCGACGAATATTGTCGCTGTTGTCCACAAACGGACTATTATTCTTGTTTTAAGGAGGGGTAATAAGATGAGTCTTATAGAATATATTAAACTTTATCTTGCCGTTAAGGCAGATTGTAAACGCAGATACAGGAGAGACATCGAAGAGCGTATGAGGGAGCTTATGGAAGCCTACAGAATGGAGGGCTAAAATGATGACAAGAGAACAGGAAGAGCAGGCTAAAGAAATTGCCAAAGACATCGCTAAGCGTGCTGCAAAAGGAGAATTTGGCTGGGTAACGGGACGGAATGGCTGGGCTTCGGAAGAAGAGTTCCAGACTTATATGAAAGAGAGGAAATTTACTTATGTTAAAGATACAGGAGTTCATCAAGGCACATGATAACTGGCGTGACCTTTTATCTGCTGAGCCTTATAACTTGAAGATTTCTGAGGACGACGGTTTTGTCCTCTTTAAGTACAACCAAATAGCATCTGACTTCTCTCAGGAGATTTGTCAGGAGGCACGTGGACTTATCCTTGATTCTGAGGATAACTTCCGTGTAGTTCGTTATGCGTTCAAGAAGTTCTTCAATATCGACGAGGGATTCGCAGCTCATATCGACTGGGATACTGCCGTTGCAACTGAAAAGATAGATGGTTCAATAATGTCTGTGTGGTATGCTCGTGGTAAGTGGCATCTTTCTACCAATGGTACAATAGATGCTTTCAAGGCTGAGCTTGCTGGTGTAGGTCCTTACAAGACTTTCGGTGAACTTTTCGAGTCTGTTCTCCCTTTGTCTACTTTTGTAGGTAATCGTTATGAGAATATCTGCTGGACTTTCGAGCTTGTATCTCCTTACAACAAGGTAGTCATCGACTATCCTGAGACTAAGGTATACCTCCTTTCTGTTCGTTTTATGGACTGCCTTGCAGAGTTAGATTATGACCGTATTTCTTTCTACGCAGCTAAGCTGGGCGTAGCTTATCCTCAGTTCTACTACATGAACGACGAGGCAGGTTTCCGCCGCCTTGTTGAGAATATGCCAGAGGGTCACGAGGGTGTCGTTGTTCGTGACCAGTACAATGAGCGTGTTAAGATTAAGACTTTACTTTACTTCCAGATGCACAAGGCAAAGAACAACGGTGTCATCACATTGGAGCGTATCGTAGACTTAATTCGTGCAAATGACCATTATGAGTTCTTATCTTACTTCCCTGAGTATACTGATGTATTTAACCACGTTAAGCACCAGCTCGATACAGTAGACGCACGTAAGGAGAAGATAGTACAGGACGTTAAGCTTTGGAAGATGGAGAACAAGGACGTTTATGAGCAGGACGCAAGAATGGCTCGTAAGTGGTTCGCTCAGGACATAGCTAAGGGTCAGTATGCAGCTCTCTATTTTGCAGCTTATGACAATCATCTTGATGAGACAATCGCAGGTATGAGAACAGACCAGTTCATTCACGCTTTCAATATAAAGGAGGACTAATATGGCTTGTTTTGCTTTTTGGGCAATGGTTGTTGCCCTTATAGGAATAGACACCGTATGGATAGATACGGATGAAGAGATAAAGAAAGAAGAGAAAGAATCTCTTCATATTGATGACATTGATAGTTGGCATTAATGATATGATGCAGTAAACTGGAGGGATAATATGTTACTTAAAATCACGCTTCATAATGCTATTACTACCAGAGTTACTTGGTCGACTTACTGGGAAGATGCACTTGCCGCAGTCCGAGGTTTTCTTAATGAATCTCAATTCGGTGGGGCGGCACGACAGTCTATTGCTGAAGATAGGGGAGTTATTAAAGGATTGGAGAAGCTATTTAATGATAAAATGGCATACTCCGCTTGGAATACAAAAGAGGTCTGTGGAAATCAATTCAAGATAGAAGAAGTCAAGATAACTCCTGCCAATGAAGTTATTCTAAATGAGCTTTTCCGTTGTCGTCGTAGTGGCGGAATAGATGGCGGCTGGGTTCGTTATAACAATCTTCGTACTCTTGTTAGCTCAAATGGAGCTTTAATGGGCACAATGAATGGTCTTATTAAACTGGGTATAGCTGAGAAACAATCTCAAACTCTGCTTGATGGAGAAGTGATGAAGTTTTGCCGAATAAGAAGAGAGCACGTTTATGGAAGATAAAATATCTTTGATGATGGGAGGACTAATATGGGCTTCTTTCTTGCTGCCGCAGTATTTATTCTTTTAATTTGTGAATGGGAGGACGATTAAGTGAAAGTACCTAAGTTTGCATATTACATATCACTTCTTATAACCACAATCTTTGCAACCTTATTCTATACTATAGCTCCTTTACTTATAGCTGTGGCGGCAGTTATGTGTTTAGGACTCTCTGGCATATGGATAAGACCGATAGCATTTGTTATCTATGTTTTTATGCTGGAATGGCAGAAAGCTAAGGCGGCACTTCGGTTATTTGGAATAAGGACAGAGGACGACGAAGATGAGTAAATTATTCCCATTAACTTTTGAGGATTTGCCGCCAAAACCTCAGAAGAAGAAACCAAAATTTGTCGGAGTAGAGTTAGACCCAACCACATCTGTTGAGGTCAAGGAGACAGTTTTTAACCCCAATGATTATAAAGTGGACTGTGGCGACCTTAGTCTCTACTGCGCGGCTATGTTCGGAGGTCCACTCTATTAAGGAGGATACTTATGGATAAGGCTACAATTTCCTTCTTATACTTTGCTACAATAGTCGCAGGAATAATTTTTGTTACAAAGTATGTCTGTATGGCTCTTGCAGCAAGGTATAAAATGGAACAGGAGAAATATAAGTATGAGAGACAGACCGAATACTATGACAGAACCTATCGTTAATTCTCTATAATATTATTATATCATCTTGGGACGGGAAAGTCAATAAAAAATTTAAAAGCTAAAAAATCTTGACTTTTATAAAAATTTATGATATAATATATATAGAAAGTTAAGAAAGGGGAATGTAAATGGACGGTTTCGATTACGGACAAATAGAGGATATGGTATTCTGGGAGGATACCTATGAATTCGAGCAGGCTATATCTGAAATGGAAAAGGAGAATGCGTAATGGAAAAGTTTGACTATACCAATCAGAAGACAGAGACTGCTGCTAAGAAGCAGGCAAGAATAGACCTCACAGCATGGCTTCTTGAAGTTCTTACAAAGGAATTCGGAGAAGAGAACGTAGGTCTTGTTGATAAGAATACAATCGGTTTCGCTTTCGGCACGGTAAATGATAATGACGGCTATCCCTGCGATATGGTAGCTACCATTAAGCCTACTATTAAGAATTATCAGGACCACAATGGCGAGAAGAGACAGACAGAAGCCTTCGACCTTATGCAGGCTATTGAAGACTACAAGATGGAGTTAGGAGAAAAGAACTAATTAAGGGGAGGGCGGCTTATGCTTAAACTTAGAGATATGGTGCAGCTTTCAGAAGAGGACGAAGACTTCATAAACGCCCGTGATGCCCTTGCTAATGATTTCCACGTTTATGACGAAGAGGAGGGCTGTATTTATGAGGATACAGTTCTTGACGGATTTGAGTGGTACTCTGGCATAACTAAGGTTGTTATTATCCTCAATGATTTTGTAATGAAGAAGGGTTTTCACGGCACAGTTATAGACTCCGATGAAAATGGTTTTCTCGAACCCGAAGATTTTATTTACAACGCATGGGACACTAACTATGGTACATTAGAGTATCAGGTCTACAGTAAAGCAGTTGAGCGTGGAGTAGATAAATTCTTTGCCGCAATGGAAGCCCTCGGTGACGAAGTATACGCACAGGAGAAGTGCGAGATAATACTTGATGATATTCTTACTTCTGACGATAGAGAGGTAAGAGGTTTTCCATACTTTTCTATGACAGAAATTGACGAAATAATTGCTGACCTTGCTGCACATGACATCTGGGATGTGGAAGAGTATATGACCAGCACTATAATTCCGTTCTTTTACTTTGAATATAGTTATGAGGATTTTGCAGCTCTTGTGGAGTTTCTTCAGAACTATGATATAACTGACATTCACGCAGGTAATGTTGGTTACTTCTCTGATGAAAAGGGTAATTATGTCCTTAAGTTATTCGACTATTCAGGCTTTGCATCTACAACTTCTGAAATAATCCATGACGAGTCAATTAATTGACTTTTGAAAAAATTTGTGATATAATATAAAGGTAGTCGGAAAACAGTAGAGATATTGTTTTCCTACCCTACCTTCTATTAAATGATGGTGTTGGTGGTGAAATGGTTATCACGGCAGATTGTGGCTCTGCAGTTGGGAGTTCGATTCTCCTCCTTCACCCCACCAAATTATAGGAGAAAAGGATATGACTTATACTGTATTAAAGGATAATTAGAGCTATTTAGAAAATATAACCATAAGATAGTTTATGGACTATATCGAAGATACCGATGAATATAAAAATTGGTTAGTGATGAATAATTATCAAGACGATTATGGTCGTAGATTAATGGGACATTTTCTTTATACTTATGACCGCTGTATATATTCATATCCATATGGTTTTACTTGGTTATGTTATGAATTTATACCAGAAGAGATTGGGGTATAGTGAAGCGGCAACACAACAGGCTTTGACCCTGCAATCGGGGGTTCGAGTCCCTCTGCCCCAACCAAACAAAAATCTTGACTTTTTTCAAAATTTTTGTTATAATTATTATAGAAAATGAGAAAGGAAGATACATTATGGATAAGACTTCATTGGGAAATCGTATGAAGGGCTATGAGTCTATATCAAAGAATTATCTTATGAAAAAGACTCCTGTAATTCTTCGTCTTGACGGTAAGGCTTTTCATACCTTTACAAGAGGTTTTGACAAACCTTTTGATGAAGCAATCGAAGCAGGCATGACAAATGCAATGGAGTATCTTGCTAAGAATATTCAGGGTTGCGTTCTTGGATATACTCAGTCCGATGAAATTACTCTTGTGCTTTGTGATTATCAGTCAATTGATACTGAGTGCTGGTATAATTATAATGTTCAGAAGATGACTGCTGTTGCTGCATCTATGGCAACTTGGGCATTTAATTTTACCATTGACAATATGGCGGCAGATTTATTTGCAGAGGCAGGAAATAGAATGACTCCTCGTTGTTCTCTTCTTAATGATAAGAGAAATCACGGAGCATTTTTCGACTGTCGAGCTTTTAATCTTCCAAGACACGAAGTTGTCAATTGTTTAATTTGGCGTCAGCAGGACGCTACAAGAAACTCAATTTAGGCTCTTGCTCAGTCTATGTTCTCTCACAAGGAGCTTCAGGGTTTATCTTGTAATGACTTACAGGATAAAATGTTTACTGAGAAAGGAGTCAATTGGAATAATCTTTCTACATACCAGAAACGTGGTTCTTGTGTTTATAAGAGTGACGAAGGCTGGGTTGTTGATGATAATATTCCAATCTTTACAGAAGATAGAAATTATATCAATTCAAAAATTAATTTCGAGTGAAAACTTGACTTTAATTTAAAAATATGATATAATTTATATATAATCCAAATAAAAGAGGTGTAAACGCAATGAGAAAGCTTTTCGCAGTTAGCGTATTAGCTCTCGCAATGGTAATGGCTACCGTTTCCTGTTCTCCTAAGGGTGACAGTTCAAGCGAAACCGAGACTACCACAGCTGTAACTACTGAAGTTGAAACAACTGAAGCAGAAACAACTGCAACCGAGGCTACTACAGAAGCTACAACAGAGGCAGCTACTACCACAGAAACTGCTACTGAGACTGAGACTGAAACAACTGAGACTACAGTTGAGGCTACTACAGTTGCAACAGCAGAATAAATTTCAAGAAAATAAAATCTTGACTTTTAAAGAAAAATGTGGTATAATTAATATAGAAAAGGTTAAGAGATACCTTTTCTAAAGTCGGGGCAATAGTCTCGGCAAGCTGAACAAAACACACGAGGGGAGTTTTCATAAACCAGTGGTTTAAGTTTTACAACCTCACTTATATGGGCGAAAGAGGGTCAGAACCTTGATTGCCCACCTGTTGCCAACTGAGACTCAGGCTAAAAATGTGTCTCACTTAGGTCGGAAAGCTACTCCTTACCCCTCCGTTTCGGAAAAAGTTAACAGCATTTACCCCGACAAGGTAGGTTAAATCCTTGGCAGTTTCGAGAGTTTATAGAACAGCTCTGGGTGTCTGCAAATAAGCCTCAAAAATCTTAGAACGGTACAATCCTTCACTAACCGTTCAACCGTGTGAAGGCGGGATACAAATGATTCCGTAGTATATCTACGGCGGCGTAGCTAATTTGGTCGATAAGCAATAACATCTACTGCTGACGATGTAAAAGGGTTAAATTTCTTGGCTTTCACTTACCTAAACCAAGTGGTTAAGCAGCGTGTTTACTTACGATAGTGTGGGAACCTGACGACATTTCGGTTCGCTTGCCGAATTAAAACAATCAAGCTTTCTAAGAGATTTAAGTCGCTTGGGGTGATGGCGAAAGTAATAATCTACCCTCTCTTTGAGCCCCCGCCGTGTGGGCTTCATAGTAACACGGATTTATCGGGACGTGGTGGAATTGGCAGACACGTTAGTCTAAGGAGCTAATGCTTCGGCGTGAGGGTTCGAGTCCCTCCGTCCCGACCAAGACTTGTTATTACAGGTCTGAAAGTTGTTTTTCATTTGGTCTACCTCCTAAAGATTTAATGAAACCGTGCCGACTTCGGTTAAAGTCGGACCTTATCGCGGCATCGACTAAAGGTTAGGTCACCACCCTTTCAAGGTGGAAATACGGGTTCGAGTCCCGTTGCCGTGACCACTAAGATACGCACAGCAATCTATAATCGCTTTGGAATTGTTAATCCCCGTGTCGTGGGTTCGAGTCCCACTCGTTGCGCCTATGGAGCAACGGTAGCTCAGTCGGTAGAGCAGGTAATGCAAACAACGTATCTTGAAATGGGGGTATGGTGGAATTGGCAGACACAAGGGACTTAAAATCCCTCGGGTAAAACCGTGCGGGTTCAAATCCCGCTACCCCCACCATTAGACGAGGATTGGAGCAACGTCTTTAAATAAAGTCCCCAAGATGTTTCCCGATATCAGAACACAATCGGCTTAGAGCACAAGGGTTTTTCGGTTGAACCAGATATGGAAATGTGTGGCAGTATGAAAAAACCGATTAATTAAAGAGATAAAGGAGAGATTAACCGTGGAAACCGAGAAGATATTTACTCGTGGTAATGCGGAGAGAACTAAGGTTACTTATTCAGAAATGATTAAGGTTATAGCTGATTACATCAGAGCTAACCCTAATGCAGAATATGATATAACTGTCGGTACTGACTCACAGAACCACAAGATGACAAGAATGGTAGAGGTTGTCGCCGTCTGCCGTATCGGTGACGGTGGTATATTCTTCTTCCGTAGAGAGGACATTCCTAAGATAAGAGTTCTAAAGGAGAAGATTGTCGAGGAGACTAACCGTTCCATCGAGAACGCAACTGGTTTCATTGACGCTCTTCAGGAAGAACTTCTTGAGGATAATATTGACCTCGATATAATGTTTGATGAGGACAGACTTGCTTTTGCCGTTCACGCTGACATTGGTCGTCGTGGTAAGACAAAGGAACTCATCAAGGAGATATGTGCTTGGATTGAGGCATCAGGCTTCGAGGCACGTATTAAGCCAGATAGCTATGCGGCATCTGGTGTTGCAAATATGCTTTCAAAGTAACGAAAACGGCGTCTGGTTGAGAAGTACAAACCAGTGACAAACGGGTATGACTTGGTATAGCGGATTACTTGAAGCCGCTGCAGAGGTAGAGATTAAACTATGCTAAAGTTCTCCAATAACGTAGGGTGAGAAACCCTGCCGTCGACCGAAATAATGCCGCCCATCTCGGGGCGTGCCCCTTCTCCATGGAGGCCCTCTTGTGTGGGAGTAAATCACGATGTGACTGTGGATATAATACGAGGATTCGATGTATAAGCAAGGGTTATCTTTTTTTTAAGAGGATTTATCCTCTACCCGCTGTGCGGGGTTAAATGAATATCGAGGGAAGGGCGTAGTCGTCAAAGTCGGCATATGACGGCGCTGGTAAGGAAAGTAAGTAGTGGGTCGCCTATATTCATTTAATAGCTCGTCTACCACGTGTAGAAAGAGTTCCTTATTTCGTCGCTATGGCGGCGAGATATGTCGGGCATTGATGGAACAGGCATACATACCTGTCTTAGAAGCAGGGTTTTGCGGGTTCGAATCCCGTGTGCCCGACCAATTTAAGATACGTACAGCAATCTATAACTGATAGGCTTAAGGAGCTCGTACATTGTAGGTGCAAATCCTACCTCCCCGACCAGACTGCCCTTGTAGTGCATAGGTGTGCACGCCGCCCGAAAAAGGCGGAGGGTAACGGTTCGATTCCTGTCTCGGGCAGTATTTCGGGGAGTGGCGGAATTAGCAGACGCGCGATAAATCAAACAACGTATCTTGTTTTATAGGGGATTAACTCAGCGGCGAGAGTGCTTGGCTTACAACCAAGAAGTCACGGGTTCGAGTCCCGTATCCCCTACCAATTGTAGCGTGTAGTAGGCGCTTACGAAACTACAAGGCGTAACTTAGCAGCTCATACGATAAAGTGAGCAAACCTGCCGTAAAGGGAGCTAATTATTTGCACATTGACCTGCTTATTGTGGAGTCCGATAGTAAATGACGTGGAAGCAGTAAGTAATGCGGTCGATGGGTGACGATTACGGTGTCACCCGCAGAAGGATTAAGAGCCAAATGCCAGTGCTGTTACGAGGAGTGGATGTAGGAGAGAACTGCCTGCTATTCGCGCGTAGGGCAGAGTTCTGTTGGCAACGTCGAACTTGATTCGGGCGTGTAAGTAGTACGGTGCGGTCGCGCTTGGCTCTTCCTTTTGTAGTTATGGGGCTATCGTCCAATGGCAGGACTGACCGCTCATAACGGTCGTATCTCAGTTCGAATCTGGGTAGTCCCACCACTTAAAAACTTGACTTTTATAAAAATTTATGCTATAATTATTATAGAAAAGTTAAGAAAGGAATGTAAATGATGTTTGATTTTGTGAGAGATAGGTTTGATGAAGCAAGACGTAACGGAGATGCTTCTGAAATTGAGTACCTCATTGATGAAATGCAGGGGCTTATTGACAAAGGTAAAAATCTTATAAAAGAAATCGAAGAGGAGTATCCTCTCGAAGATGAAGATGAAGATGAATAATGTGCCTGTAGTTCAGTCGGTTTAGAACACCTGCCTTTTAAGCAGGGGGTCATGGGTTCGAGTCCCATCAGGCACACCAGATATTGCCTCGTCGTCTAAGTGGCAGGACTGAAGGCTCTAACCCTTCGTACCAAGGTTCGATTCCTTGCGAGGCAACCAATTAAGACACATCAGCAATCTATACTTATGATAGCCAATCCAAGGCATAGACGACGTGTGCAATTCCGTCTCCCCTCGCCATTATATGAGGGGATAGTTCAGTTAGCAGAACGATGATTTATCGAAAAGGTGTCTTGTTAATGGTGAGGTGGCAGAGTTGGCTGAATGCGGCACCCTGCTAAGGTGTTGACCGCCGTAAGGTGGTCCGAGGGTTCGAATCCCTCCCTCGCCGCCAAGGAGTGTGGTATGTATTTTGGCAGTTATTACATATCGTCCTCCATTAAACTGTCATATTAATGGCGGGGTATCTCAGACGGCTCTGAGCACTGTCCTGAAAACAGCTGGTACCGTGATGAGCGGTATGGGGCTCGACACCTCACCTCGTCGCCAATAACGATAGATACAGCAATCCATACAATTTAAGCAGCCATTCTTTTTGCTGGGTAGGGTTCGACTCCCGCCTTAAAACCGAGGACGGTCCTCAAAGACCTATCGTGTTTTGATTCTCCGTCGTCAAGTGGCTCAAGACAGCAGTCTCTAAAACTGCCATTCCTGCGTTCAAATCGCAGCGGAGAAACCAACGAAGACAGACACAGCAATCTATAAAAATTACAAGCCATTATGAATTTTTTGTAAATTAATCTGTCTTGCTCTACATTAATTATGAATTTAAAATGGGGATGTTTAGGTTTCGACAGGCTTCAGCGTTCCCTATCTGCAAGTGGTCGGCAACCTTATAGCCAACTTAAACTTAAACGCAAACGATTTTGCACTTGCTGCCTAATCGCAGCTTATAAGAAGAATGGTCTATCCTTACTAACAAAGAAAAGACCTTAGACCTGATACTTCTTTGTTAATTGATTAATTCTTTGTTCGGGCGGCTGGCTTGGTGACAGTTTGCTTTGTATTAATGACCAATACGCTACCGCCATTCATGGTCCCGAAGGAGCGCGGCAAGAAGAGAACAGGCTCGGGAATCCTAAACTTGTAGACGATAGATACTAAGAGGTTTGGACACGGGTCCGATTCCCGTCATCTCCACCAAATAAAAATCAATTCTGAGGAGGATTTAAAATGAACGAAATTCAGTATTCTTGTCCTAATGTGAAGATTCGTGTTAAGGACGTTAGATATGGTTATGCAGGTAGTTAGGTACACTGCTTTATTACTTTTGAGGGCTTTGAAGCGAGAGACCCTTACTATATCCTTATGCGTACAGCACAGATGATTGGTATGAATATTGCAGCTACCCCTCAGTTTAAGTGGGCGCAGGAACCTTGGTGTCGCCCCGAGAAGATAAGCGGCTCAAACTCTTATATTTACGACCCTACTGACTATGAATATCACGGCACCGCTGTACTTAGAGTTGGCGATGCTAATGATATTGAATTTGCTAAAGCGATAGCATATCGTAAGGCATACAGACAGTTTGTAGGTTTTTACTTAGCTTGCTACACAAATCTCTATGACAGAGTAATGGCATATGCAGGTGATGTTTGGTATAACCAGATAGCACAGCTTTCTGACCGTTATTTACTTTGTGATAGTGATATTATCAATAAAGTAGAAGGCTAATTAAACGTGAAAATAAGGGCGGTAGCTGCATAAGCTATCGCCTTTTTTTAATTTTATAGTAAATAAAATCTTTACTTTTTAAGAAATTTTTGTTATAATTATTATAGAAAATGAGAAAGGAAGTAAAAGATATGAGCATTACTTTAAGAGCAATCACAGCAGAGGGTTTCGGCGGAAAAGATTTCTATACCGAAACAGTTACCGTCACAAACGAAGCTGAACTTCAGAGAGCCAGAGTTGCTTTTGCTTTGAAGTACGGCGTTATGCTTGACAGCGTTACAGTCGTTAAGGAGGCATAAGATGATTAAAGCAATGTTAATCTTTATCGGTGCATTAGCAGTTTATGCAGGTCTTGTACTGATTCCATTGACTTTCTGCAAGGCGGCGAGTGATGCCGATGACTATATGGAAAGGAGAAATGAAAATGGGACTTGATTATGACATAAGCGTTAAAATTACTGAGCGAGCCACTAATGACACTCATATAATCGAAATTGCCTATTGGCGTAAATGCTGGGCGCTTCGCACTTAGACTATGAATGTAGCTCGCGCAAATCCTGAAAAGGTTATTCAATTCGAGAACGACTGGCGGCTTGAAGTTGAGCCTGATGTCCTCGAAGACATAATCGAATGTCTTGCAACAGCAGTAGCAGATAGAAATGATGAACTCCATACAGATTCTATATGGGATGCTCCAAGAGCAAGACAGATTACTCTTCGTCAGCTTGAAAGACTTTGTCCTTGGGATAATCTTTTTGCAAGATTTGAAGATATTCTTGCAGAAAATAAAGGTCCTGATAGACGCAATTATATTGACGAAATCGGCGACATTCTTGATGAAATCGAACAAGATGAAGAGTTTCCAGACGACATCAATCTTACTAACATACTTAATAATCTTGAGGATTATAAGTTCTCCCTTGAAATTATAAATTCTTATTAAAAAGAAATCTTTACAATTTAAAAAAAATATGCTATAATATATATAGAAAAGTTGAGAGAGACATTTAAAATCTCTCTCACAAATGGTGATGTAGCCAAGTGGTAAGGCGGCGGACTGCAACTCCGTGAACAGGGCAAACCCCTTCCCGTCGGTTCGAATCCGACCATCACCTCCAACAGGGTTCAAACCCCTTAGGTTAGCCCTTCGACCTCAAAGACAAGGGACGTTGGGATAAGGCATTTTCGTTAAACGCTTTACTGCCGAAACGCCGTATAAGTTGCGTTGAGTTACTCCTAAACTGTAAGGAGCGTCCGTATCCAAGTTTCCACGTGAGGAGAGACAAGGCGGCACAGGATTGTCGTAGAGAGGACGCGTACTCTCATTCCTATATACCCTCGTCGTTCAGCGGATAGGATATGTGGCTACGAACCACAAGACGAAAGTTCGATTCTTTCCGAGGGTGCCAATGCTGACGTAGCACAATTGGTGGTGCAATTGATTAGTAATCAATAGGCTGAGGGTTCGAGTCCCTCCGTTAGCCCCAATAAGAAAGGAATGATTTAATGTATAAATGTTGCATATGCGGTACTCTTTATGACAATGAGAAAGACGCAGTTAAATGCGTTAACAAGTGCGGGCGTGAAAAGTCTCAGCTTGGTGTCTTCAAATCTAAAGAAGCACCGCGGCAGGAAGACATAACCACAGTTACTTTTTCGGAAGAGACAGTTAAAGGCGCTAATGGTCTTGCAGGTCTTGACAGAGAAAGAGTTGAGGACATTCTTTATCAGCTTGAAATGCACGGTGCTCCCATAAGGAATATAAATTACCTGAGAGAGTCTGTTCTTAAGGGCTGGGAAGATAAAAGTCCTGCGGACCGTGGTGCGGCAATAAATCGCCTTGAAATAATGTTAAAAATTTATGAAAAATAAATCTTTACTTTTTCTAAAAAATATGATATAATATTTATAGAAAAGGTTAAGAAAGGAAGTTAAAAATATGGGATATATTACAAACTTTAAGCTTGAAATGTATGACGGAAATGGTAGTCTTATTGATGCTTCCCATCCTGCATTTCCTAAACTCGCAACTGAATTTGCTCGTATCTTTAATGGTGAGTTTTTCAAGGAAGATGAACTCGAAGATAATATTCATCTTCTTAACTCTATCGTAGAATATAGTTCCGATTGGAAATGGTATGAGCACGACGCAGATATGTCTAAGCTCGCTGCACTTTTCCCCGATTTCAAGTTTTCTCTCGAAGGTGAGGGAGAAGAGAAAAGTGACTGGTGGGTTCATTGGTGGGAAAATGGTCGCCTTGCGGGTGAGTCTTCTGCTCAGCTTATAGAGCCTGATTTCCCTGACTGGAGTGAGAACGGTCTTTATTTTGCATAAATATTATGGTTGGTAAGCCTGCTGGTATACGTGCGAAGCTTCCACAGTGGCAAGCACTGATTCAACTTGCTCGACCTGTCGGTGAAACAGGTGGCTTTCAGAGAGTGTTTTTGTTATGTATAACAACTTCGTTTCGATGAGGAGACGATAAATGTGAGCAACATAGCCGCGGTAGTTTACGGAGCTATGACTGTATGCGTGAAGACAGTTAAGCAACACTTAGCTAAGGGGTTGGTAAACCTCCCTACGGGGGAAGCTTCCATAAATCGGGGTGTAATTCAGTTGGTAGAATGCGTGGTTTGGGACCATGATGCCGCAGGTTCGAGTCCTGTCACTCCGACCAAAAATTTCAAATTAAAAAATCTTGACTTTTCTTAAAAATTATAGTATAATATATATAGAAAAGGTTGAGAGAGACAAATAAAAGTAAAAATGGCGGCATCGACTAATGGTAGGTCGTTACCCTCTCAAGGTAGAAATACGGGTTCGAATCCCGTTGCCGTCACCATTAAATCTTGAACTATTAGAGACGTGGTACGTGACCTTGATTTGTCAAGGTAGGAAGGTTCGATTCCTTTGGGGAGTAAGGTGCAGTTCGAGTCTGCGAATAGTTTAAGTTGTTACGGAGAGCTATGACTGCTCAGGATATTCGTCATCAGCTGTAAAACGAATATTAGACCAAGTACATAACTTGGAAAGTGAGGTAACTATCCGCTACTCACTTATTAAATCGGCAGGTAGAGCGTAATTGGTAGCGTCGCTGGCTGTAACCCAGTTGCCCTTAGTGGTCTTGTAGGTTCGAGTCCTACCCTGCCGACCAATAGGAAAGCCAATTCCTTAACAATCGGCTAAGAGTTTCGGTCAGGTGTCACTTCGATAAGATTGTGACAGAACTGAAGTTCATTTGAACAAGGTAGTAAATCTCGAAAATGAAAACCTGAGTCCGGCTTGGCAATTGCTTAAATTGCCAATTTAATTCCGTATCGTCTAACAGGTTGAGGACGCTTGTCTCTGAAACAAGGAATGGGAGTTCGAATCTCTCTGCGGAAACCAATTTGAATGGTGGCAGATGCGAAATAGGGCGGCGTACACTTTCATACAATTCAAAGTAACGAAATCGTCGAAGTTCACTCCGCGGGGACTGCTCCCTATGCTGAAGGTCCCTTGTCATTGTTCGCTTCGCTCCGCGGCGTTAGGCGGCGTAAGATAACCTCTCAACGTAAAGAGAAACAGTCAGCTTGTTGGTTATAACTCTAAGAGGAATTGAGAGCATCCCTCAAAACCTCCGAAAGAAACTAAGAGAAACTTCTTCTCGGATTTGAGGAGTGGAAGTGGAAAGAACGCTTTAGCGAGTTCTGTTGGCTATACAGACCAACTACCGAGTGTCTGGTATAGAGTAAATGAACAGTTGAAGTTTTTCTTGGTCAATTTTGTTAATTCATTGCCGTTTAGTGAAGTGGTAACACAGTTGGCTCTGACCCAATAATCGGGAGTTCGAATCTCTCAACGGCAACCACATAGCCGCCCCTCACTTGGGGTTAGGAACTAAAGACTTAGGCAATCGGTATCCCCCACAGTGGGAATTGTTCCTAACAGGTTTTCCACCTTGTAAAGTAAACGGAATTTATACTCGCGTAGCTCAGCGGGAGAGCAGCTCCTTGACGTGGAGAAGGTCGGTGGTTCAATCCCACTCGTGAGTACCAGTCGTTTGCAGGGTCGTTCGTATAAACCTGACGGTCACGTAGTATCGGTATTAACTACGAGGTACCCCTATCGTCTACCATAACGGCGGCGTTCCCCTACTGGAATCGAGAATATTTATGTAGCGGAAATGGAAGTCCACGTAAGAAAGACTTAACCGAGCTGATTGAGCGGCTTCTGGAATATGAAAGTAGTGCGTACGGCTACCTCAATTAATGGGCGATGGGACTGCAAGGGGTGGTCACCTGTCCTGCAAACAGGAAATCAGACGGGTTCGATTCCCGTATCGTCCACCAATTAAGATACATACAGCAATCCATTGTTAATTTAACCCAAGGTAAATCCGCTACCGAAAGGTTTCGTAGGTGCAAATCCTATCCTCGCCCACCATTATGGGCGAGTAGTGAAGTAGTCAAACACGGCGGAGTGGTTTTTAAGTGTATCTTGTGAATATGCCAGCGTAGCTCAATTGGTGAGAGCACCTGCTTCATACGCAGGGGGTTGCGGGTTCGAGTCCCACCGCTGGTACCAAGGGTTCGGGAAAGATTCCATCCTGTTAGGGGTTGTAGCTCAATTGGGAGAGCAGCGGCAGGACGCCGTAAGTTAGGAGTTCAAGCCTCCTCAATCTCAAGCGACAGCACGGAATATCCCCATCCCCTTTCCTGTGGTCTCCACCGACGGGACGTTAAACTGAGTTCGGGCTTAAGTGTACCATTGTTAGTTCTGGTACGGAATATATGGATACTAACTATACCTTAGTTGAGAAGCAAAGGGCAGTGGCTGCAGGTCCATGGCGAGGTTTGGACCTTCCGTATCACTACGACGGAGAGTAGTGGGGTGGTAACCTGAGAACTTCCAGAGATAGGACAACGTCATTAGTCGACGGGTGGCGGCGGAACATTCACTTAAAGCTTTAAGTTTGAGAACGATAACGCTGAAAGAAGGACATCTGCTGTGGCGGGTGGACGTGAGTAGGCATTATTGTTCTCAATAAATAGGGGTTTCGTATAATGGTATTATAAGCGGCTCCAACCCGCAAGATAAGGGTTCGATTCCTTTAGCCCCTGCCAATAAATTTAAAGCTTTTGAAATCTTTACTTTTTAGAAAATTTTTGCTATAATATATATAGAAAATGAGAAAGGAAGTAAAACATATGAAACCTACAAAAGAACTCTTCATTCTTGAAGACCATGACTGTAACTATAAGATATTCTCAGACATTAATCTTGCTTATGATTATGTAGTTGAGTATATCAAGGAAAATCATAACGAGGAAGATGCTAAGGAGCTTCTTGCAGAGCTTGAAGCAAACATCAAAGAAGAGAGAGAGCAGAAGTATGGTCTTCTTGCTTTTGACCACTTCTACATTGATGATTACTTCTGGTGCTATCCTGCGGATTATTTCGAGAGGGAGGAGAAGTAATGGAAACTGTTTATATTCTTATGGGAATTACAAGCTGTGAACTTTTCTTCAATGTAAACGCCCCGAAGATAATTCGAGTTTACAGCACCCGTGAGGCGGCGGAAGCAGACATACCAAAATATGAAGCTGACGGTTGGAAAAATCTTATCGTCAATGCTTGGCAGGTGCATTAAACCTGCCACATAAATGCCCCTATAGCTCAGCGGATAGAGCACGCGCCTTCTAAGCGTGGGACGAAGGTTCGATTCCTTCTGGGGGTGCCAGTTAAATGAAAAATTAAAAAGAAATAAATCTTGACTTTTCTAAAAAATTATGATATAATTATTATAGAAAAGATGAAAGAGAGGAATTAAAATGGAAGGAAAAATCTTTAAGGTAACTTACGGTTGCGGCTATGCTGGAACTGATGAAACTGATTTCGTAATTGCAAAGAGCAAGGAACAGGCTGAGGTTTGGGCAGACGAAGGTCTTCCCGATTACATTCAGACTTGGGAGCATCTCGTTCAGTGGTCTGCAGAGGATATGGACGAAGAGGAGTACGAAGAGTGGGGTGAAGAGGGCGGTGAGCCTTGCTTCTATGATTCCCCTGAGTATGAAGACTTCGTTGCTGACTGTGGCTTTACTGTTACTGAGGCAACCGAGGACGACCTTTACAACTGGAGCGTTGATGTGGAGAGAATCCCCGACATCACCGAATGGTAAAAATTAAGATTTAAGAAATCTTGATTTTCAATAAAAAATATGATATAATTATTATAGAAAAGGTTGAAAAATACCTTTTCTGAAATGGCGGCATCGACAAGTGGTCTAAGTCACCAGCCTTTCACGCTGGAGTCACGGGTTCGAATCCCGTTGCCGTCACCAGTGGCTTACACCAGAGAAGTCACCATTGGTTTTGGTCAATATGCCAGATGCTCCGTATGCGGAGAATGACTGAGGAAGCTTCCAGAGCCTCGTTTGACTGACGAAAAACTGGCGTGGTGTGAAATTGCGGTGCGAAAATTCCCAGCGTCCACTTGGGAGCCTACGAGTAAACGGCTCAACTCCTAAGCTGTTAGGAGAGAGGTGAAAGTCAACCAAACAGCATTAATCGGGCATTAACTCAATTGGTCCAGAGTAACTGACTCTTAATCAGTAAGTTCAGGGTTCGAGTCCCTGATGCCCGACCAAATGCCGCGGTAGCTCAGTAGGTAGAGCAGAGGACTGAAAATCCTCGTGTCGGCGGTTCAATTCCGCCCCGCGGCACCAGTTGAAAATTTCAAGAAAATAAAATCTTGACTTTTTCAAAAATCTTTGTTATAATATATATAGAAAAGGTTGAGAAAGCCTTTCAAAAATAATCTAAATGGTGCTCACGACCTTAAGTGAGAGAAAGAGGTACAAAATGGCAACAGTTATTACTAAGGAAAACACAATCACAAAGGTAAAGGCTGACAAGAAGACTGAGGTTATCGAGAAGATAACAGGTTTTCTCGCTGGCGAGTATGGCGAAGATGCAGTTGCAATGGTAAGAACAGGCAACACATCAAAGACAAATGAAATCGCAGTTATCGTTGATACTGCCGAGGTTGAGGGCGAGACAAATCCTATCAAAGACTTTAACGCTGTATCAGCTGCAAAGACTCCTAATCTAGACA
>OQVQ01000157.1_pt1 | contig 32047 bp, 36 predicted proteins | sample 1691491 | NCBI WGS metagenome assembly OQVQ01 (sample SAMN03418252, study PRJEB22391) | human gut metagenome | biome: human-gut; feature: organic feature; material: feces | host: Homo sapiens | place: Tanzania | collected 2013-01
CTCGTTGCTGCCGCTATCTGCGGAGTTGACAGAGTGTTCATGGCAGGCGGTGCTCAGGCTGTTGCCGCTATGGCATACGGAACTGAAACTATCCCCAAGGTAGATAAGATCGTAGGCCCCGGAAATATTTTCGTTGCAACTGCAAAGAAGCTGCTTTTCGGTCAGGTAGATATTGATATGATCGCAGGTCCGAGTGAGATACTCGTTCTTGCGGATGAAACTGCAAACCCGAAGTTCCTTGCTGCCGATCTTATGTCACAGGCGGAACACGATGTTATGGCATCCGCTATCCTTGTAACGACAAGTGAGAAGGTCGCAGATGAAACAATAGCTGAGATAACACGTCAGACTGCTGATATGTCACGAAAGAACATCATTGAGAAGTCAATGAATGATTACGGTGCTGTTATCGTATGCTCATGCATCAATGATGCTGTTGAGATGGCAAATGCACTTGCACCCGAACACCTTGAAGTTCAGCTGAAAAATCCTATGGAATATCTCGGCAGACTTGACAATGCAGGTTCTGTTTTCCTCGGACAGTACGCTCCCGAGCCTCTTGGAGATTACTATGCGGGACCGAACCACGTTCTTCCTACAAGCGGCACTGCACGCTTCTTCTCTCCGCTTTCCGTCAACAGCTTCACAAAGCGTTCCAGCTTCATTTACTATACGGAAGCAGCACTCTGCGAGGCTCAGAAGGATATCGTAACGATCGCTGAAAGAGAAGCACTGACCGCCCACGCAAATGCAATAAAGGTAAGATTTGAAAAATAAGCATTTTTGCGGAAAGGTTGATCTACAATGAACTGGGAAAACAACGTAAGACGTGTTGTACCGTATGTACCCGGCGAACAGCCTAAGGACACGAATGTTGTCAAGCTGAATACAAATGAAAATCCGTATCCTCCGTCGCCGAATGTCAGAAAGGCGCTCGATGATTTCGATTGCGGAAGAATGAGACTTTATCCAGATCCCGAAGCCTCCGTTCTTGTTGATGCAATAGCGGAGAATTACGGTGTCAAGCCTGAGCAGGTCTTTGTCGGAGTAGGCTCCGATGATGTCATTTCAATGGCATTCCTGACCTTTTTCAATTCGGATAAGCCTGTACTTTTCCCTGATGTTACTTATTCGTTCTATGATGTATGGGCTGAGGTTTACAGGATCCCATACAAGCAGATGCCGCTTGATGAAAATTTCAGGATAAATGCAAAGGATTATATGACGGAAAACGGCGGAATAATCTTCCCTAATCCCAATGCGCCGACGGGCGTTCTTGAGAGTGTTGATATGATTGAGGAGATCGTTAAGGCTAACCCCGATTCCGTTGTTATGATAGATGAAGCGTACATTGATTTCGGTGGAAAAAGCTGTCTGCCGCTGATCGAAAAGTATGATAATCTGCTTGTCATTCAGACATTTTCAAAATCACGCTCCATGGCAGGCATGAGAATAGGCTATGCGATGGGAAATGAGAAGCTTATAAAGTACATGAATGATGTGAAATTCTCGATAAATTCCTATACAATGAACCACATCACGCAGATATGCGGTGCTGAAGCTGTAAAGGATAAGGCATATTTTGAGGAGCATGTAAATAAGATAATCGATTCAAGAGAATATACAAAGAAAAAGCTGACTGAGCTTGGATTTACATTCCCGGATTCCATGAGCAACTTTATTTTTGCAAAGCATGAGTCGGCTGATGCCAATGAGATATTTGCAAAGCTCAAAGAGAAGAAGATATTCGTTCGTCATTGGAACAAGCCAAGAATAAGCGATTATCTCAGAATAAGCATCGGCACTCCCGAAGAGATGGAAAAGCTTATCTCCGCTCTTGGTGAGATACTCGGAAAGCAGGTGAACGCATGAGAGAAGCATCTGTAAAAAGGACTACAAAGGAAACCGACATCTCCGTTAAGCTGAATGTTGACGGAAGCGGAAAGTACAAGATCGACACGGGAATAGGCTTTTTTGACCATATGCTGACTGCACTGACAGTTCACAGCGGCATGGATCTGGAGCTTACGGCAAAGGGCGATCTTTATGTTGACGGACATCACACAGTCGAGGATACGGGCATTGTTCTCGGAAAGGCATTCGGAGATGCAGTACGTTCGGGCGGTGCTGCTGCGAGATACGGAACAGCTTTTGTGCCAATGGACGAAAGCCTTGCATTTGCGTCACTCGACATAAGCAGCCGTCCGTATCTTGTATTTGAATGTGAATATGCTGACGACAGGACAGGACAGTTTGACAACTGCCTTACCGAGGAATTTTTCAGGGCATTTGCTTTTAATGCGGGAATAACACTGCATATCAAGCTTATCCACGGTTCAAACGATCACCATAAGATCGAAGCGATATTCAAGGCTGTTGCTCATGCGCTCAAAGACGCAAAGGTGCTGAGCGGAGGAGAAGTATTGTCTACAAAGGGCGTGATTTGATAATGATTGCAATAATTGACTACGGTGCGGGAAACATTTTCAGCGTGAAAAATGCGCTTGATTATCTTGATATCCCGTCCATTCTCACCAAAGAAAAAACAGATATAGAAAACGCCGACGCAATTATCCTTCCGGGAGTTGGTGCATTCCCGAGTGCGATGAAAATGCTTGAACAGAGCGGACTTGTCGATACAATAAAAACGCAGGCAAAGCAGAAACCGTTTCTGGGAATATGTCTCGGCATGCAGCTGATCTTCGATAAGGGATATGAATTCGAAGAAACTGACGGTCTGGGACTTATTGGCGGAACAGTAGAGCCGATAGAAGCTCCCGGCATGATAATCCCGCATATGGGATGGAATTCGCTGGAGTTCAACAGGGATTGTCCGATGCTAAGCGGCATAAAGAATGAGGAATATGTGTATTTCGTTCATTCGTTTGCGGCTAAGTGCAGCGATGACAGTGTTGCGGCATACACGGATTACGGCGGAAAGGTGACAGCTCTTGTCTATGATGGGCACACTGTTTTCGGTTCGCAGTTTCATCCCGAAAAGAGCGGTGCTGTCGGCATGAAAATGCTGAAGAATTTCGCAGAATTCAAGGTGTAATGCTTAACTGCTTTACAGATAAAATTTGCGATTTTGCTGTAAAGTGATCTGCTTTACATTATCATATTGCAAAGGCGGATGATAAAAATGCTTGCAAAAAGAATAGTGCCCTGCCTTGATGTCAGAGACGGAAAGGTAGTCAAGGGCGTAAATTTTGTAGGAATAAAAGAGGTCGGCGATCCTGTTGAATGTGCCGCTGAGTACGACAGACAGGGTGCTGACGAGATAGTTTTTCTCGACATAACCGCAACTCATGAGGGACGCGGAACGATGCTCGACGTTGTGAGCCGTACAGCGAAAAAGGTCTTTGTACCGCTTACCGTAGGCGGTGGCATACGCACGATAGATGATTTCCGCGATACGCTGAGAGCGGGTGCTGACAAGGTTTCCGTCAATTCGGCGGCAGTCAGGAATCCGCAGCTTATCAAGGAAGCGGCTGATATTTTCGGCAGTCAGTGCGTGGTCGTTGCGATAGATGCAAAGAAGCGTCCCGATGGCGGATACACAGTTGTTGTAAACGGCGGACGCATCGACATGGGCATTGACGCTGTTGAATGGGCAAAGAAAGCCGAAGAGCTTGGAGCTGGCGAGATACTTCTCACGTCCATGGATACGGACGGCTGCAAGAACGGATTTGACATTGACATGCTGAACGCTGTCTGCTCGGTAGTAAATATCCCTGTTATCGCAAGCGGAGGCTGCGGCAAGCTTGAGCACTTTACAGATGTTTTCGAGAAAACCGAATGTACTGCGGCACTTGCGGCATCGCTTTTCCATTTCAGGGAGCTTACTGTCGGTGAGGTCAAGGCTGAGATGAAGAAGAAAGGGATCCCCGTAAGAACGGCAGGTATTGAGTAATGGGACTTATCGAAGAAACAAATGAACTTATGCTTGACTGGGACAAGCTCAGCAATATGTCCCCTGAAAATCATGTTATTCCCGTAGCGGTGCAGAACATGGACACGAAAGAGGTGATCCTCATTGCCTACATCAACAAGCTGGCACTGGAGGAATCTATCCGTCTCAGGAAAGTCGTTCTTTGGAGTACATCGCGGAACAAGCTGTGGTTCAAGGGGCAGGAATCGGGAAACACATTCACGCTTCACAGGATATTTGTGAACTGCGAGCAGAATTCGCTTGTGTTCATGGCAACTCCCGACAAGGGAAATATCTGTCACACAAGCTATAACGGAGTGCCGAACAACTGCTATTACCGTGAGCTTGACATGGACAGCATGAAGCTTATAAATTTAAATGAAAGGAACAAATAAAATGAGCGTTTTAAATGATTTATACAAGGTTGTAATGGGAAGAAAGGAGACTTTCGAGGAAGGTTCATACACTTGCTATCTTTTCTCAAAGGGCGAGGATAAGATCTGCAAGAAATGCGGTGAGGAATGTACAGAGATGGTCATTGCCGCCAAGAACCACAACAATGATGAGCTGAAAAACGAGATCGCTGACCTTTTCTATCACGTAATGGTGCTTTGCGCTGAGGAAGGTCTTGATTATGCCGAGGTCGAGGAAGTTCTTGAGGAAAGAAGCCACAAGATCGGCAATCTCAAGCAGTTCCATGTTGTTGACAAGAACACCTGATATTCTGCGGGACATTTTAAATGTCCCGCTTTTTTGCAAAAACTATTGACAAAATATTTTTTGTGTGATATACTCAATCAAAATCACGAAAGGAGGCAGACCGATATGTATAATCAAAAAATAGGAAAATCTGCAAATAATAATACCAGAAGATCGAAGCGTCTGCCGCATTTAACACCTGCGGCGGACTGACATTTGCCGTTAAATAAATAACTGCGATGCGCTTTGATTTGTTTCAGGGCGCATTTTTTATTTATCGGCTGACACAATGAAAGGAATTCTTATGTTTGAATTGAACGGAAAATACAATACAGCAAAGGTTTATGCGACAATTATCGACGATGTTTCATCAAGGCAGATCATAGAGCTGTGCAGCCAGAAATTTGCGGAGGGCGAAAAGATCAGGATCATGCCTGATGTTCATGCGGGCGCAGGCTGTACTATCGGTACTACAATGACTGTATCCGACAAGATCGTGCCGAACCTTGTGGGCGTTGACATAGGCTGCGGAATGGAAACTGTCCGCCTTAAAGAAACCCACATTGAGCTTCAGAAGCTTGACAAGCTTATCTATGCGAAGATCCCGTCGGGATTTAATATCAGAAGCAAGCCGCACAGATATGCGGAGAAAATCGACCTTGCAAAGCTGCGGTGTTTTGAGCATATAAATGCGGACAGGGCAGAAAAAAGTCTTGGAACGCTTGGCGGAGGAAATCATTTTATTGAGGCTGACAAGGGTTCGGACGGTTCAATATATATCGTTATCCATTCGGGTTCACGCCATCTGGGACTTGAAACGGCGAAATATTATCAGAATGAGGGTTACAGGCAGCTCAACAGATCGTCTCAGAAGGAGATAAACGAGCTTATTGCCGAAATGAAGGCTCAGGGCAGAGAAAAGCAGATCCAGAAGGAACTGAAAAAGCTGGAAAACAAATTGCTTCAATGCTAGGTATTAACTCAGGTGATGTTGAAGATTATGAAGAGCAGCTTTTCTCACCAAGACAGGTTGCCTTTATTCATGAATCACAGTGCACAGGTTGTGGTAAATGTAAGAGAAAATGCCCTGTTGATGCTATCTCTGGTTTATTAAAACAACCTCATGTAGTCGATCCTGAAGAGTGCATCGGCTGTGATGAGTGTATTAGCAACTGTCCCGAAAAGTGTATTGAAAAAATAAGACTTGAACGCAATTTATCTCATTTCAACTGGAATATACACTCTGTTCAAATTAAGAGTGGGAGCTAATAATGTCATCTAAACAATTACAAAAAATTGCTCAGGCAAAAATTTGGAAGTTCTTTGGTGGCATTAAACCAAAAGAGCTCAAAGACACCGAAAACTGCAGAATTGAAGAGTTAAAGTTACCATCACTTATTTGTTTGCCAATTGAAAAACATCTAGGTAAAGATGGTGAGATCTTGGTAAACGTGGGCGATCATGTTAAAAAAGGACAGCCTTTAACAGCTACAACTGGCAGATTAGTACCTTGCCATGCATCTACATCAGGAACCATTACCGCTATTTCAAAAGAGCTTTTACCACATCCTAGTGGCTATACAGGTCTTTGCATTACCATTAAACCAGATGGTCTAGATGAGGAAATCGATCTTGCACCTCTTCCTAATTGGGAGAGCATGAACAGTAAAGAACTTTTAGCCAGAATGCATAATTTTGGAGTAGAAGGTTTAGGTGGTGCTCAATTCCAGACAGACATTAAATTAAAATCAGCATTAGATGAGTCTATCTCTGGCTGTAATGTCCTAATAATCAACGGTTGCGAGTGTGAACCTGCAATTACCTGTGATGACAGAATCATGCAGGAGCGAGCAAGTGAGATTGCATTAGGCATCAAGATCTTTAATAAGATTTTAAATCCAAAGATAACCTTAGTTGCAATTGAGAATAACAAGCCAAAAGCAATTTCTGCTATGGAACAGGCTTGCGCACAAGTTGCAACAGTAAGAGTGATCCCTACTGTATATCCGTCAGGTTCAGCCCGTAATCTTATCAAGATCCTAACCGGTATCGAGGTACCTTATAACGCTCATACCTCAGAATGTGGCATTGTAGTAGATAACGTAGGTACCGTTTTAGCTGTGAAAGAAGCTATTGTAGACGGTCGTCCTTTAACCTCAAGGGTTGTTACAGTTACAGGTAATTCTTTAAAGAAAAAAGGAAATGTAAGAGTTCGCTTAGGTACATCTGTAAGATTTGTATTAAGTAACTATGAGTTAAATCCTGAGTTCCACCAAAGAATTATCTTAGGCGGACCTATGATGGGATTTACTCTACCTTCAATTGATGTACCTATTACCAAGTCTGTAAACTGCATCATGGCTCCAGGCTCAAATGAGATCCCAAGAATTAAAGAGCCATCTAACTGCATTCGTTGTGGTCGTTGCGCTAGAGTTTGCCCTAGCCGTTTAGTACCATATCAAATGTATAACCAATCTAAGGCTCATAATCATGCTGCAGCGCAGATGTGCGGAATTAAGGATTGTACACTATGTGGCTGCTGTACCTATGTATGCCCTTCATATATTCCACTTACTGCTCAATTTAGATATGAAAAAGCTGTAGAAAAGCATATTTATGATGCAGAGATTAGAAACGAAAGAGCTAAACAGAGAATGGAAACTCGTAACGTTCGTTTAGCTGAAGAAGAAAAGGCTCGTGCTAAGAAGAAAGCTGAAGCATTAGCAAGAATGAAAGCTCAAAAAGAGGCTGAAAAGAACATGTCTCCTGAAGAGTTAGCTACTGCTCGTCAAAAAGCAATTGAAGAAGCTAAAGCCAAGGCTCGTGAGAGAAAAGCTGCTTTAATGGCTGCTAAAGATGCTACTGCTACAGCACCAAATGTAACAGCAGAGGACTCAAAAGAAGCCCTAACTGTAAAGAGAATAAAAGAAGTTGAAAGAAAAGCAATGATGGTAGCAAAGCATCAAGGCCATATTGAAACATCAATTCTGCCTAAAAAGGATGATGTAGAAACTAAAGTTGCTAAGGCACAAGCTGAAGTTGTTGATATTCTGCCATATGCATTAAGAACTCAGGCAGGTGTAAGAGATAATGTTTTAAATATTAAAGCTAATCACGAGCCTGTAATTGAAAATGAGAATCATCCATTAGTAGGATTAGAGCCTGATGATAGTCTGCAAAACCCTGCTCAAAAGAAGGTAATTGCTCAGGTATTACTTTCTCATCAGGAGCAGAAGGTTGAGAACAATACATTGCCACAGGCGTTAAAGAAAAAGACATTGAGAGCTAAAAGGTAAAAAATGAATACTAATTTTAATGGAGTTTCAAGACAGAACTTAGGAATTGAAACAGCTCCACATCTTAAAGCACCATTGACCACTAAGATGATCATGGGAATAGTCTCATTATGTCTATTACCAGCATTTTTAGTTCAGATCTTCTTTTTTGGCTTTGGTAATTTCTTTCAGTTCATAAACTGTTTGATTACAGCCATCGTCTGTGAAGTTGTGATTGCTATCTTAAGACACAGATCAGTTTTACATTCACTATCTGATCTGTCTTATGTGGTTACAGCAGCTTTATTAGGTATGACCTTACCGCCTCTTCTACCTTGCTATTACGCAATTGTTGCAACTGTCTTTGCAATTATTGTGGTTAAAGCTGTATTCGGAGGTCTTGGCAATAATATCTTCAACCCTGCCATGGCTGGTTTTGTCTTTATCGTAATTTCAAGCCCATCTGTTGTAGGTTTATCATGGGTTGCCCCTGCTCCATTTGCTTTTTCTGTTGCATCATTAGAGAAAACCGCAGCAGTTATTTACGATAAGAAAAGCGCTAATGCTTTAAAGAAAGAAATTGACGCTTTAAACATTACGTTATTAGATGAAAATACTGATGAAAGTACAATGTCAAATACAGATGAGATTGTAGTTGATAAATCATTAGCATCAACTGATACTGATGCTACTACTGGAGCTACTTTCCTAGAAGAGATAAAGTCGGCAAGAAAGAGCGGTACTTTATATAAGAAGACAAATGTAGATTTTCAGTCATCTGAATATTTAGCTTATTTCTGTTTAGCTATTGCCTACCTTTTAGGTGGTATTGCCCTGATTGCCTTTAAGATCATCTTAGTTAAGATGGTAGTAGTTTTCTTTGTAGCCATTGTTGCTTTCTCTTTACTGCTATCACATATCTTCCCAGGCTACTTTCTGCCACCGCTAGACACCTTACTCTTTGGCGGTACCATGATGGCTGCATTCTTTATTATTACCGATCCTGTAACTAATGCAGGTACATCAAAGGGACGTATCTACTTCTCAATTTTAGTTGCTTTCTTAATCGTACTCTTAAGAGCATTTGGTTCTTACTCAGATGCTGTAGCATTTGCAGTAATGCTTTCAAATGCAGCAGCTCCTTTAATTGATGTCTTAACTCACAGAAGACCTTTTGGCTACAGATACAAAAAAGGAGGACTGCAATAATGAAAAACACTAACGTAGAGACTCTTTTAGGTACTAACGAAAAAGAGACAAAACGCATGAATAAAGGACTACGTTCTTTATTGTCAGGAGTGTCTTTAGCTATTGTAGGTTCATTATGCGTAGGGCTTGTTCTGTATGTTGAGAACACTACTAAAGATCAAATTGCTGAAAACCAAAAGAACAGTATTGATGCTCGTGTTTTAGCTTTATTACCTGATGAAGCTAAAGATAAAGGAAATCAGATCACATGTTATCAAATTAAAAAGAGTAAATACATTGGTTCTAACCAAAAGCTATTTGTTGCAAGCAGGGCTTCAGAAATCACAGGTTATGTTATGACCTATGAAACCTCAATGGGTTATTCAAATCCATTAGTGATGATTGCAGGTTTTGATAAAGATAAAAAAGTTTATAAAGCTGATATTCAGTTTTCATTAGAGACTCCTGGTCTAGGAGATAAAGTTGATAGAGCGCATGGTAATTTCCTAGATCAATTCTCAGGTTACGCTCTTGAAGATGCAAACTGGGATGTTAAGAAGCTTGGCGGTGACTTTGATTACATTACTGGTTCTACTGTAACCTCTCGTGCTACCGTAGTTGCTACCTCTATGGCTTTAAAAGAGCTTAACGAGCTCGATTTAAACAGATTTTCAAAATGCAGGACACAGAACTAAATGAGTGAAAACTTAAAGCCTGTAGAAGGCAAACTTGATATTAGTGCAAAAGAAACAAAACTACCAAAAGAGAGTATTGTAAAAATCTTCTTAAAAGGAATTTGGTCAAATAACCCAGGTCTTTGTCAGTTGCTGGGGTTATGCCCTCTGCTGGCTGTTACAACCTCTGCTGCTAGTGCCACAGGTCTTGCCTTTGCCACTTTACTGGTACTTTGTGTAAGTTCTTTTGTAATTTCTTTAATTAGAAAGCTAATCTTTAAAGAAGTTCGCATTCCAATTTATGTACTCTTAATTGCAACTTTAGTTACCGTAGTAAGGTTCTATACTCAGGCTTATTTCCAGGATCTTTACTCTCAGTTAGGTATCTATCTATCATTGATTGTAACTAACTGTATTATTATGGGTAGAGCTGAAGCTTATGCCGGCAAAAATGGTCCTATTTCCTCATTCTTTGATGCTTTAGGCTGTGGTATTGGTTTTTCTCTAGTATTGTTTGTGCTAGGTGCTTTACGTGAGATCTTAGGTTCAGGTACTTTCTTTATGGGAGCATCTAATCTCTTTGGAGAGTTTGGTAAGTCATTAGAATGTACTGTAATGTCATCAGACTACACATTAATGGTTGCAATCTTGCCACCTGGTGGTTTCTTTATTCTGGCATTCTTAATTGCACTTAAAAACTTCCAGTCTAACTTTAAGCGCAATAAGATTGAAAACAGCTATAAAATTAAGTCAATTCAAAACTAGTTGAAATCTCAATTAAAAGGCGCTCGTGAATGAGCGCCTTTTTAATTACTTTTTCAGGCTATCTAAAAATTCCTCATAACCTTTCTTTCTTAATTTACATGAAGGGCACTCTCCACATCCATACCCCCAAGCATGTAACTTATCATGTTGTCCTTCATAGCAGGTATGAGTTTTTTCTACGATAAGTTTTACAAAATCCATACCACCTAATTCATAGCCTAGGTAAAAGGTCTGTGCTTTAGATTTGAACATTAAAGGTGTTTCAAACTTAAGATTTGATTCCATACCTAAATTTACAGCACGCTCTAAAGCTTTCATGGTGTTGTCTCGGCAATCAGGATACCCAGAATAATCTGCCTGTCCTACGCCAGTAATTACAGTATCTGCTTTAATGGTATAGGCATAACTTGACGCATAGCACATAAAGATTAAGTTACGTCCAGGTACAAATGAGGTTGGTAAGTGATTTTCCTCATTCATAACATAGTCTTCATGATCTTTTGTTAAAGCTGAATCTGTAAGATCTTTAAAAGACAACATATCTACTACTCTGTCGCCTTCATACTTTTTATATAATTCCTTATCAAAAGCCTTTAAAGCTTCTAAAAACTCTAAACGGCATTTCATCTCAACATCATGTCGTTGACCATAGTTAAAACCAATGGTTGCAACCTTGTCATACTTTTTTAAAGCATAGTAAAGACAGGTAGAACTATCCTGTCCGCCTGAGAATACGACTAAAGCTTTACTCATAATTTACCTCACAAAAATCTAGTAAATTTTACTATATATGGTTCAAGTAATTAAGTAGAAAAGTAACCGGCAAAGGCAAGTTTTTAGTAAAGATTTGTTTGCCGTTTAAGGCAAAAGAGCTCAATATTTCCGATATACAAAAATTAAATTCTTTATAATTCAATAAATAAAATAATTGGCACAGCATTTGCTTTATATAAAACATAAGAGCGAATAGCTCAAAAATAAAATAAATTTGAGAGAAAAAAAACTATCTATTATCTATTTGGAGAAACGCTATGTTCAATACATCAATTACTGGTATAAATGGTTCACAGAAATACTTAGATACCACTTCAAACAACATTGCTAACGCTAACTCATACGGTTTTAAGAAGTCACGTGCTGAATTTGCCGATCTTTACACCAATTCTGTTTTCACAAGTTCAAAAACAGCTACCGGTATGGGTACTAATACTACTACTGTAGCTCAGCAGTTCGCACAAGGTTCATTATCAGGTGATACTGGTAATAACCTTGATATGGCAATTAGCGGTAATGGTTTCTTTGTGTTAGCAAATGAAGCAAATGATACAGCAACAGCTAATAATGGCGACAGAACCTACACCAGAAACGGTGCCTTTGAATTAAATCCAAATGGATATGTTGTTACAGCTATGGGTGACTACTTGCAAGGTTACCCAGTAGATCAAGATGGTAATGTTTCAAATCTTGATATTACATCTACAAAAGCAATTAGAATTCCTAGTGACACTGGTGCACCTCGTGCTTCATCAAAGATTGGAATCACCTTTAACTTACCTGCTGGCGCCGATTCAAAGGCAACCCAGGCTGCTCACGGTTACCAGAACTTTGATCATACTGACAGCTCAACATATACTAATGCTTCATCACAGACTGTTTATGATTCATTAGGTGGAGCTCATACTTTGACTTACTACTTCATCAAAGATCATACCAATGACGGTACACAGAACCACCCTGGTAAGGTAACTAATGACGGACACACTATTTGGAACGTATTAACTTATGTTGATGGTAACCCTGTTGACGTAGCAGGTGGTGTTGACTTAAAAGTTGATGCTAACAGCCCTTCTGCTGATGCAGGTAAGACCTTCAAAGGAATTCAGTTAGAGTTCGGAACTGACGGTAAGTTAATTAATAATGGTCAGAATCCAGGTGTAATCACATTCACTAATGCCGGTGGCGCAAATCCTCCTGAGAAAGGTCGTGACGCCTTCACTTTAGCACAGGCAATGGGAGGTGGTGTTGATGACTCTCAGTCAATCGTAGCAGATCTTAACTACACTCAGTACGGTAGCTCAAAGTTCTCTGTAGGTGGCATTACAAATGATGGTTACTCAACAGGTGTCCTAGAGAACGTACAGGTTAACGAAGATGGTGTAATGATCGCTTCATACACCAACGGCAGAACATCAAAGATCTGTAAGGTTGCAATGGCAAACTTCACAAACCCTCAGGGTTTAATCAAAGTTGGTGATACTCAGTGGAAAGAGTCAGTAAACTCAGGTGAAGCTCAGGCATGTGAAGCTAATTCTGGTATGGCAGGTTCAATTAAAGGCGCTAACTTAGAGTTGTCAAACGTTGAGTTAGCTTCAGAATTAGTTGATCTGATTATTGCACAGAGAACCTATCAGGCTAATGCTCAGGCCCTGCAGACTCAGAACACTGCAATGGATTCAATCATGAACATCCGTTAGTAGTTTAGGTAAAGATTTATTTAAGTTTCTCTTTTAGATAGTTGTGCCTCATAGTTATGCTATGGGGCTTTTTTTTCTTTATTCTTTTGAGCAAAATAAAAGAGAAATATGTGCAAATCATTTATAATTTTGTGACTATATTTAAGAGTGCGATTAATAAACTTAACAATGAAATTTTCACTTAACATTGATGATTATTCTGCTAGAGCATTTGGTTTAAATACCAAAGAACAGTTCTCATCATTAGCATTTGGCGAGATTGAAACTGATAATAAAGCTCCGAATCTAAATCCAGCAAACATCCCGATGATGACTGCACGTCGTCTTAGCATGGGATGCAGAATGGCTGTAGATATCGGTCTTGAACTTATAAAAGCTCATGATGATATTGATGCTGTGATCTACTCAAGTGCTACAGGTGAAGAAGAGCACAACTATAAAGTGCTTGAATCTGCTGCAAAGGGAGTTGATTGTTCTCCTACTGATTTTTCAATGTCAGTGCATAATACTGCTGTCGGCAACTTTACCATTTTATCAAAAAAAAAGATCCCTTCAAGCTCTGTAAGTGCTGGTATTGATTCATTCTTAATGGCTTTAACTGACGCTTATGTAATGCTGTCTTCAGGTTACAAAAAGATCTTAGTTGTTGACTACAACGTATCTATTCCACCATTCTTTAAGAACTACTTAAAAAAGGACTTCCCTGATTACCCTTATTCAGTAGGTCTTGTAGTATCAAAGGGAGATGATTTTGAGTTTACAACCTCAAAGCTAAATCAGAATTCAGATCATTTATTTCCAGTGTCGCTTAACTTTTTACTAAGCTTAATTAAAAAAGAGAATGTTACATTAAAAGGTGAACGACTCTTATGGGAAGTAACAAATAAACATGAATAGCTTTATGCATTGTGTAGCAGGACTTTACAGAGTTCTAGTTTCATCAATATACTTTGCTTTCTTTGGCTTAGGCTCCTTAGTTATTTCAATGATCTTCTTTAATTTGATGCGTTTAGTTGTAAGGAATAAAGAGAACAGAACTAGGATCTCAAGGAACATCACCAAGTATGCTTTAAAGCTTTATCTTTCAACAGCATGCCTTTTAGGCATCTTTGATATCAAGATTAAGAATCTTAAGAAAACACATGATGACACAGGTTGTATCTATATTGCTAATCACCCAAGTTTACTTGACGTTGTGATATTAGATTCATTTGTTAAGAATGCAAACTGTGTAATTAAGTCGACTCTCAAGAGTAATCCTTTTATAAGTGGAATTATTGCCTGCAATCGCTATGTAGCTAATTCTTTGAGTCCTGAAGATATCCTGAAGGATTGTAAAGAGTCATTAGCAAGAGGAGATAACATAATCGTATTCCCTGAAGGAACAAGAACTATAAATTTTGATAAAATTAAGTTTAAACATGGCTTTTCAAGTATTGCTGTTGTATGTAAAGCTAACATTAGACCATTAGTGATTAACTTTGATGGTCTGGCTTTAAGAAAGAATGTTCCCTGGTATCAAATTTATAAAAAGAAACTTACCTACAAAATTGAGATTTTAGATAAGTTTGATACCAGTGAGTATCTATCTTTACATCAGGATAAGGAAGTCTCTGCTGTATCAAGAGGAATTGCTAAAGAATTACAAGCTTTAATTCAAAGTAAAGTTAACTAATGATTTATATAGATAAGTAAAAAATAAAACTGTAAACAATAAAGGAAATAAATATGGAACCATTGTATGACGAGCTTAAGCTGTTAATTATTGACTCACTTAATCTTGAAGACATCTCTATTAATGATATTGAGACCGAGGCACCTCTGTTTGTAGATGGTTTAGGCTTAGATTCAATTGATGCTTTAGAGCTCGGTATAGCTATTAAGCAGAAATATGGTCTTACTCTTTCAGCTGATAATGAAGAAATGAAGAAATGCTTCTATTCAGTAAAAACTTTAGCAGATTACATCAAAGCAAATAGACAGTAGTTATTATGACAAAAGAAGAGATCTTAAAACAAATCCAGGAAATGTTAGCTTCATTATTTGAGCTTGATCCTAAGGATATCAAACCAGAAAGCAAACTTTTTGAAGAGCTAGAATTAGACAGCATTGATGCTGTTGATTTGGTGGTAAAACTACAGAAGACCATTGGCAAGAAGATCATGCCTGAGGACTTTAAGACTGTACGTACCGTACAAGACGTAGTTGATGTAGTCTACAAGCTTGTAAACAGCAAGTAAGCTCTAAATAAAGCAAATTGACATAAGTATGTTTAAAAAGATACTGCTCACCCTGTGTATAGTACTTGGGGTATGTTACCCTTTTGTAATTTACGCAGGTATCAAGTTGGAGCTCATAAAGTATGTGCTACCATTAGTTGCTGCAGTATTTTTATTAAGACTTGTGTTGAGCGGAAGACAGCATTCAGAGTTTAAAGTACTAACCTGTTGTTCATTGATTACAGCTGCTATTTTATGTATAGGTTCAGCTGTTTTTAACAATTTAAGGTTAGTACTTTACTATCCTGTTTTTGTAAATGCGCTGTTTTTTGCAATCTTTTTCTTGTCTTTATATAAAGGTGATGCCATTATCACCCGCTTTGCAAAATTGACTCAAAAAGAAGGACAGCTTCCAGATTTTGCAATTAGTTATACAAGAAAAGTAACCGTAGTCTGGGCATTATTTTTTATATTTAATGGCCTCATTGCGTTATATACAGCCTTATCAAATGATATTGATGTATGGACACTCTATAATGGATTAATTTCATATATTCTTATAGGGTGTTTAATGGCTATAGAATTTGTAATCAGAATAATTATCAGAAAATCACATGACAGTTAAAACCTTAAGTCTTCATGAAGCAATTTATTCAAATCGAGATCCTAGAGAAGTAGTTGCTTTTGATAAAGACACCACCTACCATCTTTATGATCTGCAACTTATGGTTAAAGCTCTTTCTGTTTTTCTATCAATGTCAAAAGAAAAACGCTTTGCTATTTATGTTGAAGACTCTTATCTGTTTACAGTTGCTTTTGCTGCCTGCTTATATGCTAAAAAGATCCCTGTCTTTGCAGGTATTATAAGAAAAGACATGTGCTCTAAAGATAACGGCTGTTTTGATGCTATTATTTCTGATAAGAATTTTGATGATGTAGAAATTCCTTTCTTTGATATTACAACTATTAAAGCAGCTATAAGACAAACACCTTTAAGTGAAATTCCTTTAAGAAATCATGATGCTGAAATTACACCAGTTTTAGACAAAAATTTAAAAATTGAGTTTTACACCTCAGGCTCTACTGGTAAAAGTAAGAAAATAGATAAGACGTTAAGACATCTTGAAAATGACATCTTACATCTTGAGTATTTAACCAAAGTTCTTGATAACAGTGATAACTCAGCTGTAGTGGCATCTGTAGCTCCATATCACATGTACGGACTTACCTTTAGAGTCTTGTTGCCTCTTTTACGTAAAATTCCTTTTGATGCTCAGTTTATTAAGTTCCATGAAGAGCTTTGTGGTAACTATAAAGATAAAAAACTTATTTTTGTATCATCACCCGCCTTTTTAAAGCGTATTGATCCATCTTTAAAATCTCCAAAGATTATCTTTACACTCTCAGCAGGTGCATCAATGGATATTGCAGCCTCTGGCAAGTATTACGCTTGGTCAGAATGTGATATCACTGAGATCTATGGCAGTACTGAGACTAACTTCATGGGATATAGAAAACTCTCAGGCTCTGAAGAGTATTACACTCCTTTTTCTGAAGTAAGTTTTAAAGAAAACAATGGAGATCTTTACCTTTACTCTCCTTTAATTGATAAGAAATACAAACTTGATGATAAACTTGAATTTAATGGGGACAAATTCAAGGTAATCGGCAGAAAAGATAAAGTAATTAAGCTTGAAGAAAATAGAGTAAGTCTTACTCAGATTGAAGATTTAGTCAAAAAGCATGAGCATATTACAGATTGTGTAGCTTTGCCTTTAGAAAAAGGTGATCGTACCTTTATTGGAATAGTTGTAGCTGTAGATGATGAGATGTATCAAGATTTAACAAGCAATGATAATAAAGATAAGATTAAACATGACTTTGTAAAATCAATTAAGAGCAGTTTAAAAGATCATTTACTCTTAGTTGCAATGCCAAGATATGTAAGAATTTTAAAAGAAATTCCACTAAACAGCATGGGCAAAAAGATAAGCGCACAGTTAAGAGAACTGTTTAATGATTAAAACTAAAGAATACGAAATTAAAAGAATTGATGAGAATTCTTTTGAAGTAACAATAAAAGTAAATCCTGATCTTTTCTATTTTAAAGGTCATTTTGAAGAACAACCTATTCTTCCTGGTGTTGTACAGTTAGGATGGGTGTATGACTTTTGCAAAGAAGTGTTAAATCTTGAGCTGTCAGGTAATATTCCAACTATTAAGTTTACAGCCCCTATCCTTCCTAAGGATGAGATTGTTTTAAAAGTTGTACATAATCCTCTTAAGAACAATGTTAACTTTGAATATGACATTTTAAACACCATGAGTAAGGCAAGTTCAGGAAGGATCAAACTCTAATGAAATACTGCGCTATTGTGCCCTGCTACAGACATGCATCAACTCTTGACAGCGTGCTAAGTAGACTTGCAAAGTACAGCTTGCCTGTAATTGTGGTAGATGACGGTAATGACATTGAAAATGCCACAATCATCGAGCAGACTGTTAACAGTCACAATCAAGCTAATGAGCGTGTGACCTTACTAAAACATGAGATAAACCAAGGCAAAGGAGGCTCAGTAACTACAGGTCTTAAATATGCTTATAAAGCAGGTTTTACCCATGCTGTACAGGTTGACTCAGATGGACAGCATTGCATTGAAGATATGGATAAGATCTTGAAGTTATCAAAAGACAATGAAGAATGTGTAATTTCAGGAATGCCTGTTTATGATGGTAATGCCCCAAGATCTCGTGTTATCGGGCGCAAGATCACCAACTTCTTTGTTCATGTAGAAACACTGTCATCCATGATTAAAGATGCCATGATTGGTTTTAGAGTTTATCCTCTAGAAAAGACAGTATCTGTAATAAATAAGAGTCATATAGGCTCACGTATGAACTTTGATATTGAAGTTTTGGTAAGACTAGTTTGGAATGGCGTTAGAGTAAAGTTCTTTGAGACCAGAGTAGATTACCCAAAAGGTGGTATTTCTAATTTCAAACCTATTGATAATGTCAAAATTTCACTTATGCATACTAAGCTTTGTTGCATAAGCGTTCTTACCTTACCAGTTAGGATCTTTAAAAATGCCAGATAGTAATAAGCATTGGGAAGAACAAAAAGAAGCAAAAGGCGGCTATTATGGTCTAAAGCTAATGCTTTTCTTCTATAACATAGGCGGAAGAGCTGTCTTTAGTATTATCCTTATTCCTGTAATGTATGTTTACTATCTTTTATCTAAAAAGCAAAGACTGATCTCAAAAAAATATCTTTCATTAGTTAATAAAACTCGCAAAAGTAGAGGCATGGAGCCTTTAAAATTACATCCTTTCTTTCATTTTCTCTTTTTTGGATACATGCTGCTTGATAAATTAAAAGCATGGCAAGGTGATTTAAAATTAGGTAAAGATGTAATTTATAAAGATAATTGTGAACATGAGATTAAGCAGTATTATCATCAAGGCTTTGTAATTTTCTGTTCTCATTTAGGCGACATTGAAGCACTACGCGCCGTATATACTAAAACAGATGAGCACGTAATTAACTCTATTGCTTTTACAGAGCATGCTGAAAACTTCAATCGCATGATTAAGTCTTTATCACCTGACGCTGAAGTCAATGTTATCTCAACTAAATCTATAGGACCAGATACTGCTATCTTACTAAAAGAAAAGATAGACAATAATGAGATCGTTGCTATTGCAGCTGACAGAGTACCAACACAAACACTGGCAAAACATACTGAGAATCGCGTTGTTGAGACTACTTTTTTAGGACAAAAAGCAAACCTCCCTCAAGGACCTTTTGTATTAGCTTCTGTTTTAAAATGTCCTGTAGTTTTAGTGTTTGGACTTAAAAATCCTAAGACCCACAAGATTGATATTGTCTGCAAGGATTTTGCAAAACAGATTATTATTGACAGAAAACAAAGAGAATTATCGGTCAAAAGGTACGCTGATGCTTATGCTAAGGTCTTAGAAGAGCTTTGTCTTGAATATCCTTATCAGTGGTTTAACTTTTATGATTTTTTTAATACCGGTAAATAAAAGTAAAGAATATCTAAGAGACTTATATGTATAAAAGACCAAAATTTATACTTTCTCATGAAGCTGTATTTCCAATTTCTTTTCATGACACTGATGCTATGGGTGTAGTTTGGCACGGTAATTATATAAAGTTCTTTGAATTAGCCCGTGAAGCCTTTTTAGAAGAGATTAAATATGGCTATCAGGACATGAAAGATGAAGGCCTTGCATATCCTATCACGGAATGTACCTGTAAATACAGAAAGTATCTTAGAGTAACTGATAAAGTTTTAAGAGTAGTGACCTTACTTTGTGAGTATGAAGGAAAAGTTGTCTTTCATTATGAGGTTTATCCAAAGGATAGTAATGCCCTGTGTGCTTATGGTAAAACTGAACAGGTATGTATCAAAGCCTCTACAGGTGAACTTATCTTTGAAACACCAAGATCTTTATTGAATGCTATCAAAAAATATGAAAGCGAACAGAGGTAAAAGAGGTTACAAAGATGAAAAAACTTTTTAAATTTCTGTTTATTTTTGTTGCATTAGCATTCTCATTTAATACTAATGCCTTAACTGTAAATGAGCTTAGTGCTCTTTTACAAAAAGATGCTAATTTTAAGGCCTCTTATAACCAGGAGAAGACCTTAAACAAGCTCAATAAAATTTTGAAAAGCTCAGGAGTTGTCATCATCATTGAGAATAAGAATGTATTTTTCAGGCAAAATACACCTTTTGAATTAGAGCAAATTATTACTCCTAATCGCTTTGCTCAAATCATGGATGATGAGATCAATGAGATCACCCGTGATAACAATCCACAGTTGTTTGAGATCTCAAATTTACTTTTAAACATCTTTTCTATGAATGAAGTTAATGAAAAGTACTTTTCATATAAGCTTTCAGGAAATCTTAATAACTGGACTTTAGAGCTGAAACCAAATGATGAGCTTCTATCTAAGATCTTTAATAAGATCACAATTCAAGGCTCAGATAAAGTAAAAGAAATCGTCATTGAAGACATCTCAAAAGACACCACTGTGCTTACTTTTAGCGATTATAGCACCGACAAGATTACATTAAACCTAAAGGAACAGTCATACCTTGTTAAATAGGGCTTTTTCTCTTATTTATGTATTTTTGCTTATTGTACTAACTATTGTCTTAAGTCTTAGAGTAAGCAATATTACTATTGATAGCTCAATTCTCTCCTTATTACCTACTGAGACTCAATCAAAAGTCTCAATGACTACTATCGATACTTATACCAAAAGACTTGATAGACAGGTAGTCTTTTTAATTAAAGATAATGGAGATGGTGTTAAGGCTTGTGATTCCTTTTATAAAGAACTTAGAAAAAACAAGAGTGTTGAAAAAGTCATCGGTGCTGTTGATAAAAGAGCGCAACGGAACTTCAATCAATTTCTATACAACTATAAAACAGCTTTAATCTCTGAAAAGGCCAAAGCAAGAATGGAGAACAGCTCATATGAAAAATGGGTGTTATCTACTCTTTACTCAGGTTTTTCTGGTGTTACTGAAAAAGAGATCATATCAGATCCTCTGCTACTCACTCGTGATGTAGCCACTTTTCTATCAAAAGACGTAAAACTCAATGTAAAAAATGGATATTTAAGTGTCACTGATGAGCGCAGCAACCTTTGGTACTTTTTAAACGTACGCACCAAGAGTGCCGGATTTGACATTAACTCGTCTAAAGAATTCTGCTCTTATGTAGATAATCTTATTGCTAAAACAGAGTCTTTATATAAAGGAACTACTATTTTAAAACGAGGCACTGTTTTTTATTCAGACTATGCCTCAGCACTTGCACAAAGGGATTTAACTGTTTTAGGTTCAATTACGATTATTAGTGTCTTTGCTTTAATCTTTTTTGTCTTTAGAACGGTTATTCCTGTAGCTTTAACCGTACTTTCTGTTAGTACAGGTATCTTAGCTGGGTTTGCCTTTTTATGTATCTTTTTTGAGACTATAAATCTGGTCATCATTGGTATGAGTCTGTCTGTAGTTGGTGTGGTTTGTGACTACACTATCTATTACATGACATTAAGAGTAAGCAAGGATTGTTCAGGAGCTCCCATTGACACTATAAAGCAGATGATTAAGCCTCTTTTATTTGCTGTAGGTACTGATGTAGTTGCCTATCTAATCATCGTACTCTCACCTGTTACTCCATTAAGACAACTCTCAGTTTTCTGTAAGGCAGCTATCACCTTTAGCTGCCTTACAGTGATTTTAATAGAGCCCTATCTGTGCGCTCATGTAAAGAAAAAAGATTTCCCTTTAAAGAGCGTATTTAACGGATATTTAAAGCTTGTTGCATCTAAAAAAGTGAATCTTGCTATCATTGTCCTAATTGTTTTAACTACTGCCTTTGGTTTAAGTAAGTTTTCAGTAAATGACGATCCAGCTTCTTTTCAGAATTTACCTGCAGTTTTAAAAATTCAGGATGATGAAATAGCCAGAATTACCAATCAGAAAGCATCAGCAAAATATCTTATTATTGAGGGTAATTCTGAAGACAAGCTATTACATATCAATGAGAGCCTACAACAGCTCTTAGAGCTCATGGTAAAGAATAAAGATATATCCTCATACAGAGCCATACCTTTAGTTTCTTTAAAGACTCAAGAGCATAATTTTTATCTTATACAAAAAACTCTAAAGAGCTTAAAAGATCCTGTTTTAACAGAAAATAAAGAGAATTTAGTCAAGTTCTATAGTTATCAACAGCTATCATTAGACAAATTTATACAATCGCCTTTAGGTAATGCCTATGAACCGTTGTATATCAAAGGCTCTAATAACAGTCCCTATGCCTTGTCTATACTTTTATATGATGTAAAGGACAGAACAAAGCTTGAAAGTGAGATTTCACGTCTTACAGCCAATGCTTATTATTTAGACAGAAAAGATGATTTTATAAAGGTCTTTAGCCATTACAGAGTTCTAATCTCTTATGTTCTATATACTTTCTTAATTGTGATTTTTTTAGTATCAGTATTAAGACTTGGAGCATTAAAAGGACTTGTAGCTGCAGTTTTTTCACTTATAAGTGTGCTTTTTGCCCTTGCAACCATACTGCTTAGTGGATATCAGTTAAATCTCTTTAATGAATTAGCACTAATCTTAGTATTAGGTATTGGAGTTAACTATACAATCTTTTTTAATTCAAATACTAATATCAAATCCACTTCATTAGTTGCAATAGTTACAGCTTTATTAACTACGCTTTTAACCATGGGAGTGCTTGTTTTAAGCTCTGTAAGTGTCATCTCTGGTTTTGCTCTTGCACTTTCATCAGGTATCTTATGTTCATTTGTACTATCAACCATCTTGCCTGAACTGTTAAAAGATGTTGAAAACAACAATTCTAGGAGTGTGTAAATGAAAAGAAAACATTTATTTACAGCCATAATCTTCTCTTTACTATCTTTACTTGTAGCTTGCAGCAGTACTGAACAAAAGCAAACAGAAGAGTTAAAAGCTTATATCACCAAAGAGATTGAAATCTCTGTTCCTAAAGCTAAGTTTGATACAGAAGAGAGCTTTGATCAGCTACTATCGACAACTTATAACGGAAAAAAGAGCTCTCTTTTAGTTTCATCTGTAATTAAGAAAAATTCTATTTCTGTAACAGGTCTGACACCAGGCTATCTAAAACTTTTTACCATAACTTATGATGAAAATGGCATAAACGCAGAATACTCAGTTCCAAAAGCCATGCTTCCACCTATAAATCAGGTATTACTTGATATAATGTTAAGTTATAAAAGTGATCTAAAAGATGAGTTGCCAAATGCCTTTATAGTTATTGATAAAGGAAATACCAGAACCATCGCTTATGTAGATAATACAAAAATGAGAAAGGTAATTTACAAAATTGAATACAAATCAATGAAAGATAAACTATTACCTACTAAAATAATCAATTTTGAATTTAATTATACAATTAACTTTAAGTACCTGTGATTAATGATTTATATCAATGATCTTACATCTGTAAGCTCTTTAGGTTCAGACGAATTAACTATTGTAGATAGCTTGTCTCATACAGACAGATGCTATCTAACATACAGAGATGATCTGTTAAATGAACATAAAGGTTCATATTTTGGACAAATTAAGGCAAAACTTCCAAGACTTGATGATTACCCTGAGCACAAGAGTCGTAACAGCGCAGTTTTAGCTTATCTTGCGGATTCAATTAAAGATAGTATTGAAAAACTTAAACAAAAGTACGGAAAAGATCGTATTGCCATTATTTTAGGGACATCCACCTCCGGTCTTGATAAAACCGAATCAGAAATTAGGCTATTTTTAACTACAGGAAAACGCTCCAAAGATTTCTACTATAAGTCTCAGGAGTTTGGCGATCCTTCCATGTTTTTAGCAGACTATTTGGAAATCGATGGTCCTGCTTACACCATTTCAACCGCCTGCTCTTCTAGTGCACGAGCTTTAATCTGTGGCAAGAGAATGCTTGAAAGTGGTCTTGTTGATGCTGTGATTGCAGGTGGTGCTGATACTTTATGTAAGGTACCAATCAATGGGTTTAATAGCATTGGATTACTTTCATTTAAAAGGTGTATTCCTTTTAGTAAAAATAGATCTGGTATTAACATTGGTGAAGGTGGCGCTCTTATGATCTTAACTCAAGAGAAATCAGACCTAGTGCTCTTAGGTGTAGGTGAATCGTCAGATGCTTACCATGTATCCTCACCTGAACCTAGTGGTGCTGGTGCCATCATGGCTATGGAAATGGCTCTTGATAATGCTTCTTTGTCACCTGATGATATTGGCTATGTAAATCTGCACGGTACAGCTACTAAGTTAAATGATGCAATGGAAAGTAAAGCTATGGCATCTTTATTTAAAGGTAAAGTGCCTTGTAGTTCAACCAAATACATGACAGGTCATACACTAGGAGCTGCAGGTATCGTCGAGGCTGCTATTCTATGTTACCTTTTAAAGCATGATCTTGACTTACCTGTTCAGGATTTTTCTCATGATGAAATTGATAACACTTTAGATGAGTGTGGCTTAGTTAAAGAAAAAATGAAAGCTAAAAAGAAAGTTATGATGTCTAACTCTTTTGCCTTTGGTGGCAATAATGCATCAATTATCATTGCAAAAGAGATCTCTCATTAAGATCAGGATCAACATGAACAATTATTTAACACCACGTGAATACTTACCTCATGAGCCACCAATGGTTCTAATTGATGAAGTTATTTACGTTGATGATAACAAAGCTGTCACCAGATGCTATGTAAACCGTAATGGTGTTCTCTCTCCTTTTTTAAATGAGAATGGAGATTTACCTGCTTTTTTTGCATTAGAAATCTTTGCGCAAAGTGTGGGGGTATGGAACGGTTATATGCAAAAAGAAAGCAAGAACAAAATAAAGATTGGAATGTTGCTTGGGACCAGGAATTTTAAGATTAAATCTACTTTTTTCAAAATAGGAACCGAAATAACAACTATCGTTCAGCAAAACATGTCTGACGGTACATTGGCTAATTTTGAAGGTAAAATATTTTTAAACAAAAAAGAACAATCAATGTCTGAGGAGCAAGATGCTTTTGCTTCAGGGAGAATTAACGTAATATCACTATCAGATCAATTGGCTTATGATCTTTTTACTAGGTAAAAGCAATTATTCAATAGAAGATAAACAAATAAAAAAGATCCAATGTAACAAAATCAATCAAGCCTACAACTTTTAGAAATAATCAGTTCTTCTACAACTTTTTGTTCGCCCTGACTCATAGAGATCTGCTCTGCAATAGTACGGTTATAATCTTGGCTAACGCCTCCTGTTGTATCTTCATTTTCGCTAGTTAAAGCTGAATCTAGCTTCTGCAGTTTATTATCCAAGTGTTTTTGCTCATCAAATAACTCTCTGCAGGACAGCGTGGTATAACGTTCCGGATATACATACTTTGGAGTAATAGTACGAGAACACCCCAAAACAGACATAAATGCTATAGAAAAAATAAAAAGACTTTTCATACCAGATCTTCTTAACTAATCATTAAGAACACACAATGAATTTAAGTTATTGACAGCATCTTTTCCGCAATATCTTTCTCGTCTAGACATCTCTTTCAGACTTTTATCTATTGCTTTTTTTAGTGAGCCTACCATTTTGAAATATAACTTGTGTATTTCTCCTTTTCCGTTATCTTGTAGATTCTCACTTTTTATATATTTGATTTCATATTTTGTGAAACGAGAAAAATCAACGTCAACAACAATCTGATAATGTAATTTTATAAGACTTGACGCCCTAATTGTACTTTCGTCAACAACGTTCCAATCCCAATTTACACGTTCACAACCATCTTTAATAGCATCAGCTATTTGATTTTTATTTATATTCTCAGGAATAAAACCTTCAACATTAACAATGGTTCTTGTTCTTGCGCAACCAAATAAAGAAAAATCTAAAAATATGGTTAACGTTAAAAATATAAAAAAAATATATTTTTTCATAATTACAATAGCACCTGCATGCCGATTATTTATAATTGAAATATCTTAAATATACCACAATATCATATAACTATAAACTTAAGCACGGATATTGGTAAAAACTAATTCTGAAGCGTTTCCATTCTGAACCTACTTTATTTTTAGCTTATGACTATTTATATTTATAATATGTCAAAAAAATAAGGAGTATGTAATATGAAATTTTCTAAAATCGCATTAAGCATAATTTTTGCTTTCACTTTACCCTTATCTGGATGTTCTTCATCAGTTGAAGAAACTGCTCATGTAATCGATGCTGATAGAGCTAAAGGAACAGTTGATATTGGCTTTATCCATGATGCAACTTGGGTTGTACTTAACGATGGAGGAAAGAACGCAAATTGGTTATATGCTGAAAATGAAGCTAAAAAGGTTTGTCAAAAATGGGGATTCAAAAACGCAGAAAAATTAAGTGACGTTATTTTAAACGAAAATCAGCTTACTAATGATGGATTTTATATTTCTCAAAAGTTTTGGATAAAGATGCAGTGTATTGTAGAAAATTAGCATTTTCAAAAGAATGCGCCCCTTTTCCTAAATCAATTTTAGTGAAAATATTCGCTTTGTTAATGATCTGCCGCACTTAGGTAGTTAGCTCTTTTATCTTATCAGTATCTCTATTGTCTGCTTTGTCTTTTACAGAATAGAGAAACGTTATTGGGATCTTCTTCGTTTTTGTTAACGATCTTAATTTACATTTTGTTTTTATAAATATATCAACATGTTAGTGTTATGAAAAGAGTATTAGTTACAGGAGCCGGAACTGGGCTTGGCAAGGCAATTGCAATTGAGCTCGGTAAACAGGGGTATGAAGTGGTCCTGCACTATAGAAATAGTGCTAAGGGAGCTGAAGAAGCACAGCACATCATTGAAGAGAACGGTGGTAAGGCAAGTACTGTACAGTTTGATTTAACTGACCGAGAGAAAGTAAAGAACGTGCTTACAAAAGACATTGAAGAAAACGGCTTTTACTATGGCATTGTATGTAACGCAGGTTTAACAGCAGATGCAGCTTTTCCTATGATGACAGATGAGGATTGGGATGGAGTCATTCATACCAATTTAGATGGCTTTTACAATGTAGTAAAGCCTTGCATCATGCCTTTAATTGCAGCGCACGAAGGTGGCAGAATCATTGCTATTTCATCTGTATCAGGCATTATGGGCAACCGTGGACAGGTAAACTACTCAGCCTCAAAGGCAGGTCTTATTGGTGCTGTAAAAGCCTTAGCTTTAGAGGTAGCAAAGCGCAACATTACTGTTAATGCAATTGCTCCTGGTTTAATCGATACTCATATGGCTGAGTTAGATGAGACTGTAAAAAAAGAAATTCTAAAAATGATCCCTTTAAAGAGAATTGGCAAAGCACAGGATGTAGCTGACCTGACTGCATTTTTAATGTCAGATAAAGCATCCTATATAACACGTCAGGTTGTTTCTGTTAACGGAGGTTTACTGTGAGTAGAAGAGTAGCGATAGTAGGTCAGGGGCTAGTTACTGCTTTCGGTGAAACCTGGGAAGAGAACAGAATCAAGATTTTAGAGTGTCAAAATGCAGTAAGACATATGCAGGAGTGGGAGATTGTAGAGGGGCTTATCACTAAACTTGCAGCTCCATGCGACAACTTTGTAGCACCTGAGCACTATACAAGAAAAAAGACCCGTTCTATGAGCCGTGTATCTATCATGGCAACAAGAGCATCAGAACTTGCTTTAATAAACGCAGGTCTACTAGATGATCCATTTATCAAATTAGGACGAGTCGGTGTAGCTTACGGTTCATCTTTTGGCAGTACTTATGCTGTAAAAGACTTTGCTACCATGTTAACAGAGAACACCACAGGAGATCTAACTGCCAACTCATATGTAAAAATGATGCCACAGACTGCAGCTGTAAATATCTCTTTATTCTTTGGCATTACAGGTAGAATTATTCCTACCTCAACTGCCTGTACTTCCGGCTCAATGGCTATTGGATATGCTTATGAAGCTATCAAAAATGGCTATCAGGATGCAATGGTAGCAGGTGGTGCTGAAGAGCTGTCTGTTTGTGATGCTGGTGTCTTTGATACCATGTTTTCAACCTCATCTAAAAACGATACTCCAAAACTAACTCCTGCACCTTTTGACAAAGAAAGAGACGGTTTAGTCATAGGTGAAGGTGCCGGTACTTTAGTTTTAGAAGAGTATGAACACGCTAAAACACGTGGAGCTAATATCTTAGGAGAGTTAATTGGCTTTGCAACAAACTGTGATGCTACCCATATCACTTCTCCAAATCCAAAGACCATTCAGCTCTGTATTGAAAACTCAATTAAAGATGCTGGACTTTCACCTAGCGATATCGGTTACATTTCAGCTCATGGCACAGGTACTGCTCGAGGTGATGTCGCTGAATCTAATGCTACAGCTAATATCTATGGCAACAAGATCCCAATCTCAACTTTAAAGAGTTATTTTGGTCATACCCTAGGCGCATGCGGTGCTGTTGAGGCTATCGCAGCTGTAAACATGATGAATGAAGGCTGGTTTAATCCAAACTTAAACTTACATGAAGTAGATCCTCAATGCGGTGATCTTGACTACATCATAGACAAGCCACTGAAAAAAGAAGTTGAGTTCATACAGTCTAACAATTTTGCCTTTGGTGGTATTAACACCTCTATGGTAATTAAGAGAGTTAAGTAATTCTTAAGAGCTCGAGACCTCACCATGATTGGCGTTATAAAAGCAACGCCAATCATCTCTTGACACCTAATTTATTACTTCATTTAGAGCTTTATCTTTTCGATTTTCTTTTATTTTTCAATTAAAAGATCTATTATTACAGGTCAATATCATCTAACTAGACTAGATCAAGAGTCTTTATTTAAGGATTTGTATGTTTAAAGTGCTTTTCCTTTGCCATGGAAATATTTGTCGGTCACCTATGGCAGAATTTATCTTAAAAGAGTTAGTAAAGAAGCTTAAGCTTGAGGACGATTTTATTGTCTGCTCTGCTGCCACTTCACAAGAAGAAATCGGCAACGGTGTCTACCCTCCTGTAAAAGATTTACTGCGTCAAAAAGGTATTGACTGCTCAGCTAAAAGAGCAAGACAAGTTACAGTACAGGATCTAAAAGTCTTTGACTACATCATTGCCATGGAACAGTTTAATCTTGATAATCTGTATGCGCTGTATCCTAAGACAGATAAGAGCAAGGTATATTTGCTTTTAGACTTTACAGATACTCCAAAAGATATCGATGATCCTTGGTATACAAGAGATTTTGAAAAAGCTTATTCTGAGATTTTAGTAGGTTGCAAAGCCCTGCTCTCAAGTCTTTACCATGATGGACTGATTACTCTTAATAAAGAGCAGAAAAAAGAACTCTCTGAGATTTAAAGCAGTTTGTACAAAGATGCTAAGTACAAACTGCTTAAGAAAGTTTAGGCAACTGTAAAGCCTAATAAAGACAAGGTGCTTCTGATTTTTTCAGGAGCATTTTTTATGGTAACAGATGATAACTCTCGTCTTTCACGATAGTTCTGACGCATTGCATCGAAAGATTTACCATCAGTAAAGGCATTCTTAAATTTAAAGCTGTCTCTTCTTACATCGTAAACAGAGAATACAAGTCTTGAGATTAAATCAAGATCAAGAGTCTCTACATTGCCTAAGTCAACATTTTCAATTTCTGCCTTTGGCATTCTATATGGTTTTGGCTCTTCAAGATTTAAAGCTTTTGCCATTGAGTGAGCGAGCATTACATTTGCTCTTCTTTTTGATTCATAAGAGTAGCCTGCAATATGAGCAGTAGCACCATCCACCTTTGATAAAAGTGACTTTACCTTGATCTCAGGCTCACCTTCAAAGACATCAAGCCAGACTTTAAGATCAGCTCTCTCATCTAGAACTTTTGATAAAGCTTCATTATCAACTACATTGCCACGGGAAGCGTTAAAGAAGAAAGCTCCAGTCTTTAAAGATTTAAGCTCATTCTCACCTATCATGTACAAGGTCTTATCTGTACCTTCTTTAATTAAAGGTACATGTAAGGTCACGATGTCACAATTAAGACAATCTTTTAAAGTAGCATTGCATGTTGAGTCTCCATTTCTAAATCTTGGGGGATCACATTTAAAGATCTTAAGACCTAGAGCTTTAGCTTTATTCTCAACCTGGGTACCTACATGACCACATCCAACAATACTAATACTCATACCATTAAAATCAAGAGAGTATCTTTGAGCCATTACAAGTAAAACAGAGAGAATATAATCACCAACACTCTCACAGTTAGAACCTTCAGCATTGGTGTAAGGAATATGCAATGAATCTAAAAGCTTGGTATCAAAGTGATCCATACCAGCTGTGGCAGTACCTACAAACTTTAGCTTATGAGCTTTCTTTAGGAGTTCAGAGTTTACCTTAGTGATTGAGCGCGTAATTAGGACATCCACATCTTCAAGATCATCACAATTGATTTCACGACCTTTTTTTAAAAGAACCTCTCCGTACTGAGAGAAAACTTCAACTGAGTTTGGTAAAGCTATATCGCAAAGAATTTTCATAGAACAAATTCACCAAAAATTTTAAAAATCAAAATATTAAGTCAATTATAAGCTATAATGACGTCATATTTTAAAGGAGTAATCTTATGTCTTGCTCAATTACCATTGACTATCACAAACATTCAACCAAAGCTTTACTATTAGGTTCAGGCGAACTAGGAAAAGAAGTAGCAATCGAACTCTTGCGCTACGGCATCGATGTAACAGCTTGCGACAGATACGATAATGCCCCTGCAATGCAGGTTGCTCAGCATCGTGCAGTCATTGATATGCGTGATCCTAATGAACTTGAGAAACTGATTTTAAAAGTAAATCCAGACTACATTATTCCTGAAATTGAAGCTATTTCAACCGAGACCTTAGTAGCATTAGAAGAGCGTGGTTTTAACGTAGTACCATCAGCTAGAGCTGCTAACATCACCATGAACAGAGAAGCTATCAGAACCTTAGCTGCTGAAGAGCTGTCTCTACCTACATCTCCATACTTCTTTGCTTCAACTGTTGAAGAAGTAAAAGAAAACATCCATAAGATCGGTTTTCCATGCATTATGAAACCAATCATGAGTTCATCAGGTAAAGGTCAGAGCGTATTAAAGTCTGAAGCTGATATTGAAGACTCATTTAAAGAAGCAGTTGAACATGGTCGTGGCGGTTTAGGTCGTGTGATTGTTGAAGGTTTCGTACAGTTTGACAGAGAAATTACATTGCTTACCGTAAACGCTGTTGATGGTATTCATTTCTGTGAAGCTGTAGGTCACCACCAGGTAAATGGCGATTACCATGAGTCTTGGCAGCCTGAACCTCTATCTGAGGAAGTACTAATGGAAGCAAAGAGAATAGCTTCAGCTGTTGTTAGTGCTTTAGGTGGTTTTGGTATCTTTGGTGTTGAGTTATTTATCTGTGGTAATAAGGTTATCTTCTCAGAGTTATCACCTCGTCCTCATGACACCGGTATGGTAACTATGATTTCTCAGGATATGTCTGAGTTTGCTCTGCACGTAAGAGCTCTTTTAGGTCTGCCTATCGGTAAGATCACTTTTTATGGTCCATCAGCGTCAGCTGCATTATTAGCTGAAGGTACTGGTGATGACATTATCTACAAGGATTTAGACAAAGCTTTAGCTGTTGCTCCTTCATCACAGTTAAGAATATTTGGTAAACCAGATATCAATGGTGAAAGACGTATGGGTGTTTGCCTGGCTCGTGGCAAGACCGTTGACGAAGCAGTAGAGAATGTTAAAAAGATGAGATCACAGATCTCTTTTGATATTGAATAATTGTATTTACAAAAGATCTCTTAGAACCAATTTCTAGAGATCTTTTATTTTTCTACAATGGCAAAAGAACATAGACTTGATATTGATGGCATCAAAGCCATTGCAATTTTAGCAGTAGTTTTCTATCACCTTTTTGACCTTTTAAAGTCAGCTCATTTTACAGAATCAACTCTATTTGATGGTGGATTCTTAGGTGTAGATATCTTTTTTGTAATCTCAGGATTTCTCATTACATCTTCTGTTTTTTATAGGCTAAGTAATAATGACTTTTCATTACTTAGTTTCTATAAGAGACGTTTTTTAAGAATTGTTCCACCATTACTCTTTGTTTGTATCTTTACCTTAATTATTGGTTACTTTCTGCTCTTTCCTGAAGTTTATAAAGAACTTAATATTGAAGTAGCTAATG
>OQVQ01000158.1_pt1 | contig 31922 bp, 30 predicted proteins | sample 1691491 | NCBI WGS metagenome assembly OQVQ01 (sample SAMN03418252, study PRJEB22391) | human gut metagenome | biome: human-gut; feature: organic feature; material: feces | host: Homo sapiens | place: Tanzania | collected 2013-01
GAACCTCGAGGCCCGTGCCGGCTACTCAGGAGTGATGCTCTACGCCCGTGCCGGAATAACCCCGCTGCTCAACAAGACCAAGGCTCCCGAGTGCTACCCGATGACCATCGGCATGAACAAGAAGATCAAAAATGAATTCAGAGATAAGTTTGCAAAAAAGTTTGGGGTTTCGACTGATTAGTTTATCAACCCTTTTAGGGAATTAATACAGGAAAGGAGTAAAAAGATGAAAAAGAGTATTCTTATTGTTATGGTGGTTCTTTCTGTTTTTGCGTTGGTCAGCTGTGCAACATCAGGAAGTTCGGCGAAGAAAGGAGAGAATGTAGTCGTAGGAGCGAATAATGATGTTCGTCCTGATTGGGTCTTCAAAAGTATGTCAACGGAAAACAAGTATAGTGTTTCCGCATATGGGAAGGGTGCAAGCCTTCAGACATCAATAAAAATGGCTCAGGTTGAAGGAAGAACGCTTCTTGCTGAGTATATTTCGACTGCTGTCAAGGAAATAGTTTCAACCTATATTAATGAGGCAGGCACTGAAAGCAATACTCAGACCATGAAGGCATTTGAAGCCGCAACCCAACAGAAGACATCGGCATTGCTTACAGGAGCTTCTCAGGATGACATGTGGGAGGATGAAGAAGGTGGAGTCTGGGTTCTCATGAGCATTTCACTTGATAGCCTTGCTTCCAAATTGTACGAAGCTGCTTCAGAAGCTATGCAAAACGGAACGTTCGAGCAGAACGAAGCTGCAGCTGAGGCGAATTCAAAGATGAATGCTGCAATTGAAAAGTATTTCAATACGAAGCCATTCTAGATTTATTTGCTTGGAATCCTTTTGTTTCCGGGACTGCTGCTGGTTTGTGGCAGTCCCTTTGTTTCTAGAGGTTTATAATGAGTTTCAGAAAAGTCTTCATCGTTGTTCTCTTCTTTGCTTTGTTTGGTTTGGAATTCTGTTTTGCGGATTATGATAATTATGAAATGTATGCTTTTGAACAACTGAACGAAAAGGAACGGGAAGTATACCAAAAGATTTCGAATGCCGTCTTGAACTGCGAACCAGTTGTTTTTGATGTTCTTGTAGGTGCAGATGCAAATATGAAAGTGCTGTCTGCCTTTATGGACGACAATCCTGGTTTTTTCTGGGTTGAAAGTAGGTTGCGTTATAGCTTGTTCGTTGATGAGGATGGAAACGTTAGGAACTCAATTCACTTGTATTATACCCATCAAGAAGATTTGTCCTTTGATGTAGAAAGGTTTGTGGCTTTGGTCTCGAAATTCCACCAGTATATCAAGGACGATGAAAACGACTGGATAAAAATCTATCATATATATGACTATCTGGCGAAATCCATCAAATACGACAACAATTACATGGACCAGAGCATGTGGTCTGTATTCTTCGAAGGGATAGGTGTGTGTGCCGGGTTTGCCAGGTCTTTCCAATATCTTGCTAGGCAAGAGGGCATTCCTTGCCTTATGGTTCATGGTTATGAGCGTGATTCTTCTGGGAATATCGGAACTGTTGGACATGTTTGGGTCATGGCGAAAATCAACGATACATGGTATCAGTTCGACCCAACATGGGGTTTGGCCGATGCGAATGGAAATGTTGACTTCTCGTTTTTCTGCAGATCTGATGCGAAAATGGGGATGACACATGTGATCAGGAACAATTACCCTCTTCCGGAATGTCCTTCGGACGCTTTTAGTTATGCCCAAATGCGTAAGCGTTATATGAAAGTGTATGATGAGTCCATTGTTGTGCCAATTATCCAGAACGCCTTTTCTAGAAATGAACTGACATTTACGTTGGAGTTTGAGAATGTAGCGGAACTTGAGAAGGCAAGGCAAAGTCTCTTGGTGGAAAAGAAGGTTTTCTCTTTGTTCAAACAGGCAGGCTTTTCAGTTTCTAACGCCATCTATTCAACGAATAGGCAGAACTATTCGCTCAAAATCTCAGTGTCAAAGTTTGAAAGACTTTGATTTGTCAAGTCAAAAAATACTCAAACTGGCTGGCAATGAAACTGCTTGTCTTTTCAGGCACTCCTGCGGCATTTGCATAGACAGGGAAGTTCTTGGTATGTAGTTCAACCTGTTCGAGGATTTCCTTTGCTCTGTGGGGTTTTATTCGCATTGCGGTGCTGGCAGCAGTGAAATCGGCTAGGGTGAAGCCGCTTCGTTTGCCACTCATGGTCATTTGGTGCTGGCCTACCCAAATGCTGTCTGGCCTGTAGCTGAATGTCAGGTCGTATGCTGGGGCTAGTCTCCATTTTCCGTTCTTATCCATGAGGAAGGAGATGTTCTTCACATGGTCGTCTTGGTTCCTTGCTACTATGTTGAAGCACATCCTTCTGTACAGTTCCTCCAAGGTTATGTTTCCAAGCCCCAAGGCGATGAGAGTCTCGGCTGCCTGTTCATAGCTGTTTGCACCAGGGGCGTTGAAATCGAAATGTCTAAGACCTCCCAGTGTAAGCATGTGGATTTTTGAACCATCATCACTACGATCGAAGCGCTTTGTCATGAAGTGGAAACGTCCGTTCTCAGTGAAGAGCTGTGATTCCGTCATGTCTATGCCAATGGCCTTCGCCATCAGGTAGTATGCGTATTCTATGTTGCAGAAACCTGTGGCATCCGTGAAGTTGTGGTCTCCATTTCCAGATACCCCATCGAACTTGATTAGGTAGTATTCGAAGCCTTCCCCTGCATATATCTGACCTGATTTCATTTCTCCAGTTGTCCTGTTCCATGCAATGAGGGCTTTTGCTCTTGCACCTCCTGCAGAAGAGCCTACTTGAACGAGTTTGAGGAGTTCCGACTCGTTTGAGTCTGGCATCATGACTGATAGCTTCTTTCTAGAATCCAAGATCTCATTCGAAAGCTTTACAAGTTCGTCTATCTTAATTTGGTCTGATTTGTTTGCAGTCCCAGTCGAAATGGCAGGTTCATATTCAAACGCTCCCATCCCTCTTTTTCCAGTGTAGCAGAGTCTTTCTACTGCGTTTAGGGAGTCTGCTTTCCTTCCTTGGCTTTCGAGCCATGCGTTGATTACTGTGTTTCCAAATCTATCCGGCAGAGAATCGGAGAACGCTCCAGGCAGGCCTTTGAATGTTTCTTTCGGAAGAGTAGGGAACCTGAAGACCCTTGTTGATAACGGCATTGTAAACGGGGAGATTTCTATTCCTGATTTCAGAAATCCTGATAGATATTCAAATGATGCATATTCCTCTCCATCGTCCAACGTAAGTGCTCCAACTTCTGTATTCCAAAGTTTCACTATTGCCCTTGTCATTTTTCATCTCCCCATTTCCATGTTCTCTTTGGTTCTTCGTTTCTATTCCGGCTGGCTCGCTGCGGAGCTTTCTTGTTGTAGCGAAGGAAGTCTATGGGTCTGTTGTCCTGCGGAGGGGCCAGAAGCTCAAGGTTGTCCAAAAGGCCTAGGGCTCTGAGAATTCGTATGAGGGTGAGGGTATTCGTTTGTTTGCCGTCTTCAAGGTTCGCAATGGTCTTGGCCGATATTCCTGTCATATCGGATAGTTCGTTCTGTGATAGCCCTGAGTCTATTCTGTACCTCTGCAGTCGTCTTCCAAGTTCCTGCATGGTCTCTGAATCAGTGGAATTCTGAGTGATCTTCATAATTAGAAATATATTGCTGATTAAGTGGCAAAATCAAGGATAATCGGCAAGATATTTCCGTTTATTTGCAAACAAACTAGTTACAAGTAAATTTCCGTACCCGTGTGCAAATAAGCCAATCTGCATCCCAAGCGTAGATTCATCTTGTCAAAGGCTTCAATGCCTGTACAGTGGCATGTGTAGTAGGATGCCTTGCTTCTCTCCAGCTCGCAGGCGATGCTGTCAATGTACAAAGGATCCTCATAGCGTTTTGCAACAGGCTCATAGAGATGGAAGCCTCCAATGACATCCGTTGGATAAGCTCCAATGATATTATTTGCTTTGTTGATTATGTTCACGATGCCTGAGTGGGCGCATCCGCAAACGAGGATGTGCCTGCCTTCTGACGATATCAAAAGGTTTTGTTCGTGGCAGAAATCGTCAGGGACCAACCTACCGCCTCTTTTCACAAACAGGTTGTCGTCTGATTTCGGCAGTCCAAACCGCCTTATATCATTTGATAAAAGAGTGATTTCATCGTCCACCACGCATAGATCTTCAGTAAAGACGAATCTGCCGCCTGAAACGAGCGTTTTGTCTATCCCTGCATAGAATGGAATGCCCAAAACCTTGACATAGTGTCTTTCCAAAGCCTGTGGGCGTATATATATCCTTGCAGTACTATTTCCCTTCAAAAAACTCTTCAAGCCACCGCAATGGTCTACATGTCCATGGGAGATGACGGCGATATCGATGCTGGCAATATCTACACCAAGTTTCCTTGCATTCTCCAAGAACAGGTCGTTTGGCCCCATATCGAACAGGATTCTATGCCTTTCAGTCTCAATGTACAACGAAAGACCATGCTTGCATTTGAGATTTGGCGATTCCGTCGTGTTCTCCACCAGTCCAACTATCTTCAACATTGCAGTCCTTCTTGTCATCTCAAACCAAACCTACAGCTCCAGCCTCATAGAAACCACTTCCTGATAGCCCGATGTCCTTGATCTGAACCCTTTTGGGTTTCTTCCACACTCCACAAAACCAGCTTTCTGGTACATTGAAACGGCCCTTTCGTTGTCCTCAACCACGTTCAACTCCAACTGGACATAACCGGCCTCCCTTGCGCACTTTATGCAAGCCTCCATCATTGCACATCCTATCCCAAGCCCCCAGTAGTCCTTCTGTATGCTGACTCCAAACTCCGCTCTGTGGGCAACCTTGTACCTTGTTCCAAGTACGTCCACGCCTGCCGTTCCTACAACCTTCCCATCCACAACAGCGACAAGTTCTATTTCGTTTTGGCTTGCAGCTTTGCGTTCAAGAAAACGACTCTCATTATCTGCATCGAAAGTGTTTTCGTCAGGGTAGGAGAGAAGCCAGTCCGTTTCCGCATGCGTCTGGTTGAAGTTCTCAAGTACAGCCTTTCCATTCTTCAAAGCGATTCTTTCACTGTATTTCATATCCGCTTCCTCATTTTACCTTTCGTATATTTTGAAGAACTGCCTGATGTGCCGTTCTATCAGGTCCATGACTTCGTTCTCCCTTTCAGGCTCGCGGTCACACAGGTTGATCCATGCCGATATCGGTAGGCATAGTTGGGCTGCCATTATTTTTGGGTCGTTGTCCTTGATTCTCCTCTGACTTATGATGAAATTCATGAGTCCTGTGAAGTAGTCCATGACATCGGCATAGTTCTGTTTGGTCTGAAGTGCTTTCAATGCAGGGTTTTGGAACTGTTCGATTGTAAGCATCCTGCGTGATTTGGATATCTGAGGATCATGTAGGATATAGCGGATGTGCCCAAGGATAATCTTCAATGCTGCTTCCACAGTGATGTTCTGCTTGTCCTTTATGAAGGCAGAGTCGTTCCAATTCGCTTGAGCAAAGATCGAATGCTTGTTGTACTGCTCCATGGTGTTCTGCACCAATGCATCTAGGATTTCCTGTTTGCTTGCAAAGTGGCTGTACATCGTTGCTTTTCGTATTCCAACGACATCCGCTATTTGGGAGATGGATGTGGCTTCATAGCCCTGCACTGAAAACAAGTCCAATGCAGCTTTCAGTATTTCCTGTTTCGTGTTTCCCTGTTCCATGTTTCAACAACTTCCTCAGCAGGTATACCTTCCGACCGTTCGGTTGTCAAGGGCCTATGGGCCTCACGGGTCTTACGGACATTATGGGTCGCATGGGCCTCATGGGGCGCACGGAATGCGCACGGATTTTTGGAGGTTAAAGCGTTTTAGAGCGGTTGAGAGCGACTAGAGTGACTAGAACGTCCAGAACGTCAAGAGAGGCCAGAGTGGCTAGAATGGCTAGAACGTCCAGAGTGGCTAGACCGCCACGTTATAACACCCACATTCTCCACAAACAAGAACACGGCCCCGTAGGACCGTGCTCAAACCAAACATAATGGAACTGAAGTGGAAACTCAGTTCTTTGTGATGTCTCCACCAAAGTACTTGATTGAAATGGCGCTTATGGTGCCGTCTGCAAGGAGTTCTTCCAAAGCAGAGTTGACTGCGGCCCTCAGTGTTGCGCTGTCATCGTCCTTGCGCATTGGGATTGCAACGCTTGTAGTCTGTGGGTCTATGCAAGCAATCTTGATTGCTGCGTTTGGATGTTCCTTCTTGTAATCGTAGTAGGTGACCTCTGCATTTAGTGTTGCATCTATGCGTCCTGCAAGAAGAAGCTCGAATGTCTGGACGAGGTCGTCCACAGGAGTTACCGTTGCACCGTAGCTTTCTGCAACCTGTGCATAGGTAGATGATATGGTGTTGGCCGTCTTCTTTCCGGCAAGGTCTGCCATTGAGGAGATGGAGTTGTTGTCTTCTTTGACTATGACCGCTGTGCGGTTGTAGGCATAGGGCGTTGAGAAGTCGTACTTCAAAGCCCTTTCTGGCGTGATGTCCACACCGTTTATCATGATGTCGTAGCGCCCTGCCTCAAGACCTGCAAGAAGTCCATCCCATTCGCCTTCCACGAATATGGCTTTGACACCAAGTTTGTCTGCTATGGCCTGTCCCACCTCGACATCGAATCCAACGAGCTTGTTCTTTTCGTCGTGGTATGTCCATGGAGCCCAGGTCCCCTCCATGGCAATGGTGATTTCACCCTTGCTCTTTATCCTTTCCAAAAGGTCTCCCGTTTGGGTTTCCTTGAAACCGCCGGCGAATATGGTGTTCGCCATGATGAAAGCCATAAGCATGAATGCAAGTAGCTTCTTCATATAATCTCCTTTTCCCGAGATATCGGGATAAAAATTGCTATAATATGCGGTCTAGAAATCGTCCATCTCCATGCGATTTATGAACTCCTGCGTGCGCTTTTCCCTAGGGTGTTCGAACAATTCCTTCGTTGGACCTTCCTCTACGACAACTCCGTTTTCCATGAACACGGTGCGTGTTGCGACTTGGCGTGCAAACTTCATCTCGTGCGTGACGACAAGCATGGTCATTCCTTCCTGTGCAAGTGTCTTCATGACGGATAGGACCTCTCCCGTAAGCTCTGGGTCAAGGGCGCTTGTGGGCTCGTCGAAGAAGATGATGTCTGGATTCGTCGCTATTGCGCGCGCTATGGCAACCCTCTGCTGCTGTCCGCCTGAAAGCTGGATGGGGTAGTGGTTGGCCCAATCGAGCATTCCAACTTTTTCAAGAGTCTCCAAAGCTTTTGCCTTTGCCTCTTCTTTGCGAACTCTTCGTGCGGTGACAAGGCCTTCCATCACGTTCTCTACGGCGGTCTTGTTTGCAAAGAGGTTGTAGTTCTGGAATACGAACGCCGTCTTCATCCTAAGGGCACGGATCTCCTTCTTGGTCGCCTTGGCCGCATCATATTGGACACCATCGAATACGATTGAGCCGCTGTCCGCACGCTCCAGGAAGTTGAGGCATCTAAGAAGGGTCGTCTTGCCAGAACCGCTTGGTCCCAAGATTGCGACGACATCTCCTTTGTTCACCTCAAGACCGATTCCTTTGAGCACGTCAAGCTCTCCAAAGCTCTTTCGTATATCGTTGAACTTGAGAATCGTAGTCATGCTGCGCTCCTTTGGTAGCCTCTTGCATTGAGCTTCTTCTCTCCCCATGCTTGGACTTTGGTAAGTATCGTGCACATGAGAAGATAAATGATGCCAACTTCAATGTAGAGGACAAGCGGTTCGTATGTACGGGCCACAATGCGCTGGGTTTGCATGAACATCTCGGTGACTGTGATGTTTGCAGCAAGGGAAGTGTCCTTGACCATGCTTATGAGCGAGTTGAAAAGAGTTGGGAACGCTGTACGCAGCGCCTGCGGCAGGATTATGCGCCACATCGTCTGTAGCCAGCTCATGCCAACGCATTCGCCGGCTTCAAGCTGTCCACGAGGTACTGATTCTATGGCTGCTCTTATCGTCTCGGCAGAGTATGCTCCTTCGTTTATGGAGAACACCAGAACCGCAGCAGGGAAGGGTTCTATGAGGATTCCAAGGCTTGGAAGCCCGTAGAAGACCACAAAGAGCTGAACAAGAAGAGGAGTTCCCCTTATGACCCATATATAGAAGCGTGCAAGCTGTCTTAGCACTGGAATCTTGGCTTCCTGAACCAATGCCGTTACAGTGGCTATCACGAGGGCGAATGCGAACGAGAGCAACGTGAGCGGTATGGTCATCTGGAGACCTGGTTTGAGTATCTTCCAGAAAGAGTCGAGCATCAGCGAAACGACGGAATTGTCCATGAGTCGAAAATACACACGAAGGGGAGATGTGTCAACAAAAACCCTCCCTGAGGAATGGGGTGTCAGTGAGGGTTTTCTTCAGTATCTGTTTTTTTGAGTCGTTTGGAAGAAAAGTTTCTTCATTTTGCTTCGAAAAACGCAAAGATGAAGAAACCTTTCGTCTTGTAACCTAACGTTACTCAAGGATTCCAGTCACGTATGCAAGCGTGTATGCAGCCTGAGCAAGGGAGATCTTCTCCTTGATCAGGTTCATCTGGTTCGTGTAGACCTCTATCTGCTGGGAGAGGACATCCGTCTTTGAGATGTATCCAACCGCGAACTGGCGTTCAAGAAGCTCAAGACGGTCTTGTGACTCCTCTAGTTTGAGTTCAAGGTACTCGATCTTTGCCTGCGCAAGCTCTGCGGCTGCTATGTTCTCCTCTGCAACCGACTGCAGCTGGTCAACTGCCGCATCGTAGTCTGCAATTGAACCAAGGATTTCGCTCTGTGCGTATGAAACATCGTTGAGTTTCTTGCCTCCATCCCATACCGTGGACTTTACCGCAAGGGTCAGGTAAAGGCCGTAGTCATCGGCCCTGTACCAGTTCGTCTCAACCAGTGGGAAGGCCGATCCTCCGTAGCTCAACGATACCTGAAGCGCAAGATCCGGTTTCCAGTACAGCGAATCCTGGGCTATCTTCTTCTTGAGCTGCAAGGCCTGCGTCTGCTTGCGAAGCATTGTGAGCGGTTCGCTTGAGGCCCTTGTGGCCATTGCGTACAGCTCATCATGGTCTATGGCAACGATGGCCTGGATCTCATCTTCGTTCACAGAATAGTCGATATCGTTGGCCTGCAGGTCTTCGTTTCCCGTGAGTGTACGAAGCTCTTGGAGGTTGGTTCGGTACTCCTTCATGATTTCCTGACGCGTGACATCAATCTCCATTGCGCTTATCTTGGCCTTGGCGACGTCCTGCTTGAGAAGCATTCCGTTGTCGTATGCGTCCTGGCTTACCTGCACGAGTTCGTCTGCCGTGTCCTTGGTCTGGTCAAGCAGGACTAGGATTTCATCCATATACTTCAGGGCCGATACCCTTGCCTTAAGCTGCGCCGTCAATTGGTTTGAGGTGTCCTCTATTGCAAGTGCCCGTATCTCCGCAATCTTGGTGTAAATCTTGACGGCATTTGGAATCTTGCCCCAAGTGAAAAGCGGTTGTGTTATTGACAGACCCGCATTGTAGTAGACGTTCTTCATCCCGTTGTACAGGGTTATGTATTCACCTGCCGCCGCCCCTGGAACAACGATTCCAAGCTGAGATGAAAGCGAATCCACGCTTATGGTCATCTTTCCAATTGGAGGGTTTGGCATATATGTGGACGTGAGCAGCAGGTTTATCGTAGGCTGATAGTTGGCTTTGGCGTTCTTTACATCCAAAAGGCTTTGTATATACGTCTGCCTCGCTTTGGCCAGTTGTGCGTTGTTTGCGTCCATCGAGATCTTTAGCTCGTCCATTGTGCCTGTCTTGTCTGCTTCGTTGGACAACACAGCGCCGTCCTGCGCGAACAGCGTCTGTCCTGTGAAGAGTGCAAGCAGGAGCACAAGGAATAATGCGCTTAGCTTCTTCATCGTCACTCCTGCCTTATGTCGTCTCGAAATAGTAGTTGGAGAAGTCGTTGCTTTCACTTGTGAGCTCGATGTCGAAAACTGTAGACAAGTTGTCTCTCTTCAGTTTCAATGTGATGGTATTGGATTTGTACGAGACGTTTCCAGCGCTATCGTCATATTTGAGTTCGAGTTCCTTTCCTGATCCAAGACCAGTGAATTTTCCATGGTTGATGACCGCCTGGGATGAAGAGGCTGCTACGACTTCCTGGGTTGTCCTTACGGCTTGCCCTATCCGTGTCGTTTCATCGTATGGTTCTCCGCTGTGCAAAGTGACCGTTCTTCCATCGTCGGTCTTATCTCCATATCCGTCTCCGGTGGTATTGGCCTTATATATGTACCCACTGAGGCCCGCTCCTAGTCTCAGCAAGTTCTTTCTGAAGTATACATCGACATTTGGTCTGTCGCTGTCATCTGTGAGGATTAGTGTCTGGAAGGATGTGGAGACATTACGTTTTTTGGCGTTGTCTGCATCTATCGTCCAGCTCCAGTAGTCCTTGCTGCCTTCTGCATCATCGAACTTTGCAAGCCTGAGAGTGCATGGTTTCTCGGATGGCATGCCTTTCTTGAACTTCACGTTGATTGTAGCGTTGCCGGTGGCAGTGGTGATTGTGTCTGACTTTACCGTGTCTCCATCACCATTGTTGTATTCCCATTTGAAGTAGATTGGATCCGTTACGGCATTGTCCGTTGAGCCATCCTTGAGGTTTACGGTGACAGTGACAGTCTTCCAATCGTTTGTGAAGTACAGGCTGTTGTTTATGTAGGTCTTGTCTGTGGGAGAGTAGGTCATCTTGACCGTCTCTGCGCCATCGTATGACCAGTCGGAGTCGGACTGTATGTCGTAGACCGTTACAGTTGGGGCCGTTGCCGCCGTGCCGTCGTCGTTGTACTGCTTGTACTTCACTGTGATCGTCGTCTGCCCGTTTGTTATTGAGTTGACGGTTGCCTTTACGTTGTCGGAGCCGTCGGTTGAATACCCGTCGCAGTAGCTGTAGCGGAACGAGAAGCCGCTTGTGTCTGTTATTGTGGAGTCGGACCCTGTGGCTGTAGTGCTGTTGTCCTCCTTGTCCTTGAATTTCACGACGAGGTTCTTGGTGACCGTCACTTTGTCGCAGTAGACGATTCCAAAGTTGTTGGACTTGTCTGACTGCACGTTTCTGCCTGCGACCTTCGTGAGGCCGTAATCCTTATGGAATGCAAGGAGATAGATCGTTCTGCAATCTGCATCCTTGCCGTAGACCGGTTTGTTGGTCTTCCATCTTAGAGAGGAGATTGAGAAGGAACCGTCGGAGGCCGTCTTTGCGGAAGGAACCGAGAGGTCCGTGAAGACGCTCTTTCCATCCCACCTGTCATAGGCGTTCCTCCATGCCGTTTCATCGTCATAGGCGTAGACCATGACATCGGCTATTCCCCCTGTCTGCGTGGAGGATGTCTCCTTTATGCTTCTGTCCTTGACTGTCCCACTTATTGCGGAGTCGAAGACTGCGGAGCAGCTTGTCATTGCTAAGGCTATTGCCAGAACCGACATGACGAGTGCCGGTACCATAAACTTTGATTTCTTCATATCAGTTCTCCTTGGCTGCGACTTGAACAGCCTTGTTCTTTTTGTTTGCGTTCTCGCCATTATCGGCCTTCCTTCTTTTCCTGTAGACCCGTCTGAGCTTGGTGCGCTCTAGGATGTAGTAGTAGGTTGGCATGACATAGAGCGTGAGCAGCATGCTGGTCGCAAGGCCTCCCATGATGACCTGTCCAAGAGGGGCGTAGATTTCGGCGCCTTCTCCCTTTGCGACGGCCATTGGGATGACGCCAAGGACCGTGGTGAGCGTGGTCATGAGGATTGGTCTGAGCCTTGAGGCCGATCCCTCTGCCGTCTCCCTGTCCAGAATGGCCCTTTCGTTCTCGTAGCTGAGCATTCCAAGGGTGTCTGTGTATTCGTCGAACTCTATGCCTTTCATGCGTAGAAGCTTTTCGCGGTCGTTCTTGCGGGCTACGTTGGCGTAGTCTGCAATGACGATTCCGTTGTTGACCAGCATTCCAATGAGCGAGACGATTCCAAGTATGGATACGATGCTCATGGAAGACCCAAAGATGGATAGGGCAACGACAGCACCTATGATGCAGAACGGGAAGAGCAGCATTATGAGAAGCGGCTGGTCAAAGCGTTCGAAAACCGCAACCATGACGAGGTAGACCAAAAACATTGCAACGAGTAGGGCTTCCACGAGAGGGGAGAGGGCGGTCTGGACGAGGTCCCCAAGTCCCCTTGTCTTCGTTGAAACACTGCTTGGAAGTGGATTCTGGGCAAGGTACTGGTTCATCTGCTTGGTCACGTTGTCCGCACTCTCCGTGGTTAGGGATGCTGTCACTATAAGGGACGTGGCTCTGTCGTCGTGGTTGATCTGCGACAGGCTTTTGTCAAGTGTAAGGGTAGCAACGTTCGAAAGAGGTATTGTGACTCCTGCAAGCGATACGACCTTTATGTCGTTGAGACGGTCGGCGGTGAGTTCCTTGTCCTGGATGTCGGAGTAGAGGTGTATGTCGTAGCGGTCGTCGCCTCCTTCCTGACTGTACCTTCCAACATTGGTTCCATAAAAGAGTATGGCGCTTGTAAGACCAGCCTCCTTTGCTGGAACTCCAAGGCTTGTCAGGTAGTCGTAGGTTCCATTGATGACTGCGGTCTGCATGTCATTTGAGGCGCTTATGCTGGTTGTCATAACCTCAGGATAGGTCTTGAGCTGGGCCTCTATGCGTTCGGCGGCTGCATAGAGTTCTTCCGTGTTCTCTCCTACGAGCATGAGTCCGTAGCCTCCTCCGTCGGAGACGAAGCTTACAAGCCTGTCGAAGCCTCCGTTTCCGACCCTTATCGTGGCATCGGGGATGGAGGCGGACAGCAGCGTCTGCATTTGGAGCATTATCTCATGTATGTCCCTGTCTCGGGACTTGACGCTTGATATGACCACGTGGATTGCTCCTTGGTTCTTCGCAGCCTGCGATATAACAGACATGTCCTTGCCGGAGAAGACGACGTTTGTCTTGAGTTCAGGGACGTTTTCGATTACGAGCGATTCTATCCTGTTCATCGCTTCGTGGGTCTCTTCAAGCGAGTATGTCTGAGGGAAGTCCACGTTTATGTAGAAGTCGCCGTTGTCAGTGGATGGTATGAAAGAGAACTGCATGTTTGGCAATATAAAGACGCTGAGCAGTACGACGAGGAATGCTGCAACGAGCATGAAGGGGGTGTGCCTTTCCATGAAGTACAGGCTTCGTGCATACTGTTTCTCCACCTTCCTAAGACCTCTGACGACGAAGTTCTCACGTTTTGGTATGCGTGCTGCATCGTCCTCCTTCAGGAGCTTCTTCATAAGGAACGGAATGTATACGATTGCAACCACTAGAGAGGCTGAAAGCGATAGCATGAACGTGACGGACACGTCCTTGAGGATTTGTCCTACAAGGCCGCTCATCATTGCAATTGGCAGGAACACGACAATTGTCGTAAGCCCTGATCCCATGACGGATCCAATGACGTTGTCAGTTCCAAGGAATATGGACTGGTTCACGCTGTAGAGGGCTTTTCCCTCCTTTGTCTCCTGATAGTACCTATACACCTGGTCGAGTACTAGGATTGCGGCTCCCACTATGTTTCCCAAAGCTACGACGATTCCCGACAGAGACAACAGGTTTATCGTTATCCCCATTATCTGCATTCCAATGAATGTGAAGAAAATCGAGAGAGGTATGGACAATCCTATTATGATTGTAGCCTTCCAGTCGCACAGGAAGATGTAGATGACAAGAACCGCTATCAGAACACCAAGTACGCCGGATTCTATTACGGTGGAGAGCGATGAATTGACGAGTGTGGAGTCGTCGCTGATCATTGTGAACTTGAGTGCTCCTCCGTATTTCGCTTCCTCTTCTTTGAAAACCTTCTTTATCTGCTTGGTGATTTCTATGGTGTTTCCATCGTTTCTTTTACAGACATCCACGCTTATGACTTCTCTACCGTCCTTTGTGACTATGAAGTCTCCTTCCTTATAGACAAGCGAGATGTCCGCTACGTCTGACAGCCTTATCATACCGCCATCGATCGAGTATCCTACTGGTATCGAGGCTATCTCCTCCAAGGATGAATATGTGGAGTCGAACTTTGCATCTATTGACGTACCTTCGAACGATACCGAGTCCAAGGGTATCGAGTAGTTGCTGAACGAAAGCATCTGAAATACGGCGATGGGTGAGATTCCGCGGCTGTTGAGGTCGTCCATTCTGAGCTTGACATCAACGGTAGGGGTCTTCGCTCCGTTTACGGTTATTGTCGAGACTCCCGGGATTTGTGTGAGCTGAGGTTTGATTTGGTCCTTAACGTATTCTCCAATTGCGTTTATGTCATCACCTGTGCTCTCTATGACGAACGAGGCTATGGGCAGCATCGACGCTCCTCCTACCAGAGCATAGGGGCGGCCCTGTATGCCGTCTGGTAAGTCGTCAATGAGGTCGTCAATGCGGTTTCTTACTTCGTCTATTTCGTCGTATGGGTCAATTCCGTCCTGATACGTTACAGTCACTATGGACGCACTGTTCATGGATTGGGACGATATGCTCTTGAAGTTGGGAAGCGTCACGAAATCCTCTTCCAAAACATCCGTGACCGTCTCCTCTATGTCCTTGCTGGACGCACCGGGGTATATCGTGAGGACATATACCATTGGGTTGGAGATGTCCGGCAGGAACTCCGTGTTGGTATCCGCCACCGCCATGAGTCCAAAGACACCCAGTGCAAGAAGGGTCATTGCTATTATTACGGGGTGTGCTACAGAATAACGTGTGATTTTCATTCCGAGGCCTCTTCTTTCACGATTGTAACCGGTTGGCCTGCAAAGATGTCGTTCTGGCCCTTTATGACGAACTTTTCATCCTTGTACTCGTCTGGCACTATGACATATTCGCTTGTAGCGAAGGCCTTGGATAGGTCGATGTTGTTGACTGTGCATATTCCCGTTGGACCTGATGGATTGTTTGCTGTTGCGGCTGGTGGCGTTGCTGCGTTGGCACCCGATTTGCCCTGTGCTTCCTGTAGGGTTTGGATGTAGTAGGCATCGCCATCCAGCTTCATGGCTCTCCTTTCTATGCTGTATCCAGTCTGCGTCTCCACTGCAATTGAGACTTTGACGTACATTCCTGGATTGAATGCACTTGGGTCGTCCAGTTTTAGATAGAGCTTGAAGTTTCGGCTGGAGGCATCGACGTACGGTGATACGGCCTTGATTGTGGCTGATGTGGAGGATTCAGGAGTATACTGGCTGGCCGGACGGGTTACGGTGATGGCATATGCTTTTGTGCTGGTCGCTGAAGTTCCTTTCGCGGCATCGATGCTCGCCTTGTCGTTTGTCTGTGAGAAAAGTCCAAAGTACTGCTCTCCAAGATTCAGGTTTACGGTAAGGTCGTTGAGATCTGCGATTATCGCTATTGGCGTGCCTTTGGAGGCTGTGCTTCCTTGGCTTGAAAGCGTCTTCAGGATCGTCCCGTTCGTCTTGGCCTTGACCTGTGTGTAGGAAAGCTGCAGCTCGGCCAGTTCGTACTGGGCCTTGAACGCATCGCGCTGTGCCTTTACGCTGTCGTAGTCCTGTTTCGATGCGCTGTCCATCTGGTATAGCTTTTCGACCTTTTCGAACGCACTTTGATAGCCCAGATATGCAGCTTGGGCTTGTTTTCTCTGTAATTCATACGGTTCTGGGTCTATCGTAGCAATTATGTCACCTTCGTTGACATAGTCGCCTTCCTTCACATTGTAGGAAAGAATCGTACCGTCCAGGTACGGAACGACCGATACCGTGTCCTCCGCCGATACATAGGATGAAAGGGTAATCACCTTTGTAAGCGTTCTTATTCTTGGGGTCGTCACCTCCACTGGTGTCGTAGGTCTTTCGTATATGGTAGTCTTCCTTGTGGAGTAGAACCATCTAAGGGCTAGAAACAGCGCTGCAAATGCGATGAAAAGCGCCAAATACATTAATATGGACGTCAGCTTCTTGTTTTTCATGAAATCCTCTCTAATTGACGTTAAAAAAGTACATGCAAACCGGACTGTTGGCAATGGTTGTTTCTTACTTGATATACATAACTTTGTTATAATGTATAAATTCAGACACTTGTTGTGAAAGTGTTGAAAAAATGATTTATTTTCTTTGAAGCAAATATATTATTTATCAACTGCATCCTTGATTATGTCTTTTTTGCAATTTAATTACTTGTTCTTTATACGACAAGTGTTGTAATTTTTGATTTTGATGGTACAATGTTCTGAGTGGTGCCGTTGCGGGGACTATCCACTAAACAGGGGGTTTTGATATGGTGGCTGAAGAGAGAACGGAAATTGGAGTGGGAGGTACGGAGAGGAAGCTCAACCGCAATGCGCTTCGTTCCAAGCGTCTGATTCGTCAGGCGTTCATTAGCCTCATAAAGAAAAAGCCCGCTGACAGGATAACGATAACGGACATCGTCAACGAAGCCAACATAAACAGGGCTACGTTCTATGCCCACTATTCCTGTCTCAAGGATCTCATTGATGAGATAGAGAAGGAGGTGATAGACAAGCTCATGGATTTGCTGGAGGGCTTCAAGCTTGAGAACTTCTTTTCAAATCCTGCTCCTCTTCTCCTTCAGATAAGCATTTTCCTTTCTGAGGATCCTAACTACTACAAGACGCTTGCTACCGCTAGGGAGTCCAGCCTTTTCATCGAGAAGCTCATGTCCATATTCATAGGGTACATGGAGCAGGATCAGTCAATTCCCTGTGAAGTGCGCCAGTCCAAGAACTTTCGCATAAGGGCTCTTTTCTTTGCAGGTGGTCTTGTCTCGTTGTATATGCAATGGTTCCGTGGTCAGCTTGACTGCACGTTGTTCGACATCCCTCTTGTGGTGAGCCAGTTTTTCACAAAGGAACCACCCGACATGATGCTCGATTTGTTGGGTGACAAGCCATGAGGATAACAATCCTGACGATGTTTCCCCAGACGTTCGACAGCTTCAAGGACACTCCTGTGCTGAAGAGGGCTGTGCGAAATGGCGAGCTTGAGTTCAACACATTGGATATAAAGGACTTTGCTGACGGTTCGTTCAGGAAGATAGACGATTCGCCTTGTGGTGGCGGTCCTGGCATGGTCATTAGGGTTGATACTTTGCATAAGGCACTTGAAGCATCAAGGACACCTTCGTCCCATGTGGTGATGCTTTCTCCAAAAGGCGCAAGGTTCGACCAGAAGAAGGCCCGTGAGTTCGCATCAATGAAGGATCTTGTCCTTGTGTGCGGTCACTACGAAGGCATAGATGCCCGTTTTGAGCGTTATGTGGACGAACAGGTCTCGATTGGAGATTTCATTCTCACCGGCGGGGAATTGGCGGCCATGGTTGTGACGGACTCCATCGTTAGGCTCTTGAAGGGCAGCCTTAGGGATGGTTCGTCAGACGACGAGAGCTTTGAAAGGCGTTCTGGCAGCGGTGGGGGCTCCTGCGCATCTTTGCCTCTTCTTGAGTACCCACAGTACACCCATCCTGTCTTATACAACGGAGATGAAGTTCCAAGAGTGCTCCTAAGTGGAGACCAACGGGCCATTGGAAAATGGAAGATGGTCCAATCAATAATGGAGACTGTGAAATTTAGGCCTGATCTTTTGGATAAGGCTACTGAAACCATTGGAAAATCAAAGGCATCTCTCTTTATGTTTGATATGCCAAATGCAGCTGACAGCATGGTTCTGAAAGCTGAGCCTGTGTCTGAAACGACTGCAAGGGAGTCTTCTATAAGGGAGTACGAGGCTTTGTCTTGGCTTGATGGAAGGCTTCCTGTTCCAAAGGTTATTGGCCACCATGTTGCAGGCGACACTTCCTACATTCTCATGTCCAAGATAAAGGGGAGGATGCTGTGCGACCCATTAATACTTTCCAACAGGAGGCGTCTTCTCAAGTCCATCGTTGCGGCTCTAAGGACTTTGTGGAGCGTGGATGTATGGGACTGTCCATTGGACAGCGGTTTGGATAGGGATTTGGAGATTGCTGCATACAATGTGGAGCATGGGCTTGTTGCTTTTTCTTTGGACCCCTCCTATGAATTCGACATTCCAAGTGGCGTGGTATCGGCAACGGATTTGCTTCGCTGGTTGCAGAGAAATCGGCCTAAAATGGATGACTGGGATAGGGTGTTCTCCCATGGCGACCTTTGCCTTCCCAATGTGCTTGTCGATTGCAAGGGGATTGCGGGGTTCGTTGACCTTGGAGGTGCGGGGTGGGCGGATAGGTGGCGTGACATTGCCATTTGCGTCCGTAGCCTTAAGGACAACCTCGTGGGGTGCTATGCGAAGGAGTATGCCTCTTCCTTAGGGTTGGAAGATGGGGCTTTGCCGTTTGGTCCATTTGACGATACGGAATTCTTTGACGTGCTTGGAATAGCTCCCAACGAGGAAAAGCTTAGGTACTACACTTTGCTTGACATGTTGATGTGACGGGTGGGTTTTGGGAGTTTCTCAGGATTTGGGTCTTTCACTGTCGGTTCAAACAGTAGTATGTGTTTCTTGCCTTGCCCTGCCTTTTGATGTATCCGCTTTCTTCGAGGTCGTTCAATATCCTTACGCATGATGCTTGGCTTGCACCTGTGAGCTTCTCCAAGTCCTTTCTTGTTATAGCACCGTGCTCTTTCATGAATGCAAGGATTTTGTTCTTGGTATTGGAAATTCCTTTGGTTTCTCTGTTATGGGGCTCGTATCGCTCGGCATCTTCTTTTAAATAAGAGAGTTCGTTCCATTCATTCATGTTTGGAAGCGTGGTTTTGAATGCGTTTGGAGTGGTTTCTATCGTTGGTTTGCAAGCACAGTCTTCATATGATTCCATAATCCTTCGTATGCCTGTTCCGTATGCTTCTATGAGCTCCAATCTATAGAATACATTGGCGAGTTTTGGGTTGCGACATACAGAGACTCCAAGGTCAAGGTCCTCCTTGACGATTTCAGGTGCAAGTCCTCCTACTGATACGAACTCGATTTTATTGGAGTAGATGCTTATCAGTGTGCTTGCCTGAATGCTGTATTCCCTATGTACGATGCAGTTCAGGAGAGCCTCCCTTATGGCTTCAGGAGGGTAGTCCTTGCTGTCTATTCTATATAGTCCCTCAAATGTTGAGCTTGTTCTGTTGCATAGGTCTATATATTTGAACGCTTCGTTCATTTGGGTGAACACAGAACCTTCGAACTCTTTCCTATCCTTGAACTTGAGTTTTCTTTCATCTTCGAATACCGCTACTTTTATTGTGTGCTTGCATTCGTCTGAAAGTATGAGTGCCAGATTGGTGTAAAGGCCGTCCTTGTTCAAAAGGCCAAGGGTTTTCATCTGAGAGCTTCCAAATGGGATGCCTCGTTTTTCGAACTCCTCCTCTGCAGCCTTGAACGTGAGGTTTTGCTCCAGCGAACGCATATCCTCAAAGTGTTCACCATCAGTCTCCTTTATCATCTGACGTATTGCGTTGTCAGTGGCTGGAACTGACGAATAGCCTTGCCTTACATAGACTCCTTCAGGTCTAAGTCCTTTCTTTGCAATGTAATACGGGCGTTCAGTCCCTCTTTGGACATCTATTGAGAGGATTTCCTTTCCTTCCATTGAAATGGTTTCGTAGTGTAGGAACATCGATATATCCGGCTTTATTGCATCCCTTGCCATGTTGCTGACTTGCAACGAGGTGTCGTCAGGGTCTTTGAGCCCTATTGGAGAGCCGTCATCGTCCACGCCTATGTATATTTTGCCTCCTTTTGTGTTTGCAAAGGCGATGATTTCCTTTTTGATGTCATCTGTTGCAATCCTTTTGAGTTCTACGGTTTCGCTTTCTTTGAACTGCATGTTTTTCTCCCTTTTCATTGCAATCTAATTGCGTATCTAATCATATTTAATCAAATCTAATCAAATACTACCCGATACGATTGGAAAAAGCAAGAGGCCTCCAATGTCATTGACTGTTTGTGTTCAGGCATGCTAGTTTTGCTATTGAAAACAGTTGTTTTTGATATCTTTGGTCCACACGTAAATAGTGTATGTGGATGTCCATAGGGGAGGCCTATTAAAATGCTTCAAACTTCAATCCAAGACAAGCTATTTGCCCTCAAGGACGACAGATATGGTGATTTCCAAGCCAAATTGATGCCAACTGTGGTACGTGAGGCCATCATTGGCGTGCGAACCCCTCAGCTTCGTGCACTTGCAAAGGAGCTGTGGAAGTATAACTCAGCCCTGTGCGAGGCTTTCTTGACCACGCTCCCACACCGCTACTTCGACGAAAACCAGCTGCACGCCTTCCTTCTTGAGAACGTGCGCGACTACCAAGCCTGCCTTCAACGTGTGGAGGCTTTTCTTCCATACGTGGACAACTGGGCCACGTGCGACCAACTTAGCCCCAAGGTCTTCAAGAAGCACAAGGCCGATGTCCTTGAACACATCGAATCCTGGATCTCATCCAAACATGTCTACACATGCCGGTTTGGAATGGAGATGCTCATGACTCATTTTTTGGACGACTCTTTCTTTCCTGAGAGCCTGGATATGGTGGCAGAGGTCAAAAGCGATGAGTACTACGTTAACATGATGGTTGCCTGGTTCTTCGCAACAGCGCTTGCAAAGCAGTGGGATTCTGCAATTTGCTTCATTGAGCACCGCAGGCTCAGCCCTTGGTGCCATGCCAAGGCGATCCAAAAGGCCTGTGAGAGCTATAGGATAAGTGTAGAGCAGAAGAAGTATCTTAGAAGCCTGAAGTAGTGGTGCCTCTCTAGTACATCTAGCCACTCTAGCCTTTCTAGCCGTTCTGGTACGTCTAGACGCTCTGGAACGCTCTAAAAAACAAAAAAGTTCAAAAACTTAGAATGGAAATTGCACCTTTTCTTGATATATAAGATGGAGGCGCAATATGTGTATGCAAAGAAACAAAAGCTTTTTCGATGACTATGTGAATAATCCAGAGAAGGTCTGGGAAGTTTCGGCTAGACGAATCGATAAGAATGGGCAGGTCTATCATGTATTTCAAAGAGGTAAGAACCGGGAACGTATCTTTTCCTCTGAAGTTGCGAAGTTTAGAAACAACATGCTATGCAAGTTGTGTAGCGATTATGGGGTTGTAATACTCTTTTCGGTAATAATGCCAAACCATACTCATGATGTACTTGCCGCCGATAGTTGGGAGAAGATTTCAAAGGTGATGAAGATTCTCAACACGAAGGTGAGTCAGTACGCAAGAAAATGCCAGCCTGAAAAATACAAGGGATATGACACCATTTTCGACAGCAGACCAACCTACAAACCTGTGAAGGACAGAGTCTACCTGTTCTATCTTGGAAAGTATCTGTATGAGAACCCTACCTTTTTGGTCCAGGAAGGAAAGTTCGTTCCCTATTCATGCTTTTGGATGTTCGAGAAAGGGTATTTCGTAGAACCTTATAGAAAAGAGCTGTACATGGATCTGTTCGGAATGACTCCAAAGGAGATTTTCGACGTCTACAGCACCATGACGAAGGAAGAGGTTCTAGGTTTTGCATTCGATCGTTTTTCCGACTGGTCTCAAGAAAGGAACGATAGCGTTTTCAAGTTGGACGATTCCATCCCATGGTTGGAATGAGTCAGAAATCTAGAGCGTTTTAGATTGGCTGGAACGTCTAGATGCGCTAGATAGGCTAGACGTTCCAGAGTGGCTAGAGTGGCAGGATAGGCTAGAGTGACCAGACCGGCTAGAGCGGCACAAAAGCTACAATCCAAAGACGAAGCGCTGGATGGCCTTTGCTACGCCGTCGTTGCCGTTTGTGTCCGTTCCAAAGCGTGCGGCGGCCTTTGCTGCAGGAACTGCATTGCCCATTGCAATGGATATGCCTGCTGTGTGCAGCATCTCAATGTCGTTTGTGTCATCGCCAAGTGCCATGATGTTGGAGCATGGTACGCCAAAGTGGCGGGAGAGGGCTTCTATTGCAAGGCCTTTGTTCACTCCGGCGGGGATGAGCTCAAGGCAGTGCTCGGCCCTGTAGGGGGTGAGCGCGCCATCGAACAGCCCCGCCTGCGCCACCATGGACTGCACGAGGTCGAGCTCGGCATCTGATGGTGTCATGAAGAGCATCTTGTTCGAATCGAACTGGGAGAGGAACCTGTCAAAGCTACCAACTTCGCATTCGCTCAGGTATATCTTTCTCTTGTGTGGGTAGATGTAGTTGTCAAGTTTCTCCAGGTACCACTTCCTGTCGTTGAAGAGAATCATGCCAACCTTTGACCTTCGTTGGATTTCAAGGACCTTGAGGGCCGTGTCGTGGGGTATTCGGTGCTCCTCCACTATGTTGCCATCGCTGTCATAGAGGGTCCCTCCGTTGTAGCAGGAAAGCGGCCCGGAGATTCCAAGGGCTTCGTAGAACGGCTTCACTCCGTTGTACATGCGCCCGGAGACGAGCGTGAATGGTATGCCTTTCTCCTCTACGGCTTTGCGTATCCATTTGATGTTCTCATCGCTGAGTGTCTTGTCGTCCCGTACAAGGGTGCCGTCTATGTCACAGCAGATTGCCTTTACTTCTTCATGTTCCATGGCCACGATTATACAGGTCAGCGCCATTTGAAAAAAGATGGAAAAACAATATGATTTGATTCATTGGAGGATTCAAGATGAAATGGCTCATAGCTTCTGACATACATGGATCGGCCTACTGGTGCGAAAGGATGCTGGAATTGTTCAAGAGGGAAAAGGCTGATGTCCTTGTCCTTCTAGGTGATATCCTCTACCACGGGCCGCGCAACGAGCTGCCAAGGGACTACAATCCAAAGAAGGTCATTGCCTTGCTCAACGACTTTGCGAACGGCATAAACGACACAAGCTGTACAAACGATGCAAACGGCACGAATGCCACGGCCACTACAAACGGCACACCTTGCGAGGAACCTCACAGAATCCTGTGCGTGCGTGGCAACTGCGATGCAGAGGTGGACCAAATGGTTCTGGGATTTCCAATCATGGCGGACTATGGTGTCATAGAGCTTGGCGGGCGTTTTGTGTACCTCACCCACGGGCATGTGTATGGTGAGGACAACCCTCCAAAGCTCAGGAAAGGGGACATCCTCATTCAGGGACACACCCATGTACAAAGGTGTGTGGAGAAGGACGGAGTACTGTTCCTTAACCCCGGCTCTGTGTCTATTCCAAAAGGGGACGGCTACAACGGCTGCATCGGATTCGACGACGAAGCTGTCGCGGAAGCTTTCACAGCGACTGCAACCTTGAAAACCTCGCCAAAGGCTGGTGAGCTCAGGGGTATCGGTCTAGAGAAGGGGGCTTTCAGGTTCGTGGGCCTTGACGGGGTACTTTGAGAGTTCTGCGATAAGTAGGCTTTCCAGGGTATCCACGAGGTTGTCCACGGATTTGTCTATGTCGTCGTTCATGCGGTTCCACACGAATTCGAGGAAGTAGCCAAAAAGCGAGCACTTGCAGACCCGCGTGATGGATTTGAGCTTCTCTGGCGGGATGTCGCGCTTTTTGAAATCAGGACTGGCGCTCATCATTTGGGACACGATGTCGGACTGGCAAAAAGCAAAGCGCTCGAGGGCTTCACGTGACTGAGAGTTGAATGTGTTGTAGATGATGTTTGGGTTGCTACGGCAGAAACACAGCAGCTCCTTGAGGATTGTGCGCACGTCCTTGTCTTCTGTGTGGTACTTTGAGACGAAGTTCTTCACTCCATCGCTGAGCCATACCACGAGCAGTTCATGGATGCTCCCATAGTGGTAGTAGAACGTGTTGGGGCTTATTCCGCAGCGCCTTACGAGCTCGGACACCGTTATCCTGTCGAACGACATCTCCCTAAGCATTTGGGTGAATGTCGCCGATATATCGGCAAGGGTATTCTTTGACATCTTCTCCATCCTAGGGGGCGTGTTGCTGGCAGACTTGCATGCGCCCGTGCACCGTAACAAAACCCCTTAGCCACTAAAATAACCTAAAACGGGAGGAAGTCAAGCAGATTCCTCTTTTGGATTCCTCTGGATTCTTCTTTGGGCCGTCCTTCGATGACTTTCCTGCCAAGCCCAACATGTAAGCCACACCTTCCTTGGCATCCTTAACCACATCTTAGACCAATTCCCTTGCCTTTGCCTTTTTGAAGGGTAGATTTGAATTGTATTTGAACTACGTTTGAATTGCGTTGTGCCGGTCAATTCCGGCAAAAGGAGGCGTTTCATGGAAAGGAAACAACGGTTCTATAGATGTCCCCACTGTGGGAACATAATCGCAAAGCTGAACGACAGCGGAGTGTCCGTAGTGTGCTGCGGCGAGAAGATGATCGAACTTGAATGCAACACCGTGGATGGAGTGGGTGAGAAGCATGTTCCCGTCTACAAAGTGGACAAGGGCAAGGTGTCCGTTGATGTAGGTTCCCTCAAGCACCCAATGATGCCCGAACACTACATCCAGTGGATATGGATAAAGACGAAGAACGGCAGCCAGGTCAGACACCTCAAACCAAGCGATGCTCCAAGTGCATGCTTTTCATTGTGCGAGGGAGATGAGCTTGAAGAGGTCTATGCCTACTGCAACATCCATGGACTTTGGAAGGGTTGAGATATGTGAATACAGAGGTGGAAAAACCTCTTTTACTTGATTTCCATGTGCTTGAGCCTTTATGCTGAGCCCATGGAAAACCCAAAGATCCCAAGCCAAAAAAACAGTCCAAGCAGTCAAAAGACCTTTGGAGGATGCCGTCTGCTTCTTGTGGACGGCTCCAACCTCATGTTCCAGATGTTCTACGGAATGCCTTCTCGCATAGTCAACAAGCAAGGCGTTGCAATCCACGGGGTGCTTGGATTCGTGGGTGCCTTCCTCAGGATCGTTGGGCTCGTGGAGCCTACCCACATACTTGTCGTCTTCGACGGAGAGCACGAGAATCCCAGAGTGTTGCTTGACGACCAGTACAAGGCCAATAGGCCTGATTTCTCTGCAATGCAGGAAGAGGAGACGCCGTTCTCCCAAATGCCATACATATACGACGCTTTGGACCATATGGGTGTGAAGTGCTTTGAGACCGTCCACTTCGAGGCTGACGATGTCATTGCCTCCTGCGCCTTGCGGTTCTGGCAAGAAGGAGGAGGTGTTGTAATAGCTTCCATGGACAGCGATTTCTTCCAATTGGTGAAAGCCCCTTCATGTGATGCCAACGATGGCATAGAAGTTCTGCGATACCGCGGAAAACAAAGTATAATGTGTGATTGGGGCTATGTTTGCGAGCGGTTTGGAGTCTCTCCTGACTTGTATTGCGCCTTCAAGTCGTTGGTTGGTGATACAAGCGACAATATAAAGGGCGTTTGCGGGATAGGCCCCAAGACAGCCGCAAAGCTTTTGGCACAGTATGGCTCCCTGGAAAGTGTGATTGCCCATTGCGATGAGATAAAACCTTCTAGGATTGGCATGGCGTTGAAAGCCGGCCAGGAGAGGCTGTTTCTGAACCATAGGCTCATAGAACTTGGCGCCAACGTTCCGCTTCCCCTGGAGTATGGGGAGCTCTGCTTGTCGCCGGGGCTTTCAAAAGGACTCTTTTCGACTAGGAAAGTGCTTGAAGATGTGGGTTTGATGTAGTTTCATTTGGTTTCTCCTTTCTATATTGATTAGCCTGTTCCAATCTGATAGAACGTCTTTCGTATGGAAAACAGAAAAAGGCTTGCCATTGGAGCCATTGTGCTTGCTTTGGCGGTCTCGTTCGTCATTGGTTGGTTCGTTGGAAGACCTCTTGTAAAGTTCATCTCCAAACCTGAGCTCTTCAGGGCTTGGGTGGACTCCCATGGCTGGGTTTCTCGCTTTGCGTTCGTTGGCATGGTCGTGTTCCAGATAATCATTGCAGTCGTCCCCGGCGAGCCTTTCGAACTTGCTGCAGGCTATGCCTTTGGCGCAGTTGAGGGAACTGTCCTATGCCTTGTAGGAACCTCCATTGGAAGCATCTTGGTTTTCCTCCTTGTCCGCAGGTTTGGCATGAAGATTGTTGGAATCTTCTTCTCGGAGGAGAAGATCTCTCAGCTTAGGTTCCTCAAGACGACACAAAGAAGGGAGATGCTCTTTCTTTTCGTCTACCTGCTTCCTGGAACGCCAAAGGACATCCTAAGCTACTATGCAGGTCTTACCGATATGCCTTTTTCAATGTGGCTTCTCATAAGCTTCTTTGGACGCATTCCGTCTGTAATCACTTCCACCATTGGAGGCAACGCACTTGGCAGTCAACGCTACATTGGTGCTATAGTGGTGTTTGCCATAACTTTTGTGATAAGCGTTGCAGGCATTCTTGTATACAATGGCATAGTTTCACGACATAGCAAGGAAAAACCAAATGAGGTTGGGAAAATAGAGCATTGTGAAGAAACGCGCAAGGAGGATGATGTATGACCGCCAATGAAATGTGGAATGCATATTTGGAAAGCACAAGGGCATCGGCCCTGGATGGTGCTGGTGTGCAAAACGACGGCTTGCAGGAAGAGCCTTCGTATGAAGCGTGGGCGTTCTGCGGTGGTGGAGAGGCAGGCGACCGTCTTGCATCCTTTGTCCTTGCAGGTGTGAAGACGGCCACTTCAAGTGCCTACAGGCTGTATGGCCTGGATGACGAGGAGATTCCAAAGGCCGGTGAGTGCAGCGTGATTCTCTACGATGATGGGCAGGCTGCGTGCGTGCTGCGTACAACCAAGGTGTCCGTCGTCCCCTTCAAGGATGTGGACGAGCGCCATGCCTGGCTTGAAGGCGAGGGCGACAGATCCCTTGCCTATTGGCGCAATGTGCATTTGGAGTTCTTTGGCCAGGAGTTCTCTTCTGCAGGGCTGTCCTTCGACGAGGATGAGCTTGTCGTGCTTGAAGAGTTCGAAGTGGTATACAAATAGTTTTTTTACTAAAAATTCCACCACATGTCCAAAATCCTGTTGTACAATGGACGGAAGTTGGCTTTTCGCCGGCTAGGATATGGATGCGGACATATAGGTGAAGTTTTGATATGAAGAATGCAAATGCGAACGGTTCTGGCTTGAAGGTTCTTGTGTGCGTCAAGCAGGTTCCAGGATCCAACAACGTCAAGGTTGATGAAAAGACAGGTCTCTTGGTACGGCCAAAGGTTGGCAACAAGCTCAACCCCTACGACCTCTTTGCACTTGAAGAGGCATTGAAGCTTGGCGAAGGGCCTTCCTTCGAGGTTGACGTCCTCACCATGGGGCCTCCTCAGGCCAAGGAGTCTCTTCTTGAATGCCTGTGGATGGGCTGCGACAAGGCGTATCTTGCCAGCGATAGGGCTTTTGGCGGGGCCGATGTCCTTGCAACCAGCTATACTTTGTATCAGTCCATCCTAAGGGCCGGCACATTCGACCTCATCTTCTGTGGCAAGCAGACGACTGACGGCGACACGGCCCAGGTTGGAGCTGAGCTTGCCGAGCATCTTGGCATCCCCCATATCTCGAACGTCATTGAAATTGTGGGATTCGAAGAAGAGGATGCCAATGGCGGCTCTCGATCCATCGTCGTCAAGGCAATGCAGGAGAACCTCATTGTGACGCAAAGGCTTGGGCTTCCTTGTCTTATATGCTTTGACGGAGACATAAACACGCCAAGGCTGCCGTCCTACAGAAGGAAGAAGTCCGTTGGCACCGGAGAGGATGCCGTCAAGGTCTTCACGTTGGCGGATATGAATGACAAGGATGCATCCCACTATGGGCTCAAGGGATCTGCAACGCAGGTGCAAAGGATTTTTCCTCCTGAGAAGAACACTGACAGGATCCTCTATGACGGATCTTCAGAGGAGCTTGCGAACCGCTTTGAGTCCGTTCTTCGTGAACGTAGGTTCATTCAGGAACCTCAACGGTAGAAGTGGTGACAGGGAGGCGTGAAATGGGACTTGTAGTACATAGAGATAGATTGAACCCACAGCTTTGCGAAAAGCTTGTTGGAATGTGCCCTTTTGGAGCGATAAGCCTTGATGGAAAGGGTGGTGTGGATATTGGCATGGCATGCAAGCTGTGCAAGGCCTGCGTTAGAAAGAGCGATGGAGCCATAACGTTCGAAGATGAACCTGCTTTGGACGTGAATGGTGGTGTGGACAAGAGCCTCTACAAGGGAGTCCTTGTCCTATGCGAACATTTCCATGGAAAAGTGCATGATGTGACCTTTGAGCTTTTGGGCAAGGCCCGTGAGCTTGCCTCTGTGACGGGACATCAAGTGATGGCCCTTGTAATTGGAAGCGGCGTTGCATCCATGGCCCAGGAGCTGCTTTGCTATGGTGCTGACGAAGTCTATGTCTATGACGATTCTGCGCTTGAGAACTTCATGATAGAACCATACACGAATGTGTTCGAGTCCTTCATAAAGGAGATCAGGCCATCGTCCATACTTGTTGGAGCCACCAACATAGGACGCTCGCTTGCTCCAAGAATCGCTGCTAGGCTTGGCTGTGGCCTTACGGCTGACTGCACAGCCCTGGAGATGAACGAGAACACGGACCTTGTACAGATACGCCCTGCCTTTGGCGGCAACATAATGGCACGTATAGTGTCTCCAAACACCCGCCCTCAGTTCTGCACTGTGCGCTACAAGGTGTTTCAAAAGCCTGCAAGAAAGGAGTTCCCTTCCAAGGATGTTCATAAGGTTCGCATGATGCCTGTAACCCCAGCCATGCTCAAGTGCCGCACCTCAATTGTGGACATAGAGGAGAAGCCTGCTGCATTGGATATATCGGAGGCCGATGTCCTTGTGCAGGTGGGACGTGGGGTCAGGAGCCAGAAGGACCTTGCAATGGTGGAGAAGCTTGCCAATGCACTTGGCGCAACTATTGCATGTACGAGGCCGCTTGTGGAGAATGGCTGGTTCGATGCAAGGCACCAGATAGGGCTCTCTGGTCGTACCGTCAAGCCCAAGCTCCTTATATGTCTTGGGGTAAGCGGTGCAATCCAAACGGTAGCCGGAATGAAGGGCAGCGACTGCATAATTGCAGTGAACATCGACCCTCAGGCCTCCATTTTCGATGTTGCAACCTACGGATTCGTTGGCGACCTCTATGAGATCGTGCCAATGCTTCTTGAACGTTTGGAGTCAACAGGCGGCATTGGTCCAACCCAATCCAAGGAGGTCATGAGATGAGCGTTGAATTCAGGAAGATGGACAAAGGCGACATTGAGGCCTTGCAGAATATGGTGGTCTCCAGGATACTTGTTGCCGGTCAGATAAACGACGACTATTGCCATGACGAACTGGGCACTGCATACGGCGTGCCTGATGCACTGGTAAGGGCCTCGTCCACTTTGGAGGTCTCCAACGTCATGCAGTATGCCTATGCGCATGACATACCTGTGGTCGTCCGTGGAAGCGGAACGGGCCTTGTAGGCGGAGCTGTGGCTGTATGCGGCGGCATCATGCTTGATGTGTCTCCAATGAACAGAATCCTTGAGCTTGACGAGGACAACCTGACCGTAACGGTTCAGTGTGGCGTCCTTCTTATGGAACTTGCCCAGTTCTGCAACGACCATGGGTATCAGTACTGTCCTGATCCTGGCGAGAAGAGCGCTACCATTGGCGGCAACATCTCAACCAACGCTGGCGGAATGAGGGCTGTGAAGTACGGGGTGACCCGCGATGCTGTGCGTGCACTCACTGCTGTCCTCCCAACAGGGGAGGTCGTGGAGCTTGGAGGCAAGGTCGTCAAGAACTCAAGCGGATACTCCCTCATGAACCTTGTGATTGGAAGCGAAGGGACCCTTGCGGTTGTGACACAGGCTACGCTCAAGATAATCCCCAAGCCTGAATACTCAATGAGCATCCTTGTTCCATTCGCCTCGATGGGAGAGGCTATAAAGGCTGTGCCCAGAATCATCGGTGCAAAGGTGACGCCGGTGGCGATAGAGTACATGAGCCGTGACGTCATCCTCTTTGCAGAGGACTATCTTGGCAAGAAGTTCCCCACCCATGCGTCCGATGCGTACCTTCTCATGTCGTTCGACGGCAATACCAAGGAGGCTGTGGTGCATGACCAGGAAGTCGTGTCTGATCTGTGCCTTGAGCTTGGTGCGTTGGATGTCCTTCTCATAGATACAGAGGAGCGCAGTGCAAGTGTGTGGTCCGCAAGAAGTGCGTTCCTTGAAGCCATAAAGGGCTCGACGGACCTCATGGATGAGTGCGATGTCGTTGTTCCCCGCAGCAGGGTCGCGGACTTCATCCTGTACACCCATGATATTGCCTCCAAAGTGGGCCTTCGTATACCATCGTTTGGACATGCAGGGGATGGAAACCTCCACATATACCTATGCCGAGACGGTTTGGACGACTGTGCTTGGAATGCAAGACGCAGCGAGGCCTTCAGACTCATGTATGCAAAGGCGCACGAGTTCGGCGGTCAGGTCAGCGGCGAGCATGGCATTGGACTGGACAAGAAGGAGTATCTTTCTGAAGTCCTTGGTCCTGTGCAGATGCGCCTTATGAGAGGCATCAAGGCGGTCTTCGATCCAAAGGGGCTGTTGAATCCAAACAAAGTGGTTTGAGAAGCTTTTGACGTTTTTGATAGAAGGAGATGTATTGCCGTATTACAAAAAACAGATAAATAAATGAACAATAAAAAATTATCTGTGTTATAATACTCACATGTCTACAAAAATGAGTTCCAGGTTCTGGGTGTCCATGCTTGTCTTTGGCATGATGGGACAAGTCGCATGGGTTGTGGAGAACATGTACTTCAACGTGTTCATCTACAAGATGTTCAATGCCACCGCAGGCGACATTTCACTTATGGTCATGGCAAGCGCAGTCATGGCGGCCCTCACCACCATTGTGATGGGTGCTGTGAGCGACAGGATGGGCCGTCGAAAGGCGTTCATGACTTGGGGCTACATAATATGGGGCATCTCCATTGTATCTTTTGCGTATATCAAATCCGTGGCTTTGACCATAGTGATGGACTGCGTCATGACGTTCTTTGGCTCCACTGCAAACGACGCCGCCTACAATGCTTGGCTTACGGACATGGGCGATAGCTCCAACCGCGGGCGCATAGAGGGGCTCAACTCCATGATGCCTTTGGTTGCAATCCTGATCGTCTTTGGCGGTTTCATGGGCTTTGACCTGGACTCCCACTCAAGCTGGGTGACGATATACTACATAATAGGCATCGCAACCATTGGAATTGGCATCCTTGGCCTGTTCCTGATAGACGAATCTCCAAACCTTGCACCTTCAAGCGAGCCCTTCAAGACCGCGTTGCTCTATGGCTTTAGACCCAGCGTCATGAAACGCAACCCAAAGCTCTACAAGACGCTTGGAATGTTCGCCGTGTTTGGAATCTCCATCCAGATCTTCATGCCATATCTGATCATCTACTACGAAAAGACGCTTGGACTTTCCAACTACGTAGTGGTCCTGGCCCCTGCAATCGTGATCGCCGCCATAGCCACCGCATTCTTTGGCAGGCTATACGACAGGAAAGGATTCTTCTTCTGCACCGGCATAGCCCTGGCATTCCTTTGCATAGGGTACGTCGTCCTCTACATTTCAACCGATATCCTTCCCGTCTTCCTAGGCTCGCTATGCATGATGAGCGGCTACCTCATGGGGATGTCCGTCTTTGGCGCACAGATCCGCGACCTAATCCCGGAAGGCCGCGCCGGCCAGTTCCAAGGCGCCCGCATCATTGGACAGGTCCTCATACCCGGCATGATAGGCCCAGCCATTGGCGCCGTCATCCTCCAGGACGCACCCACCATCATCAATGCCGATGGTACTGTATCCTTCCTTCCAAATGCCGATATCTGGTCATATTCGCTGTGGATCATATTCCTGCTCATTGTGATGTTGTTTCTTGCCAAACGCATCTGGCGCGACTGACCTTCTTGGTCTTTCTGCAATCTCCGTTGTCGCTTCACGTGGGCCGTATCGTAAATACTGTCCCACGTTTTGCTCCTAGGA